>OLRV01000232.1_pt1 | contig 56224 bp, 55 predicted proteins | sample 1672421 | NCBI WGS metagenome assembly OLRV01 (sample SAMEA3136684, study PRJEB25190) | human gut metagenome | biome: human gut; feature: human-associated habitat; material: faeces | place: Austria | collected 2013
TATTCTCCGGCACAGATACAGCCCGATGCCGCTGGAGCGCCTGTCCAGCCGCCCGTTCTGCCCGGTATAGCCCATCTGGAACACCCGTGGCAGATCCTCCGGCGCGATGCCTATGCCCGTATCCGCGATGCACAGCTCGTCCCCCTGCCGGTATATGCGGATAGTTCCCTCCTGCCCCGTGTATTTCAGGGCGTTGCTGAGCAGCTGCTCCACCACGAAGGTCAGCCACTTGCCATCCGTCACCGTCTCCCACTGCACCGGCTCATAGTCCAGCCGGATGCGCCGGTCGATGAACTCCCCGGCGAACCGCCGCACGGCGGAGCGCACCACCTCGTCCACGCTGCACGGGCGGATCACATAGTCGCTGCCGCCCTCCTCCAGCCGCAGGTACGTCAGCACCATGTCCACATACTGCTCGATCCGCCCCAGCTCCGCCGTCAGCCGCCGGGCGGCGGGCGTGTCCTCGCCCTGTAACGTCAGGCGCATGGCGGCAATGGGCGTCTTGATCTGATGCACCCACGCGGTGTAATAGGCCACCGTCTCGCCCCGGCGCATCTCCGCCGCGTCCAGCTGCCGCCGCAGCTCCTGCCGCAGCTGCTCCACCAGCGCGGCGCAGTCCTGCCCCTCCACAGTCTTCATCTCCGGCAGGGGCGCCAGCACCGTCTCCCCGGTCTCCCGCAGCTGCTCCATCTCCTTATGCCGCCGCGCCGCCCGCCGGAAGTCCCATACCGCCATACCCGTACCCGCCAGTGCACACAGCCCCGCCGGGTACGCCACTGCCGCCAGCGGCAGGCCATACAGCGCGAAGGACACGGCAAACAGTCCGGTAAACAGCACAAGCATCAAAACCGTCAGGCGGTGCTGCCTGAGATAGGCTCTCCATAGCTTCATACGCTCACTCCACGATATACCCCACCCCGTGCCGGGTGGCGATAAAGTCCACAAGTCCCGCGCCCGCCAGCTTCCGCCGCAGGCGGTTCACGTTCACCGTCAGCGTGTTCTCGTCCACGAAGCTGTCCGTCTCCCACAGCCGCTGCATGAGCTTCTCCCGGCTGACCACCTTCCCGGCGCTCTCCATCAGGCAGGCCAGGATACGGTACTCGTTCTTGGTCAGCTCCACCGTCTGCCCCTGATACGCCAGCTTCTGGTCGTCGGCGGACAGCTGCGCGCCCCGCCGCTCCCGCAGCACCGCCGGCGCCGACAGGTCGTAGCTGCGCCGCAGCATGGCCTGCACCTTGGCCATCAGCACGCCGCCGTCAAAGGGCTTGGCAATGAAGTCGTCCCCGCCGAAGTTCATGGCCATGATGACGTTCATGTTGTCGCTGGCCGAGGACAGGAACAGAATGGGCGCATTGGTCTGCTTCCGCAGCTCCCGGCACCAGTGGTAGCCGTCGAAGCACGGCAGGGTAATATCCAATATAATAAGGTGCGGGGCGAAGGCCGCCGCCTCCTCTGTCACCGCCCGCAGATCACGGGCGCACCGCGCCTCCAGTCCCCAGCTCTCCGCCAGGCGGCACACCTCCTGTGCGATGGTGCGGTCGTCCTCCACAACAAATATCCGGTACATACACTCACATCCTTTATGCTCCATTATACTCTCCCGCACCCCTGTCCCGCAAGCCCTCTCCCCCTTTCAAAATTGTCACATTCCCCTCCCGGAAAATTTTTTCAAAAACAGGATTGACAAATCCGTTCCGCCGTGTTATAACTATACCAACCTACCGAGTTGGTAGTCGTTTATCAGAAACGAGGCGAGCGCATGAAAAGCACTCTCATTCTCCTGACCGGTCGATGTTGACCCTATCCCCCGCTTCCATTCCATCCAACAACATCTGACAATATATTTATAAAGGAGAAATTACCATGTCCAACATTTACACCTCCGCTGACCAGCTGATCGGCCACACCCCCCTGCTGGAGCTGACCCATATTGAAAAAGCCCACGACCTGAAGGCGAAGATCGTCGCCAAGCTGGAGTATTTCAACCCCGCCGGCAGCGTGAAGGATCGTATCGCCAAGGCCATGATCGACGACGCCGAGGCCAAGGGTCTGCTGAAGGCCGGCAGCGTCATCATCGAGCCTACCTCCGGCAACACCGGCATCGGCCTCGCTTCCGTGGCCGCCGCCCGTGGCTACCGCATCATCATCGTCATGCCGGAGACCATGTCCGTGGAGCGCCGCCAGCTGATGAAGGCCTACGGCGCAGAGCTGGTGCTCACCGAGGGTGCCAAGGGCATGAAGGGCGCCATTGCCAAGGCCGACGAGCTGGCCAAAGAGATCCCCAACAGCTTCGTAGCCGGGCAGTTTGTCAACCCCGCCAACCCCAAGGCGCACTACGAAACCACCGGTCCCGAGATCTGGCAGGACACCGACGGTAAGGTGGACTTCTTCGTGGCCGGCGTAGGCACCGGCGGCACCATCACCGGCGTTGGCAAGTTCCTGAAGGAAAAGAACCCCGCCGTGAAGGTCGTTGCCGTGGAGCCCAAGACCTCTGCCGTGCTATCCACCGGCATCGCCGGCTCCCACAAGATCCAGGGCATCGGCGCAGGCTTTGTCCCCGACGTGCTGGACACCAAGATCTACGATGAGATCATCCCCGTGGACAACGATGACGCCTTTGCCGTAGGTAAGGAGATCGGCCACCGCGAGGGCGTTCTGGTGGGCATCTCCTCCGGTGCGGCGCTGTGGGCGGCCATCGAGCTGGCCAAGCGCCCGGAGAATACCGGCAAGACCATTGTCGTCCTGCTGCCCGACACCGGCGACCGCTATCTCTCCACCCCGCTGTTTGCCGACTGATTCCGCCATTTTCTTCCTTCTATTTCTCCTCACTTGCAAAAGACCGTGCCCCATCGGGCGCGGTCTTTTGCTATGCCCGCAAAATTTTTTCCGGGCGGCTAATTTCGCCTTGACTTTTGCGGCGGAATCGTGTATCATATTCCCTGTTGTAAAGGCGTATAACTTTACAGAAGGAGGGGGCACCGTGAAAAACCAGACCTACCGCATGACCATGCTGTTCGATTTTTACGGCGATATCCTGACCCCGCGGCAGCGGGAGCTGTTTGACCTGTACTACAACGAGGATCTGTCTCTGGCGGAGATCGCGGAAAACTGCGGCATCTCCCGGCAGGGCGTGCGGGACGTGATCGTCCGGGCGGAAAACGCCATGACGGAGCTGGAGGACAAGACTGGCCTGATCCACCGCTTCTTGCAGATGCAGCAACATGTGGACGCCATCATCACCGCCGCCAATAACATCAAGACCATCAACTACCGGCAGTACGAAAACCCCCGGTTGGACGAGCTGGCCGACGCGGTTCTCAACAGCGCCGCCGCTCTGAAGGAGTAACCACCCATGGCATTTGAGGGACTGAGCGAAAAACTGAACGGCGTATTCAAGCGCCTGCGCGGAAAGGGTCGGCTCACCGAGGCCGACGTCCGCGAGGGTATGCGTGAGGTGCGTCTGGCGCTGCTGGAGGCCGATGTCAGCTACAAGGTCGTCAAGGACTTTGTGGCGGACGTCACCGAAAAGTGCATCGGCACCGACGTGCTGGACAGCCTGACCCCGGCGCAGCAGATCATCAAGATCGTCAACCAGGAGCTGACGGCGCTGATGGGCGGCACCAACGCCCGCCTGACCACTTCCTCCAAGGGCCCCACCGTTGTGATGATGGTGGGTCTGCAGGGCGCCGGCAAGACCACCAACGGCGCGAAGCTGGCGGGGCTCATGCGCCGCAGCTATGGCAAGCGCCCCCTGCTGGTGGCCTGCGACGTGTACCGTCCCGCGGCCATCAACCAGTTACAGGTGGTGGGCAAGCAGCTGGATATCCCCGTGTTCGAGATGGGGCAGATCGACCCGGTGACCATCGCAAAGGAAGCGGTGAAATATGCCGCCGACCACGGTCACGACATCGTGTTTCTGGATACCGCCGGCCGCCTGCACATCGACGAGGCGCTGATGGAGGAGCTTCACAGAATCTGCGAGGCCGTCCATCCGAGCGAAATCCTGCTGACCATCGACGCGATGACCGGTCAGGACGCGGTCAACGTCGCCAACACGTTCAACGAAAAGCTGGAAATCACCGGCGTGATCCTCACAAAGCTGGACGGCGATACCCGCGGCGGCGCGGCGCTCTCCGTGCGCGCGGTGACGGGCAAGCCGATCAAGTTTGCGGGCACGGGCGAAAAGCTGACCGATCTGGAAGCGTTCCACCCGGAGCGCATGGCCTCCCGTATTCTCGGCATGGGCGACGTGATGACGCTCATCGAGAAGGCACAGGAGAACATCGACATCGACCCCGAAGAGGCCGGCGATCTGGCCAGAAGGATGAAGAACGCCGACTTCACGCTCGACGATTTCCTCAGCCAGATGCAGCAGATCAAGAAGATGGGCCCGCTTTCCGGCATCCTCAAGATGCTGCCGGGCATGAGCGCCATCGGCGATATCGACATTCCGGACGACGCCATGAAGAAGCCGGAGGCCATCATCCGCTCCATGACGCCCAAGGAGCGCAGGCGTCCCGAAATCCTCAACGCCAGCCGCCGCCGCAGAATCGCGGCGGGCAGCGGCACGACGGTGCAGGACGTCAACCAGCTCATCCGCCAATTCGAAGAGATGAAGAAGCAGATGAAGATGGTTATGAACCAGTCGCGCGGCAAGAAGGGGCGTTTCCGCTTCCCGCCGATGCGCTGAACCCAAGGAAGCCGACAATCATTTGATTGAGGTTATAAATCATTCAACCTTTTATGAGTTTTAAGGAGGAACACCACAATGGTTAAGATTCGTCTGAAGAGAATGGGCATGAAGAAGAAGCCGTTTTACCGTGTTGTCGTCGCCGACGAGCGCGCGTCCCGCGATGGCCGCTTCATCGACGAGCTGGGCTACTACAACCCGGTTTCCAACCCGGTTGAGCTGAAGATCGACGCGGAGAAGGCGCAGCAGTGGATCAAGAACGGCGCTCAGCCGACCGATACCGTCCGCGCGCTGCTCAAGAAGAGCGGTGCCATCGCCTAATCGCGACGTAATCGGGCGAAGCCCGGAAAGGCAGGCCTGACAATGGAAGAATTGGTTCGCTACATCGCCTCGACGCTGGTGGATCACCCGGAGCAGGTTCAGGTGAAAACCGTGGACAACCCCGAATCCGTCATCATCGAGCTGAGCGTCGGCCCGGATGATATGGGCAAGGTGATCGGCAAACAGGGTCGCATCGCCAAATCCATCCGTTCCGTGGTCAAGGCGGCAACCGCGCGCAGCGAGAAGCCCGTTTTTGTCGAGATTCTCTAAGCGCTGCAAGGCAAGGCCGAAGAAAACCATACCATGCCGCGCAGCGATGCGCGGCATGTTGTGTTTTAAGGAGGAAAAGCGGATGCAGCAGGAATATCTGCAAATCGGCGAAATCGTGCGCCCGCAGGGGATTCGCGGCGAGGTGAAGCTGCGCGCGATGACGGAGGACATGAGCCGTTACGCGCGGCTGGAAAGCGTGTTCCTGAAAAAGAACGGGCAGATGGAAGAAAAAAAGGTGCTCAAGGGGCGCAGCTACGACGGCTTTGCGTTTTTACAACTTGAGGGCGTAAATGACCGCGACGCGGCGGAGGCGCTGCGCGGGGCGGAGGTCTACGTCGATCGCAGACACGCCATCAAGCTCGGCGCGGATGAAAACTTCGTCTGCGAATTGATCGGCCTTCGGGCGGTGGATGAGACGGGCGAAACCATCGGCACACTGCGCGACGTGCTCAAGCCGAACGCGGTCTGCGACGTGTATGTGTTCAATACGCCGCGCGGCGAATTGATGATTCCGGCGCTCAAGCGCGTGGTGAAAACGGTGGACGTGGACGCGGGCGTGATGACGCTGGACAGCGCCGCGCTGGCCGAGGTCGCCGTATGGGAAGACGAACCGGCCGAGCGCGACGAATAATTTTTTGCGTCCGACGGGAAGAAAACAGGCCGCTGAATCGTCTGCTTCGCAGGAGGACAAGATGAAACACAAAATATTCGCTTTTTTGGCGCTGCTGCTCACGCTCACGGCCGCCTGCGCGGGCGCGCAGCAGCGCCCGAGCGTCGGCTGCTTTTCGCCCGGCCTCGTGCGGGTGAGCGAAAAGATGAAGGAAAACCCGACCGTCAGCGCGGACGTGACGCTGACGGTGGAAAACGCATTTTACGCGCGCAACCTGTCCGTGCTGAAAAAGATGCTGGAGGGTACGACGCTGCGCGTTTGGGGCGACGACGCGCGCGGCGGCCTGACGCTTGAGCGCGGCGGCGAAACGCTGATGCAGGCCGACGTCGCGCAGGACGGGCGGATCAGCGTGGACGGCCATCCCCTTGAAACCGGGATTTCCGTGCCGGACGAGGCGCAGACGGATTGGAACGCGCTGGCCGAGCGGCTGCAAACCACGCCGATTTTGGAGCGTGTGCCGCTGACCGCCGTGGAAGCGTGGCTGAAGGGATTGAAACCGGGCGACGTTCTCGGCTTCGGCGCGACGGCGGCCGATGCGTTCGACGTGAAGCGGACGATGAGCGACGACGGCGAACGGCTGACCAAGCTGAACGTCGAAGGGGCGCTCACGATCGGGGGCGAAACGTGGACGGTCAGCGGCTATCTGCGCCAGCCGGGCGGCAGAGCGCCGAAGGACACCTTTGAACTGACCTTCCGAAAGGACGACAAAAACGTCGTCGAGCTGGTTTACAGCGCGCTGCGTCAGGACAAGATCGAGCAGAAAGACCGGAAGGGCCAAACGAGCGTCGCCACGACGCTCAAGGCCAGCGGCAAGCTGGAGGGCTATTCGGTTTATATGATGCTCAAGGTGAACCAGAGAAACGACTGGACGGCGGACGGGGAAACGCTGAACGAGAAGATCACCGTTTCCGTCAACATGACGCAGAAGGACAACCGGCCGGGCAAAAACATGCAGGGGCTGAATCGGATCGACGCGGAGGGAAAAAACGTGATCCGCGTGACGACCGGAGAAGCGACGGCGGACGCGCTTGACTGCGAGCTGACCGGCAAGCTGATGCTGAACGAAAACACGTTTTTGCAGGGTGGCGCGAGCATGCGCGTGACCATCGACGGCGAAGCGCCGGACGGCGCGCAGGCGGACAGCGACGCGGAGCCGTGGACGCTTGAAGAGGCCGTTCGGGCGCTGAGCAGGCGGCTGTACCGGCAACTGGATGAACAGACGAAAAAGAGCATATCGGATGGTTTGTGAGAAAAAGCAAGGAGGCAATCTATGAGCTTGAAAAACAAAGTGACGGCTTTCGGCCTGAGCGCCGCGATGCTGCTGTCTCCCGCCGCGTCTCTGGCGGAGAGCAATTATGCGGCGGGTGAGCTGACGACGACCGCGATTTCCGACAGCTATGTGGCGGGCAATCAGCTCAACCTCAGCGCGGGCTTCCGGCTGGAGCTGGGCGACGTCGTCAAGAGCCTGAGCGACAAAAAGCTGGAAAAGAAGCTGGACGCGGTCGTTTCGCTGATGGAAGCGACCGAGCTGCACATGTCGTTCTACGATGATTTCGGCACGGCGCGCATCCACGCGGAGATCGAAACCGACGGCCTGACGATTTTCAGCGCGGACGCGCTGGCATACGCCAACGGCTCGGTGCAGATGATGACCAACCTGACTGGCAAGCTCGTGCTTGCGCTGCCGGAGGGCGAGCTGGCTTCGGCGAACTTTGAGGGGCTGCTTTCCGGTGTGCCGGGCAAGAGCGCTGACGACCCGGATTTTGACGATTACCCGGCGATGGAGCGCCTGCGCATCACCGCCTCCGACGTGGGCGTGCTGATGCTGAGCCATCTGCTCGGCTGGGTTTCCGGCACGCAGATGGACACCGGCGAATTGTACGTCTTTGACGACACCTATCTGGATGCGACCGAGACGCGCGACGCGGTGGCGCAGCGCATGGTCGGCACCATCGACGCGGACAAGTTCAACACGCTGTTTTGGAACATCTCCGCGACGATCTGCGAGACGCAGGGCAAGTTCCAGCAGGCGCTCGCCGACGTGCTGGCCGAAAACGGCGTGACCCGCTATCAGGCGCGGCAGGTGATCGACAGCATCTTCAAGGACGAGAAGATCGACCCGGCGGTGGATTACGTGCAGCCGTCCCACGCCGTTGCGGACGACGGCGCACTGTGCACCTACAACGACGTTTCCTACTTCTTCAAGAAGCTGGTCAAATACACCAACAACGCATGGGAATACAGCACGGACAACGTGCTCAAGATGATCGTCAGCTACGACGATTTCGGCGAGACGGTGGGCTTCGACGCGGAGCTGCCGCAGTTCACCGAGGTTGTGCCGTATGAGGGCGCGTTCACCTACTCTGTCAAGCACGACGAAAACGAGCAGCCCATCGTCACCAGCCACGGCGAATTGCAGCTCCTGAACGATCAGCGGCTCATTGGCGACGTGAAAGCGAAGAACGGGCTGGACGTGAACGGCGTGAAGGACAGCAGCCTGAACGGCTATCTCGATTTGAAGGACACCAAGGCCGATACCGCGATGGGGCTGGGCGTGAACAGCGTGTCGCATTTCGTGGTCGAGCCGGATGACGACGGCGCGGACGTGGAGCATTTCACCGGCAGCGTCGCCCTGAGCTACCGCGACAACGGCGAGGACGAATACAGCCTGATCGCCGCCGTCGAGGGGAACACGAAGACCGACGGCGACGCTTTCGCCACGCTGGCCGACGTTTCGCTGACGCTGACGGATATCTTCAAGCTCGGCGCGAATGTGACGCTCGAGCAGGCGGACTATGAGGAAATCGAGTTTGCGGGCGGTCAGGCCATCGACATGACCCAGCTCACCGACGCACAGCTCGACCAGATTCAAAACGAGGTGATGCAGCAGGCCGCGAAGCTCTCCGCATCGCTGGTGATGCATCCGGGCGTGCTGGCCAACCTGCTGACGCTTGTAGGCGACTGAGCGCGTTTTGTTTGAAAGAGGGCGATTCCATTGGCGCTTGACATGAATTCGAACGATTTGACGATTCGCGAAATGTGCCGACTGGGTCGGGACGTGCTGGAAAACCGCGATATGCAGGCTTTGCGCACGTTCCCGCAGCACGGCACGGTCTCGCGGTACGAGCACTGTCTGGCGGTGTGCTACATCGCGCTGCGGCTGGCGGATAAATGGCGCGTGCGCGTGGACAGAAGAAGCATGGTGCGCGGCGCGCTGCTGCACGATTTCTTCATGTATAACTGGAACGATCCGGCCAGCATGCGGCCGCTGCACGGCTTCACCCACGCGCGGGAAGCGCTCAGCAACGCGCAGAAGCAGTTTGAATTGAACGAAATCGAGCGCGATGTGATCAAAAAGCACATGTTTCCGCTCAACATCGCGCTGCCCAGATACCGGGAAACGGCGCTGGTCAGCGCGGCGGACAAGATCAGCGCGGTGATGGAGCTGGTGCACAGCGCCAGAGCCCTGCGGATTCTCAGAAGATGCAGAGCCGTGGGATTGTGACAACTGAAAAAGGCTGATGACCTCGGCGGCGTCGATTCGCCGCGGGGCGTCAGCCTTTTTTGTATGGAAAACGGCGCAAAATCGCCCGCGCAAGCAGCCGACTGAGGCAAAAATAAGCTGGTCTTTCCGCGCGCGATGGGGTATAATGAACGTAAGACGGACAGGAGGAAACGGATGATGAGCATATCGCCCGAAAAGCTCGCCAGCGCCACGGCGCTGCGAACCATCAGCCACGCGGGAAAGGAAAAGCAGCCCTGCATCAGGATGGCCGACCTTTGCAGACCCGGCCTGCAATTCGCGGGGTATTTCGACATCTTTGCGTTCGAAAGGCCGCAGGTCATCGGCAAAACCGAGATGGCCTATCTGGATAACCTGCCGGAGGACGTGCGCTGCGAACGGCTCGAGCGCTATTTTTCGTATGACATCCCCTGCATCATCATCGCCCGAAAGATGAAGTGCCCGCCGGAGCTGCTCAGGCAGGCGCGCAAAAACGGCGTGCCCGTGTACGGATCGGACGAGGAGACGAGCCTCTTTTCGGCGAAGGCCATCGCCTATTTGAGCGAGGCGCTCGCCCCGAGGCAGACCTGCCACGGCGTGCTGCTGGATGTGTTCGGCGTGGGGCTGATGATTACCGGCGAAAGCGGCGTGGGCAAGAGCGAGTGCGCGCTGGAGCTCATCAAGCACGGCCATCAGCTCGTCGCCGACGACGTGGTGGATATCTCCCGCGTGGGGCGCGCGCTGTTCGGCGAATCGCCGGAGATGGTGCGCGACTTCATGGAGCTGCGCGGCGTGGGCATTGTGGATATCAAGGCGATTTTCGGCATCGGCTCGATTGTGCGGCGCTCGCGCATTGATCTGGTGATCCATTTGGAGTTTTGGCAGGAGGGCAAGGATTACGACCGCCTGGGCAACAAGGAAAAGACGATGGAGATTTTGGGCGTGGAGCTGCCGCTGATCGAGCTGCCCGTGCGCCCCGGCCGGAGTCTGGCGATGGTGGTGGAAATCGCGGCGCGGAACTGGCGGCTGAAGGCGGAGGGCTACGACGCGGTCGCCGAGCTGGACCGCAGGCTCAAAAAGCATTACACCCATCAGGAATAAATCCCTTTCCGGGCGCGCGGCTCTGACCGGCCGGGGCGCGGCGGGGGAATTGAATAAGAGGAGGACACGTTATGCTGTACATCGGTGTGGATTTGGGCGGAACGGGCATTAAGGCGGGCGTTGTGAACGAGCGCGGCGAGATTCTATCCAAGGGCTCGACCCCGACGATGAAGGAGCGCCCGTATCAGGCGATCATCCGCGATATCGCGGCGCTGTGCGAGGATGTGGCGAAGCAGGCGAACGTCGCGATGGCGGATATTGCGGCCATCGGCGTGGGCGTGCCGGGTATATGCGACCCCAAGACGGGAATCATCCCGTTTTGCACCAACCTCGGCTGGCACGAGGTTCCGTTTGTGGCGGAGATGGGCAAATATCTGCCGAACCGGGTCGTCGTCGATAACGACGCGACGGTGGCGGGCTACGCCGAATCCATCGCGGGCGTGAGCAAGGGCACGAAATCGAGCGTGTTTATCACGCTGGGCACGGGCGTGGGCGGCGGCATCGTCATCAACGGCAAGCCGTATTCCGGCGTGCACGGCATCGGTTCGGAAATCGGCCACATGATTATCAAGATGGACGGCGAGCCGTGCACCTGCGGCAACAAGGGCTGCTTTGAGCGCTATGCTTCCGCGACGGCCATCATCCGCGAGGCCAAGCGCGCGGTGGAGAAGCACCCGGAGAGCGCGATTCTCGCGCGCTGCGGCGGCGACGCGGAGAAGATCAACGCGAAAATCGTCATCGACTGCGCCAAGGCGGGCGACGAGACCGCCAAGCAGGTGTTTGATGAATACGTCAAGGGGCTGGCGCACGGCATTGTGAGCCTGTTCAACGTGCTCGACCCGGAGGTGATCGTGCTGGGCGGCGGCGTATCCATGGCGGGCGAATATCTGCTCGACGCGGTGCGCGAGGCGGTGCGGCCGCTGGTGTTTTTCAAAACCCTGCCGTACCCGAGCATTCAGCTTGCGCAGCTCGGCGCGGACGCGGGCATCATCGGCGCGGCGCTGCTGGGGCGCGAATGATGACGAACTCCTTCAGCAAATCAAAACGCGGGCGTGTCATGTGCGCCCGCGTTTTTGTGTAGGATTTATTTTGTTATTTTCCGTAATTCTTCTTTTTGCCCGCCATCATCGTGCAGATGGCCGCGCCGCTGACGAGCAGAAGCGCCGTCCACAAGGCAAGGTTGGAATCGTCGCCCGTCTGAGGAAGCTGCACGGCCATTGTAACGGGCTTTTTCTCCAGCGCGGCTATCGCGTCTTCGATAGCCTTTGCCATCGCGTCAACTGCGGCCTGATCCCGAAGGGTCTTACCACGAACGACGGCGTTGATAGCGGCTTCAACGCCGGAGAAGTCCTTGTAGTCGTCCTTGTTCAGCGCGTTTGCTTTGGCGATGGCCGCGTCAACCGCGCTGTAATCCGCGGGTTCGATAGACAGCGAGGGAAAACCACCGTGCTGCACAAATGCGCCGCCCAGCTGCTTTGCAACGGTTCCGTTTTCAAATTCTTCTGCCGTCTTTTGCGCGGCATCTCCTGCCTTTTCTGTCGTTCCACATTCTCCATAGAAGCAGTTTTTGGTGATGATCTTACTCTGGTAGTGAGCAGACGGATTTCCCCATAGATTGCCCGCAAAAACGCCGATGGATGTATTTGACGCAAACGTTCCATCAGTGGACAGCTTAACGCGATATACAAAACAATTTTCAGCGGTCGGCTTTTCATTTGTTATTTGACCGGCAAAGCCGCCAATAAAGCTCGAACCGCTTTTATTCGGAGTAACGCCTGTCACGGTGCAATCGGCTGCATAACAATTTATAAAAGCAGACGGGGTGGTTATACCATCGTTGTCATCGTCTACTTCACCCACAAAACCGCCGCCGTAAGCCATGCTCTTGACTTGGTTGTTTTCGGCGGCACAGTTTTCAAATGTACCGCCAGCGGAGTAGCCCGCGATGCTTCCGGCGCAGTTATTGTTGTTTTCTTGCCTGCTTTCCAATTTGGAATCGGTAACCAAGCAGTTTTGGATGGACGCGCCATAGCACACGCCTGTAATGCCGCCCACAAAACTGTAATCGTTTTTTCCGGTTGCCTCGAATGTGGCGGCTTTGACGTGCAGATTTTGAACAGAACCAAAGAGAACCCATCCAAATATTCCTGCGGTTGAAGAGTAATTACCTTTTGTATCAATGTCTGCTTTTCCTTTGGAATATGCGTTTGCGATGATGTGCCCGTCACCGTCGTAATTGCCTGAAAAGCATGTGCCGCCTGAATAGCCGATTGGTTCCCATTTAACGCCTGTCAGGTCGATGTCGGCGGTCTGCTTAAAATAACAGCCATTGAAGTGGTTATAGTTTGTTTCCGTGACATCGGAGTTCAGACGGTTTGCCAGATCGATCAGGTCTTCGCGCGAGGTAATCAGCCAAGGGTCTTCCTTTGTGCCGGTTCCGCCACCAAAATCATACCCCCCCCCCGGCAAACGCAGTCACCGGAACGAGCGCCGCCGCGAGGCACAGCGTCAGAAGAAAAACCAGAATCTTCCTTTTCATTTTCATTCCTCCCAAGTGTTTTTCCGTCCGCTGACAGCTTCCACCGGCGGCGGGCGCATCAAAGGCACGCCATAAAAACTGAATAAACCACTTGATAAGTATAGCACAAAATTGTTGAGAATCAAGCGCTCACTTAAAAATAACACCATTTATTTTTCCGAAAAATTTTCGTAAACAAAAGAAAAAACCGCGCCCGGCGCGGTGAATGGAGCGGAATTCTGAGGTTACGCCTCGTGCCCCGGCATGTTGAACGGCACATTCAGCTTGTCGCAGACGATGCGGCCGAAATCCTCCATATAGCGGGTCAGATACATGCCCTTGCGGTAGCAGAAGAAGAAATGGCGCTCGTAATCGTTGTTCTTGATGGGGTGGCACTGAACGCGGTATTTCAGCTCCATCGAATTGACGACGTAGACGTGGGGGATGAGCATGACGGCGTTGGCGCGCGCGGCGACGTGCTTGGCGGCCTCCATGTTGTCGGTTTCCAGAATGACGTTGGGCTTGAAATTGCAGCGCTCAAAGAGCCTGTCCTGAATGGTGCGGACGCTGTGGCCTTCCGTCATGCAGACGAATTTTTCGCCCATCGCGTCCTTGATGTCGATGGGCTGGCCATCCTCAAAGCGGTGCGCCAGCTCGGTGGAGCGCGCGGCCATCAGCACGACCTGCTCGTTTTCGATGAGCACATAGTTGAGGCGGTTGGGCTTGACGGCGGTGGTAATCAGCCCCAGATCGCACTGACCTTCGGCGGTGAGCCGCTCGAGGGTGTCGCTGCCGTATTCCAGCAGCTCGATTTTGACATAGGGGTAGCGCTTGATGAACTCAGGGATAATCAGGGGCAGGAGCTGGATGCCGCGCTGGCTGGAAATGCCCACGCGCATGCGGCCGTGCACCTCTTTCTTGGTTTCGGCGATTTCCGCGTGGAGGTTGCGGTCGATATCCAAAATGGCCTGCGCGGCCTCGACGTAGCGCTGCCCGGCGTGCGTCAGGGAGATGGGATCGGTGGAGCGGTCGAAGATGGGCGCGCCCAGATCCTGCTCGATGAGCTTGATCGTCTGCGAAAGCGCGGGCTGAGAGACGAACAGCTTTTTGCTCGCCGCGGTGATAGAGCCCTCGGTCAGGACGGTCAGCACGTAGTTGATATGCTTAAAATTCAAGAAAATCCCCCCGCGGTCGATCAGAGTGAAAGGTGATAAAAAAGAAAATCAAGATGGGACGCGAAACGAAAACAGCCTAAAAAATGAGTAGAATCAAGGGTTATAACCGAAGGCTTATGCATTTCATAGAAAAAACGGTATTTGCATTATGGACAGTTTTATATTATCATGGATTCATCAAAAGCGCAAGAACTTCGGGGCGCTTCCTTTGGAAGTTTTGCCTCGTTGAGCGCTTTACATCGCGTTGCCCGTCAAGGGAACTTTATCAAGGCAACTTGAGCCGGAGACGAAAAACCGGCTTAGGAATAAAAGGAGGTTAAACCTATGAAGAAGCTCGTATGTCTCGCTATCGCTCTCGTGATGGTGCTGGGTCTTGCGGCCTGCGCCAGCGCCGAATTCAAGTTCGAGCGCAAGATTGATCTGGTCTGCCCGTGGGGCGTCGGCGGCGGCGCTGACTCCACCCTGCGCCCGATGGCCACGCTGCTCCAGGATATCCTGGGCGTGCCGGTTGAGGTTGTGAACGTGGAAGGCGGTTCCGGCGTGAACGGCGTGGAATACACCTACAAGCAGCCGGCCGACGGCTACACCTTCATGCTCGGCACCCAGTCCCTGTACATTCAGGACATGCTGGGCAACACCTCGATGGAATTCAAGACCGAGTTCGAGTGCGAAGACGTGCTGGTTCACTCCATCAACGCCATCGTCGCTTCCAAGATCTCCCTTGAGAAGTTCGGCGTGAGCAACTGGGCGGAGCTTCAGGCCTACATCAAGGATCATCCGTTTGAGGTTTCCGTTGCGATGCTGACCGCGACCGGCGTTGACGGCGCGTCCCTCGCTCAGGCGACCGAAGGCCTCGACCTGCTCGAAATCCCGTATTCCTCCGGCTCCGACGCGAACTCCGCGCTGGTTGGCGGCCACTGCGACCTGTACGTTTGCGGCTGGGATGATATCGCCGGTCTGGTTGAGTCCGGTGACATCGTGCCGATTCTGGCGCTGTGCGAGAAGCGCATGAGCATCGCCCCCGACCTGCAGTGCTCCGTTGAGAATGGCATCGACTCTGTGATGGGTCCGTGGCGCGGCATCTTCGCCAAGAAGGGCACCCCGCAGGAGGCCATCGACGCGCTGGTTGCCGCCATCGAGGAAGCCAAGCAGTCCGACACCTGGAAGGAATTCACCCACAACGCGGCGTATGACGAGCGCCCGATCCCGGCTCCGGGTGAGGAGACCGTCGAGTTCTGCCACAACGAGTACAAGGATCTGCACGACTACATGGTCGAGCAGGGCACCCTCGTGAAGGATTACGACGATCTGAAGTAATCGTCCTCTATCCGCTGAATCCGTCGGGCGATTCTGAACGGATTCTGACCTAAATCAACACGGAAAGAGGGGAAAACGCTTCCCCTCTTTCTCAATCACAAAGGAGTTGCGGCACTGTGTTTGAACTGATTATCAACATTCTGCTCTTCATCTTCCTTGGCTTCACGTTCTTCACCCATGTGCTGGAAGCCGCGGTTCCCGCGAGTGTCGCGAGAAACCCCTACGCGCTTCAGCCGGACGTTTGGCCGAAGACGATCATCATTCTGCTTGAGATCTGCCTGATTGTGAACATCATCAAGATCATCAAGAAGAACAAGGGCAATCCGGATTTCACGCTGGGCGCTTTTGTGGGGAGCATCCCCGGCTTCCTCAAGAGCAAGCTGTTCCTGGGCATCGTGATCATGGTCGCCGCCTCCTTCATCTTGGAGACCGTCGGCTTCATCGTGACCGCGCTGTTCGTCCTCTTCTTCTACGGTTTGCTGCTGGGCGAAAAGAACGTCGTCCGCCTGCTGATTGCGGCTGTGTGCATCACGCTGGTGCTCTACATCGTCTTCAGCGGCATGCTCAGCGTCAACCTGCCGCGCGGCACGGTCGGCTTCCTGCGCAACTTCGCGCTGTGGCTCGAATCCGTCGTGGGCGCGGTCAAGAACATCTTTTAAGGAGGCGACAGCGATATGAGTTTGGGTCAACTTCTTGCCTCCGGTGCGGCCGCCGTGTTTAATCCGGGCATGTTCCTGATGGTCTGCGTCGCCATCATCCTCGGTACGATCTTCGGCGCGCTGCCGGGCGTTTCCGCGACGATGGCCGTCGCTCTCGGCCTGACCTTCACCTACACGATGGAGCCGATTCCGGCCATCGTCTTCCTCGTTGCGATTTACTGCTCGTCCATCACGGGCGGCTCGATCACCGCGATTCTGTTCAAGATTCCGGGCGTTCCCTCTTCCGCGCCGACGACGTTTGACGGCTATCCCATGGCGCAGCGCGGCGAAGCGGGCAAGGCGCTGGGCGTGGCGCTGCTGGCCTCCGCCATCGGCGGCCTGTTCTCCGCCATCGCGATGTTCCTGCTGTCTCAGCCGCTGACGAAGGCCGCACTCCAGTTCGGCCCGAGCGACCTGTTCGCCGTGACGTTCATGGGTCTGTCGATCCTGACGTGCCTGGACAGCGACCACATCCTCACCTGCATCATCTCCGGCCTGCTGGGTCTGCTGATGGCCTGCGTCGGTCAGGATAAGATGTACGCGGTGCAGCGCCTGACCTTCGGCAGCCGCAACCTGCTGGCCGGTATCGACATGATCCCGGTGCTGATCGGTCTGTTCGCGGTCACCGAGGTCTTCAAGCAGACCGACCCGAAGAAGAAGCGCCTCTCCGCAGAGGACGGCGTTTCCGGCGGCAAGGTCAACACGAAGATGCCTTCCCTCAAGGAAATCTGGAGCATCAAGTGGACCATGATCCGCTGCTCCGTCGTCGGCACGGTCGTCGGCATTCTGCCGGGCGCGGGCGCGACCATCGCTTCCTTCATGTGCTACACGATGGAGACGAAGCTCTCCAAGCATCCGGAGAAGTTCGGCACCGGCATCATCGACGGTATCGCCGCTTCCGAGGCTTCCAACAACGCCGCGACCGGCGGCGCGATGGTTCCGCTGCTGTCCCTCGGTATTCCGGGCGGCAACGCTGCGGCGGTCATGATGTCCGCGCTGACGCTCAAGGGCGTCCAGCTTGGACCGCTGCTGCTGACGAACCAGCCGACCTACCTCTCCGCGACCTTCATGTCCATGATCGTCACGAACATCCTGATGGTTATCGTCGCGATGGCGATTGCAAAGGTGTTCGCGCAGATTCTGGCCATTCCGTATTCTTACCTCGGCCCGATCATCCTGATGCTCGCGCTCGTCGGTACCTATGGCGACCAGATGTCCGCGACGAGCGTTCAGATCATGGTGCTGGCCGGTGTGCTGGGTCTTGTCGTTCGCGCCTGCCACCTCAACAGCGCGGCCATCGTGCTGGGTCTGGTTCTGGGCAACATGTGCGAGCAGAACTTCTCCCGCGGCTACCTGATGAGCAAGGGCAGCATCCTCACGATGTTCAACCCGACGCTGCACCCGATTGCCTTCGTGCTGATTATCGTGTGCATCGTGCTGCTGCTCAGCCCGGTCTTCATGGCTGTGAAGAAAAAGAAGGCGGCCAAGTAAGGCACATCCATAAACCGAATCGGCGAGACGATTCGCTTCTTCAGGTTTCGGGGCAGCGCCCGCCGATAGGGCGGGCGCTGCTTCGGTCTATTAGGAGGAAAACAACATGCAAATTGAGAAAAACGCCGTAGCGGGCACGCTCGAATCCAGCGACGCGCTGGTGACGGTCGAGCCTGCTCAGCAGGGCATTGAGCTGGAAATCTCTTCCAGCGTGATGAATCAGTACGGGCGGCAGATTCGCCAGACCGTGCTGGAAACCCTTGACCGCCTCGATGTGAAGAGCGGCAAGGTCACGGTGGTTGACAAGGGCGCGCTGGATTGCACGCTCAAGGCGCGCGTGGAGTGCGCCGTGTTCCGCAGCTGCGACAAGAGCGCGGCGGGAATTCCGTGGGGAGGTGTGATCCGATGATCAAACGCCCGAAGCCGGAGCGCTTCCGTCTGCGCCGCACCATGATGTTTATGAACGCGCAGAAGCCGGGGCTCATCAAGGACGCTTACATTTACGGCTGCGACTCCATCATGCTCGATCTGGAGGACGCCGTGGCCGAGAACCAGAAGGACGCGGCGCGCTTCTCCCTGTATCACGCGCTGACGACGATTGACTACGGCAGCACCGAGGTCATCGTCCGCATCAACGGTCTGGATACGCCGCACTGGCAGGAGGATATCCGCGTGTGCGTCGCGGGCGGCGCGGACGGCATCCGCATCGCCAAGTGCGAGAGCGCGCAGGACGTGAAGACGGTGGAGGAGCATGTGGCCGCCGCCGAGCGCGAGTTCGGCGTTGAGGTGGGCCGCACGCTGCTGATGGCCGCGCTGGAGAGCCCCAAGGGCATCCTCAACGCCTACGAAATCTGCTCGGCGTCTGACCGCATGTTCGGCGTGGCGATTTCCGGCGGCGACTTCCGCAAGTGCATGCAGACCAAGTTCGATCCCTCCGGCATCGACATGATGGTTGCCCGCGGCCAGATGCTCATCGCCGCGCGCGCGGCGGGCATCCAGTGCTTTGATACCGTGTTCACCGATCTGGACGACAACGAGGGCTTTGAGGCCGAGGTTCGCCAGAACAAGGCGATGGGCTTTGACGGCAAGAGCCTGATTAACCCGAAGCAGATTCGGCTGGTGCACCAGATTTTCGCCCCGACCGAGAAAGAGGTCGCGCAGGCGGAGGCCATGGTCAGCGCGTTCCGCGAGGCTGCGGCCGCCGGTATCGGCGTATTCACGGTCAACGGCAAGATGGTCGACGTCGCGTTCATTCCGGGCGCGGAGCGCACGCTGAGGCTGGCGAAGGCCTGCGGCATGTATGAGGGGGATCTGGTATGAAAAACGCAGTTGGACGCGATATCCCGGAGGCTCTCCTTGTGAACGGCAAGGAGGTCTATCAGGGCAAAAATTACATGGACGGCAAGTATTTGCAGAAAGCCGCCCCCTGCACCCGCCGCTATGAGCGCCCGCAGGAGAGCAAGATTGTAGAGACGCTGGCCGACGCGCTGCGCCAGTGCGGCGCGAAGGACGGCATGACCTTCTCGTTCCACCACCACCTGCGCAACGGCGACTATGTGGTGAACATGGTTATGAAGGCCGCGATTGAGGAGCTGGGGCTCAAGGATCTGACCATCGCCGCCACGTCTCTGGGCGAGGCGCACGACCCGATTGCCGAATACATCGAGGAGGGCAAGGTCATCGGCATCCAGACCAGCGGTATTCGCGGCAGAATGGGTCAGGTTGTCTCCGAGGGCAAGCTCAAGACCCCGGCCATCATCCGCAGCCACGGCGGCCGTCCGCGCGCGATTGAGGCGGGCGAGGTGCATATCGACATCGCCTTTGTGGCCGCGCCGACGAGCGACTGCGTGGGCAACTGCCGCGGCATCGGCGGCAAGAGCAACTGCGGCTCGATGGGCTACGCCATGACGGACGCCAAATACGCGGATCACGTGGTCGTCGTCACCGATTGTCTGGTGGATTTCCCGAACATGCCGGCCTCTGTCGAGGCGATTGACGTGGATGCGGTCGTGGTCGTCGATTCCATCGGCAACCCGAAGAAGATCGCCTCCGCGGCGGCGCGCATCAGCCAGAACCCGCGCGATTTGATGATGGCGGAGAATGTGGCGAAGGTCATCGCTTCCACGCCGTATTTCAAGGATGGATTCTCCTTCCAGACCGGCGTCGGCGGCCCGAGCCTCGCGGCGAACCTCTTCCTGGAAAAATACATGGATGAGCGCGGCATCAAGATGGGCTGGGCCATCGGCGGCATTTGCGGCCCGATGGTGGAGCTGCTCAAGAAGGGCAAGGTCGGCAAGGTCATCGACGTGCAGGACTTTGACCTCGACGCGGTCAATTCCATCAACCAGACCCCGAATCACTTTGAAATGAGCGCCAGCCAGTATGCCAACCCGGCGAACAAGGGCGCGTTTGTCAATAAGCTGGATTTTGTCGTCCTCGCGGCGCTCGAAATCGACACCAAATTCAACGTCAACGTGCTCACGGGCTCGGACGGCGTGCTTCGCGGCGCGCCGGGCGGACACCCGGATACGGCGGCGGGCAGCAAGGTCTGCGTCATCGTGACCCCGCTGGTGCGCGGCCGCATGGCGACGGTCTGCGAGGACGTTGTGACCGTCACGACGCCGGGCGACTGCGTGGACGTGCTGGTGACGGATTACGGCATTGCGGTCAACCCGCTGCGCCCCGACCTCGTCAAGTGCCTCGACGATGCGGGAATCCCGCACGTTTCCATCGAATCGCTCAAGGAGAAGGCCTACAGCATCGTCGGCCGTCCGGACGCGGTTCAGTTTGAAGACAAGGTTGTCGCCGTGCTCGAGGCGCGCGACGGCACCATCCTCGACGTTGTGCGCCAGATCAAGCCGTACACCTTCGAGGACTAACGATACCTCCAACATCCCATACCATTGGAGTTTCCCCATGATAGCGGAACGGGCGCGGAGCGGCGAGCTTCGCGCCCGTTTCGTTTTGGCGCATGCCGACACGCCCGTTCAGAGCCTGCAAAGGAAAGCGGCAAAGCCGTTAAAGCGATTTAATACGATAAAATAACATGAAAAATAATCTATATATTGCTGAAATATAAGGTTAAGATTATTCTTAACATATTTTTTTCCCTATTTGCATGATTCCCTCGCGCATATTATGATGGGATCAAACAAAAAAATCCCTTCTGCGGGGGGTAAGGAGTGACGGCACTGTGTTTGAACTGATTATCAACATTCTGCTCTTCATCTTCTTTGGCTACACGTTTTTTACCCATGTGCTGGAAGCGGCGGTTCCCGCCAAAGTGGCGAATAACCCCTATGCGCTCCAGCCGGACGTTTGGCCAAAGGCAATCATCATTCTGCTTGAGATCTGCCTGATCGTGAACATCATCCAGATCATCAAGAAGAACAAAGGCAAGCCGGAATTTACGCTCGGCGCGTTCGTCGGAAGCATCCCGGCGTTTCTCAAAAGCAAGCTGTTTTTCGGCATTGTGATCATGGTCGTCGCGTCCTTCATTCTGGACACGGTCGGCTTCATCGTCACCTCGCTGTTCATTCTCTTCTTCTACGGCCTGCTGATCGGAGAGAAGAACATCGTCCGCCTGCTGATCGCGTCCGTCTGCATCACGATGGTGCTTTACATCGTCTTCAGCGGCATGCTCAGCGTCAACCTGCCGCGCGGCACGGTCGGCTTCCTGCGCAACTTCGCGCTGTGGCTCGAATCCGTCGTGGGCGCGGTCAAGAACATCTTTTAAGGAGGCGACAGCGATATGAGTTTGGGTCAACTTCTTGCCTCCGGTGCGGCCGCCGTGTTTAATCCGGGCATGTTCCTGATGGTCTGCGTCGCCATCATCCTCGGTACGATCTTCGGCGCGCTGCCGGGCGTTTCCGCGACGATGGCCGTCGCTCTCGGCCTGACCTTCACCTACACGATGGAGCCGATTCCGGCCATCGTCTTCCTCGTTGCGATTTACTGCTCGTCCATCACGGGCGGCTCGATCACCGCGATTCTGTTCAAGATTCCGGGCGTTCCCTCTTCCGCGCCGACGACGTTTGACGGCTATCCCATGGCGCAGCGCGGCGAAGCGGGCAAGGCGCTGGGCGTGGCGCTGCTGGCCTCCGCCATCGGCGGCCTGTTCTCCGCCATCGCGATGTTCCTGCTGTCTCAGCCGCTGACGAAGGCCGCACTCCAGTTCGGCCCGAGCGACCTGTTCGCCGTGACGTTCATGGGTCTGTCGATCCTGACGTGCCTGGACAGCGACCACATCCTCACCTGCATCATCTCCGGCCTGCTGGGTCTGCTGATGGCCTGCGTCGGTCAGGATAAGATGTACGCGGTGCAGCGCCTGACCTTCGGCAGCCGCAACCTGCTGGCCGGTATCGACATGATCCCGGTGCTGATCGGTCTGTTCGCGGTCACCGAGGTCTTCAAGCAGACCGACCCGAAGAAGAAGCGCCTCTCCGCAGAGGACGGCGTTTCCGGCGGCAAGGTCAACACGAAGATGCCTTCCCTCAAGGAAATCTGGAGCATCAAGTGGACCATGATCCGCTGCTCCGTCGTCGGCACGGTCGTCGGCATTCTGCCGGGCGCGGGCGCGACCATCGCTTCCTTCATGTGCTACACGATGGAGACGAAGCTCTCCAAGCATCCGGAGAAGTTCGGCACCGGCATCATCGACGGTATCGCCGCTTCCGAGGCTTCCAACAACGCCGCGACCGGCGGCGCGATGGTTCCGCTGCTGTCCCTCGGTATTCCGGGCGGCAACGCTGCGGCGGTCATGATGTCCGCGCTGACGCTCAAGGGCGTCCAGCTTGGACCGCTGCTGCTGACGAACCAGCCGACCTACCTCTCCGCGACCTTCATGTCCATGATCGTCACGAACATCCTGATGGTTATCGTCGCGATGGCGATTGCAAAGGTGTTCGCGCAGATTCTGGCCATTCCGTATTCTTACCTCGGCCCGATCATCCTGATGCTCGCGCTCGTCGGTACCTATGGCGACCAGATGTCCGCGACGAGCGTTCAGATCATGGTGCTGGCCGGTGTGCTGGGTCTTGTCGTTCGCGCCTGCCACCTCAACAGCGCGGCCATCGTGCTGGGTCTGGTTCTGGGCAACATGTGCGAGCAGAACTTCTCCCGCGGCTACCTGATGGCGCGCGCGAATGTCTTCCAGATGTTCAACCCGACGCTGCATCCGATCGCCTTCGTGCTGATTATCGTGTGCATCGCGCTGCTGGTCAGCCCGGTCTTTATGAACATGAAGAAAAAGAAAGCCGCTTCTTAAAACAGCCAGTACTGCAACTCCTTATGTATATGGCAAACAGCGCCCATCCGAAAGGATGGGCGCCGTTTGTTGCGGCCGCGGTTACAGCAGCATGCTGACGATCGGCACGGTGACGAGGGAAAGCAGCGTCGAATAGGCGATGGCGCGGGCGGCAAAGCGCGCGTCGCCGCCGTAAAGCTCGGCCTGCATGGCGGACAGCGTGCCGCAGGGCATGGCCGTGAGCAGATAGAGCGTGCTCCACACGGCGGGATCCAGATGCAGCGGAAGCAGGAGGACATAGAGCATCAGCGGCAGAACGATCAGGCGGAGCGCGGCAGTGATGTGATAATCCTTATCCCGCAGCTCGCTCAGCCGGATGCCGCTGATGCGCGTGCCGATCAGCAGCATGGAGAGCGGCGTCGTCAGCCCGCCGATGAGCGACATCGTCTGCGAAAGGATGTCGGGCAGCGTGATGTTCAGGCAGAAAACCGCAAAGCCGAGAAACGCGGCGATGACGTTCGGGTTGAGCAGAACGCGCTTGAGGCTGACGTTCTGCCGCCCCTGAAACAGGCTCACGCCGACCGTCCACGAGACGAGAAGATAAGCGATGTTGTAGGCGACGGCGTAGATCATCCAATCCGGATTGATGGCCAAAATGATCGGGTAACCCATGAAGCCGCAGTTGGAGAAGCCCGCCATATTCAGCAAGACCGCGCGCTTGTCGTGCGGGCGATGACGGAAGAGGAGGGACGCGCCCCCAATCGACGCGAGAATGACGGCGAGCGAGAGAAGCAGCGTCAGCAGGAAGTTCATCAGCACATGCATGTCAAACGGGCGCTGCATGTTATAGACGGTCAGCACGGGCAGGGTGACGTTGACGACCAGCTGCGTGACCCCGCGAATGGTTTCATCCGTAAAATAGCCGAGGCGGCGGCAGAGAACGCCGACGAGCACGACCAGAAAGAGAATGACGACCTGAGCGGCAATGGACATGGAAAAGTCTCCTTTGCAGACAGAAAAAGGAGCTGTCAAGCCCCAAAACGGATATTTCAAGAACGCAATTAACCATTTGTGCCCGAAGGTTTCCAAAGGGCGATCGGAAATCCCTTTGGTGGGGCGATGGGGCAAAGCCCCATATCCAGACAATGCTTAGATATCTATTTCTTGAAATGTTCGATTTAAGTATGACAGCCCCGGGAGTTTAATCCTTGAGCGGATGGATGAGGATGAACGGGGTCAGCTCGTCGCCCTGACCGGAGGGATTATCCGCCATGGCGTCCTGAATCTGCTCGTCGGTCAGCGGGAAATGCGTGCCCTTGCCGAGCTGATTCTGGTCAAAGTCGTTCGCGTCCATCACGACGGTCGGCACGCCGGTCGCGGCTTCCAGCGCGTCGCAGAGCTCGACGGGGTGCTCCGGGTTGATGACGCCCATCGTGTGATACACCTCGAAGGACGAATCCGGATAGAAGCCGTCGATGCCCGCCACGCCGTGGCCGCAGATTTTGTAAAACAGGCCGCGGATGCCGAACGGGCGCGTGACCGCGGAGACCGCCGCCGCAAAGAGCACGCGCGGCAGACCGCAGATCTCGATGACGAGCTGCATCTTGTAGGGCTGATGCATGCCGATGCCGGTGGAATTGTGCCCGGCGAACGGCGCGAGCGTTTTGGCCCAGAAGCCGGGGTGCGTGTCCGCCAGCGTGCGCACGTTGTTGGTGCACATGCCCATCACCTTCGCGGTGAAGGACAGGCAGTCGCCCGGCTGATACAGCGGCAGCACATAGCGGCGGACAAGCTCGGCCTGATCCTCGCCCGGCTGAACAAAATGCGTCTTTATGGCATAACGCTGGTAGCGGCGGCCGTCTTTGCCGGTCAAAATGCCGCGGTCATAATAAACAACGCCGTCTTTCTCCTGACGGGTGGATTCCTGATTGCGTGAAGCGCCCATTTGATTGCCTCCTTGGCTGATGGTTAAGGCTATTTTGCCCATCAAGGACAGGCTTTATCAGCACGGCTCTCATTGTACACGATGACGGGGAGAATGTCAATTTTTACCGGAATAAAGAAAAAACGCAGAAGCGCAAAGAAAAAAGAAAAGAGGTTGCAAAAACCCGCGCTTTGGGCTATAATATCCGCATACATCGGCGCGCCTTCGGGCGCAGAAAGAGAACAGACCGTTTGATCCGTTCAAGAGAGCCGCCGGTCGGTGCGAGGCGGCGCGGAGGAGGGTCGATCCGCTCTTTCCATGCCGCGGGTGACGAGCTCGCGGGCAGACGGCCCTTATCCGTCAAGAGAGGCCATGAAAATGGCAATTTGGGTGGCAACGCGGAGCACTTCGTCCCATGCGGAAGGAGCGCTCCTTTTATTTTGGCGTGCAATCTCCGGGGAGGAATCCCCGCAAGGAAGAAAGGAAGAACTGTCGTGATTGATATCAATTTGATCCGCAAGACGCCGGACGTCGTGCGCGAAAACATCAGGAAAAAGTTTCAGGACAGCAAGCTCCCCCTCGTGGACGAGGTGATCGAGCTGGATCGCAAGAACCGCGAGGCCATGCAGCAGGCCGACAGCCTGCGCAATCAGCGCAAGGTGCTCTCCAAGGAGATCGGCGGCCTGATGAAGCAGGGCAAGAAGGATGAGGCCGAGGCGACCAAGGCGAAGGTCAACGAGATGGCCGAGGAGCTGGCGCGTCTGGAGCAGTTGGAGGAAGAATACGCCGCGGAGATCAAGAAGCGCATGCAGGTCATTCCGCAGATCATCGACCCGAGCGTGCCGATCGGCAAGGACGACAGCGAGAACGTCGAGATCGAGCGCTTCGGCGAGCCGGTTGTGCCGGATTTTGAGGTGCCCTATCATGTGGACATCATGGAGAAGCTGAACGGCATCGACATTGACGCCGCGCGTCGCACCTCCGGCAACGGCTTCTATTACCTCAAGGGCGACATCGCGCGCCTGCACAGTGCCTGCCTCTCCTACGCGCGCGATTTTATGATCGACCGCGGCTTCACCTATTACATCCCGCCGTATATGATCCGCAGCAGCGTGGTCACGGGCGTGATGAGCTTCGCCGAGATGGAGAACATGATGTATAAGATCGAGGGCGAGGATCTCTACCTGATCGGCACCTCCGAGCACTCCATGATCGGCAAATTCATCGACACCATCCTCACCGAGGACGAACTGCCGCAGACGCTGACCAGCTATTCTCCCTGCTTCCGCAAGGAGGTCGGCGCGCACGGCATCGAGGAGCGCGGCGTTTACCGCATCCACCAGTTCGAAAAGCAGGAGATGATCGTCGTCTGCAAGCCGGAGGATTCGATGATGTGGTATAACCGCCTCTGGCAGAACACCGTCGATTACTTCCGCTCGCTGGATATCCCGGTTCGGACGCTGGAGTGCTGCTCCGGCGATCTGGCCGACCTGAAGGTGAAGAGCTGCGACGTCGAGGCCTGGAGCCCGCGCCAGAAGAAGTATTTCGAGGTGGGAAGCTGCTCCACGCTGGGCGACGCGCAGGCGCGCCGTCTGGGCATCCGCGTCAAGGGCAAGGACGGCAGCAAGTACTTCGCCCACACGCTGAATAACACCTGTGTGGCGCCGCCCCGCATGCTGATTGCGTTCCTGGAGAATAACCTCAATGAGGACGGCTCCATCCGTATTCCCGCGCCGCTGCGCCCGTATATGGGCGGCAAGGAAGTTCTTGTGCCGGCGAAGTAAGAAAAAACAATCGAATTAAAATGGGCTGTCAAGCTAACAAGCTTGACAGCCCATTTTGGTGCGCGGAAAACTCAGTGATGGATCACGTCCGCCGCGGCCTGAATCCGCCGGAGGACAGTCTGCCCCGCGTCGCCGGTCAGATAGGCGTAGGTCGTCTCCGGCACGAGCGGGCGAATCGCTTCGATATGGCCGTCGTGGATGAGCTGACGGACGTGCGACGCGCTGATGGCCTCGCCCTGCGCCTGCGCGCGGGGGATGACGACCAGCTCGACGCCCGCCTTGGGTAGAACCGCCGCGAGCGCCTCGTTATACAGGCTCGTCGTGTGGGAGAACGGCTCTTCGCCGACGTAGCGCCGCGTCAGATTCAGCGCGGCCGCAATGCGGGTGAAGAGCGTCGCGTCCAGCTCGGCGTGGGTGCGGGTGACGACGTCCGCATCCTTGAGGAAATAGGAGGGGAACGTCGCGGAGGAGATCATGTAGCTGCCGGAGGAGACGACCGAAACGTTGCCGTATTTCGCGCAGGCGGCCTTGACCATCGCCATGCGATCCGAATACGGCACGAGCGAGCGATCCTCGCTGAGCACGAACAGCACGACGCGCTCGTTTTCCTTCGCCGCGCGCGCCACCAGCGCCTCGTGCCCGAGGGTGAAGGGGTTCGCGTTCATCACCAGCGCCGCGCCGGGGCGCTCGCCCGCATAGGGCGCAAGGCTTTTCAGGTAGCGCGAAAAGCCGTCGAGTCGGTTTTCCATGAACACGAGGCGGCCGTCCACGCGCGCGATTTCCGTAAAGCCCAGCGGCGCAAAGAACTTTGCGCTGTCCACCTTCGTGTATAGAAACAGGTGCGTGTGGCCGCGCTCAATCTGCGCCTGAACCAGATGCGCGACGATCACGGCCATCAGCCCTTCGCCGCGATGCGCGCCATCCACGGCGAGGCAGCGCAGCGTGTTTTCAAACAGCGAGCCCGTGGCGATCATCTGCCCGTCGTCGTCGTAGATCGCGGCGGAATAGGTCAGGTTTCGGTCGCGCTCGATGCCCTCGCGCGCGAGCAGCGCGTCCATCTGCGCCATGGCGCGCTTGTTGGAAGGGGAAATGGGAACGGCAAAATATTCATCCATCATGGCGGCATCTCCTCAAATCAACTGAATAGCCTGATTATACCATGAAACGCCGAAAAGGGATAGAGAAAAGCGGGCGGCTTGCGCGGCGGGCATAATTCTGATAAAATAAAGGTCAAAATGCGGGCGAAAGCGCAAAACGGAGGACAAAGCAATGGCCGAACGGGTGACGGTATCCGATATGATGGACGCAAGGGAGGCGCGCGCGCAGGCGCAGCGGGCGCTGCTGGCACGGTATCCCGGCGCGTCGGTGGTGTGTCTGTGCATGAATATTGCCGGAGCGATCAAGCGGACGGAGAACATCGAGCGCGCGTTTTCGTGGGGCTTGCGGAACGTGAAGGCGGTGCTCGCGCCGTGCGAAACGCTGTTTGACGCGGCCATCCACGAAAAGACGGGGCCGGAGGCGATGCTCTGCGTTCGCGCGGACGCGCGGGCAATCAAGCGGCGGCTCTGCGCGCTGGAGGACGGCGAGGCGCTGGGGCGGCTGCTGGATATCGACGTGATCGCGCCGGACGGCGGCAAGATCTCGCGGACGGAGATCGGCCTGCCCGCGCGGCGCTGTCTGCTCTGCGGCAACCCTGCGCCGGTCTGCGCGAGAAGCCGCGCGCACAGCGCGGACGCGCTGTTTGAAAAGGCGAACGCAATCATCGACGCGCACTTTGAGGCGGCGTTTGCGAAGCGGACGGCGGAAAACGCCCAGCGCGCGCTGCTCTTCGAGGTGGCGGTGACGCCCAAGCCGGGGCTGGTGGACAGGCACAACGCGGGCGCGCACCGGGATATGGACGTCTTCACATTCATCGACAGCGCGTGCGCGCTCAGGCCGTATTTCGAAACCTGCGCGCGTATCGGCCTTGCGCACCGGGGAAAAGACGCGCAGGCATGCTTCGACGCGCTGCGCGTGCCGGGGCTTTTGGCGGAGGACGCCATGCGCCGCGCGACGGGCGGCGTGAACACACACAAGGGCGCGATTTTTTCGCTGGGTATTGCCTGCGCGTCGCTGGGCATGGGCTACGGCGCGCCGCTCCGTGTGCACGAAACGCTGGCGCGCTGCGGCGAGATGACCGGCGCACAGATGCGCAGGGAGCTGGAAGCGGCGAAGGCCGGACAGGCGCGCACCTTCGGCGAGGCGATTTACCAAAAGGCGGGCGTGGGCGGCGTTCGCGCGGAGGCGGCGAGCGGGTTTGCGAGCGTGCGCGAAATCGCCCTGCCGAGGCTCAACGCGGGGCTGAAGGCCGGGCTTTCGCTCAACGACGCGGCGCTCTGTGCGCTGACCGCGCTGATGGCTGACACGCAGGACACGAACGCCGTTCGCCGTGGCGGCGAGGCGGGCGCGGCGGCGATGCGTGAGACGGCGCGGGCGCTGGACGGCGAAATCGCGGCGGCGCTGGAAGCAGGCGAGATAAAACAAAAAATCGGCCAGTTCAAAGAGAAGCTGACCGATTGGGACGGGCAGATGAGCGCGGCGGGGATCAGCCCCGGCGGATGCGCGGATCTGCTGGCGATGGCGCTGTTGATGGCGTTTTGCGAAAGGGACGCGGCGGAGGGCTGATGCGCTGACCGCCGTTACCCCAGAATCATCGCTTCCAGCGCTTTGGCGGCGATGCTCAGCGCCTGCCCGCTTCGGCGCGCCATCAGAAGCTGGCGGGGCGGAATGGTTTCCGCGAGCGTCAGCCGTCCGATTTCGCCCTTTTGCAGCGCGGGCGCGGCGAAGGCTTCCGGCAGGAACGCCACGCCGAGATCAAGCCGAACGAGCGGGAGAATCTGGTCGGACGTGGCGACCTCGATATCCGGCGAGAACGCCGCGCCGTTTTCGGCGAACAGGTTATATGCAAAGGCGTAGCTCGCCGTTTCGCGCCCGAGGCTGATGAAGGGATAAGCCGAAAGATCGGCAAGCGTCAGTTTTTGGCCGCACAAGTGCATCAGCGACGGGCCGCAGACAGGCACCTCATCGAATTGGCCGAGCGGCTCGATGTGCAGGCCGCTTGTGTCCGCCGTGGGGGAGGTGACGACGGCGACATCCACCAAGCCGTTGCGCAGCGCGGAAAACGCCTGCGGCGTGGAATGGTTGGCGATGCGCAGGCGAATCCCCGGATGGGCGCGGTGGAACGCGCCGAGCACGGGCAGAAGAAAGCCGTGCAGCGCCGTTTCGCTCGCGCCGATGGAGACCACGCCACTTTGCAGGCTGCGGTCGCTGGCCAGCTCTTCCTCGCCCGCCTGAATCTGTTCGCAGGCGACGGCAACGCGCGCAAACAGCTTTTCGCCCTCCGGCGTGAGCACCGCGCCGCGGTTGCTGCGCACAAAGAGCGTACAGCCGAGCGCCGATTCCAGATTGCGGATGGTTCGGGTGAGGTTGGGCTGGCTGGACAGCAGCGCCCCGGCGGCTTTGGTGAAGCTGCCGAGCCGGGCGACGGTGTAGAAAACGCGATAGGCATCGTAGCTGATGAGCATGGGGACTCCTTCCGTTGGGGGACGAACTCCTTCTGTCACGGCTTTGCCGTGCCACCTCCCTCGAAGAGGGAGGTCTTTTTGGCAGAGGGAGGTCTTTTTGGAGGACGAACTCCTTCCGTCGTGGCTTTGCTGTGCCAACCTTTCTCTGAGAGAAAGGTCTTTTTGGCAGAGGGAGAGGTTTTGGGGAGGAATGACGCTGGTATGCGGTTTTGATATAGGGCGGATATCATTTATATATTTTTCATATCGACATATTTGTAGTATAGTCGGAGCGTTGAGCGTTGTCAAGCCCTGCGCTCGGACGAGGAGGGATTCATATGAACGATATGATTATTTGCATCGGCAGACAATATGGAAGCGGCGGCCGCGAAATCGGCGAAAAGCTGGCGGCGCGGCTGGGCGTGACCTGTTACGATAAGCTGCTGCTCAAGCAGGCGGCGAAGGAAGGCGGCGTTTCGCTCGGCGAGGTGGAGCGGCAGGATGAAAAGCCCGTCAGCGCCAGCGCGTTTCTCTCGGGCAACGTGTTTGCGGACAGCGCGAGCATCGGCGGCGCGTTCTATTCCCAGAGCCAGCTCGTCTACGACGCGGAAAAGGAAGCCATTTTGGACGCGGCGGACAAGGGCGGCTGCGTCATCATTGGCCGCTGCGCCTCTTCGCTGCTGAGGGATCGCAAGAACGTACTCTCCGTGTTCATCTACGCGGATGAAGCGGATCGCGTCGCGCGGATCGCCAGCCGCAACCGGCTTGACGAGCCGCAGGCGCGCGCCAGAATGCGCAAGACGGATCGCATGCGCAGGCGTTACTTCGATTTTTACGCCGATACGCAGTGGGGCGACCCGGAAAGCTATGACGTGATGCTCTCCAGCAGCTATTACGGCGTGGATGGATGCGTCGAGATGATCTGCAAAAGCCTGCAAATGAAGGGGAACAGCCATGAATAAGGATTTGACGGTCGGCGATCCGGCCAAGGTGCTTTGGAAATTCTGCCTGCCGCTTTTCGGCAGCATCATCTTTCAGCAGCTCTACAACATTGCGGACAGCTTCGTCGCGGGCAAGTTCATCGGCGAAAACGCGCTGGCCGCCGTCGGCAACAGCTACGAGATCACGCTGATCTTCATCGCGTTCGCCTTCGGCTGCAACATCGGCTGCTCGGTCATCGTCTCCCAGCTCTTCGGCGCGAGGAAGCTGGGCGAAATGAAAACGGCGGTTTATACGACGTTCATCTCAAGCGCGGTCGTCTGCGCGGCGCTGATGCTCACGGGCACGCTGGGCTGCGACGGCCTGCTGCGGCTCATCAACACGCCGGAAAACGTGTTCGCGGATTCCAAGCTCTATCTGGATATCTACATCCTCGGTCTGCCGTTCGTGTTCTTTTACAACGTGGCGACGGGCATTTTCTCCGCACTGGGCGATTCCAAAACGCCGTTTATCTTCCTGGCCGCGTCCTCGACGAGCAACATCTTCATGGATATCCTGTTTGTCACCGCGTTTAAGATGGGCGTTGCGGGCGTGGCGTGGGCGACATTCCTCTGCCAAGGCGTGAGCTGCGTGCTGGCGGTGCTCTTTGTGCTGCGCCGCCTGCGGGGTGTGGAGACGGACGAGAAAAGCGCGCTGTTCTCCTTCCCGCTGTTTTGCCGCATCGCGGCGATTGCCGTGCCGAGCATCCTGCAGCAGAGCTTCATCTCCGTCGGCAACATCGTCATTCAGGGCGTTATCAATTCGTTCGGCTCGGGCGTGATGGCGGGCTATTCCGCCTCCGTCAAGCTCAACAACCTCGTGATTACCTCGCTGACGACGCTGGGCAACGGCATATCCAACTTCACGGCGCAGAACATCGGCGCGAGCAAGATGGAGCGCGTGCGCAGCGGCTTCAAGGCCGGGCTGAAACTCGTGTGGATGCTCTGCCTGCCGATTGTCGCGCTGTATCTGCTCGGCGGGCGGATGCTGGTGAACATCTTTATGAACGAGCCGAGTGAGGTCGCGATGGCCTCCGGCGTGCAATTCCTGCGGATCGTATCGCCGTTCTACTTTGTGGTCTCCTGCAAGCTGGTCTCCGACGGCGTTCTGCGCGGCGCGGGGCTGATGAAGGAATTCATGGTCGCGACGTTCACGGATCTCATCCTCCGCGTCGGGCTGGCCATCGCGCTCTCCAAGGTGCTGGGCGTGGTCGGCGTGTGGTGCGCGTGGCCCATCGGCTGGAGCATCGCGATGGTGATGTCCGTGCGCTTCTACCGGCGCGGGCCGTGGGAAAAGGCATAACGCCGTCACAGCGGGCGGACGTTCCCCGTCTTCAAATAATCTTCAATACAATCGCATAGATCGGCGAGCAGCTCGGGCATATCCAGCGGCTCGTCTTTCTTTTCGCCCGCCGGAATGGGCGTGGTGATCCACTCCGGAAAGATGTTCGAGCTGAGATGCAGATAGCGCCCGCTGCGGCTTCTGTAAAGATAGACGTATTCATCCCGCGCGTTCGGCCCCCAGATCATCACATCGCCGTCGATGGTCTTGATGCGCCCGAGGAAGGGCTTGCCCAGCGGGGTATCGACCTCAGCAAAGGCCGCATAGAGGGAAGCGACGGTCACATCCGGCGGGCAGGCGAGCTGCTTTTGATCCGGGCAGTTGCGGTTGACGCTCTGCGGCGAGGCGGAGATGCACAGCGTCAGCCCCGCGATGAGCAGCAGCGTGCCGAGGACGACCGAATCCCGAACGATCAAAACCAGCCCCAGCGCGCCGAGCAGCACGCCCCCGACGCGGAACAGGAAGAAGCGCGCTTTGCCGCGCCCATCCAGCGCGGCGATTTCCGCCAGCTCATCCTGCACCCACCAGACGGCATACTCCGCCCACGTCGGCGCATCCTCCGGCGCGACGCCATCCCGAAGAAGGCGCACCGTGTCGCGGACGCAGGCGTATATCCACCAGACCGTCGCGATAAACGCCAGCGGGAGCGCCAGCCAAATGCAGACGGTCGCAATCAGGCCGTCGCCCGTCCGGTTGGTAATATCCAGCGTCAGCAGGAAAAACAAAACGGCGTAGAGCACAAAGCGAAGCCGCTTGAGGCAAACCCTGCCCAACATCCCCAAATCCCCCTCTCAAATGAAGCGAATGTCCTTCGATTCGACGGCGCGCGGCGGTTTCAGCCCGCTTATTTTTTGCCTTTTGGATTGCCGTTGCCATATTCGCACCATGCGCGCAGGGTGCAGCTTTCGCAGGCAGGCTTTCGGGCGGCGCACACGCGGCGGCCGTGATAGATCAGCCAGTGGTGCGCGCGGCTCCATTGGCTCTGCGGGATGTTTTGCATGAGCTGATGCTCGGTTTTGAGCACATCGGGCGCATCGGCCAGCCCCAGCCGGTTGGCGACGCGGAAGACGTGCGTATCCACGGCGATGGCGTCCGCGCCGAACGCACAGCTCATCACGACGTTCGCCGTCTTGCGCCCAACGCCGGGCAGGGATTCCAGCGCGTCGTGGTCGGCGGGCACCTCGCCGCCGAAGCGGACGGTCAGCTCCCGCGCCATCAGCACGAGGTTTTTGGCCTTGTTGTGAAACAGGCCGCAGGTCTTGATGATCGGCTCGATCTCCGCCGGTTCGGCCTTTGCCAGCGCCGCCGCGTCGGGATAGGCGGCAAAGAGCGCGGGCGTGACCATATTCACCTTGACGTCCGTGCACTGGGCGGAGAGCATCACGGCGACGAGCAGCTCAAACGGATTGGCGAAGTGCAGCGCGGGCCGCGCGTCGGGGTACAGCCGCGCCAGCTCGGCAAGAATCAGGCGGTTTTGTTCTTCTCTGTCCATGGCGATTGTCCTTCGATGTGCTGAATTTTGAAAGAATACGCAAAGAACCGTAAATAAAAAGTGTGCCGCCGGTCAGCTTGCACCCTGATCGGCGGCTTTTTGCTCTGAAACACGAGCGGGAGAACCGATTCCAGACGGCTCTTCGTCTACCTGCATTATACCCCAAAGGCAGCCTCGTGTCAACGCGCGGGGCTGATTTTATATGGGCTTTTCAACCAGCGGCGTGAGCGTCAGGCGGCGTGTGCCATAGCCTTCCACGCGGTAAAAACCGATCAGTGCGCCGGGCGATAGGCGGCGATAGACCTGCATCACCTGCGGGGTCTGCGCAAGGTCAAACCGAACGGACAGCCCGCAGCCGATGGCGACCTCGCGCGGCGTGGCGATCACCCCGGCGGATAGACCGGCGCGGTGCAGCGCGTCCTCCATGCGCAGCACCTGCGTGCGCGAACGGAAGGCGGCGAGCCCAAAGGAATCATTCATGCGCGGTTCCTCCTCTCATATACTCCACTGTATGAGCGGGCGGGAGCGGCGGTGAGAGAAAGGAGAATGGGCTTGATTTATCTGGATAACGCGGCGACGAGCTGGCCAAAGCCGCGCTGCACGGTGCAGGCGATGGCGCGGGCGCTGGAGGAAAGCGGGGCGAATCCGGGGCGCGCGGGGCATCGGCTTTCGCTGGAGGCGGGACGGATTGTCGAGCGATGCAGGCAGGCGCTGGCCGATATGCTGGGCGAGACGGATGCGAGCCGCGTCGCCTTTGCGCAGAACGCGACCGACGCGCTGAATATGGCGATTCACGGCGCGGTGCGGACGGGCGACCACGTGGTATCCACGCTGATCGAGCACAACTCCGTGCTGCGCCCGCTTTCGGAGCTGGCCAGAAGCGGCGTGATTACGCTGACGCTCGTACCGCCGGATGCGGACGGGCGGATGGACGCGCGGGAGATCGAGCGCGCGCTGACCGCGCGGACGCGGCTGGTTGCGATGACGCACACCTCCAACGTGCTGGGGCTGGAGCAGGACGTTGCGGCGGTCGGCGCGGTGTGCCGCCGGCGGGGCGTTCTCTTTCTGGTGGACGCGGCGCAGACGGCGGGTCATCTGCCGCTGGAACCGAAAAAATGGGGCTGCACCATGCTGGCCATGCCGGGGCACAAGGGGCTGCTCGGCCCGCACGGCACGGGCGCGCTCTGGGTCGCGGACGGGGTGACGCTCGCGCCGCTTCGGCAGGGCGGAACGGGTTCGGCCTCCGAAAGCATGTTTCAGCCCAGAATAATGCCCGACAGTCTGGAGAGCGGGACGCTCAATCTGCCGGGCATTGCGGGTCTATATGCGGGAATGCGGTTTGCGCTGGCGCATCAGCAGGAGGCGCGTGAAACGACGGCCGCCCTGTGCGGCATGATGCGCGACGCGCTGCGGGAGATGGCCGGGGTTCGGGTGTACACGCGGGCGGATGCGTCGCTGCTCAGCTTCAATGTGGCGGGAATCGCCTCGCAGGTCGTCGCCTCGGCGCTGGATGAGCAGGGCATCGCGGTGCGCGGCGGGCTGCATTGCGCGCCGGGGGTGCACCGTTTTTTGGGCACGCTGAACATCGGCGCGGTGCGCGTCAGCCCGGGGCTGATGAACACCGCGGCGGAGGCGGGAAAGCTGATTGACGCGGTTTGGAAAATCGCGAAGGCGCGTTAGTTCTCGGCGCTTTCCATGGCGGAAAAGAGGGCGACGATGGCGTCCACCTCGTCGCGAAGCTCGGTCATCGAGCCGGTGAGGACGTTACCGGCCTGCAGGCGCTGCTCGGCGGTATCCAGCGTGGCGATGCAGGCGGTGAGCATGGAGCCATCGACGATGACGGTTCCCGCGCCGTAGATGTTGGCGGCCAGCGTGTTGAGGCATTGCAGCGCGTAAATGTGGCTGCGGACGTTGGAAAGCAGGGTCATGGTGTTGGTGCCGCTGGACTGCGTGAGGCGGTAGACGGCGGTTTGCGCCTCATTGGCCTCGTTGGTAGCGCGTGCCATCAGCGCGTCGCTGGTTGAGCGGCTGACGCCGGAAGCATGCAGATAGGAAACCGTTACGCCGATGAGCGCAATCGCCAGAACGAAGACGACGACGCTCAGGATGCGGACGGTTTTCTGCGCCTTGCGGCGGCCTGCGCCGGTTTGAAACGAATACATAAACAACCTCCTTGTTCAAAGAGAAAAGAGCTTTGTCACGCAAAACCATTATAGCACATCATTCGAATGGGGTAAAGAGGCGAAAAAAACGTCGATTTTGAGCAAAAAGTGGAGCATGAAGATTTGAAACTGTCGAAATGTGTATAAAAGTGGAGAATCACGCCCAAATCCGGGCGGGGACTTGAACAGAAGCGGGCTTGTAGCGTATAATAAAAAAAAGACGGCTGAACAAGCAGCCATACGGGAGGAAAAGAGATATGCCGATGAACATTGCCATCGACGGCCCGGTGGGCGCGGGGAAATCCTCGATCGCCGATCAGGTGGCGCAAAGGCTTCATATTCTGCATCTGGACACGGGCGCGATGTATCGCACCGTCGCGCTGTACATGCTCCGAAACGGGATCGACCCGCAGGATGAGCAGACGGTCTCCGCACACTGCGGCGAGGCGGATGTGCGCGTGGCGTATCGGGACGGCGCGCAGCGGACGATGCTGGGCGGGGAGGACGTGAGCGACCTGATCCGCACGGGCGAGGTTTCCGCCGCGGCGAGCGCCATTTCCAAATGGCCGGCGGTTCGCCGCCGCATGGTGGCCGCGCAGCGCGAAATCGCCGCGACGGCGGACATGCTGATCGACGGCCGGGACATCGGCACGCGGGTGCTGATCGACGCGCCGGTGAAGATCTTTTTGACGGCTACGCCGGAGGAACGCGCCCGCCGCCGCTATCGCCAGCAGATCGAGAAGGGCGACATGACGCCTTACGAGCAGGTGCTCGCCGAGCTGAACGCCCGCGACGCGCAGGACATGAACCGTGAAACCGACCCGCTTCGGCAGGCGGAGGACGCCGTGCTGGTGGATTCCACGAACATGACGCCCGAGCAGGTGGTCGATGCGATTATCGCCGTGGTGGAGGACGTATATGGAAAACGAGCGTAACGCGCAGGCCGCCGCGCAGCCTGCGGAAGAAAAGAAGCCCGTGGAGGAGAAGAAGCCGGGTTACCCGATGCACAAGCGCAAATACACGCCGCTGTACACGATTATCGTGTTCCTGTACGGGCTGCTGGTGAAGCTGCTGTTCTTTATGAAAATCGAGGGCAGGGAGAACGTGCCCAAGGATCGCAACTGCATCCTGATGGGCAACCACCAGTGCCTGCTCGACCCGGTGACGCTGGCGCTGTGCGTGCCGGACAGGGAAATTCACTTCATGGGCAAAAAAGAGCTGTTTGAAAACAAGGCGCTCGGCTGGGTGTTCCGGCAGGTGCACGGCTTCCCGGTGGATCGCGGCAACATGGATATGGGCGCGATCCGCACGGCGATGGGCGTGCTCAAGGCGGGCGAAACGCTGGGCATTTTCCCGGAGGGCACGCGGAGCAAGACCGGGCACATGCTGCCGCTGCTGGGCGGTGCGTCGCTGCTGGCGCTCAAGAGCGGCTGCGACGTGGTGCCGGTGTACATCGAGGGCCATTACAAGCCGTTTCGGCGCATGGTGGTGCACGTCGGCAAGCCGATTGAGATGGCCGACCTGCGCGCCGGACGCATGAACAAGGAAACCTGCGACGCGCTGACCGAACGCATGGAGGCCGCGTTTGCCCGGCTGAGCGGCGGAAAATCGCTTCCGCCCGCGGAAAAAACGCCGGCATAAGCGGATTTCATGCGAAAAAGACCGGCGCGCGGAAAAATATTTTCAAAAAAATTTGAAAATTCGCCGCGCTTCGGCAGGAAAAACGAAAAAGACCTAGAATGGATAAAGATGGGCAATATGGAGTAATGGGTCAAAAGGCCCTCTGAAAGCGGGAGCAGGTGCGTATGGAACTCACAATCGGAGAGCATGCCGGATTTTGCTTCGGCGTGCGGCGCGCGGTGCTCAAGGCTTTCGAGTGTGCCGAAAAGCAGCTCCCCTGCGTGACGCTGGGGCCGCTGATCCACAATCCGCAGGAGGTTGAGCGCCTGCGCCGTGCGGGCATCCGCAGCGTGGAGACGCTCGACGAGGTGAAGCCGGGCGAGACGGTGATTATCCGCAGCCACGGCGTAACGCCGGACGTCTATCGCCAATGCGAGGCGCGCGGGATTCCCGTGATCGACGCGACCTGTCCCCACGTGGCGCACATCCACCAGCTCGTGCGGCAATACAGCGAGCACGGCGACGCGGTGGTGATCGTCGGCGAGGCGGATCACCCGGAGGTGGTCGGCATCGCGGGCTGGGCGCGCGGAAGGGTTTTCATTCTGCCCGACGCGCAGGCCGCCGAACAGGCGGAGCTGCCGCAAAAAGCGCTGGTTGTCGCGCAGACGACAATCCGGCGGGATCGTTTTGACTCGGTTTTGCAGGTGCTCAGGCGGCGCGTGCCCGACCTGACGGAGCGCATTACCATTTGCGCGGCGACCAGCCAGCGCCAGCAGGAAGCGGAAAAGCTCTCCGGCGAGGCGGATGTGATGGTGGTCGTCGGCGGCAGGAACAGCTCCAATACGCAGAAGCTGCTGGAGACATGCCGCCTGCGCTGCGAGCGATCCGTTCTGGTGGAAACGCCGGAGGATGTGCCGCCCGATCTGGCCGAAGCGGATGACCGCGTGGCCCTGACGGCCGGAGCGTCCACCCCGCAGTGGCTGCTCGAACAGGTGCGCGCGCGCATCGAGGAAAACGCGAAAACAAGATAAAGTCACGCAAAAAACAAATCCGTGTTTCCCGGTGGTCCCCGCCGCCGTGATTCAATAAAGTATGTATCATCGCCGGCCAAGCCGGATAGAGATACTTGAGGAGGTTGTACCCGCATGAACGACATGGAAAAGAATCAGGTTTCCGAGAGCGAAGACTTTGCCGCGATGCTCGAGGAAACGATGGTCAAGTTCCGCCCCGGTCAGGTTGTTAAAGGTGTTGTCGCCCAGGTGAGCGACGACGGTGTTGTCGTGAGCATTCCCGGCAAGGCTGACGGTTTCATCAAGAAGAATGATCTGGTGACCACCGACTGCAAGGTGGACGACGAGATCGAGGCTGAGGTCGTCAAGCTCAACGATGGCGAAGGCTACGTGCTCCTTTCCGAGCGCAAGGTCATGGCCACCAAGAACTGGGAGAAGCTCGTTGCCGAATACGACGAGGGCGCCTATGTGGAGGCTACGGGTCGTGAGGCCGTCAACGGTGGCCTGATCGCCGACGTGATGGGCGTTCGTGCGTTCATTCCGGCTTCTCACCTGTCCCGCCGCTTCGTCGAGAACATCGGCGAGTTCGTGGGCAAGACGATGACCGTCAAGATCATCGAGGTGGACAAGGCGAAGAAGCGCATCGTCGCCAGCCGCAAGGCCTATCTGCTCGACGAGAAGAAGAAGGCTTGGGAGAAGATCGAGAAGGATCAGGTCGTGACCGGCATCGTTCGCCGCCTGACCGACTTCGGCGCGTTCGTGGACATCGGCGGCGTGGATGGCCTCATCCATGTGACCGATCTGGCCTGGCATCGCGTGAAGCATCCGTCCGAGGTCGTGACCCCGGGTCAGGAAGTGACCGTGAAGATCATCGGTGTGGACAAGGAAAAGGAGCGCATCCAGCTCAGCCTGAAAGCGCTTCAGCCGCAGCCGTGGGACGTGGCCGAGGAGAAGTATCCGGAAGGCTCCATCGTCGAGGGCAAGGTTGTCCGCATCACCACCTTCGGCGCGTTTGTGGAGCTGGAGCCGGGCCTGGACGGCCTGGTGCACATCTCCCAGTGCGCGCTCAAGCGTATCGCCAAGGTTGAGGACGCGGTGCAGGTCGGCCAGACCGTGCGCGTGAAGGTTCTCAAGGTGGACAAGGAAGCCAAGCGCATCAGCCTGTCCATCCGCGAGGCGCTCACCGAGGAAGTTGATTACAACGCCGAGGTGCAGGGTCTGGACTTTGACGATCTGGGCGATGCTCCGGCCGACGACGCCGAGTAATCCCAATCGAAGACGCATCAAAACGCCGCATGGGTTTGCCCCGTGCGGCGTTTTTGCTAAAAGCCCAAAAGGACATTTGAGCAGCTCTATTGCATCGTTCGTCCGTTTTGAATTGACTTTTGGGTATCTTCATTGTATGATGAAGCCATCATAAATCGGGACGCATTTGTCCCTGAAAGGATTATGCTATGCACGAGAAGAAAAACCCCAACAGGCCGTTGATCGTCTATTACATCATCGCGCTCGTCGTGGTGATGCTGCTCAACGCGCTGCTTTTCCCGCAGATTGAGCGATACAGTGTCAAGCAGGTTGATTATTCCGAATTTCTCTCGATGCTCGAAGACGGAAAGGTTAAATCTGTCGAGATTAACGATACGCAGATCGCCTTCACCCCGGTCGAGCAGATTCAGGATGGCAAGGCTACCTATTACACCACCAACCGCGTGACGGCGGACGACAAGCTGGTCGAGCGCCTGCTGGCGGCGGGCGTGGAATTTGGCCAGGTTGTGCCGGAGGAAATGAGCCCGATCATCTCGTTCCTGGTCACGTGGGTGCTGCCGCTGGTCATTTTCTACGGCCTCGGCTCGTTCATGTTCCGCAAGATGAGCCAGCGCATGGGCGGAAACACCATGAGCTTCGGCAAATCCAACGCCAAGATCTACGTCGAGGCGCAGACCGGCAAGACGTTTGACGACGTGGCCGGCGAGGACGAGGCCAAGGACGCGCTCAAGGAGATCGTCGATTTCCTGCATGATCCGCAGAAATACCGCGATATCGGCGCGAAGCTGCCCAAGGGCGCGCTGCTCGTCGGCCCTCCCGGCACGGGCAAAACGCTGCTGGCGAAGGCCGTCGCGGGCGAGGCGAAGGTGCCGTTCTTCTCGATTTCCGGCTCGGAATTTGTGGAGATGTTCGTCGGCATGGGCGCGGCGCGCGTGCGCGACCTGTTCAAGCAGGCGGGCGAGAAAGCGCCGTGCATCGTCTTCATCGACGAAATCGACGCCATCGGCAAGCGCCGCGACAACGCGGGCATGGGCGGCAACGACGAGCGTGAGCAGACGCTCAACCAGCTGCTCACCGAGATGGACGGCTTTGACGCGGGCAAGGGCGTCGTCATTCTGGCGGCAACCAACCGCCCGGAGATTCTGGACAAGGCGCTGCTGCGTCCGGGTCGTTTCGACCGCAGAATCCCTGTCGAGCTGCCCGATCTGGCGGGGCGCGAGGCGATTCTCCGCGTGCACGCCAAGGACGTGAAGACCGAGCCGAACATTGATTATACGCAGGTCGCCCGCGCGACGAGCGGCTGCTCCGGCGCGGAGCTGGCGAACATCATCAACGAGGCCGCCATCGCCGCCGTCAAGGACAACCGCAAGGTCGTCTCCCAGCGCGATATGGAGGAGGCCATCGAGACGGTCATCGCCGGTTATCAGCGCAAGAACGCCGTTGTCTCCCCGCGCGACAAGCTCACCGTGTCCTATCACGAGTGCGGCCACGCGCTGGTGGCGGCGAAGCTCAAGAATTCCGCGCCCGTGCAGAAGATCACGATCATCCCGCGCACGAGCGGCGCGCTCGGCTACACCATGCAGGTGGACGACGAGGAGCGCCTGCTGATGACCCGCGAGCAGATTCTCGACAAGATCACCACGTTCTGCGGCGGCCGCGCGGCCGAGCAGTTGATCTTCGGCCGCATCACCAGCGGCGCGAGCAATGACATCGAGCAGGCGACCAAGCTCGCCCGCGCGATGATTACGCGCTTGGGCATGAGCGACACGTTCGGCATGATGGCGCTGGAAACGCAGTCCGGCCAGTATCTCAGCGGCGACTCGAACCTCGTGTGCTCCGATCAGACGGCGGCGCGCATTGACGTGGAAGTGAAGCAGATCATCGCCAACTGCTATGAGCAGGCGTATCAGATTCTGAGCGACAACAAGGAAAAGCTGCATGAGACGGCGAAGGTTCTGCTGGAAAAGGAGACCATCACCGGCATGGAATTCATGGCGATTCTGGCGCCGAATCAGCTCCCCTCCGCCGAGACGGAGAAGGCCGAGGAAAAGCCGGAAGAAAAGCCCGACGATTCCGCGGACGACGTCGAAGTGAAGTAAAAAAGCAAGGCTGTCAGGGCGAAACTTGACAGCCTTGTTTGGATAACGGAGATTTTCCCCCTCTGCCGTCGGCGGACGGGGAAAGGCGGGGATGAACATGAAAAACATCTTTTTGGCGGCATGGCTGGCCATGAACGGCTTCACGTTCTGCCTTTACGGCGTGGATAAGCGGAGGGCAAAACGCGGGGCATGGCGCATCCCGGAAAAGACGCTGCTGCTGTGCACATGGCTGCTGGGCGGCGTGGGCGCGCTCATCGGCATGCGCGTGTTTCACCACAAGACAAAGCACCGGTTGTTTACGATCAGCGCGCCGATTGCCGCGGCCATCAGCATCGTGGCCGCGCTCTGCGGGCTGATGATGTGAGGAGGATGGACGATGAACCGATTTGAACAACTGCACGCGCTGCTGGGCCAAAAGCCGCGCGCGAACCTCGGCTTTTTCCCGACGCCGCTGTATAAGCTCGACAGGCTGAGCGAACGGCTGGGCGTGAATCTCTATGTCAAGCGCGACGATTTTTCCGGCATGAGCCTTTTCGGCGGCAACAAGATCCGCAAGCTGGAATATTTGCTGGGCGACGCGAAGGAGAAGGGCTGCGACACGGTGTTCACCTACGGCGCGACGCAATCCAACCACGCCATGCAGACCGTGACGGCCTGCCGCCGCCTCGGCATGGAGCCGATTCTCTACCTGAATGCCTATGTGCAGCCGGATGAAAACGACGTGCGCTCGAACATGCTGCTGGATCGCATCCTCGGCGCGCAGGTGAACGTCGTGCCCGGTCTGCCGGGAGAGACGGAGGCGCAGACGGAAGCGCGGTGCCATCAGATGGGCATAGCGCACGCGGCGCGGCTGGAAGCGGAAGGCCGCCGCTGCTATGACGTGCCGATGGGCGGCGCAAGCCCCGTCGGCTCGGCGGCGTTTATCGGCGGCTATCTGGAAATGATGGAGCAATGCGCGCAGTTGGGCGTTGCCCCGACGCGGCTTTACGCGGCGACGGGCACGGGCGGCACGCTGGCCGGATTGGTCGCGGGGCGCAAGGCGCTGGGCGTCGGGCCGGAGATCACCGGCGTGGCCGTCAGCCGCAAGGACGCGGGCTACGAAGGGCGCTGCGCCGAGCTGGCGAATGCGTCGCTTGAATGGCTGGGCAGCGAAACGCGCGTGACGGCGGCGGATTTCGACGTTGAGCGCGGCTATTTTGAGCCGGGGTATGAGCAGCCGAACGAAGCGGCCAACGAGGCGATCCGCCTTCTGGCGCGAACCGAGGGGCTTTTGACCGATCCGGTTTACACCGGCAAGGCGCTCGCGGGGTTGATCGGCCACGTCCGCGAGGGGCGGATTGCGCCGGGCGAGACGGTGATTTTCTGGCACACGGGCGGCGCGACGGCGCTGTTCGCCGAGCAGGCGATTCTGGGCGATCTGGCGAAAAAATAAAAAACAAATGAGCGAATCCGAAATTTTGCGCAAATTCCGATAACGGGCGCGCGATGCGCGCCCGCGTTTTTGTGCAGAATGTGCTTTTGATTCAATGATTGAAAAAATCGGCCTTCTTCCAAGCTGCAGGCTGCAAGCGGAAGAAGGTCGATTTTTATGGATGACCGGATTGGAGGGGCTTTACTTCGTCGGAACGACAGCGCCCTTGTAGGTCTCGTTGATGAAGTTCACGATCTCGTCGCCCTGAAGTACCTCAACCAGCGTCTTGAGCTCCTCGCGGTCGTCGCCCTCGCGGACGGCGATGATGTTCGGATAGGCGACCTCGGTGCTCTCGTAGGCAATCGGCGTGCCGACAACGTCCGTACCGGCCTGAAGCGCGTAGTTGGAGTTGATGACGCCCAGATCGACATCGGCCAGCGTGCGCGGCACCTGCGCGGCTTCGACCTCGACAAACTCAAACTTGTGCGGGTTCTCGGCAACGTCCAGCACGGTCGCGGTCTGACCGGCGGCCGCGTTCAGCTTGAGCAGGCCGTTGAACTCCAGCAGACCCAGCGCGCGGGATTCGTTGGTGGTGTCGTTCGGGATGGCGATGGTCGCGCCGTCCGGGATGGAATCAAGGGTGATCGCCTTCGCCGGGTTCACGTACAGGCCCATCGGCTCGTAGTGCACCGCGCCCGCGCTGACCAGATGCGTGCCGTTCTGCGCGTTGAAATCCTCGAGGTAGGGGATATGCTGGAAGTAGTTCGCGTCCAGATCGCCCGCTTCGAGCTGAAGGTTCGGCTGAACGTAATCGTCAAAGACGACGATTTCAAGGTCGATGCCTTTTTCGGCGAGAATCGGCTTGGCCGCTTCGAGAATCTCGGCATGCGGGGTGGCGGATGCGCCGACGACGAGCTTGGTGTTGGCGCTGGCGACGCCGACCGCAGCGGTCAGCGCGAGGGAAAGAGCGAGCGTAAGCAGCTTTTTCATGGCATTGTCCTCCTAAAGATCAAAAGGTTTGATTTGTTGTTGATTGTTGTTGACGTGTGGATGTATTCAAAGCCTTTCGGCTTCGAGTCGGAAAGTGGGGGGAGCGCTGTTCTCAGTTTCGAACGCGCTTGTCCGTCTTGCGGGAAATCTTCATGCCGACGATCTGGATGACCTGCATCAGCACGATCAGCAGGGCGACGGTGACGAAGAGCACGTCCGTCTGATAGCGGTTGTAGCCGTAGCTGATGGCAATCTGCCCCAGACCGCCGCCGCCAATCGCGCCAGACATCGCGCTGTAGCCGAGAATCGTGCCGCAGGAGATCGTCGCGCCGACGATCAGCGACGTTTTAGCCTCCGGAATGAGCACCTTGAAGATGATTGTCGGGATGTTCGCGCCCATCGACTGCGCTGCCTCGATCACGCCGGGATCGACCTCAAGCAGCGAGGATTCGATCATGCGGGCGACATACGGCGCGGCCGCGATGACCAGCGGAACAATCGTCGCCGTGGAGCCGTAGGCCTTGCCCGCAATCGCGCGGGTCACGGGGATGACCAGAATCATCAGAATCAGGAACGGGATGGAACGGAAGATGTTGACCACCGTATCGAGCAGGCGGTAGACCAGCTTCTGCGGCTTGAGGCCGCTCGGCGCGGTCAGCACCAGCAGAATCGCGAGCGGCAGACCCAGCAGATACGCGAACAGGGTGGAAACGGTCGTCATGTACAGCGTGTCTTTGATGCCGCCGAGCATCAGCGGAATCATCTTATCCATGGACATGGCCGTTCACCTCCTCAACGCGCAGCCCCTTGTTTTGCAGGAAGTAGATCGCCTTTTCCTGCTGCAAGTGATCCTCCGGGAGCTGCAGGATCATCTGGCCGAACAGCTTGCCGCTGACCTCGCGGGTGTCGGCGTAGCGGATGTTGACGGCCACGTGGCACTGCATCGCCAAATCAGAAATCGTCGGCTCGTCGGCCGAGCTGCCCTCAAACACGATGCGGATCATCCGTTCGCCCATCGCGCCGCTGTCCGCGCCGGCGGTGCGGAAGATCAGCTTCTTGGCCGCCGCGGATTTCGGCTGGCTGAACACCGATTCGACCGTGCCGCACTCGGCCAGTTGGCCGTCGTCGATGATGGCGACATGGGTGCAGGTGCTCTCCACGACGCTCATCTCGTGGGTGATGATGACGATGGTGATGCCCATTCTGCGGTTGATTTCCCGCAGAAGGTTGAGAATCGAGGTCGTCGTCGTCGGGTCGAGCGCGCTGGTCGCCTCGTCGCAGAGGATGATCTTCGGGTTGGTCGCCAAAGCGCGGGCGATGGCGACGCGCTGCTGCTGGCCGCCGGAAAGCTGGCTGGGGTAGTTGTGCTGCCTGTCCGTCAGGCCGACGATTTCGAGCAGCTCGTCGATGCGCTTTTCAATCTGCGGGCGCTTCATGCCGGCGATTTCCATCGCGAAGGCGATGTTGCCGCGCACATCCCGCTGAGAGAGCAGATTGAAATGCTGGAAGATCATCGAGACCTGCTGGCGGAGCTGGCGGAGCGCCTTCGGGCTGAGCGAGGCGAGATCCTTGCCGTCGATGACGACGCTGCCCGAGGTCGGCTGTTCCAGAAAGTTGATGCAGCGCACCAGCGTCGATTTGCCCGCGCCGGACATGCCGATAATGCCGAAAATGTCGCCCTGCTCGATGTGCAGGTTGATGTCTTTCAAGGCGTCTACCGTTTGGGTTTTCCCCTTGAAGGTCTTTGTCAGGTGGTTCAGCTCAATGAGCGCCAAGATGGAAGCACTCCCTTCAACATGCATGTGGAATCAAGTCACGTCCTTGTGACGAAATGTATTATATACGAAATGCGCCATATAGGCAAACATGGATATTATATGATTGGCCATAGGATAAAGCTATGAAATGGATTGAAAATGGGAAGAGAATATGGTAGAATCGGGGAGACGAACGCCTACTCCTTCAGTCATGCCTTCGGCATGACAGCTCCCTCGAGGAGGGAGCTCAGGCTGTCAACAAAAATCGGGGAGACGAACTCCTTCAGTCATGCCTTTGGCATGACAGCTCCCTCGAGGAGGGAGCTCAGGCTGTCAACCGGCTCTCTCTCTTCGAGGGATATTTTCCAAGAACTTCGGGTTCTTGGCGGGGTTTGGGGCAGAGCCCCAAGAAAGGTTTTCTTATGACGCTTCAACAACTGAAATACGTCGTCGAGGTTGCCGAGCGCGGCTCCATCACCGAGGCCGCAAAGGCGCTGTTTATCGCCCAGCCCAGCCTTTCCGCCGCCGTGCGCGAGCTGGAGGAGGAAGCGGGCATCACCATCTTCCTGCGAAACAGCCGGGGCATTCTGCTTACGCAGGAGGGCGCGGAGTTTTTGGGCTACGCGCGTCAGGTCGTTCAGCAGGCCGCGCTGATCGAGGATAAATACATCGCGCACTCCGCGAGCCGCCAGCGCTTCTCCGTCTCCACCCAGCATTATTCCTTCACGTCCAGCGCGTTCGTCGAGCTGGTGCGCGCGCAGGGCGGCCAATCGTATGAATTTGTTCTCCGCGAGGGCAAGACGTATGACACGATCATGGATGTGCGCCATCTGCGCAGCGAAATGGGCGTGATCTACCTGTGCTCGTTCAACGAGGCGGTTATCCGAAAGACGCTGCGCGAATCGAACCTCGTTTTTTCCGAGCTGTTTTCCGCCAGGCCGCACATCTTCATCGGGCGCAACAACCCGCTCGCCGGGCGCAAGAGCGTCAGCATGAAGGATTTGGAATCCCTGCCGTGCCTGACATACGAGCAGGGCGACCAGAACTCGTTTTATTTTTCCGAGGAAATCCTCTCGACCCTCAACCATGAAAAGAGCATCAAGGTGACGGATAAGGGCACGATCATCGACCTGATGACCGGCACGGACGGCTATACCATTTCCTCCGGCATCTGCCCGTCGTATCTGCGCGGCGACGACATCATCTCCATTCCGCTGGAGGTGGAGGAAATCATCCGCATCGGCGTGATTACGCATAAGGATTATCGCCCGACCGCGCTGGGGCAGATGTATCTGGATATTCTCCACCGCGTTGTGGGCGATATGCAGGGGGAATAAGAAAAGCGAGAAAAAGAGCCGGAAAATGAGCAAATCCGAGACTTTGGATAAGCTCCGATAACAGGTGTGCGATGTGCGTCTGCCGGACTCCTTCAGTCACGGCTGTGCCGTGCCAGACCTTCGGCATTCCGCTTGCCTGCCTCCCGCACAGCGGGCGGCAAGCTCCGCGCCCTCAAGGAGGGAGCTCATTGAGTAGGTTATTTTCCGGCTAGGCAATAAGCCGCGCCGTACCCGTAGAGGCGCGCACCGCGCGGCCGTCGTCATCCCCTCAAAAACCCGATGACCGCCGGAACGTATTCGCGCATGACAGTGTCGTCGGACATGTAGATTTCGTGCTTGGCGTCAAACGCGCGAAGCTGCGCGTGCGGCAGGAGCGAAACAAATTTGTTCTGCTCGGGCAGGCGAACGACCGTGTCCCGCGCGGCCTGACAGAGAAGGAGCGGGGTCTCAATCTGTCGATCCAGCTCCCGGTTCAGCAGCACCTTCGTCACGCCGATTGCCTCCCTGACCCAGCCGTAGGTCGGCGCGCAGTTTTGCAGATGCCGGTTTTCAAGCCGCTTGCGCTCGTAATAATCAAACCGCGCGCGGCCCGTGCCGAAGGAGGCCTCGAACGTTTCGCTTTGGGGGTCAAACGGCTTGCCGATGAACGCCATCTCCCTCGTTTTGCCGATGGCGCACATGAATCTTGCAATCGCCGCGCCTGCCCACGACGGGAACGGCGCGCTCGACGGCGCAATCATCGGCGCGGTCAGAACGGCGCGCGCGAACATCTTTGGGTGCCTTTGCAGCATCATGCTGCCGACCGCGCCGCCCATCGAGTGGGCGTAGAGGCAGAGCGGCAGATTTTGGGCGCGCGGCAGAACGACGCGATCCATAAACGCTTCCAAATCGCGCACATAATCCGAAAAATGATCGACGTGCGTGAGCCACGTTTCATCCACCGCGCGCGCGCTCCTGCCGTGGCCGCGGTGGTCGATGGCGTAGACGTTGAAGCCCGATTGCAGGAAATACCACGTCATTTCGCGGAATTTTTCGCCGCTCTCCGTGTAGCCGTGCAGCACGACGACCGCGCGCGTGGCCGTCGGCTGCTCGTACAGCTCGGCGTGCAGCGCGCCGCCGTCCTCAAGCGGCAAGGAAAGCTCCTCGCGGATCGAGGCCAGCTTCGGCTCGACGGTGTTCTCCATCGTTTCGCGGTAGTCGGTTTCTGAAATCAGTTCAAGCATAAAAAATCCCCCTGCCGTCTGTGATACATTCAGTATATCAGAATCGGCGGGGGAGATACAAGGGACAGCAGGGCGATTTTGTCCGGGCGTTAAAGCTGTTTGCCGTATATGTGCGCCGCAATGGCCTTGCCCGCCGCGCTGAGCAGGATGGCGGACTTATTCCGCCGTCACCGGCACGATCAATTCGGAATAGTGGCGCATCTGCCCGTCGGGATCGACGAACCATGCGTACTGGCGCGTGTATCCCTCGCAGACGGGCTTGAGGCGGTGGGCTTGCATGAACGCGCGCGTCAGATCAATCGCGGGCTGCAGGGAGGTCTTCTCCGGCGGGCACAGGTCGAAGATGATTTTGACGGCCTGTGGCCCGGCACTCATGCGCATCTGCGAAAAATCCGCATGGATGACGTGCGTAAACTCCACCGGGGCGACGATGCCGATGCGCGTGGCGGCGCTCTGGCCGTTCAGCAGGGCGAGCGGGACGGTGGTGCAGTAATTGGTCAGCGGGAGTGCGTCGATCAGATCCTTGAGAAACGGCATTTTGGGAACGGCCGTCCACAGCGCGGGAACCGAATCGAAATCGACCAGATAGGCGGCGCAGCCCATGCAGAGGCGGGGCTGCATCAGCAGGCGCTGGCAGTCGCGCAGCAGATCGGTGCCGCTGGTCATGCGCTCGTAGACGGCGTTCTGCTGGGCAATCTGCTCGCGCAGCGCGGCGCGCTTTTCATCCATCATCACAATCAGGTCGCTGAGGGCGCATTTGGTCAGAATCCGCTTGATCTCATCCAGCGAGAAGCCCTGCCGCTGGAGGCTCTTGATGATGCCCAGCCGCTGCACATCCGCGATGGAAAAGCGCCGAAAGCCGCTGGAGGCGGCTCGATCCGGCGAAAGCAGCCCTTTTTCCTCGTAATAACGCAGGGCTTCCGGGGTGAGGCCGTAGGCGATGGAAAGCGCGCTGATGGATATTTTCATGCGATACGCTCCTGACATGAATCGTGCAAAGGGAAAAAAGAGTGGAAGAACGGAAGATTGTCAAAAAAATTGCAAGAAGGGCTTGACTCTCAAGCGCCTTGAGATTGTACAATGAAACGGAAATGGGAATGACGCTGTATATAGTTTACAGGAAACGGAAAGAAAAATCAATCCTCGGATTCCGTTTGGTCGCTCCCTGTGAGAACGAAGGGAAACTGAAAGGAGAACCACCATGAAGAAGAAAATCGTCGCAATTATGGCGTGCGCCATGATGCTGCTCTCCGCCGGTGCGTCTGCGGAGATGACGGCCGGAACGTACACCGGCGAGGGTCAGGGCATCGGCGGCGCGGTGAAGGTCGCCGTGACCGTGGAGGGCGGCGCGATCACCGCCGTTGAGGTTGTCGAGCACGCGGAGACCGCCGGAATCTGCGACCCGGCGATTGAGAAAATCCCGGCCGCGATTGTGGCCGCCCAGAGCCTCGCAGTGGATACCGTGACGGGCGCGACCGTGACCAGCAAGGCCATCCTCGCCGCCGCCGAGCAGGCGCTGACCGAGGCGGGCGCGGACATCGAGGCGCTCAAGACCGCCGCGCCGAAGGCCGAGCAGGCGGAGGGCGAGACGATTGAAATGACGACGGACGTTGTGGTTGTCGGCGCGGGCGGCGCGGGCGTTGCGGCTGCGGTCGAGGCCAACGACAACGGCGCGAGCGTTGTGCTGCTCGAAAAGCTGACGCAGATCGGCGGAACGACCGCGACTAGCCAGGGCATGGTCGGCGGCTATGAGACCAAGTACACCAAGGCGCTGGATGTGCATTACACCTTTGAAGAGATGTATGGCAACCTGATGAGCAACGCCTCCTACCGCCTCGACCCGGCGCTGACGACGATCACCGTCGAGCGCTCCGGCGAGACGATCGACTGGATGGGCGAGCGTCTGGGCATGCCCTTCAGCGACAACGTGATCGTCGGCTACGGCCCGCTCCAGATGATGCATCTGGTGGACGGCGCGGGTCCGGCGATGCGCACCGCGATGGAAGATACGCTGGCGGGCACCAGCGTCGAGCTGCTGCTTGAGACCGAGGGCACGGAGATCCTGATGAACGAGGATGGCTCTGTGAAGGGCGTGAAGGCCGTTCGCGGCGCGGATACCCTGATGATCTACGCGGACAGCGTGATCATCACGACCGGCGGCTATGCGTACAATCCGGAGCTGACCGTGCGCCTTGACCCGGAGAAGGCGGGCACGATGGGCATCGGCTTCCCCGGCTCGACGGGCGAGGGCATTATGATGGCCAGCAACGTCGGCGCGGCGCTGACCCACACCGGCGACATGATGTGCGTGCTCAAGGATTACGAAATCATGGCCGAGCATGACGGCACGTCTGCCACGGCGAACGTTTCCAGCTTTATCAGCCGCGACAACACCGTGCTCGTCGGCGCGAACGGCAAGCGCTTCGTCGATGAAAAGGACAGCGGCTACATGACCCAGAAGCTCAACGGCCCGGTGTTCGACCAGATGCACAGGGACGGTCTGGGCTACGTCTGGGCGATCAGCGATCAGGCTTCTCTGGATGAGAAGGGCGTGAAGCGCGGCCTCGATATGGAGTTCGTCGTCGCCGACACCTTTGAAGAGCTGGCTGAGAAGATGGGGCTCGACGCGGCGACGCTGAGCGAAACCCTGACCAACTACAACGCCTACTGCGACGCGGGCCATGACCCGGAGTTTGGCCGCCTTAAGCTGGCGAAGCTCAACGCGCCGTATTGCGCGGTTCGCGTGACTCCGTGCGAAATCATCACCTATGGCGGCATTGCCCGCAATGAAAACGCCGAAGTCATCCGTGCGGACGGCGCGGTGATCCCCGGCCTGTACACGGCGGGTGAGGCTACGGCCAGCAGCGCCTACATGGGCTTCACCATCTCCAATGCGTTCACGTGGGGACGCATCGCCGGTTCCGGCGCGGCGGCCTTCGCGCTGGCGAAGTAAGCGGACATTTGACCTTCCCTCCTCGGCGGGGGAAGGTTTTTTGATGCACAATAATGGAGCAAAAAGCAAATTCCGCACAAAACGCGGGCGCGCGGCGTGTCAGATATCCTGAAAAGCCCGTAGGACGCTCTTGACATATTCCGTTTCAGCTTTTCGTTCCGGTCTGTTTGCAATGACGATTTTTGCGCCCCGGCATAGACCACTCCAAATAACGGCTTTCTTTCTGTCGGCGATGGCTTTTATTTCAGCTTCGGGAATACCGTCAAGCATACATTGGAAATGATCCCCCTTTTTGTGATCGGTTCTGTAGTACAGCCAATCATCCCATCCGGTTACAAAAAGGATATGCGTTGGTTTGTAGACGTCGATGGTTTGGTTCAGTAATTTCCTGGCAATCGGTCTTTGTGCTGAAATCAAATGATCGGATGGATTTCCGCCTTCGCTCGGCGCTGCAGGAAAGAGGTTTGCCCATGCGATTCGTTCGTACCAATTCGCTTCATCAGGCGGAAAACCGACGATTTCGCTGCTTATCAGTTTCGCGGTTCTCCAGAATGCACTTCTTGCAATCGTATCATAGTGGTGTTTGATCCGGTTTTCCTCGATAAATCCATATCTGTGTTTTGCAAACAATGCACGGTATGCTTTTTCCACATAATCGTCGCGCGCAGGCGCTTTTTCGTATTGAAAAGCGCCGCTGTATTCGTCTTTGCATCCCCACCCGTTGAGAGAACGACCGACAAGAAGCAGTTTGTTTGATTGCTCGTCGTATCTGTCGCCTTGGATGGGAAAATGCGTGACGAGGCAATTTTCCCTGAGATAGTTGAGTATAGCGTCATAGAGCTCGCCGTAGTTCTGGAAAATCATCTCGTTCAATTCGCGGTTGTTTTCCATCGGTATGTTCTCCTTGCATAATCATAGACGTGGGGGGGAAGGGATTTGACTGTCAGGGCGGGATGAACGGCGGTTCGCGCCTCCTTTGCCCATGGAGATATTTTAGCATGAATCCGCCGGAATGCCACGCCTATATTCTTGCTTTTTTCTTGCGATTTGGGAGAAGGGCTTGCTTGATTCCTGAAGCCTGTTTTTTCCTGTAATGCCGTTTTTTATTGTGTATGTTCAATTTTTCTGATAAAAAGAAGAAATCCGAACCCATCCCCAATCGGGATGACGTTCGGATTTCCTGGGTTTGGTGGAGCATAGGAGATTCGAACTCCTGACCCCAACACTGCCAGTGTTGTGCGCTACCAACTGCGCTAATGCCCCGTCAACAGCGATTAGTATATCATGCCAATTTCAGCTTGTCAAGTACGAAGGACGATTTTTGAAAAAAGAATGTTGTAGGGATGTTGTGGGGCGTGAAAACGTCCGTGTGACGGAAATTTGACGTTTTGCAGGTTCCGGCGGGATCAAGCAGGGCGCAATTGTCGGCGTGACGACCTGTCCGGCGGTCACCACCCTGTGCGGCCTGATCAACGGCGCGATGATCTTCGACCTGAATGTTCCGGCCATGATCGCGACGCTGGGCATGCAGAACGTGATTCGCGGCATTGTCAAGCTGCTCTGCGGCGCGCTGAAGGCGATATACGAAAAGGGGCTGCGCATCCCCAAGGACATCAGCTTCATCGCCTACGGCAAGCCCGAGTTCAGCCCGGATATGACGACGAGCGAGTTTTTTTCGCTTACCTCTTGCAAAATGGGCGGAAGCATGATATAACATGACCGGAAGAACACGAAGATGAAACGCACATTCGTCAGCTTCCGGAAAATCCGCAGGCGCCGGAAACGCTGGTGCATGCGGGGAAGAATTTCAATAAGCGGAATGCCGCCACAGAGCGGCTTTTCAAAAACCTAATGGTTAGCATCAACTAACTTTTGAATAGGCAAATGGTGAACGGATTGAGCGTTGTATTCAGGAGGTGGGAACATTTGGAAGCGCACGCGGATTTCTGGAATAAAAATGCAAAGCGGTATGATCGCTTCATGCGAAAGGATGCGGCGGCGTATCGGCAGATGTACGAGCTGATCCGGCCGGTTGTGAAATCCAAAACGGTTTTGGAGCTTGCCACCGGCACGGGGCTGATTGCAAAGCACATCGTCAGCGCGGCAAAGCATATCGAAGCGACGGATGCTTCCGCGGAAATGATTGCCGAAGCCAGGCGGGATAACTGCTTTGCGAAGCTGTTTTTTTCGGTGCAAGATATGTTTTGCCTGCCCTATGCGCCCCAATCCTTTGACGTTGTGATTGTGTCCAATGCCCTGCACATCGTGGCGCATCCGGAAAAAGCCCTTGCCGAAATCAGGCGGGTCTTAAAGGATGACGGTGTATTGATCGCCCCGACCTTTACCCATGCGGAGAACTCGCTTTTCGGCAAGATCAAGGCGTTTTTTATGAAGCTGGCGGGCTTTCCGCTTTGCAGCAGGTGGACGAGCGAGGAATACCTGAACTTCCTGCGGGAAAACGGCTGGACGGTGCAAAAAAGCGCCGTGCTGAAAGCGTCCTTCCCGCTGACCTATGCGGAATGTGTGAAGACGGAGGTATGATGATATGTCCTTTTGGGAGAACACCCGCAAGCCTGTGGGGCTTGGCGGAAAGCTCATGGTCAGTCTGATGAATCTCGGGCACAGCCCCGTGGCGTGGTGGGGACTTCGTTTTTTGAACGTCGCGCCGGACGCCAAGGTGCTGGATTGCGGCTGCGGCGGCGGGGCAAACATCAAAAGGCTGCTGAAAAAATGTCCGCAGGGGATTGTGAAGGGCATCGACTATTCGCCCGTCAGCGTGGAAAAATCCCAAAAGGTCAATGCGGACGCTATCGCAAAGGGGCGCTGCACGATTCTGCAAGGCAGTGTGGCGAAAAGGATTTTTGCGGAGGGCTGGTTTGACGCGGTCACGGCGTTTGAAACCGTCTATTTCTGGCCGGAACTGCCGCAGTGCTTCCATGAAATCCATCGGATGCTGAAACCCGGCGGAATGTTTCTTATCTGCAACGAAAGCAGCGGCGACACGGATAAGGACGAGAAGTGGACGAAGATCATCGACGGGATGACCATCTACAAGGACGTCGAGCTGAAAGCGGATCTGGAGCGGGCGGGCTTTCGCGACGTGCAGATTCACAAGAATAAACGGGGCTGGCTGTGCGTCACGGCGCGGAAATGAGGAGATAGAGCACGGAAATTTTGCATCCGGAGGAATGACTATGGAACGAAAAGATGCCATTCGCGGCGCGTATCGGCTGACGGGCGGAAACAATTTTTATGACGGCATGATTACCTGCTCCACCCTGAGCGGGAAAGCGGTGTGCTGTCTGGTGTGGGCGATGAACAAGGCGGAAAACGACGCGTTTGTCTGCCGGAAAGCGGACTAAATCAAATACAGCGAAAAGGCGGTGAGGAAATTTGGAAACCTTTCTCGGAATACTGATTCCGTTTCTCGGAACGATGCTGGGCGCGGCGTGCGTGTTCTTTATGAAAAAATCGCTTGGCGATTTGGTGCAGCGCTCGCTTGCGGGCTTTGCCGCCGGGGTGATGGTGGCGGCGTCGATATGGAGTCTGCTGATCCCCGCCATTGAGCAGTCGGAGGGCATGGGCAAGCTGTCCTTCCTCCCTGCCTTTATCGGCTTCTGGGTCGGCGTGCTGTTTTTGCTTTTGCTCGACCATCTGATTCCCCACCTTCATGTGGGAAGCAATCAGGCGGAGGGACCGAAAAGCAGGCTGGGCCGCAGCACCATGATGGTGCTGGCTGTGACCCTACATAATATCCCAGAGGGAATGGCGGTTGGTGTCATGTACGCGGGCTTCCTCGCGGGGAACGCACAGATCACGGCGGCAAGCGCGCTTGTCCTGTCCCTTGGTATTGCCATTCAGAATTTCCCCGAGGGTGCAATCATCTCCATGCCGCTGCGGGCGGAGGGCGAGAGCAAGAGCAGAGCATTTCTCGGCGGCGTGCTCTCCGGCGTGGTGGAGCCCATCGGTGCTGTACTGACACTCCTTGCCGCGCAGCTTGTGATTCCGGCGCTGCCCTATCTTTTGAGCTTTGCCGCAGGTGCCATGCTCTATGTGGTGGTGGAGGAACTGATTCCTGAAATGTCACAGGGGCGGCACTCGAATCTTGGAACGGTGTTCTTTGCGGTAGGCTTCAGCGTGATGATGGTGCTGGATGTGGCGCTGGGATAGGCGCGGAGGTGCCGCTTCTTTTGCGACAGCGATGACATCAGCTACGCCGGTCTGCACCCGAAACTCGTCTGACATCGGACGAAAACGCTGGGACGCGGCGACGACCGCCAGGATTTTTGCATGAAGACCGTTAGAAAAGAAAGGAGTCCCAAGAATGAAGCCTGACT
>OLRV01000234.1_pt1 | contig 56118 bp, 71 predicted proteins | sample 1672421 | NCBI WGS metagenome assembly OLRV01 (sample SAMEA3136684, study PRJEB25190) | human gut metagenome | biome: human gut; feature: human-associated habitat; material: faeces | place: Austria | collected 2013
TTCGTTTCTCTATTTTGGCTGGCCAAAAAGAGAAATGAAGCCTCAAATGCAGCTCGGAGCTACAGAAGAATAATAGTAAAATGAAGCACCCGCGGCAGCGAAGGATGTAGGCCCGCATCGACAGCTCCCGGAGGCTCCCATTTTCTCTGCCGTTTTCTTCCTCCAATAAAAAAGCGCTCATAAAGAGCGCTTATGGATCCATATTCATTTCCTCGGCCGCTTCACTGCGGTCCACACCCATTGCACCGTGAAAAAGACTCCGAGGATAAGGTTCAGAACCGAGGTCGCATCCATCACCAGCCACATCGCGGCCGCAGTCAGAAGGCCGCTGCCTACCAGCTGTTTTTCCGTCATTTTATCTTTTCCATTTCCGTTAAAACAAAGACTATTTTATGATTCTATTGCATATTGTTGAGTTTGGCGCGTCAACTCCTTTTGTTGGTTTAAGGGGCATTTGGCGCTTCATAAGAGACTGCTCTCCGGTTTTCTGTTTCTTATGTATTTGAAAAGGCGGAATGAAGCGGCAGCGCCGCATGGGGCCCGCGCCGAAAGGGGCGCATTCCCTGCAATGATATAATAAAAGAAGAAAGAAAAGGAGGCAGTTTCTATGAGCTATAAAGAAATCAAAGCGGAAGACCTCGCGTGGAATCCTTTCACGCAGATCGGCAAAGGGTGGTTCCTCGTCACCGCCGGAGACGGCGCGCGTTCCAATGCCATGACCGTCAGCTGGGGCGGCCTCGGTGTGTGGTGGGGGAAGAACGCCGCTACGGTCTACATCCGCCAGAACCGCTTCACGAAGACTTTCATCGACGGGGCGGAGCGCTTTTCCATCGCGGCGATGCCCGAATCGTGCCGGAAAGCCATGGGCTACATGGGTTCCCATTCCGGCAGGGACGGGGAGAAATGGCAGGCCGCGGGCCTCACGCCGGCGGAAATAGACGGCGTGCCCTGCCCGGCGGAAGCGGAGACCGTCCTCATCTGCCGGAAGCTCCTCGCCGCGCCGCTCACGCCGGATACGTACCTGGATCGATCCATGGGAGAGCGGTGGTACGCCGGGAAAGAAGGCAATTTTCACACCATGTACATCGCGGAGATCGAGAAGGTGTTCGTGAAGGAATGAGAATGAGGAAAGGACGGAGCTGCGGCTCCGTTTTTTCTGTCCTTCTTTTCACGGGAGATATATAATAAAAAGAAACTGCTGAAAACATCCGGCTCTGCCGGAGAGGAGACATTTATGGACGATATCAAGGATCTGATCGGGCGTTTCGTGCGCCGCGGGGAAGATCAGAATAAAACGGCGAGCGCCGATCTGAACCGGAAGATCAATGCGCTCTACTCGATCTACGCCAATCTTGTGGGGCCGGAGGAGCTCATCGTGCGGATGAGCCGCTATGACGCGCCGCGGTACATCCACGATGAGGATCCGCGCCTGCGCCTCGTGGGGCTCCAGCGCCTCATTCTGGAGAGCCGCGATTTCAATCACCCTCCGGCGGATGAAGAAATCCCCTTCATCCTGGACAATCTGGAAGAAAAGCTCTCCGACCTGCTCGCCCGGCGCGCCGTGGAGGAGCAGCTCGAGCGGAAGATCACCGCCCGCCTCGAGGAGCGCCATCAGGAATACGTCGATGAGATCCGCCAGGAGATCTTGGATGAGGAAATGGAAGACATCGAGACGCCCCAGAGCCGGGCGAAGATGGAGAAGCTGGAAGCTCTCGACAAGGTGAGCCTCACCGACACGGCCATGAAGGTGCTTCGCCCGCAGAAAATGTCGGAGATCATCGGGCAGGACCGGGCGGTGGAAGCGATGCTCTCGAAGCTCGGTTCCCCGTATCCGCAGCACATGATCCTCTACGGCCCGCCCGGCGTGGGCAAGACCACCGCGGCCCGCCTCGTGCTGGAAGCGGTCGCCGGGAAAGGGTGCTCCGCTTTCAAAAAGGACGCGCCCTTCGTGGAATGCGACGGCACCACTCTCCGCTGGGACAATCGGGATATCACGAATCCCCTCATCGGCTCCGTGCACGACCCCATCTATCAGGGGGCGCAGCGGGATCTCGCCGACGACGGCATTCCCGAACCGAAGCCGGGCCTCGTCACCGACGCCCACGGCGGCGTGCTCTTCATCGACGAGATCGGCGAGCTCGACCCGATCATGCTGAATAAGCTTCTGAAAGTTCTGGAAGACAAGCGCGTCCATTTCGAGTCCGCCTACTACAATGAAGACGACCCGTGGATCCCCGCGTACATCCACAAACTTTTCAAAGACGGCGCTCCCGCGGATTTCATCCTCATCGGGGCGACCACCCGCCTGCCGGAAGAGATTAATCCCGCCATCCGCTCGCGGTGCGCGGAGATCTTTTTCGATCCCCTCTCGCCGGAATCCGTGGCGGCCATCGCCAGGGACGCGGCGGCGCGCCTCGGCGTACCCATGGAAGACGGCGCGGCGGAGCTCATCAGCGAATACACCATGGAAGGGCGCAAGGCGGTGAATCTCCTCTCCGACGCCTACGGCCGGGCAGTGTACCGCGCCGGGACGACGGCAGGCGCGGCCATCACGCGGGATCTCATCCGGGAGACCGCCCGGGCGGCGCGCATGTCGCCGTGGCGGGAAAAGCTCGCGTCCCCCGTGCCCCGCGTGGGACATGTGTACGGCCTCGGCGTGTCCGGCTACTGGGGCAGCATCATCGAGATCGAAGCGGCGGCCTATCCGGCGGCGGAAAAAGGAAAGGGCTCCATCCGCTTCAATGAGACCGCGGGCTCCATGGCGAAAGACTCCGTGGCGACGGCGGCCTCCGTGGTGCGCATGCTCCTCGGGAAAGACCTCTCCGACTACGACCTTCACATCAATGTGATCGGCGGCGGGAATATCGACGGCCCCTCCGCGGGGTGCGCCATCACGTCGGCCATCCTCTCGGCGGTGGAGAAAGTCCCTCTCCGGCAGGACGTGGCGCTCACCGGGGAAATTTCCCTCACCGGCGAAGTGAAGCCCGTGGGCGGCGTGCCGGAAAAAGCTTTCGGCGCCTGTCAGGCGGGCATGAAGACCCTCCTTATCCCGGAGAAGAATAAAGACGACATCCCGCCGGACGCCTTCGGCCTGCGGGTGATCCCCGTGAAAACTATCGAAGAAGTCCGGGCCTACTGCATGGTCCCCAAAGGAGAGACAGCCCATGCCGGCGAATGAACAGAGAAGAAAATACGAAAAAAGAGAAGACACCGGCCTCATGGCGGTGGACCGCATCCCGCCGCAGAGCATAGAAGCGGAACAGTCCGTCCTCGGGGCGATGCTCCTCGATAAAGAAGCGGTCGTCGTGGGAGAAGACCTCCTCCGGGCGGAAGATTTCTACCGCGAAGCGAATGCCGTCATCTTCACGGCCATCCTGAATCTCGCCCATCAGGGCAAGGAAGTGGACATCCTCACCACGTCGGAAGAACTGCGCCGCATGGGCCGCCTCGAAGACGTGGGGGGCGTCCTCTACGTGAATGAGCTCCCGGAACACTGCATCCTGCCGAAAGCCGTCCGCCGCCACGCGGAGATCGTCGCCGACAAGGCGAAGCTCCGCCGCCTCATCGACGCGGCCAATACCGTCGCGGCAGCGGCCTACGCCGGAGAAGACGAGACCGTCAATATCGTGGACGACGCGGAGCGGCGCATCCTCGAAGTGGCGAAAGACGACCGGAAAGGAGACTTCGTCGCCCTCGGCGAAGCGGTGCAGCAGGAGCTCGCCGACATCAATACGAAGTACCAGAACCGCACCGGCATCACCGGCCTCTCGTCGGGATTCGCCAAATTCGACAATATCACCAGCGGATTCCAGAAAGGCGACTTCATCATCGTCGCGGCCCGCCCCTCCATGGGCAAGACTGCCTTTGTTCTCAACATTGCGAAAAATGTCAGCCTCGGCGGGCACAAGACCGTGGCCTTCTTTTCCCTGGAAATGCCGAAGAGCCAGCTCGTGCAGCGCCTTCTCTGCTCCACGGCCCTCATCGACAGCCAGAAGCTCCGCACGGGCCGCCTCACTACCCAGAAAGAATGGGCGAATCTCGCCAGCGCCGCCGGCGTTCTCATGGACGCGCCCCTCTACATCGACGACACCTCCGGCGTCACCGCCGCGGAGATCCGATCCAAGTCGCGGCGCCTGAAAGCGGAAAAAGGCCTCGACCTCATCATCATCGACTACCTCCAGCTCATGCAGAGCCGGGGCAGCCGCGCCGGGGACAGCCGCCAGCAGGAGATCTCCGAGATCAGCCGCTCCCTCAAGAGCCTCGCCCGCGAGCTCAATGTGCCCGTCATCGCCCTGTCCCAGCTCTCGCGGAGCGTCGAATCCCGGCAGGACCACCGGCCTTTCCTCTCTGACCTGCGCGAATCGGGCTCCCTCGAACAGGACGCGGACATGGTGGCCTTCCTCTACCGCGAAGCCTACTACAATAAAGAACTGGAAGCGGACGACGCCCGGCGGAACCTCACGGAGATCATCCTCGCGAAAAACAGAAACGGCCCCGTGGGCACCGTGGAAATGTACTTCGCCGGGCAGTTCACCCTCTTCTACGAGACGACAGACAGAGAAGAACCGGAAGGAGAATAAACCATGGACCTCTGGGGAAGAGAAGACGAAGAAGAAAGAACGCGCCGCCTCTTCGGCATCCACGCCGGGGCCGCGGAAGAAAAACACTTCGCCAGCCACGAAGAACTGGCGGCGGCCATTCACACCTGCGCCGCCTGCCATCTCCGGCAGGAAGGAAATCTGGGGCCCGTCCTCTCCAGCGGCCCCGTGCCCGCGCCGCTCATGCTCGTCGGCGAAGGACCGGGAGGCGTCGAAGACGACTGGGGCGCGCCCCTCATCGGCCCCTCCGGCCAGCTCCTGGACAAAGCCCTCGCCTCCGTGGGCATCACCCGCGACCGGGTCTACGTGACGAACGTCGTCAAATGCCGTCCCCGGGGCAACCGCACGCCGGACATCGCCGAAGGCCGCGCCTGTGCCGACCGGTGGCTCCGCGAAGAGATCCGCCTCGTGCAGCCGAAAGCCGTCGTCGCCCTGGGGAAAGCGGCGCTCCGCTGGTTCCTCGGCCGGGAAGACAGCATCGTCCGCCGCCGCGGCCGCTGGCTCGAATGGGAAGGCATCCCCGTCATGCCCACCTACCATCCCGCCTACCTCCTCCGCCAGTACGGCCGCGACCTGGTCGAATCGAAATGGCAGGTCTACTACGACCTGAAAGAAGCGAAAGAAAAAGCCGCCTCCGCCGCGCCGGACTGGGTCTGGAAGACCGATCCCCCGCCGGACCTCATGGCCCTCTTCGCGGGAGAAAGAGAAAAAAGACATCAGAAATAAAGAGCCGCCGCGGAGCGGCTTTTTTTCATGCCGCCCGCAGGGGGCGGGGAAATGCGCGGAAAAACTGAAAAAAGCGGCGGTACCTGTCACAAGCGGCGTAAAAAATTTTACGGCTCACAAAATATACTTGGCATATATGACGCAAATGACAGGGGAGGTAAGAAAACCATGACAAAAGAGGAACTGCTTGAACGGTCGGAGACCTTCCTCCGGGGATTCTTTGAAAAAGGACTGCCCGTAGAAGATATCCTCGCCGGAGCCGATCCGGTCGACTTCAGCTGGATCGGACCGGGCGAAAAAGAATTCTTCGACAACCGCGATGCCCTCCTCGCCTGGTACCGCCGCGCCGCCGTGCAGAAAGCCCGGAAGACCGGCCCCGTCACCGCCCTCGAAATGCAGTGCGCTTTCCCCGAAGAAGACGCCGCAGAAGTCACCGCCCGCTTCTGGGTGTCCGAAGAACGGAGCCGTCTCGAATACCGGGCCACCCTCATCTACACGAAAAAACAGGGCCGCCTCTACCTCGTCCACGTGCACCTCTCCGCCCCGTGGGTTCGGGCCGCGGAAAGAGAAGACTTCCCCCTCATCCGGGGGCGCATCAATTACGAATCCCTCAAAGCCGCCGAAGAAGCCGGCCGCCATGCCGCCGCGCCGAAATTCACCGCCCGCCAGCAGCGCCTCCTCGCCTTCCTCCGTCAGGGATACACCTACAAAGAGATCGGCGAACTCATGAATATCAGCCAGCGCACCGTGCGCTACTACGTGAATGAACTCATCCACCGGTGCCGTGTGGAAAACCGGGCCCAGCTCATCGCCGCGGTCTTCCCGGAAAAGAAAGGGAAATGACCATGGACCGCCTCGTCTTCTGTCGAAAAGCAAAAGAACTCGTGCGAAACATCATCCGCGGCTGGTACCGGCTGGAGATCACCACCGACGGCCTCCTCCGGGCCGCCGACCGGAACTCCTTCACATGGATCGGCGTCAACTCGCGGGAATACCTGCCGGGCCTTTCCGGGGAAACCCTCCGGGAGCGGCTCCGCCGCATGCAGACCAGCCCCGTGCCCCTCCTCATGGACAGAGAAAAATACTCTTTCCAGCCCGTCACGGACCGCTTCTGCTGCATCCTCGCCGAATACCGCCTCTCCACCGACCCGAAGAGCGGCCTTATCCTCTCCGAAACCCAGCGGGCCACCTTCTGCCTCCTCCTTGAAGGCGAAGACCTGCGGGTCTGCCACATCCACGCCTCCAATGCCGTCCGTCCCGGCGGAACCGCCCGGAACAGCGCGGGCCGCACCGGCGAATACATGTATGAGCTCCGCATGCGGGAGGAGCTCGGTGAGATCCCCGGCCTCACCGAAAGACAGCGGACGGTCCTCTACCTCCTCGCCGAAGGCCTCAGCTACCGTGCTATCGCCGAGGCGCTCCAGATCACGCCCCGCACCGTGCGCTACTACGTGGCCGAACTCTGCCGCCGCCTCGGCGCGGAAAACCGCGCCCAGCTCATCGCCGCCACCCGAAGATGGAGGAAACGTTTCGGGGGGTGGAAGACGAAAAATAAACAAACGAAAAGCCGGCCCTGCTTTCCGGGAGCGCTGCGCTCTCTGCGGGCACTGGGCCTATCAATGGAAATAAGAAGAGTGAAAAAGTCAAGACTAAATTGCAAAAATTCATAAAAAAATTCAAGTAAGACACGCGACGCCTTCCTGGAAAACGGCTTCTGCGGTCCGGAAGCCCAGTATTTCACGGGGATAGTTATTGATCCAGTCTTCGACCTTTTGGATCGCTTTCGCTGTGACTTTCCGGAAGTCTGTTCCTTTCGGGAACCAACGGCGGATCATTCTATTCACATTTTCGTTTGATCCTCTTTCGTATGACGAATAGGGGTGACAATAGTATATCTTTGTCCTGTTGCCTTTGCGGCGACAGGACTTTTCCATTCCGGCACAGTCAGCGAATTCGGAACCGTTATCGACAGTGATCGTTCGAAAGATTTTGCTGAAATTTGCGCCGTATTCACGTTCAAGGCTATCCAGGACGCGGACCACGCTTCGGGCGGTCTGGTCGCGCACAGGACGAATGATTTCCCGTCTGGACTTTCTTTCGGTCAGAACCAGAAGGGTTTTCTTTGTTTTCTTCTTGCCTTCGACACAGTCCATTTCCCAGTCACCAACGACCGCGCGATCGTCGATTTCTTTCGGGCGGTTTTCGATACTGGTTCCAGCCGGCGGCCGCTTCGCCCTCTTGACTTTGTTATACGGGCGTTTCTTTTGGCCTTTGACAGGAAGGTTCTTGTTCGTGACAGTCAAAAAGACGCCCTTGTCGATATAAGAATACAAGGTCGATTCACAGATCGACGTTTTGAATTCAAGGCCCTGTTCCTTAATTTCACCCAAGACGGCGGCCGGCGAATAACCGTCTTCGGCGATTTTCTTTTCGATATGCTGGGCCAGTTCGTGGTCGTTCCCGATTTTCAAGTCCGGACCTTTTGCGGCCAGGTGTTCACGGTAAGCCGCTTCGGCCATTTCCGGACTGTATCTTTCTTCTTCGGTCAGGTCGGAATTCGTATGAATATAACGGCCACGCTTGATTTCGTTGTAGATCGTTTTCAGGTGAACGCCGATTTCGTCAGCGATTTCCTGTTTGTGGCGCTTGTCCTTTAACATTGTTTCTATTTTCAGCCTGTCAGTCCAGGACAGGTGTTTGAATCTGCGCTTTTTCATTTTGATTCCTCCTGATATGCAAAAAGCCCCGTCCGTTCATGGACAGGGCTTTCGTTTTATTGTTTGGTTGTGCGGGCGATATATTCGACCAGTGCTTCTTTGATAAAAGCGTTTACACTCATACCGGCCGCGCTGGCGGCTTGAACGATCTTTTCTCTGTCGCCTTTTGGAACTGTTATTTCGATTCGGTCATAGGATTTCTTTCGGAAGCGTTTGTTCGCTTCAATTTGCGCTTGTGCCATAGTGTAGTCACCTCTTTCTGTCGAATATTATATAATACCGGTATTATATTGTCAAGGGGGGGAACAAAAAAATAAAAGACCCTGGCGGTTCAAAGGTTCGCCAGTGGTCCGTTGTGTTATTCGCAGTCTTCGGACAGTAACCAGTCGACGGTTACGTCCAGGATTTCAGCTATTATCATAAGTTCATAGTCGGCGACGAAGCGCGTTCCGATTTCGATTCTGCTGACGCTGTCGCGCTCCATAGTGATTCCGGCTATTTGTAGTTTGGCGGCGAAGTCGGCCTGTGACAGCCGCTTCTTCAATCGTGCTTCGCGGATTCTGTTTCCGCTGATGTTCTTCCGGCCTTTATAGTCATAGATTTTCAAGTTGTGACCTCCTTCCCGAAAATTTTGTGTTAATGTTCAGCGTCATTCTTGTTTTTAACACATTTTTCACGCATAATTGTGTTAAAGGTCAGAACCTTATAAAGTTTACAAGTAGGAAGGGGGGATATAATGCGAATAGTCGCTATTATATTCGGAATCCTGGCCGCGATTGTCGATCTGATCCTGGTGATTGTGTCGATCGCGGTTCCGGAAGTATCATTGTGGGGCTGGATCGTCGTCTTGACCATTGTCACCGTTGGGCTTTTTTTCAGTGCGAACAAGGTCAAGAAGCAGAAGGAAGCCAGACAGGCGGCACAAGTGGCCAGAAACACGCCGTTCATGGAAGAAACCGCGATTTCAGCGATCGCACAGGGCGAACTTCCTGTTGTAACGGGGACGCCGGTTCTTTTGGAAGAAGGCGAAGTCGCCCATTATTACGCGCCGGCGACGAAGATCGTCACGAAGAACAAGGCTGTCGGCCGAACCGGAAGCGGTGCTGGCGTCCGTGTCCGCGTTGCGAAGGGCGTGTCGGTAAGCACTGGCGGCGGTTCCAGTCGGACGGTTTACGGCGAAGTGACAGAAACCTATTCAGGCGCTATCGTTTTAACGAATAGGCGGATCGTCTTCATTCATAACCAGGCCGGTTTCGAATGTAAGATTTCAGCATTGACAGCGGTGACACCTGTCGACGGCTCTGTCGTCGTACAGGCCGGATCGAAGACATATCAGTTTTCAGTCGCGCGACAGGACCTTTTCGTGTCGGCTCTTTCAATGGTCACCGGAAAATAAAAAAAGGCGGTCAGGGAATGTCCCTGGCCGCTTTCCTTTTGCCGTTATGCTTTTTTCAGGTTTGCCGCATTGACGGCCGCTGTGACTGTCTTTCCGATACCAATGACCACACGGTCGCCGTCGGCTTCGATCACGTCATATTTGTCATAGTAGGTCTTGAAGGCTTTCCCTGTGTAGGTGACAGCTTTCAGGACCTTTACTTTGTCGCCTTTTTTGAAGGACTGGGCGGCCTGGGTGTCTGGCGGAATTTTGATTTTCTGGCCGACGCGGATCAGGTTTGCGTTTGCGATCCCGTTATAGGCCGCGATCTTCTGATAGGTCGTCCCGTACTTCTGGGCGATCTTCGACAGTGTTTCGCCAGCTTTGACAGAGTGGATCACTTCGCCAGTGGCCGGTTTATTCTCTGCCGGCTTTTGGGCACTGGCGCCCAGGCGGCGGTTGACTTCGGCCGCGATTTCACCGTGGCGGTTATACAGGTAGTCGCCAGGACAAGCCTTGTTTGCATAATCGCGGTGAACGGTCATATTGCACCCGTTCAGGTGATTCATACGGTCCTTTTTGTTGGTGGACCACACAAGGCGTTTGATCCCGTTTCGCTTGCAGATGTCAGTCACCAGGTCAAGAAGCGCGGCGAACGCCTTTTCATTGACTGCGTAAGGGTGCTTTGTATCGGACGCGACTTCGATTGTGATCGCTCTGTTATCGTTGGACGCGGAAGAACTACACCAGGAACGGTCCTTTTCTTCCACATACATTCCGATTTTGCCGTCGTAGCCGATCCCATAGTTTGAAGACGCCTGTCTGGAAGTTGGCGCGAAGATATTCCCCAGGGTTTCGACCGAACACTGGCCGACGACACAGTGGATCGTGATTGTGTCGATCTTGTGGTTTCTGGGGCTGTTCTTGTTCGGGGAAATGCGCGTATAGTTTACAAGTTTGCTGTTACTCATTTTCGTTCCCTCCATTTCCGGCCATGAGGCCGATCTGGGCCTTTCCGGCGTTGGTTGCTTCCGGCTCCGATACGTTTTCCACATTTTCCACGGAACCGGTGTTCAAAATAGCAACGAACTTCGTGAAGGCTTCCTTGATGTATTTACAGGACACAAGCAGAACGGCGCCAATGATAACCAGGTCGGCGAAAATGTCCGTGTATTCGTCAGGAATAGCCCAGCCGACTTCATTCGCAAAAATCGGAAGTGCAGTAATAGCCGTACACAGAAGCGTCAGGCCAACGACGAAAACAAGGATTTTCAAGCCGCTTGCGATCAGCTTTTCGCGGTCGAAGTCTTCCTTCCTAATTTTGATGTTATACCACAGGGAAAAGGCGACGTTTGCCAGGTATGCACACAGAAAGATCAGCATAGCCCAGCCGATATTTGTCAGATTTTCAAGTAATGCGTTAAACACGTTTATACCTCCTTCGTGTCATTGTAGATTTCAGGACCATATATTTTTCGAAGTTTGATCCGGTTTTCGGCCTTCGCTTTGCTGAAATAGAAGCCGGTCGCGGTGGCCAGTTCACCGAAGACCGAAGGGATCAGATACGCCAGGGGCGCGGTGTCGCTTGTTTTCCATACAACGGCCATAGTAAAAGCCGACACTATAAGCGTGACGGCTCCGACTATGGTTATAATGATTTTAGAAAACTCGCGCTTCTTTCTGTGCGGTTTCACTTATTTTCCAGGTCCTCCAAGTCCTCTATACGGTGATTCGCGACCTTTATTTTTTCTTCAAGAACGGCCGCCTGTTCTTCCAGTTTGAAGGTTCTTTCCACGACGGAATTGTGTTTATCAACTTTCTTTTCAAGAAGTTCCAGGCGGCAAGCGATAAGGGCGGAACTCTTTCGGTTTGCGAAGTATGTTCCGGCCAGTGTACCGATTAGCGACAGAACGCCGACAATGATTCCTTCGGTCATTCTGTCACCTCCGTCCAGCCATAGACGCCAGGTTCCCAGACGTTCGCGTCGACGTTAGATGTCCAGTGTTTCCCGTTGTGGGACACTTTGTCGCCGCTGTTGTAGGCGTCATGTGCGCCGATCGGCTGGGACCAGGCCGGCCATTCTTCCGTCGGATCGCCGACTTTCTTCCAAAGGGAAGCGGTGGCGCCAGGCGTCCAGTCGGCTTGTGAAGTGTGGGCCTGAACACAGCGGAAAAGTTCGCCGTTATACTGGCGGATATTGCCGACAGCATACGCCACAGGATAGGTCCAGGGGGCGAACTGGCTGACGTTTTCCGTTGCGGTTGTGTCGTCGATCTGGCCGGCTTCGGCCAAAGTGACGAAGGCGATCGAAGTCGCGCGCAAGGCGGCATTGACAGGATTTTGTTCTTCCTGGGCTTTTGCCTGGGCCATGCTCACGCTTTCGCATTGTGTAGGGTCAAACATTTCGAATTCCTCCTTTCGTTTAGGCGAAACGGATCGTCGCCTGGGTGATTTCGATTTCCTGGGTTCCCTTCGTGATATAGAAGCGATAGCCCAGGCCATAGCCTTTCGCGGCGGTCGTATTCGTGAAGACGTGGACAAGTCTGTTCGCCTTGTCAGTGATGTCTACCCACACCGGCGAAGTGTCGAACGGGTTGTTCGTGACTTCCAGGTGAAGGGTGGCGTCTGCCGGAATCGTCGCCGGATAAAGGGAAATAAAGATCTTCTGAACCAGGGCGTCCGTATTGAACGCGCGCGCCGCCGCGATACGGCTGACGGTGCGGCTGAACGTGATCTTTCGCGTTGCGCTTCCGCCGGCGCTGTCGGTGGCCGCGATCGTCAGGACGTGGGTTCCGGAAAGAAGCGGAAGCCATACACTGGACAGGTCGACGGTATTCTGGGCGCCGCTGGTCGCGGTATAGGTGCGAAGCGTGATCGTCTGGGTTCCGTTGGTCAGTTTTTCCGTGACCGTGATCGTTTGCGTGGCCGCCTGGGCGTCTGTGACCGTGTACTGGTATGTAAACGGCGCTGTTTTTGATCCCAGGTTTTGATCCGACCCACTGATCACGGGCGGCGTGTTGTAGGAAATGGTTTTTGCCGATCCGGTGCAGTAACCGGATTCAAGGCCGTTCGCGTCGACTGCCTTCACGCGCGCCGTGTAAGTTGTGCCGGACGTCGGAACTGTGTCGGTGAAGGTCTTCGCCGTGGTGATCCCTAACTGGACATAAGCGCCGGAATCAATCTTCCTTTCCCAGACGTAGGAAATGGCGTCGCCCTCCGGATCGGTAGAACCGCCCGTCGAAAGAACCAGGCTGTTTCCGGCTTGCGGTGTGCCATAGGAAATAGAAGAAGGATCAGACGGCGGCTGGTTCCACTGTAAGATATAGGCCCCGTCGGTGTCTGTTGAATCGGATACCAGATTCCCAGATTCCAAATACAAAGCCGGCCGAACGCCACGGCGGCCACGGTACGCGAAGTCGTAGTTCAGACTGCCGTCCGTGTAGACAAGGCGCACATAGCGCGCGTAGCTGGCGTTCGGGGTTCTAAGCCACCACCACCAATAAGAAGACGCGTTCAGACTGGAACTTGTATATTCCGAATTGCTGACAGCTTCGGCGGTCGGGTAGCACTGGCGGCGCGCGGCGCTGGAAAAGTAGGACCACAGGGTCCCTTCGGCCACGCCGTTTTCGTTGGACAGGCCGACTTCGGTATTTGACAGAAGAAAGACCTTTCGGGTGATGTCTTCATAACCGCCGCCGTCGGTGACGGTATTCTTCGCGACGCGGATCACGGCGTCCAGGATAGCGTTCCGGAAGTCCGCTTCGAAGTTGGACAGGAATCCGGCTTCGGTGTCGTATTCGTTGTAGTTGCCCCACACGTTGCCGTTGCTCGGCGGTGCGTCGTAGCTGTGACGCGCGGAATACCAGGACGCGGCCTGGCTGTTCAACCACTGGTCAATATTAGACTGGGAATAGCGGTTGTTTCCGTAGCTTCGGCGGTCACCGTTCGTGTTCGAAGGCTCCTTCGCGTCAAAGCATTTCAGGGTGATCATTTTCTCGGCTACCAGGCCCGTTCGGCCGTTGGCCGTGTCCTGGGTTCCCACGATCCACCTGATCACTTTCCCGTTGTATTTCGTGTTCGTCGACTTGACGACGCTTCCAACGGGCAAAGCGGATAGTAATTTTGCCATAGGTTAATCCCTCCAATTCATTCTTGAACAGGTTGAAGAACAGGTCGTCCGTCTTCCTGATCAAGTGGTAACTGTTGCCGTGTTCGGCGTGGCCGGTCCATGAAGAATAGGATTGAAGAATCGTTTCGAAGTCGATCCGGCCTTCGTCCAGAAGGTGACGGTATTTCTTCAATTTCCTTCGGATTCGGTTCTTGCTTTCACGGCGGACTTTTCTGACGACCTTTCCGGTGTCGGTCAGATAGGTCCTAAATCCCAGGAAGTCGATTCCCTGGGTTAAGGGGAAAATGGCCGTCTTTTGATTCAATTCCAGTCCTAAAGGGACCAGATACTTCTTGATTTCTTCCAGACAATAACGAAGATAGTCCTTGTCGGGGTGAATCAAATAGAAGTCGTCCATGTAGCGGCCGTACATTTTGATTCCCAGACGTTCCTTGATCATGTGATCCATTCCGGACAGGTACAGAACGGCGAACCACTGTGAAGTATGGTTTCCGATCGGGATTCCTGGTCCTTCGGTGGAATCTATGATCATATCCAGAAGCCACAAGACGTCGCGGTCTTTGATAAGCCGGCGAAGCTGTTCTTTCAGAACGTCGTGATTGATACTGTAAAAATACTTTCGAATATCGCATTTCAGGACCCAGCCGTCCGCCCCGTTCTGCCGGTAGTACCTCGACATAAAATATTTCAGGCGGTCAAGTCCGAAGTGCGTTCCTTTGCCTTTCTGGCTTGCGTAGTTGTCGTATATGAAAGTTTTCGAAAGGTACGGTTCCAGGACATTATCGCAAAGACTGTGCTGAACGATTTTGTCGCGGAAGCTGTTATACATGATCAGCCGTTCTTTCGGTTCTTTCACAATGAAGCAGTTATAAGGCGACAGGCGGTATTTGTGGGCCGATAACATAAAGTGAACGAACATAAGGTTTTCCAGGACGTTCACTTCGTATTTGCAGACCGCATATTTCCACCGTTTACCTTTGCGTGCTTCTGTATACGATTGATATAGACTGTTAAAGTCAATCACCTTCGCGAAGTCAGAAAGAATCAATGTCTGGTCTTCGCTCAAAATAAAAATCCTCCTTGACGCTTACAGTCCGGCCGTCACAGTAGGAAGGCCATTCGTCGTCAATCTTGTGTTTACCGTGGCCTTTCCGGCACTTCGGAAGGAAATGACCTCCTTTGTTGGGGTACTCTGTTTTCAGGTTCTTCGCCTTACTCGGTCGCGTTTTCCACCAAATCCGGCCGAACGCCATTGTTGCCATTGTACGCGTTGTTGTTGTTCAGACTGCCGTCCGTGTTGACATTGCGCGCATTGTTCGCGTTGCTGGCGTTCGGGGTAACAGGTCATTCCCTAAATATCATTACACGCTTTCCGGTATAGGGTCCGACGGGGCGATCGCTTCGGCGGTGTCCTGTTCGGCCTTGTACCATTTCGCGGTCATGAACTTAACGTCCAGGGTCAACTTCGTCCAATAGTCAAAGGTGTCCTTGTCGATATAGCTTCGCTTCTTCGATAATTCGATCATGTGAAGCAGTTTCTTGCACTCGGTCAAGGCGGCCCTTTGTAGACGAAGCCGTTCTGTCCGGTCCGCTTCTGTGCGGATCGGAAATATTTCGTTTGCTTCCAGTAAGCCGTCGTATATGGCCATGACGTGGCCCTGAATCTTGTTTGTGATCGAAAAACGGACGCGCTTCGGAAAGCGTTTCGCGTTGTCGGTCAGGTCCAGGGTGTAGTCGATCAGCTTTTCGGCCACCGGAAGAACGTGAAGCGGACTGTCATTTTTATTCGAAGTCCGCTGGTAGTTTCTTCTTGTTCCCATAGATACACCTTCGCTTTCGGATATTTTCGACGGTTTCCGGATCGCCGGAATAGTCGAAGCCATAATCACGAAGGACGACGGTTTCTTCCTGCCCTTCGTAGGTTACGCCACACAGGACCACGCTGTCGCCCTCACAGCGGCCGCAGACGGGCCGAATTTCTGTGAATAGGTTCGATATAAGGCAAGACGTTTCCGACGGTGTGGCGCCGATTCTGGTCATAAATAAAGACGGTTCAGGGATTGATCCAGAATACCTTCCGGAATTCCTGTTCCGTCGTAGCCTTTCCAGTATTGAAGCTGTGCAGAAACGAAAGTGTGTGTGACGGTTGTTCCGGTGAATCCGGTGTTCAACTGTTCAAGGATCGACTGAATGTCGTTGTCCTGTCGTCGCTGAACCTGTTCCGTGGTTTCGCCGGTCGTTTCGTTGATCGTTGTCGCGGCCTGGGTATGAAGCACAGGTGCGGCGTATGCGGTCATTTGCGCGGTTGTTACGAAGGAACCGACGCCCACCTGGACAGATACGGCCGCCGCTTCCTGGTTGGTGATAAAGACGGCCAGGTCGTGAATGTGGACCGTGTCGGCGTCCTCTTCAAAGGTTGTCGCCGGAAGGACGTTGTCACTGTCTTCGCCGTCAAGCCAGCCATAGCAGAAAAGAATTTCGTTTCCGCTGATGTCCAGGCCGAAGACGCCGATTTCCCTGATCCAGACATTCGATTCCAGACCTTCGTTTGTCACCTGTACCGGAATTTGCATGATCGAAGGGGAACCTTCGACCAGTTCCTTTTCGGACAGGCTGGCGCTGACGTTTTCCGCGTTTACAAGATCGGTCAGTGTATTCGGGCTGACCTGGGCGACGCCGCTTCCGGCGGCCGCGCGTGTCAGTATCAATTTTTGTCCGGACGCGATAAGGGCCGTTAGGGCTTCGCTTCCGCCGTCCGTGACAATAGACTTGAATTTTGCCATTCGTTTTTCCTCCTTACGTTGCCGGCGTGTATTTGTGCCGGTTCATTGTAGCCATAGCGGAACAGGCGGCCGTTTTGGCCGGTTGGTCGTCTTGCGGAATATCCGTCCGTAAGCGAAGAACCAGATTCGCCGGAATCATTTGTCCCAGGGTCGCCGCCAGGGCGTCGCGCTGGGCGTAGCCTTCCAGGCGGATTCTGATATATAGATCATAGGCGTTTTCGTTTAGGGTGACTGTGAAGTCTTCGCTGACCGTTGCAAGGTATTTCAAAAGGGTCCTGTAAGTATAGGGAAGCTGATCCAGGTACTTAATCAGGATTCGGTCGCGGCGGTCCTGTACTGTGTCCCCAGGCGCCGCAGAAAGCCCCAGAATCTTTTCCCAGCGTTCGCACCCATATTCGGACAGGGACACCAGAAAAAAGTCGTCAGCGGCCGATTTTACGTCACTGACGACCTTTTCAAATTCGGGTTGTTCCGCGTTGGCGATCTGCTGAAATTCGATCAGTTCTTGCAGACAGCGCGGCCAGTATTCTTTAAGAACCATTTGTCACCACCCCCAGAACCGGAATCGCATTTGAAGCCAGGGAAATATTTTGTGTTCCGCCGTTGATTTTGGTTCCGGTGATGTCGATCACGCCTTCGACATTCAGGACTTTTGTTTCGATCTGGCTGACGCGGACGACAAGGTTTTCTTGTTCGTCCCAGGTTTTGGCCAGGCTGTCAAAGTAGTCCTGAATAGCTTTCTTCACAGACGTTTCGACGGCCGACCAGGTGGCCGAACCGGAAAAAGTCAGCGTGAAAGACACGTTGATCGTGGTTCCGGTCACACCTTCGACCGTGACGACGTGTCCGATCGGGGCGATACCGTCACCGACGCCCTGGTTCTGAACTGGATCGACGACTGTTTGAACGCTGTTGACAAGGTCGGAAGAAGGGATTCCCCAGTCACTATTTACAAAGACGATCTTCACGGTTCCGCCACCATTCCATACAGGAAACACTTTGACGGCGCCGACGCCTTGAAGAAGTTCGACCTTTGTTTTGTAGTCGGCCTTATTTCCGCCGTATGACTGGGCCTGTAAGCTGTCCATATAGCGGTCAAGAAGGTTTTCGTCGCTTTCTTCGTCTTCGCCGTTGATCAGAATGTCCGCAAGTCTGGCCGCGCCCAGTCCTTCCACGTAGTCGATCGGGAAAAGGTTTCCCTGGTACTGGTTGCCGGCCGCGCCTGGCGTTTCGCACAGAAGGCGAAACTGTCCGGTTGCGATCTTTTCGGTGACGGTATAGTTCAGATTGTCACCAGAAAAACGCGTTCCGATCGGTACGTCCATAGCGGCGCCGTTTCCGTCTTCAAAATAGCCCTTTCGAATTGCGGCGGTTGCCGGTGTTCGGAAGATACTTCTTTCGCGAACTTTCTTCGTCAGGTCGTCGCCGGATTCCGTATCAGGAAAGGCGCGGTCCATAAGGTAGGCCAGTTCGATATACATGATCGCCAGTTCGGCCGCCGCCGGCGCGATTGCGTCATATACGACGGAACCTTCGCGTTTGTCGATAGAAGAAGACACGCGGTCCAGACAGCGGTCCATAATATTTTCGAAGGTCATATCCTCATACATTCGTGTTCACCTCGCTTTCAATAGGTATTTCGCCGAAGATAGTTTCGGCTGTGAACTTCACAGAAGCGGTTCTTTTGTCAATCTTGGCCACTTCGAAGTCTGTGACGTCGGTGATCCGGCTGTCTGCCAGAAGGGCTTCGCGAATTACACGTTTTATTTCGCTTGCAAACACTTGAAAACTTTTTCCGACAACGGCGTTCAGTTCGATTCCGTAATTCCAGGAATAGATCAGGTATTCGAAGCGCTCTGTTTGCAGTATCTTGTAAATGGCCTGTTTCATGGCTTCCGTTTCATCACAGAAGCCACCGACGCGGCCAGCGTCAAAGTCGATTTTGAATGTTCTTGTCGGCGCTTCGGCGGCGGTTTGAACCTCCACGTCTTCGCCGATCGTTACGTTTAACGCGTTCGGTATCATAAAATCACACCCTTCCCAGGACAAGGAACGCCTGTCCGCCAGCATTTCGCAGAAGGACCACTTTGTCACCGACGGCCAGGCCGTAATAATATTCGGACTTTGCGTCGGTGTTGGTTTGATAGTTACCTTTCAAGGTGTGGGAATGTGCCGCGAAGGACGCGTCGCCGCTTCCGCCTGACTTTTCTTCGGTGGAAGGGCTACCCTTGACGCCGGTGTGGTAGTGGGTAGGATAGAAGCCGGTCTGGAATTCCTTCATAACCACAATAGCGTCGCCGGATATGTCGAAGCGGTTGTCGACGCGGATCGTCAAGGGCGACGTCTTCGTCACGGAACCGAACAGAAAAGCCGTCGGCATACCGGCGTCGTTGGTCGCTTGTGCGACTTGTTTCATAGTTTCAAGAAGTCCCATATTACACCACCTTTAATTTCAAGGACATTGTTTCTTTCAAAAGGTCGTGCGTGGCTTCTTCGACTATGAAGAAGGATTTCACGCCCACGGCGCCGATCCCGATATACAAGGCGCGGCCGGCTCTGACTGACAGGTCCGCGATTGCGCTGACGCTGAAAGATCGCTTCGGTCTGTTGTATAGTTCCAACATTTGTCCGCCGCGTTTCTTGATCTGGGCTTCGTTCATGTCTTCGTCAACCACTTCATAGTCTTGCAGAATACCCCACAAGGTCATATTTTTAGAATCCTGGAAGATATAAACGTCACGTTTTCCGGTCTTCTTGTTGTCCTTGACCAGTTTGATCTTGTTGTAGGCTTCGGAATCAATTTCTGATTCGTAGGTGAAGCCTGTCGCCAGACTGCCGTCGCCGACAAAAAGGTCCAGTTTTGCCGTTTCGACGTCTGTCAAGGTCAGTTTCCCGAAGTTATCCCACAGGACGAACATTTTTCCTGTATTGATCAGGGTGTAGTCGATAGCCTTCAAGACAATGTCGAAAAGCGTCTGGCCGTCTTCAATCATAGACGGTATAGAATATCCGGTGTTTGCCAGGCTTCCGGTTTTCAATTTGAAGTCTTCGGCGATCTGCTTCAATACCTGATCCGCACGTTTCCCCTTGAAAACATAGGTGTCCTTGTTTTTCTTCAAATACCAGGTCTGATCGTAAGCCGTGATCTGAACCTGTTCCTTTTCGTTCTGGCTGATTTTTACGACGTAGCCATAAAACAGTCCGGTTTTATCGTCTAACAGGGTGACGATTCCGCCGTGGCTCCACTGTATTTCGTCGTTGACAATGGCGGTCAGTTCCAGGGAAGCGGGGGAACCGGACCGTTTTGTCGACCATTTCGCGCCACTGACAAGCGTCGTTATATCGAACGCCGCGCCTGTGACGTTATTCTGGTATTGAATACGAATGGCCATTATGGAATCGTGAAAACCTGGCCAGGGTAGATCAGATTCGGGTTCTTTCCGATCGTCCCCTTGTTGGCGTTGTAGATTTTTGTATAGTCGCTTCCCTTGCCATAGAATTTCTTCGCGATATTCCACAGGCAGTCGCCTTTTTTGACCGTATAGGTTTTCGATTTCTTTTCAGGCTTTCCGGCTCTGGCCGGTTCCTGGGTTTTCGCCGGTGTGTTCTTCTTTTCCGGAAGGACAATTTTCTTCGGCGACGTGTCTTTCCATTCGTACAGTTTGATCGTATAGTACAGGTCGCCCAGTTCGCCGGACCGTTCTTCGTATTCGAAGGATTCGATCCCCATTCGAATATTACAGTCCAGGTCTGTTCCTGTTATCAGGAAGCGGACCGGCGTTTTGCTGTCCCTGGCTTTCTGGATTGCCTGAATAATAGAAATAGGGTCCCGAACCTGTCCGGTAGTGTACGGCGCGGAATCGGCCGGAAAGAAACTTTCCCAGGACAGAATCCGAAGGCCCTTTTTACGTAAAAGAAGGACTTCGCCCAGGTCAAGCACTGTTACACGCTCATTTTTCCCAGGCGAAGACACGTTCAGTTTCGCCGGAAGGACAGGAATGTTGATTTCCCGTCCACCGACGATCAGTGTCATTCGGTAGTTGCTCATTAGTTATACACTCCTTCCGCCGCCGCTGTGAATTCGTCTTCCAGCTTGCTTTCGATTCGTTCGACGACTTCGTCGACGTCGACCTTTTCGCTGATCTGGGCTTCGACAGCCACAGTCGGCGTCAAGGTGACGAAGTTCTGGACATAGCGCATTTCGGCCACGTCGCGAAGGAATTTCAGGTCTTCATCGGCGATATTTACGTCGCTGTCAATCTTTCCGACCGATCCCACAGAATCGACTTTCCCGACGTCGTTTGTCCCGTCGACATTCCAGTCCGTGGCGCCGACGTCAGACTTTGCCTGTGCGGCTTCCGCTTTGGCGTTGGCGTAGGTCTTAGACAGTGCGGCCGTAGCGTCAGCAAGTTCTTTCTTCGCCGCTGAATAGGTGGCGTCACGCTGGGCCTGTGCGGCTTTGATGTCCGATTCGTACTTGTTCAAGGCGTCGGCTCTGGCTTGCTTCGCGGCTTCGTTTTCCGCCTTCGCAGTTGTGGCGAAGGTTACTTGTTCGACCGCGTCAATGCTGACACCAGGAATTTTGTTCAGTAAGCCGATAAACTTGTTTATGATGTCGATCGCGCCGTTGACCATATTTTGAAGGATTGTCAGGACGTTTACTTTCATATCGCCCATATATCCGGCTATGGCCACGCCGGCCCTTTGCCAGCATAGTTTCAGCTTGTCAATCAGGTTCGCGATCCAGTTATAGGTTGCAAAGAACGCTACCTTCAAGGCCGCCCAGGCGACCACAAGGGCCGCTTTGCAGATTTCCCAGGCGTTTTTCACGCCGCCGACAGCCTGAATCATTCTGTAAAGCGCGGCGACGACAACGCCGACCGCAAGGGCGATCCAGAAAAGCGGATTCGTCAGAAGCGTCGTAAAGAAAGCCTTCGCGGCTCCGTCTGCGATCCAGGTCGCGGCCGTCTGGATTCCCAGCGCCACAGCATAGGCAAGGGCGGCACTGGCCAGGCCCCAGAAGATCGGGGCGATAGTGGACCAGTTGTCATAAATCCATTGTGCGCCGGAACCGATCGCCTGAATAACAGGTGTGAAGGCTTCCAGGGCGATATTTTTCGCGATTGTCCAGACTTGGGCGAAGGTCATAGGCATAGCTTCAAACTTCGCGTTGATTTCGTCAGCAGACGCCAGCATGGCATTTTTGACGATCGTCGAAGTGATCTGACCGTCGGCGGCCATATCGCGAATTTTGCCGATAGGTACGTCAAGATAGTCCGCGATCGTCTGAATGATTGTCGGCGCCTGTTCGAAGACGCTGTTCAATTCTTCACCACGAAGGACACCGGAAGACATGGCCTGTGTAAGCTGTAACATAGCCGCGTCGATACCGGCGGCCGAAGTGCCGGCGATCGTGAACTGTTTATTGATCAATTCTGTAAACTTGATCAATTCGTCGTTGTTTGAAAAGGCGTCCTTTGCCATGATACCCATTTTCGAAACGGCGTCAGCCGTTGTCTGATAGGCGGCGCGGGACCGGTTGGCGGATTTCATAATCATAGACTGTAATTCGTCCGTGGTTTGAAGTCCGTCGTTCATTATGTCCAGCCTGGCCCTGGTCGACGTCATACTGTCCGCAAGTTCGATCACCTTTTGGACACTGATCGCCGCCAGGGCTGAACCAATAGCCTTTTTTACAAGGCCCCAGGCGGAAGCGACCTTTCGGGCGCCTTCCTCTGACTGGCGCTGTCGATTGTTGAAATTATCAACCTGGCCGGAAGCGCGACCGGCGGCCGAAGCCGCCCTGTCAAAGTTGGCCCCAGGGTTTACCTGGTCCGACAGTGCGTCCGTGGTTTCCAGGGCGCGGTTTGTCCTCGATACTGCCTGAAAGATTCGGTTCAGCTTCGAAGTCATACCGTCGCGAATGGTCATTTGTGTAGCGACACCGGCCACGGTTCATCACCTTCCTTTCTTGCCTTTCCGTTTCGCTTTTTGTGCTTCTTTCTTTTCCTTTTCGATTTGAAGGTCAATCGAAGCATAAATAAAAGCCCGTTCCCGAAGGGGCAGGGCTACAAGCGTACTGGGAAGGATTTTCAACCGGTGCAAGGCGTAATGTGCGTAGACAGCTTCGCCGTCCGCGTCAGCGTCCACACCTCCACCGGTGATTAGTTTTTTGCTTCTTCACGAAGGTCGTTCACGTCGTCAGAAAAGCCGTTGACTTCCTGGACACCCAGAAGAAGATCGACGAACTGGCCAGGCTTCAAAAGGACGTCGATCAAGGATTCGGCGCCCATGACACCGAATTTCGCTTGAAGTTCCGCGTCTTTGAAGTTTGGGTCCACACAACACGCAATCACAAGGCGGTTGTTGTAAAGGTCCTGATCCGTTTCCGTGGTCTTCTGGTGTGTCTTCTTGTCGAAGGTGATTTTCTGGCAAGACTTACGAATGGCCTTGTTTTCGCCTTCGGTGATCGACTTAATCGTGAAAGGAACAGGGAAGCCGCTGACCGCGACTTCCGCTGTTGCCTGAATATCGTCCTGGTTGGACATAAGGAATTCCTGTAATTTACCCATTTTGTTTTCCTCCTTTGATAGCTTAGAACTTCGTGAACGGCGTCAGAATGTCGAAGTCTTCGAAAGTGAAGTCGGCGTCTTCGTCCAGGGCGTCGTCGGAATCGCCGTCCAGTTTCGCAAGGACGACGGAATCCAAATTACAGTCCATAAGAAGAACCGTCTGCTTTCCGGCCGAAGATTCCTGGTCGTCATTCTCGATCACCATATCGAAGTAAACGTCCTTTCCGGTTTCCTTCCACTGGCGAAGCATTTCACGGAAAAGCGGCGTCATATAGTAAAGCGTCATGGAACCGCTACCGTTCGCGCCGGTTGTCTTGTGGCCAGTCATACGCTTCCCGATCGCCTTGATTTCGGATTTGCTCTTTTCGACATTCGCTTCGATCGTCTTCGCGTAGAACAGTTCTTCATTGTTGCCATTGATTTTCGCATAGGCGCGGCCTTCCTTGCCGGAAATGGTATCAGGTGCGTTCAAAGTTTTCATTGTCTGTCACCCCTTTCTTAGTTTACGACGACAGTCATATAAAGTTTTTCCATGCTGTCGTTCGGCTGTAAAGCGCAGTCGACCGCGACGTCGCGTTTTCCGTCGCCCTGGTTGACAGTGATGTCGTCGGACTTGAAGTTGCTTATTGCGTCGATCGACTGATACTGATTTGCAAGCGCCACAAGGTCGGCCTTGAAAAGCTGTCGGCCGGTGTCGCTGTTGGTTACAAGACCGATATATGATTCGCCGAAGATTCGGGCGACGTCATTCGCCCAGCCGTCCATAACACGGACAACGCGGTTCGACGTCCAGTCGGAAGACATATTCTGGCCGATTGTAACAAGGCTGTTAATGTCCGTCAGGACACGGGCTTTTCCGTTGTCGGCGTAGAATGTGAATTCGCCGGCCTTGATAGCGGCTTCGAACTGGGACTTCGTATATTTAATATCGACGTCCACAGCGTCGTCATAGGCCGTATTTGTCAGGGATTCGTTCACTTCCGCGCCGGCGGAAGCGCCAGTCACCCAGGCGACGGCCTTGTCGCCGGTCAATGTGGTTCCGTTGGCCAGGATAACGCCGTTCTTGACGTTGATCAGGCCCATATTGTCGCCGTCGTAGTCGTAAAGGACGCCGACGATCTTTCTTCCTTCGTCGTCACGAAGACGCTTCACAAAGGCGCCATAAAGGGCCTTGACGTCGGTATTCGTGCCAGGATAGCCGATCACATTGAAGGATTCGACTTCGAAGGCGTTTAGGGCGGCCGTGTGCTTTGCGGCGTTGACAGTGGCGTTCGTTCCACCGGTCAAGGCGGTTGCAGTTGCGGCCGTAAGAGTTGCCGCCGTTCCGAAGGTTACGAAGTCATTCGCTACCAGGGAAGCGGCGCCGCCGGATTTTGCGACGGTCTGGCTATCCATAACCACGCCGTCAAGATAGGTCACGACGTCGACCTTTGTCGCGTCGTCGACGTTGGTGATCACGGCGACCATGATGTCGTTTCCGTGTGTGCCACCATATTTCGCGGTGACAGTCATTCCGCCGACGGTTGCGCTGGCCTTTGTGCCGCCACCGTTTACGCGATAGATCAAAAGGGACTTCGCGCGTTTCAGTGCTTCGCGGACAAGAAGAATGTTCGCGTCGGTAGGATCGTAACCGAAGACTTTCAAGCTGGTCGCGTTGAAGTCGGTTGCGGTCATAGTGAAGACCTTGTCGTCAGGTCCCCAGTTAAGTTCAAGGGGAAGGGCGGCGACGCCACGGCTTCCCATTTTGGCGTTGGTTCCCATGCTTACGAAGTTAATGTAAGCGCCAGGAAGAATTTTGTTCTGTACTGTGAAAGTACCACCACCAATAGGCATAGGTTACACCTTCCTTTCAAGAAATTCGGTCACAAGCTGGATCGCCTGTTCCCGTGTATACTGCTGACCGTCTTTCAGGATTGCCGCCACGGCGTCCCTGGGAAGGCCCAGCGTTTCGGATTTGACCAGTTGTTCTTTGCTGAAAGTAGGTTCCGCCTGGTCAACGGAATCAGCCTTTTTCTTTGTTGCCATTATTCGATTACCTCCGATCTGATTGTGTTGTCCTGGTCCAGATAATACATAGTCGGAATCACTTCCGGCGTGATCACAAAGTAGAAGTCCGCGTCAAAAAGAAACTGATAGACGCGGCTGTCGTCGTCCTTTCTGGCCGTGACGTTCGTCAGGCGAACCAGTCGGGAACGGCTTTCTGTTTCGACCACAGTCAGGGATTCGAATTCGTCCAGCATTTTTTCGGACCATTCGTTGAAGTCAAGGTTATCCTTCGACGCCAGGAAATAAAGAACTTCAATCTGGACATGACGCCGGCGGCGCCGATCCAGTTTCTTTCCCTGTGTCGCTTCGATAATTCCGACGAAGAAATTCCCGTCAGAATCCTTCGGGATTTCATTGACGAATACGTGTCGATCGGGCCACAGGCCGACAAGTTTTTCGGCGACAGCTTCAAGGAAGTTGTTCAGCGTCATTCTGTGCCACCTCCGTTCATGCGTTGACGAATGATCCGGTCCATTTTTCGGTTCAGTCGTGCCGCCTGGGTTGTCTTCGTGCGTCTTATAGCGCGCCGAAGGGTGAAATGACCGCGAACATAGCCGCCGGCCGGTCCGACGTACATTCCGCCGTCAGGGTCGTTTCTCTGGTACTTGAAGGAATTTCCCTCCCAGTGGCCAGGAACGAAGTGACTTCGGAAGCCGTATTCAAGCGGCTTCGCATAGTCAAGATTGTTGAAGACGTCGATTTTGTACGAATTACCGGCGCGGATCGCCTTTGTTCCGCTTTTGAAGTTGCGTCGATAGTCGCCAGTGTTTACGATATTTTCTTCCTTGCAGATTTTACGGGCCTGGTCGCGCGCATAGCGTCCTTCGCCGACGGCCAGGCTGTCCATTATTTCAGGAATGTCGTCTTTCAACGCCTGAATCTGATTCTGGAAGGCCATAAGTTCAGAATTGTCCACGCTCACGCCAGATCACCGTCCTTTACTTTGATTTCTTGATGTGTCGCATAGACGGAAGGACGGCCGATCACTTCGAAGGTCAGGTTTAGACCACTGGAAGGATCGTCCCGTCCGAACCGTTTTACGACGATTGTGTCACCAGGAAGGACCAGAAGGTCCGGACTGGCGAAAATGACAGCGTCATAATCGACGTTGTTCTGTGCGTCCGTCTGTCTGCTATTGTCTGAACCTGTATACGATAGCGCGCAAATGATACCGTCATAAATCACAGAAGGGAAAGACGCTGAAATGTTGTTTTTCCCTCTCTGTGACGTTGTACGGCTCACGGTGGCGGTGTCTTCGTAGGTCAATTCGATTGCGGCGCGTTCAGCGCTTGCGTTTCCGAAGGCCATAGGATCACCACCTTAACACGCGATATTCGTTCAGGACAGTTTTCCACCCGAAGAAGTCGCCGCTGTCTGTTCCCAGGTCGAAGGTGTTCGCCGATCCGGAAGAACCGGAACCGGTGGCGAAGGAAGTCTGGACGTCGCCACGCTTCACAGACGCCACAGGACCGACGGCGGCCGTCGTGGTTCCCAGTCCGGCCGACTTGTAATAGCTGACACACATGACGATCAAGACGTTTTCCAGACGCGGCGGAAGGGTGTCCTGATTGATGTACGACAGGATCATATCTTCGACTGTCTGAATAACGAATTCCAGAACGTCGTCCTGATCCGTCGTTGTGATTCCCAGAAGGGCCTTGACCTTTGAAAGGCGGCTGTCCTTCGACATAAGAACGCGAAGGACGTCCGCACGTTCAAGATCAGTCAGGCCGTCCAGGGACGAAAGAATCTGTTCGAACATAGTTCCACCACCTTTCGGCGGTTCCGCTTTATTCGTCGCCCTGTGCGGCTTTGATCAGTTCGACGATCTCCGCCTTTGTGGCGCCGTCAGGAACCGCGATTTCGGCGTCCTGGGCGACTTTCAGAAGTTCGTCCTTGTTCATCTTCGACAGGGGCTTTTCGTCGCCCTGTGCGGCTTCCTGGCCGTCATAGACAACGAAGGAAGGATTCTTTCGAAGCTGTTCAGCGACCATTTCGGAATTCGGTTCCAGGATCGCGCCGGTTACAATACTTTTGAATTTTGTGTTCATGTTGCTACCTCCTATAAAGGCTCCGCCACTTACGCAGTGACGGAAGTTCCATACCAGAAAATAAGGTCAGGGGTAAGGGCCTTCGTGCCGTAGTCGAAGAACATAGACACGCCGTAGTCGTTGGAAAGAGGAATCTTTTCAGGCTCCTTGTAAGGATAGATAACCGCCGGCTGTGCGATAGCACCTTCGATCATGGCGATAGCGTGAACCGTAGTGGTCTTCGTCTTGCTGTCGGAAGTCGCTTCGGACGTCACAGGAAGATTGATAGAAGAATATACCCTTACACCGTGGAAGATAGCGAAGTCTTCGGCGGCCGTGTCCACGTTGGCGTTGTTGGTGCTCTTGTCAAGGTAGTTTCTGGCTTTGCCGTAGGTAAGAGGATCAAGGACAAGGCGGATCATGTTACGGGGAACGCCGCGAACATAATCGTTCTTGACACTTTCCAAAGTCTGAATGATACCTTCCAGAAGGTCTTCGATTCCGGCGTCGCTGGCCGGCGTGTAGGAAGTACCTTCGGCCTTTGCCTGGGCGAAGAAGGCGGTATCGAATTCAGACGCCACAGTGTCGACGTGGTTATCAGCACGTCTGGCCATGATGTTTCCGACGCCGAAAGTGTCAAGGTCGAACTTTGCGGCTTCTTCGACAATCTCCTTGTGGGTGTTAAGGTTTACGGTAGTAGGCGGAACGGTGATCGCGTCGCCCTTGCCGGCAGTTCTTGCCGTACCGTAAGGCTGGGAAGCGCTGTTCTTGAAGCGCTTAAACTCGACGGAACCGCTGGCAGGATTGCCAGTGTACGCCTGGGACTTCAAGCCCTGGGAAAGGGTGTCCTTCTGAATGTTGCTGATCACAAGGCCGGAAAGTTCGGCAAGGTCTACCTTCGTAGAACCGGACTGGATCAGGCTGATTGCTTTTGTTCTTGCCATTGTAAATCATTCCTTTCTGATTTTTGGTTTGTGTGTTTTTACAAGCAAACGGGGCCGTCTGCTTTTGCGGCCGGTGCGCCAGGGGCGCCAGGCTCGGCCGGCTTTGCGCCTTTGATTTCAGGGGCGCCAGGTTTCGCCGGTTCAGTGAACAGATAGCCTTTCGATTCCTTGATAGGCTTCAAAAGGCCGTCAAGGTCTGTTTTCAGGTTGCCGGCGTCGTCGACGTCGATTTTCTCAAGGTCCAGAAGGCCGATAATGTCCGAAGGGTCGTGAACTTTCCCGTTCAGGGCCATTCGAAGGGCGGCGTTCTTGCTGATCTTCTTGATTTCGGCGTCATGGTTGGTTTGAAGGGTTGTGATAGTGGTCTGGGCCGTCTTCACGTCTTCGGCGATCTTGGCCGGATCGCCACTTCCGCCGATTGCCTTCAACGCTTCGGCGGCGGCTTTCAATGCGTTTTCCGCGCTGGTTTTGCCGCTGTTGGCGCCGTTGTACTTTTCGGCCGGAACGAAACTTCCGTCGTTTCCGATAACCAGGTCGACGTCCTTTCCGTCTTTGCCTTTTCCTTTCAGCGCTGTTTCAACCTGTTTCGTCAGGTCTTCGCCCAGAAGATTTTTGATTCCTTCAATGATCATGTGTGATCTCTCCTTTCTTTTCCGCTGTGTTTATCGTGACTTCCACACGCTTTGCGGTTCCGCCTGGTCGCCGGACGGGTGCGGCTGTTTTTTATATGAAAAAGACACCACCAAAAGGGTGATGTCTGATTCAACGCATAAGAAAACGCCGGTCGGAATATCCGATCGACGCTTATTCAGGGTGATATTTGCATTTCAAACAGATTTCCTTCTTGCCGTCCGTGAAGTCTTCCGGCTTCAAGTCCTTCGGAAGGAACCTGTCGGGGGTTGTCTTTTCGGCGACCATTGAAATATCGAAACAGTCGTCGCCGTTGACCTGTCTTTGAAGGACAGGACAGAAAACAGTTTTATTTTCCATTCTTCAAAACCTCCATAGCGGATTTTGTCTTTTTGTCGAATTCGTCCTTCTTGAAAGAAGTCCGGATCACGTTGTCGCCGGTCCGCACATACGAAGCGCCTTCTTCTGAATAGTAGTTCAGGAAGGTTTCGCCTGTCCAGTGACGCCTTTTCAGGGAAAACGCCGCGTTCTTGATGTAGGAAACGGCTTCTTCCTGGGTGACGCCGTGGCGGCGTTCGTTTATGTGCGCGACGTCAAGTATCAGGGCGGAAGTATCAATCTTCGCGGCCGGAACTCTGACGGTTCCATATATGCCGGCAGCTTTGATCTTCTTGTACGTCTGGAAGTCGGCTTTCGTCGCTTCCGGAACGCGCCCTTTGTAAGAATAAAGACCTTTCAGGTCGGACCATTCGTCGGGCTTGCTATATTTCAAGCGCTGGAAGGTGTCGACGTCAGAAGGTGCGTCAGCGCCCAGGCGTTCGGAATAGGCTTCGAACTGTTCCAGGTCTGCTTTTCTATTATACACCTTTTGTCGCTCAACCTCAACCGATCCCTGACCGTTCCTGGCCACCTGTTCGTCGTACCATTCTTCGTAAGTTTTGGCTTTCGGCATAGGTTGACCGGAATTATACCAGTCCAGGGCGTCGTCTGGGTCATATTCTACCGTAGTACACCGACAATTCGGGTGTATCGGCGGATAATTGACACCGACTTTCGCTTCGCTGACTTTGAAGTGTTTCCCGTCCAGGCTTCCGCAGACGTCACAGGTTCGGACTTCCAGCGTCGCCATGAATTCATATTGTTCGACGCCGGCTTCTTTGTATGCGGCCCGATCTGATTCCGCGTGAATATGCGCGGTTTCTGTCCTGACCAGGCGTTCGGCGTTCTTGTAGGACTGGCCCATTTTGGCCGCCAGGGCGGAAGACATGATGTTCACGCTTTTTCCCTGGATAAGTCCCTGGGTCAGAACTTCCCTGGTGTTGAAAAGAAGCGCCTGTTTGTTCTGCCATAGGCGATCGGAAAACATGGCGCCGGACCAGGGATAAGAAACGACGTTTTCAATGGCCGCATAGTCGATCTTTGCGATCTCGTTGAAGAATCCGGCCCTGGATTGAAGGTCATAACATTTCTTGTAATAACCTTCGACGAAGTCGTCGCCGAACTGGTTCTTCATTTGTGCGACACCTTTGTCAAACAGGTCATTCAGGATCAGGTCGATTTGACCTTGAAGGGCTTCCAGTCGGGAAATAGAACTGTTCGCCGACAGGGCGTCCAGTTGTGCCGTCAGAAGCGCCTTGACCTTCGGGTCCTGGATCGTAGCGATATAGTCCACATATTCCGCCAGACTTGCTTTCCATTCCTGGAATTCCTTCCGGTTCAGAAGACGGACGGCCTGATCGTATGTAAGGCCATACTTGCCAGCGTACTTCGAATAGAAGGCGCTGATTTCGCGCTTGACAGCCTTCGCGGCGGATTCGTATTCCTGGAACAGCTTCGCCGTCAATGCCGCGTCGTGAAGGTAGGCTTCTTCGGCGCGTTTCAAGGCTCTTTCTGTCCAGTATGCTTCATTATTCGTCATTGCCGTCACCACCGTTCAGGCCGGCGCTGTCGCCGCCTTCCTGGCTGTCGTCGGCGCCCATAGCGTGATTGAAAAGGCCGTCGCCGTATTCTTCCATAGCGGCTTTCTTTTCTTCGTCGATTCTGGCCAGTTCTTCGTCGACGTCTGTGACCCACGGGTGATTTTGAAGGATCGTTCGTTTCGACAGAAGACCGTTGCTGTTCACGGCGTTGTTGATAATGTCTGTTTCGTTGACCGGAAGGTCCATATTGAAGACAATATCGAATTCTTCGTTTGTGAAGTCGCCCTGGCCGGTGATCTGGAAGTAAACGTCAATAAACAGTTTCAGACGACGGAATGTGTCTTTCAGTTCTGTTCCCAGGGAATCACAGTCAGCGTCAAGGTCCATATAACGGAAATTGATCGCCGTTCCGCTGGCGTTCCCCAGGTCAGGGTCCTTTGTATCGACAGCGGCCGCAAAGTCGAACAGATCGCGGCGCTGTTTGTCCAGGAAGGCCATGACAGCGTCGATATTTAGATCGGCCTGTAATTTATCCACGCCACCGTCAGACGTGACCTTGATCGCCATGTGTTCTTTCAGGTCTTTCAAGAATTCGGCCAGGTCTTGTCCGCCATAGTTACGAAGAATATAGATAAACTTCGCCACGTCGCGAAGAACATCGGAAGTGACGGACGTCTGCCAGTTGATGTCGTCGATCAGGTCCTTAATATAATAGCAAAGGGGAAGTTCTTCTTCGTTGTATTTCAGCCAGGCGATCGGACACTCTTCCCAGTTGTACGGCTTATTGTCAACGACGAAGTGTGGTTCCGTATAGTCAGACGCTTCGTCGCCGTGTTCTTTGTCGACATAGAAGTTTCCGGCGCCGGTTCCGGCGAAGGCGTCCGTCTTGAACCATTTCACACCACCAGGCCACCAGAATTCGGCGTGTGTGATTATGTGTTTCCTGGTTCCGATATAAATGACCTGGTCATAAAATCGAATAAAGGCGTCCAGTTCCGTTCGTTCAGCGTCGCGCCACAAAGGGACAAGTTCGGTCGAAGGAATACGCATAAATGCCAGTTTCCCGTCCCTGAAATAGGGCTGAATCCAGGCAATACCGGACTTGATCGCGCCTTTTCCCAGGGATTTGATCTTCCGACGGAAGGTCTGGTCGAAGACTTTCGTCAAGGCTTCGCCGTATGCGCTGTTTTTGGTGTCGACCGTCCAGGGCTTCGACAGAAGGTAGTTCGCTTTCTGGTCGACAAGTTTCTTCAAGATCGGGTGTTCGATCTTCGTGTTTGAACGGTTCGCAACGTCAACCGTCTTTCGCTGGACGTCGCTTCGGTTCCTGTAATAGGATTCAGCTTCAAGCATGATCGCGTATTCAGGGGACGCCTTGAATTCACGTATTTCTTCGCTGACGATCTGGGCCAGCGTCATTGTAGCTTTTTCGGGGTCGGACAGAATCATATTGATCCGGTCCATAACAGATAATTCGGCCATTTTTACACCTCACTTCAATACTTCGATAGAAGAACCACGACGTAGACGTTCGACCGAATAACGAAGGGCGGCCATAGCGTCGTCCATAAATTCGACCGGTTCGTCTATGTAAAGACCGGACGTCGGGTCCTTTTTCCATTTCCATTGTTGGACTTCTTTCAGTACATTCACGCATGACGGGTGAATGTGGATTTTCCGGCCTTTCAGCCAGTCGATTTGTGCTTTCACGCTTCCAGGCTCTTTCTTCACAGGGTAAGCGCGAAAGCCAGCCTTTGACCAGGTCTTAATTCTGTCCGGTTCAGCGGAATCGCAGAACATTTCGATCCGTTGGTCGACTTTGTTCTGTTTGGCCAGGCTGATAATTTCTTCGGTGTCCTTTTCAAAGACATAGATTTCGGAACAGATATACACTTCGCCGTCTTTCCAGCCGACGCCCAGAATGGCGTCCGCGTGGTTATAGCCGAAGTCCTGGCCATAATAGAAGGCGTCGAAGTTGTCCTTTCCGGTCTTGAAGTCGTGGACTTCGAAGTTCGTCAGGATTAGGCCGCCCAGTTCGCCCCATTCGCCCAGACCATAGACGCGATAACCTTCGGGGTCTTCTTCGCGGCGTCGTTCCATACGGCGAAAATAGGCTGGGTCTATGAACCGGTTTGTCTTATATGTTGAATGGTGGGCCAGGACGTCCGGATCAGCCTTGTCGAAGTATCGGCCTTTGATCCAGTGCGTCGCGCTGACTGGGTTGAACGTCATTGTTATCTGGTAGTACAGATTCGGATTCAGCTCGTTCAGATTACCACGAAGACGGTCGTCCAGAATGTCAACGTCTTCGGAAAGAAGTTCTGTCGCTTCTTCGCACCATATCCAGACCAGTTTCCCGTTCTTGAAGGTGATCGACTTCACCTTTTCACGCTGTCGCTGATCCTTGACACCGCGAAAAATGATTCTGTTTCCGGTGATCTTACATTCCAGCGCAAGCGGATTCAGATTCACTTTCCAGAAGCGGTCAGCATAGGGACCGAACATTCTGTATATTGCCGCCTGTAATTCGGCGAAGGTACTGTCGCGGTTTGTTTCTTCAATCTTACGCACGACAAGAAGGTTCGCGCCGGTATAGGCCGGATCGGACAGTTTCGCGATATAGTCCTGGGCGATATTCACAGACTTTCCGGAACCGGCTGAACCTTTCAGAATCCTATATCGACCGCGCCATTCGTTGACGGGGCGGAAGACAGGGTTAAACTGTGCCGCCGCCTTGAATTCAATCTTCGCCGCCGTAGTCATAATTGATCACCACCGTTACAGGGACATTTGCTTCGGGATTGTCTTTGAACATTCCCAGGTGACGACCGCAAAGTTCGAGCGCTTTCAGCTTGTCGCACAGTTTGACTTCCCGTTCGATCGCCTGTTCAACGACAGGATCGCCGTTTTCATCGAAGTCCTTATGTGGGACATATTTGACCTTCATTCCGGCGATAGCCGCCAGATCGTCGTCGCTGGTGTCCGGCTTTACTTCCGCAGTCTGTAAGTCAAGGACGTCCTTCGGATTCACGAAGGCGATTCGTCCCAGTTCCCGAAGAACGCGGTCGGCGTTGATTCCGGTTCTTTTGGACCTTTCGGCCATTGCGGTTTCTATGCGCGCGCGAATTTCAGGTTTCGTCAGGTTTTCACTTCCGATACTTCCAGCCGATTCGACAGAATATCCGGCGCGGATCGCGGCCTGTGTCGCGTTCAGGTCGACCAGATATTCTTCACAGAAACGGGCTTGTTTCGGCGTCAGCTTTGCCATGATTCACACCTTCCTTTCTGATTTTCGGTATTTCCTCTGAATTCGGGTACAAAAAAGACGCTCCCGAAGGAACGTCTTCCTGTACCCTATATCAATAGGAGGGTGGACGCGCAAGTCCACGATGATGTTATACCATATATTTTTCCCGTTGACAGTTGCGTATAGTTGCAAGTAGTTGCAAACAGTTGCACATAGTTGCATAAATTTTTATTCGCGGAAGGCTTTTGACCGTTCAGCCCTGGCGAAAAGCCTGTTCAGGGCGATTTCTCTTTGTCGATAGACAGTTGTTCTTTCGACTTGAAGGAATTCAGCCGCTTCGTCGTATGACCTGTAAGGGTAGTACAGGGCAAGAAGGACGCATTTCGAACGGGTGTCCAGGGTGTAGACCAGGTTTTGAACCTCTGTGATCTGTTGAAGTTGGCGTTCCAGGTTGCCGATCGCTTCGTTTGCTCTTTGTCTTCTTCGGTCGCGCTTGTCGACCATGCGAACCAGTCTTCCGTCTGGGTCAGGTGAAGACTGGACGCGGACGCCGGCGTCGGATAACTGACTGGACGGGTAAGCCGATTCAAGAATGAATTCCAGGTCGGCTTCCAGGGCTTCCTTTTCGGCGGCGATCTGTGCTTCTATGACACGCGCTTCCTGATCATGGTTCCGAAGGATTTCCATGACCCTTGTTCTGACTTTGCTTTCTTTGGGTTTGTCCATGTGTCTTCACCGCCTTTCCCCAGTCTATTTTCAGAACGGAATATCTTCGTCGGTCACTTCGAAGCCTTCGGACGTCATGGCGCTTTCGGCGTAGCTTCCGGCGGCGCTTTCCTTTTTGGCGTCCGCAAAATAGACAGAATCGGCGACGATTTCGACGGCCTTGTGTTTTCCGCCGTCGTTATCTTCCCAGGATCGGGTCTGTATGCTTCCGACGATTGCGACGCGCTGGCCTTTGGCGAAGTGCTTCGCGACGAATTCGGCAGTCTGGCGCCACGCGATAATATTGATATAGTCGGCCTTGTCGCGATTGAAACGGCGGTCGACGGCCAGGGTGAACGACGTGACGGCCGTTCCTTGTGGCGTGTATTTCAGTTCGGGGTCGCGTACCAGGCGCCCCATAAGTTGACACTGATTCATTGTGTTTCCTCCCTTCGGGATCAGAATTTCTTTCCGTGTTTGTACGGGCGGCCTTCATTGTAGGCCATTTTGATTTCGATTACTTCTTCCAGGTCGATTTCCAGGTGTCCGCAAAGGTCCGCGATCCGGATCACCGCGTCAGCCAGTTCGACGGCCACACCTTCGGGCTTTCTGCTTCTGTACTTGCAAAGGCTTTCTTTGCCGTACATAAGACATTCGGTTTCGTCTTGTGGGGTGCAAATAAAGTTGTCGCTTTCGTTGCAAGCGAACCAGACGTCGGGGTTCCCGTTGCGTTCTTCTTCCAGGGCTTCGGAAAGTTCGCTGTGAATCAGTGCGATCGCCGTTCCGAAGGCAAGGGGCGGTTCCCAGAATCCGTGTTTCACGGCGTTTTCATGTGCTTTCGCTACAAGTGTTTTGATTTCCATATCGTTTTACCTCTCTGTGTCAGAAATAACTTTGATCCGGACTTCCTGGCGGCCGAAGTGAAGGGCGTCTTCGTGGTTATTGAAGAATACGTCGATCTTCTGGCCGCTTATGGCTCCGCCGCGATCCTGGGCGGTCCGTTCGCCTATGCCTTCTATGTAAAGGATAGTACCTGGCGAATAGACGGACCAGTCGGCCGCGATAGTGACGCCTTCTTCGGCTATGGCTCCGCTGGCCGTGTAGACGATACCGTCAGGGCGGTTCAGCGCCCATTTTCCACAGCATATTTCACAAGGACAGTAAGCCGTCGCCACGGCGTCGATCCATTCCTCCGGCTGTGTGGTTGGTTCATTTTCTGCAATGGCCACAGACGGCGTCAGAATGGCCGTGGTTTCGTTTAATTCTTCCGGTAGGATAATTCCTTCGGCGACTGCTTTATCGTCAGCCAGGGCGAAGGACGCGCCCACCAGGACCATTCCCAGGGTGATTGTAAACAGTCCGATCTTGAATCTTTTTAGTTTGTTCATTCGGTTTCACCGCCTTCCACTTCGTCGCCCCAGGAATCCCAGCCAGGGGCGGTCTTTCTTGCAAGCTGGGCGATCCTGTCACGGGTTTCGGCCGGCTTTTCACTGTGTCGGCCGATCGGGGCGTCGATTATGCTATGGACCGACGCTGACGCGCGCTTCGGTTTGCCTTTTGTGGCCAGAAGACAGATTTCCGCGTTTGCGCGTGTCCAGTTCCCCAGCCCCCAGAACCAGGAAGGCGATTTTCGGTTTCGTTTCACCCAGACGAAGGCGGCTGTTTTGTACTGGAAGCCCCAGCGCCGGATCGTTTCCAGGGCGACGTCCAGGTTCGGGAATGTGGCCCACAGGAACAGAAGACAGTCGTCTTCGGCTATATCCTGAACCGGAAGGGAATAGATGTCTTCCGGCTTCATTGTGCGATAGTGCCTTTCGACGTTTCGTGTCTTTCCACCGGCCGCGTAGTTCCACGGCGGATCGGCGTATATTACCGAATATTTCTTTTCCGGAAATGGTATCATTCGGAATCACCTTCTTCCGGAATTGCTTCGAAGCAGTCACAGCGGACGACACGGTCGTCGCCAGCGTGAATCGGGGAAGGAAGGCCGGCGTCGGTCCGTTCTATGAATTTTATACAATAGTCACCGTCGCGGCGCTTCGCCTTGTCCTTGATGTATTGAATATGACGGCATTTCTTACGCGAAAAGTCATATTTCCACTTCGGAAGGTTTGATTTTTTCTTCTTCATTCAGGCCACCGCCTTTTCGGTTTCTTCCAGGGTAAGGAATACGCTTCGGCCGATGTCGTTTTCGGTGAACTGGTACGTCTGGAAGTTTGCCTTTATATTTCCGCGAAGCACGTTGAAGAAGAAAAGTCTGTCGGCGTTGATTCCGATAAAAATGACCTTTGCTTTCACCGGCTTTCGGCGGTATATGACATAGACGTCACCGTCCAGGGCTACCGGCGGAAATAAACCGCCGGCGGCCTTAAAATCAGTTAGAAGGTCGCGCGCCAGGAAGTCCATGACGCCTTTTCCGATTTCGTATGTGTGCCGGTGTTCGTTGGCGTGATATGCGATTCTGGCTTTTATGCGGTCCATTATAGCGTTTTCGTTTTTCATCACGACACCGCCTTTCTGGCGGCCAGGTTTTCCGCTGACCGTTTGTCACAGTAAGCGGAAAAAGCCATTTCGCGGATCACGTCGGGGATCAGAAGTGAAAGGTATTCGTCGCCGTAGCCGTCTTCGCCCCAGGCGCGGCCGGCGCTTTTGTTGGCGACTTCCAGTTTTCTTCTGGCGTAATGCTCTAAGTATGCGAACAGGTCTTCGTCAATTTCGAAGCCCATTTTTTTTCAACTTCCAGTTGAAGGGCGGATTTGTTACCCATTGTTTCGACCTCCTTTCAGGCTGTCCGGCATTTCGGACGGAAGGTCCGCCTGGTGGATCAGGACAAGGTCGCTTCTGTCCACCAGGGAACCGTCGTGAAAGTGCGCGAAGGCGCCACTGTTTAGGTTGACCGCTGTGTTCGGCTTCGTGGTCTTGATCAGGGCTTGTCCCTGGTGTTCGAAGACGTCGCCGACGGCGCATTGCTTAAAAGTCGTCTTCTTCATCGTCGTCACCGTCTTCCTGGCCTTCGGCGATTCTGCGAAGGACTTCTTCGACAAGCTGTTTCGAAGTGAATTCGGCCAACAGGGCGGAAGTGGAAAGTTCAACCTGGTCAGGCTCCACGGATAACGCGATCCCAGATTCCACGAAGAAAGCCGGCCGAACGCCAAGGTTGCCATAGTACGCGCTGCCGTGGTACTGACTGCCGTCCGTGTAGACACGGCGCGCAGTGTACGCGTAGCTGGCGTACGGGGTGATCAACCACCACCAGTCGTCAAGTTCAAGAAGGTCCTGATCGGCGTATTTCTCATACATGGTTTGCGTCAGAAGGGCGATCTTCGCCTGAATGGTTCCGTAGCCTTCGCCGCCTTCATGGTCAGCCAGGGACCAGTCGGCCGTCAAGATGTCCTTTGAACGGATAGGCCCTTCGGCCTGGTCGAATGTAGCCAGGAATTCGGTATTCAGTTCACGGTTAAGATTTGAGAAGCGCCAGTCGTTCGGATTTGCGGCCGGCTTTTCCGGTCTGGTCTTGAACGGCTGATCTGCGAAGTGGCGGTCTGCGATACAGGTATCGGCGATCAAAAGGGTTCTTCCGTCGGCGAAGTGTTCCAGGACGCGGACGTCGATCGGTCCGGCGTTGAATACGGTTCCAGGTGCAAGGTCTTTCAATTTTGCGCGTACAGTCATTTTTTGTTTCCTCCTTCAAATTCTTCGATAACAACTTCGACACGGGGGTTTTTCGGGTCCACAGCGAAGTCGTCGGTAAAGTGTTCAATGTGTTTCCAGCCGTCATTTTGGAGAACGCCGGCATGGACAAGGCTGTCCTGAATGAACTTCTTCGCGAAAGCGATATTGTCTTTATCTCTCCGGCGGTTCGGCTCGATCCAGGTGTAATGTATCACCACGGGACGGGTGAAGCGGACGCCGCGAAGCTGGGTTTTGATCATGTAGCCGATTACGTTTTCAGCCTGTTTCTTCATGGCGGCGGCCTTGTATTTGCCTTTGGCGCCGCGTTCAGCGTCCACATATTCGTTCAGTCCTGGCAGAAGGCCAGGGATTGTCAGTTTATAGTGTTTCACTCTGTCACGTCCTTTCAAGCCCCAGAAGGCGCTTCGCCTTGTCGCGGCGTTCTTGTGCGTTCTGGGTTCTTCTGGAATCTCCGGCCAGTTTCAGCCTGATCGGACACATTTCCAGAATTCGGTCATAAATTCGGGCATATCCCAGGGACGACGGGTTTTGAAGGTCGGCCAGGGAAAGGTTTGTCGTGACGATCAAGGGCTTTCCGGTGCGGCTTCTGGCGTCTATGACGTTGAAGACCTGTTCCACGGAATAGGACGTGTCCCTTTCGACGCCCAGGTCGTCAATGACAAGAAGGTCATATCGGGATAACTTGTCCAGGAATTCTTGTTTGTCTTCGCCGAAGCCTTGAAGTTTGTTCAGGATTCGGGGGAAGTTCGTCACGCTGGCGCGGACCTGTTTGTCGATCAAGGCGTTTGCTATGCAACAGGCCAGGAAGGACTTTCCGGTCCCGACGCCGCCATAAAACAGGATTCCGATATTGTCGGCCTTCATTTCCGGCCAGTGTTCCACATAGCGGCGGCACACGTCGGAAATTCTGGCGTTTCGGTTGTCGTCCTGGGTGAAGTTCTGGGACAGGTACGATGGATCAGTGATTCCGTCTTTGCGAAGTCGTTCGCATTGCTTCCGGAATTCGGCGGCCTTTTCTTCGGCTTCACGTTGGCGGCTGGCTTCTGATTCGCACTTGCACAGGTGCGGAACGCGAAGCGTTTTTTCGCCGATCGTGATGTCGCCTTCTTTCCTGGTGTGGCACTTGCCACAGCACAGGAAGCCTTCTTCGTCGCGGTAGTCGCCTTCGGCGCCATTGTTCGCCCTACCTCTGGCGGCGATACCTTCGACAGCGGCCGTCCAGATGTTGTCGGCCATGATTATTCACCGTCGTCCAGGAAGTCTTCGCCGTCGTCGTAGTTCTTGACGGTGGCCGGCTTCGGGGACGGTATGACTTCGGCGCGGTCATATTCGTTCCAGCGTTCACCGCGAAGGAATGTCGCCGGATATGGAATAAAGCGGCCGTCGTCCTTTGTCCACTGTTCAGAACGCTTCCAGCGCTCCACACCCTGGACGATCTGGTTTGTCAAGTCTGGGTTAGGGCGAATTTGATTCCAGACCTTCACGGCGTCTTTCTTGCCGACTTTTCGTGGATAGACTGACCAGAACTGGTCAAAAGTGTCGTCCACTCCGGCGCCGCGTTGCGCCGATACTCGTTTTCGTTTCTCGTTTACGTTTTCGAATACGTTTTCGTTTACGTTTACGGAAGAATCTGCTTGCATTTGCGCGCAAGTGTCAGAATTGTCACTTGATACCCCTTGACTGCAAGTGTTATCAAATTCTTGCGGTAGTGGGTATTTGGGTTTTGTTGCGCGCCTGTTCTGGTGTTTGTCCCAGGACAGAAGTTTCAGGTATTGCCGACCGTCTTCGGCTCTGTATGTAGCCACAAGGCCACCGTTCACAAGTTCAGCCAGCCAGGAAGACACCTTCTTTTCGGTCGGTACGTTCAGCGGAAAGAGAAGGGAAGCAAGGATTTTCGGGCTTCCGTAGTACAGGCCGAAGTCGTCCGCTTTTACGATCAGACGATAGAACAGGACTTCGGCTTCCGCCGATAAGTACGCCAGACTTTCAGACGTACATATTGATTCTTTCAAAATGCGGCTGGGCATTTATGACACCACCTTTCACGCGTTTTTCTGACAGGCGCGGCACATTTCACGGCCGAATTTGTTCATGGAATAGCGGCGCTCAGCTTCGCTGATAGGGCCGCCGCACACGGGACACGCGGCGCCGCCTGTCTGGGCGCTGTTTTGCGGTTGTGGTGCGGTTCTTTGCTGTTGGTTGGTAGATTGTCCACCCTGGGCGTTCTGCCCGTTCGTGGCGCTCTGTGTGGCTTGTGGCGCCGGTGCGTGTCCGTTCATATTGAAGCGGACTTTATTGTTCCGGTCGACGATTACCAGGTCACAGATTTCGCGGCGTTCGTTATAGGCGATCTTCGATACCTTGAACTTCGTACTGGCGTAGCACTTGAAGACTTCCTTCTGACCCTGGCGTTCGGGATAGAATTCACCGTCAGCCAGTTCGACATAAATGAAAGGGCCTGTATAAAGTTCGCGGCCGATCCCGACGTTGAAGCCGGCACGTTTGAAGCTGTCGGACGCCTGGCCTTTTTCCTTTTCGGTGTTGCTCTCTGTTCCGACGTCCTGTTTTCTGACCCAGGTCTTTTTTTCGTCGTCCCAGATGTCGATATTACAGAACAGGTTTCCGTTGATTACTTCGTGGGTTCTCTGCCAGTTGCCAGGCCCGAAGACCTGGTCCAGGATTCGCATATCGACGCGCGCGTCCTTGTAAAGTAGAAGGACGGCGCCGACGCGGCCGGTCTTTGCTTTGCTGACCGACTGAACGCGACAGTCAATGTCTTGTTCGGTAAGAAGGGGAATCGAAAGTTCTTTCATTGCGGTTCCTCCTTATTTGATTTGAAGGTTTCGGTTCTCCACAAGGGAAGCGCCGGACACTTCCTGGCCGGACTGGATCGCCTTCTTGATCGCGGTCTTGTCCGGTTTCGTTGTAACGGTTTCAACAACGAAGTCAGCCGGAAGGGCCTTTTCGTCGTCAATGCTTACGGCCACAGACTTTCGGAAGGAAACGCGAACCTTTGTGGTTTCGACCTTGTCACGGCCGGCGGCGTCCAGACACGCGGTCAGGACATTCTTCAAATAGTCGATTCGCTTTTCGGTCTGCTTGCGGCGCTTTGCCAGGTTGGCTTCTTCGGCTTTCAGGTCGCCGATAAAGACTTCGGAATTCTTGATGTAGCAAGCGACAGCTTCGCTTTTTTCTTCGAAGGCTCCGGACAGTTCGTCCAGTTCTTCGGCGTTCAGGATTTCGCCGGTTTCTTCGTCGATTTCCAGGTTGTCAAGGACCTTCAAATACTTGTCAGTGATTTCGTACAGGGTGTTATTCATTTTCGGAACCTCCTTCCAGGGTTGCGACCTTCGCTTCAAGGTCTTTCACTTGCTGATCGGCTTTCTTGTAGCGGTCGAACCAGTCGTTCGAACACTTCTTTTCATAGTCCAGATCGCTTTTCAGTTCAGCGTTTTCGATTAAAATATCCAGGACGAACGCCTTCACGGCGTCGGTGTCATAAAAATTCAGTTTAGCCATTGTTTTTCACTCCTTTTCGTGATATACTGTTCGTAGACTTTTTTGAAAGGGCCGTTTCGGTTGTTGTGGTGACGACGAAACGGTCTTTTTCTGTTTCTTCAATGGTGATCTTGCGTTCACCAAGCAGAAGAAGACTTTTGACGGCTTGTCCGACCTGGACGGCCGACAGTGTCGCGGTGTACTTCATGTTTTGACCTCCTTTCCGTAGGATTTCGGAAGGCGCCACCTACAAAGGCGAAGCCGGTTCCAATGAACAGAAGGCCGAAGGTTCTGGCCGTTCCTTCTACCAGGGACACCGCGTCGGTTTCTATGGCGCCGATCGTTCCCCAGGCAAAGAAGAAGGCAATAGCCGCCGCCAGGGCTGACGTCCTTCTGATCGCCAGACGGATTCGGCGTCGTTTCCGCCTGGTTGCTCTGTCCGGTGTCATTTCTTGACCTCCTTTCTTTTCGGACCACTGCCGCGACGGCGAATGTTTTCCTGGTAGGTTCTTTGTGCCAGCACCGGATCATAGGCCGGTCGCTGGTTCTGATCCAGTTTCCCAGTCGCGCCGCGTTTCAGTTCGACATACAGTGTTCGAAGGGCGACGCCCACTTCGTCAGAAATGTCGGAAATGGACATTCCTTTCGCGTACAGGGCCGCGATTTTCTTTCTGTTGTCGAAGGTGATAGACTTATAAACTGCCACGTTCTCACGCTCCTTTCTGCTTGCGGCCTTATAACCACGTATCGCCCTTGTCAGGATCGCCGTTGACCTGTTTAATGTTTGGGTCGAAGATTACGACGAAACGGTCTTCGTAAAACTTTTCCGAAATGACGGTTACTTCCCACAGGATATTCCAGTCTGTCAGTGTTCGGATCAGGTCCACAGCGAATTCCGCTTCCACGATTTCGCCGTCGGTGCTGACCAGAACTATATTCTTCGCTCTGCGTTTGTTAGTTGCGACGACGATTCTTTCAAGCATTTTTCTAATAGTCATTTTCTTCATTTTTAGGGTCCTCCGTGGTAAAAAAACAAGTTGCGAAGGCTCATTTGAACCTTGCAACTTAATACTACTCCTCACATGGAAATAAGAAGAGAAGAAATATTATTTAATTTTTCTTTACTTTGTGATATAGTGGAAATGAATTAGGGAGGTGGACACAATGGCACAGACTGTAAACGTAAACATTAAGATGGATGCTGATGTCAAAAAGAGCATGGAAAGAGCCTGCGAAGCCATGGGCCTTTCCATGAGCGCGGCTTTTACGATTTTTGCCAAAAAAGTCGGCCGCGAATATCGGATTCCCTTTGAGGTTTCCGCGGATCCCTTTTATGAAAGCCCGAATGTCCGTTATTTAAAAAGCGTGATGGATGATGTGGAGCAGGGGAAAGCGCATTTTGCGGAACATGCGCTGATCGAGGATTGATATGAAAATTTTGTGGGAAGAACGGGCGTGGGACGATTATCTTTTCTGGCAGGAGACCGACAAAAAAACACTGCGGAAGATCAATGCGCTCGTAAAAGACATGATGCGCGATCCCTTTTCCGGCTTGGGAAAGCCGGAGCCTTTGCGCGGCGATTTCAGCGGCCTCTGGAGCCGCCGTATCAATCACGCGGACCGGATCGTTTATTTCGAGCAGGACGGCACGGTCTACATCATTGCGTGCCGCGGACATTATGATGATTAAGGGAGGAGCCCATAGGGGTTCCTCCTTTTGTGCGTTTTATGCACATTCCTCATTTTCTTGCCTGTGCTCGCATCATTATAGACGACAGGTCAGGCTCCGCTCGTGGGGGCGGCGCTGCCTGCGCAGAAAGAAAAGCGCAGGCCTGCGTCCGCACCGACAGATTCCCGCAGCGGAGCGCCGTCAATGACGGCCCGCGCCGAGCGGAATTCCCGTGCCCCGCCGATGCGCTCCGCAGGCGCCGCGGCATCCCGCGGTACATAATTTCCCGCGGATGCGATATAATGGAAAATGAATTTTTGCGGGCATCTGAAAAGAAAGGAGGGAGAGCGTGGAACCGGCTGATGTGCTGAAACGGTATTTCGGATACGACAGCTTCCGCCCGGTGCAGGAGGAGATCATCCGCACCATCCTCGGCGGGCGGGATGTGATGGGCATCATGCCCACCGGCGCGGGGAAATCCCTGTGCTTCCAGGTGCCGGCGCTGCTCCTTCCCGCGGGGACGGTGGTGATCTCGCCGCTGATCTCCCTCATGAAAGATCAGGTAGAGGCGCTCGCCGCGGAAGGCGTGCCTGCTTCTTTTGTCAACAGCACGGTCCCTTATGAAGAATCCATCCAGCGGCTCCGCGATCTCTATACAGGGCGGCTGAAGCTGCTCTATATGGCTCCAGAGAAGCTGGAAGCGCCGTATTTCACGCAGTGCCTCCGGCAGGTGCCGCTTTCGCTCTTCGTGATCGATGAGGCGCACTGCGTGTCCCAGTGGGGCCACGATTTCCGGCCGAGCTACCGGAAGATCGACGAATTTATCAGGACGCTGCCCCGCCGTCCGGTGGTGGCGGCTTTCACCGCGACGGCTACGCCTGTCGTGGAGAAAGATATGAAGCAGAGCCTCGGCCTCGGGGGCGCGCGGATCTTCCGCACCGGCCTCGACCGGCCGAATCTGTCGTTCCGGGTCATCCGCGGCGCGGACAGGAAGGATTTCATCCGGCGGTATGTTGAGGCCCACAGCGGGGAGAGCGGCATCATTTACTGCGCCACGAGAAAGGCCGTGGACGAGGTGTACGGCTTCCTCCGGGAGGCGGGATTCCGCGCGGGGCGCTACCACGCGGGCCTGTCCGACGAAGAGCGCCGGGCGGCGCAGGAAGATTTTTCCTATGACCGGACGACGGTCATGGCGGCGACGAACGCTTTCGGCATGGGCATCGACAAGAGCAATGTGCGCTACGTCATCCACTACCAGATGCCGAAGAGCCTCGAGGCGTATTATCAGGAAGCGGGCCGGGCGGGGCGCGACGGCGCGGCGGCGGAATGCATTCTCCTCTACAGCGGGCGAGACGGCGCGACGCAGCGCTATCTCATCGAGTCGGGCGCGGCGGATCCGGAGAAGACCGCCCTCGATTATGAACGGCTGGCGAAAATGGAAGATTACTGCCGCACGTCGGAATGTCTGCGGAATCACATCCTCCGCTATTTCGGCGAGAAGCCGGACGGGCCCTGCGGGCACTGCGGAAACTGCGAGGCCGCGCAGGCGAAGACCCGCGTCACCGATGAGGCGGCGGTGATCTTCCGGGCCGTGGCGGCGGCGGGGGAGCGGTACGGCGCTTCCGTCATCGCTCACATGCTGAAAGGAAGCCGCAATGAGATCGTCCGCAGCCGGAGGCTGGACGCGCTCCCCGGATACGGGAAGCTGCCTCACCGGAAAGTGAAGGATATCCGCGCTGCCCTTGACGGCTATACGGCGGACGGATATCTCCTCCGGGAAGGCGGGGAGTATCCCGTGCTGAAACTGACGGACCGGGCGCGGGCGGTGCTGGCGGGAAAGGCGGAGGTGTACGGCCTGCCCGTGGGCGCGGCGTCGGTCATCGAGAAAGAAGCGGCGGGACGGGCAGCGCAGCGCCGGGACGCTCCGGCGGGTATCTTTGAAATGCTCCGGTCGCTGCGGAAAGAGATCGCCGCGGAAGAGCATGTGCCGCCCTTTGTGGTCTTCTCCGACGCGACGCTGGAAGACATGGCGGCGCGCATGCCGAAGACGCTTGACGAAATGGGCGAAGTGCGCGGCGTGGGCGCTTTCAAGCTCAGAAAGTACGGCCCCCGTTTCCTGGCGGCGCTGGGGCATCCCTGCGGCGGGCCGGAACCGTTCCGTCCGCCGGAACCGACGGGAGAGACCATCATTCCCGCGAAAGGCGCGCGGCGCACCGCCGGGGCGGAGCCGCCGGAAGAGATGCTCCGCCGGGAGTCCCTTTTCCGGGGGCTCCTCATGAAGCAGAAAGAACTTTTCCGCGAAGGGCGGGCGCAGAAAGCCCATCTCTTCCCGGAAGCGGTGCTCCGCATCATCGCCGCGCGGCGGCCCCGCACGGAAGAAGAGTGGCTCGCCGTGCCCGGCGTGGGCCGCGTCAAATGGGAGCGGACGGGCCGTTTCCTCGCGCCTCTGCTGGATACGGCGGAAGGGCAGGCCTCTCCGCCGGACGCGCCGCCCGCCGCGGAGACAGACGCCTTCGTCCTCTACATGGACAAAGTGCGGCGGCGCATCGCAAAGAGCGCGGGCGCGGAGCCTGAGGAAATCTGTCCCCGGAAAGCGCTCCCCGCGTTTGCGGAAGGGCGGGCGGCCCTTTCCGCCATGGAGCCGGAGAAGCGCATCCTTTACGGACCGGCGCTCCTCCAGGCGGCGGAAGTGTATAAGAAGCTCCTGTGAGAGCTGTATATAAAGAGGTAAAAAATGAGCAGCGCAGACACACAATATCTCAGCATCGTCCGGCGCATCCTGGAAGAAGGCGCCATCGGGCAGAACCGCACGGGCATGCCCGCGTACAAACTGCCCCACCAGATCATGCAGTTCGATCTGGAAAAAGAATTTCCCATCCTAACGACCAAATTTGTCGCGTTTAAAACGTCGGTAAAAGAGATCCTATGGATCTGGCAGAAACAGTCCAACGACGTGCGCGTCCTCCAGGAATGGGGCTGCCACGTGTGGGATGAATGGCAGCGTCCCGACGGCACCATCGGCAAAGCCTACGGCTACCAGCTGGCGAAATACCATCAGGTGGACACGCTTCTGAAGACGCTCCGGGAAGACCCGGAGAGCCGCCGCATGGTGGTCTCCCTGTGGAATGTGGAAGACCTGCCGGACATGGCACTCCAGCCGTGCGCCTTCCTCACCATGTGGGACGTCTCCGCCGACGGCCGGCTGCACTGCATGCTCGTGCAGCGCTCCGGCGACATGGGCCTCGGCGTGCCTTTCAATTTCACCCAGTACGCCGTGCTCGTCCACATGATCGCTCAGGTCACCGGGCTCCGGCCGGGCCTTTTCACCCATGTCATCAATAATGCCCATATTTACGAAAACCATGTGGACGCTCTCCGCACGCAGCTCTCCCGTCTGCCGGAAGCCTATCCCGCGCCGAAGCTCCTCCTGAATCCGGACGTGAAGAATTTCTACGATTTCCGCCCCGAAGACATCCAGCTGGACAATTACCGGCATTGGGGCAAACTTCCCATGGAGGTGTCCGTATGAGCCTGATCGTCATTGCCGCCGTGGCGGCGAACCGGTGCATCGGGAAAGACAATGCCCTCATCTGGCACCTTTCCGACGACCTGGCGCGCTTCAAAAAGACCACCATGGGGCGGCCCATCATCATGGGGCGGAAGACCTTCGAGAGCCTGCCGAAACTCCTTCCCGGCAGGACGCACTATGTCCTCACAGGCAATCCCGGGTACCGCGCGCCGGAAGGGGTCATCCTCTTTTCTTCGCCGGAAGAACTGCTGGCGGCGTTGCCGGAAGGGGACGCCTTCATCATCGGCGGCGCGGCAGTGTACCGGCTGCTCCTGCCGTACGCGGATAAAATGATGCTCACGGAGATCGAAAAAGACTACGAAGGCGACGCGTTCTTTCCCGACTTCGACCGGACGGAATGGATGATCACAGCAAGCGAAGAAGGAGAAGGCGAGCCGCGGCACCGCTTTGTGACCTATGAGAGAAAGAAATAAAAGATCTTCCGCGGGAGGCGCGCCATGAGCCTGCGGGAATGGCTCCTCACGGCAGCGGCGGCGGCGCTCTACGCGGCGCTCACCCTCTTCCTCGCGCCGCTCTCCTACGGCCCCGTACAGGCGCGTCTGTCGGAATGCATGGTGCTCCTCGCCTACTACAATAAAAAATGGATCCCCGGCCTCACAGCGGGATGCCTCCTGGCAAATCTCGCCAGCCCCTTCGGCGCGGCGGACATTCTCTGCGGCACGGCGGCGACTTTCCTCGCCGTCTCCGCCATGCGCTTCGCGCCGAATCTCATCGCCGCGTCCCTCGCGCCGGTCCTTGCCAACGGCGTCATCATCGGCCTCGAGCTGGCGTACCTCGCCGCCATTCCGGGAGACACGGCGTCCGTCCTCGCCGTCATGGCATGGATCGGCGCGGGAGAATGTCTCTCCGTGACCGTCCTCGGCACGGCGGTCTTCCGCTTCCTCATGCGGAACGAAGTCATCCGCCGCTACATCCGGGAAATGAAATAACACAGAAGAAACGCGCAGCCCGCGCGTTTTTTTGCGCCCTTTTTCGGGGACGCGGAAATTTTTCGCGGCGCTGGCTGATAGAAGCAGGGCGCGTTGGCGGCGCGTCCCCTGCTCTGCGCAGGCGGAGCAGACCGCATTTACGATGCTCTGCTCTCTGCCTCTTTCGATGCGGGCTCACACACTTTGCTGCCGCGGGTGCTTCATTTTACTATTATTCTTCTGTAGCTCCGAGCTACATTTGAGGCTTCATTTCTCTTTTTGGCCAGCCAAAAAAGAGAAACGAAGCAAAGAGAAAAAGCTGCCGCCCACGTCCGCGCCCTGAAAAATCGGACCGGTCACTACCCTCCGCGCAACTCGCGGGCTGAATGGAAAAGTTCATTCAGAGCGATTTCCGATTATCCAACAAAGAGCGACGCCCGCTCAGACAAGCGCTGCGGCTGACGCCACCGGCCGATTTTTCTCCCGCTCCGCGGGCACCGGGCGCAGACGGCATGGGCGGGGAGCTGCACCAGTGTTAGGCAGCAGGTTCTCAGGCGGTGCGGGCGCAGGCGAGAGAATTACGTTTCTCTGACACACGGCGAAGCCAGACGGGAGAAATGGGTATACGTGCATTTGAGGAAAGTCGTGTCGGCCCCTTCGGGGCCATCCTTGGATGCTTACCGGTGTGCCCAGGCGGTGCAGACGTAAGCGGGTGAATGGGAAGTGTACGCAGGCAAGGAAATTCTTTTATAGGACTGTAGAAATGGATGGGAACGCTAAGAGTCAGAGTGAGCGGGCCCGGCGTCGGGGCCGGGCGGACGGTGTGAGCCGTCTTTTTAATTTTAGGCGGCGCACCGTATTGGCCGCTCCTAAGGTGAGCGGCTTGATGCCACCGGCCATTAGAAAAATCCCGGTGGCGGCGCAGGAAGCGCCGTCAGGAGAACGGACGACGGGCCGCGTCCCGCAGCCTGTACTGTCACGGCGGAATATGGCACCGACATTCAAGCCGGAAATAAAGCGACAGGGAATTACAGGCTGAGCGGAACGGCGTTCGGGCGACAGGGATTTTTCGCCTGGCCGGCGGCCCCTTTTCTTTGCTTCGTTTCTTTTCCGGGCCGCCCCGGAAAATGAAATGAAGTGACCATGGTATCACATGCCAAAAAAGCAGAATGCCGGGGCTTCCCGGCAGAAAGGCGAAATATGGCTCCCGCGGCAGCGAAGTATGTGGGCCCGCTCCGAAAGGGACGAAAAGAAAAGCGTGAATCCTGCGCTCGCTCCACTTGACGGAGAAGCCGCCGCAGATGAATCCCGCTCCGCCTGCGGGAAAGGCGTTTCCTTTCGCCTGCGCCTCTTCGTCTGGCGCTCACTGCTGAAAAGCGGCGGGAGAAAAAACGGAAATCGTTGACTGGCGGCGCGGGGAAACGCGCCGGTGACGGGAAGCGGCGAAGGGACATGCGCTTTTGCGCGGGAAGCGCCTCGGCGTACCGCGTTTGCGGGCGCGCGGCCCGCTGTGGTATAATTCCCCTCAGCTGAATACGGGAATATTCCCAAGTTGTCTTTTCTGCTAACCAACTATAAAAAACAGGAGGTCTTACCATGAAAAAAGCGATCATACTGTCCAGCGGCGGCGTGGATTCTACGACATGCGCGGCGCTCGCTGTGAAAGAACTGGGTGCGGAGAACGTCGTCTCGGCATCTGTTTTTTATGGCCAGAAGCACAGCCGGGAGCTGGAGGCGGCGCGGAAAGTGGCCGCGTATTACGGCATCCGCCACGTGGAGCTCGACTTGTCGGAGACGATGAAATATTCGGACTGCGCGCTCCTTGCCGGTTCTTCCAAAGCCATTGATCACCGGAGCTACGCGGAGCAGACCGCGGAGAGCGAGACAGGGAAGGTCGGCACGTATGTGCCGTTTCGGAACGGGCTCATGATCTCAGCGGCGGCAGCGCTTGCGGCGTCGCTCTTCCCGGAAGATGAGGTATCGCTGTACCTGGGCGCGCACGGCGACGACGCGGCGGGGAATGCCTATGCCGACTGCAGCGAAGAGTTCCTCCGCGCCATGGGCGAGGCCGTTTCCATCGGCACTTACGGGAAAGTGACCCTTGCCGCGCCTTTCGCGGGGAAGACAAAGGCCGATGTGGTGGCGGCGGGCCTGGCGCTCGGCGTGCCGTATGAGCTCACGTGGAGCTGCTACGAAGGGGGCGAGCGCCCCTGCGGTGTCTGCGGGACCTGCCGCGACAGGGCGGCGGCTTTCGCCGCGAACGGTGTTGCCGATCCGGCGCTGGAGGTGAAATGATGTATACGGTGGTGAAACGGGTGGAGATCGCCGGGGCGCATCAGCTGAAGCTGCCCTATCCGTCGAAGTGTTCCCGCGTCCACGGGCACAATTGGATCGTCGAGGTGACGCTTAAGAGCGAGACCCTTGATGAGAACGGCATGGTGCTGGATTTTTCGAAGATCAAAGACGTGGTGAAGCAGCTCGACCACACGTATATCAATGATGTGATGGGGGACATCAATCCCACGGCGGAAAATATGGCGAAGTGGATCTGCGACCGCCTGCCCCACTGCGTGCGCGTCGCCGTGCGGGAATCGGAAGGGAATCTGGCGATCTATGAAAAATAAATTTCCCATCGCGGAGATCTTCGACAGCATCGACGGCGAGGGGAAGCGGACGGGCCTCATGGCGGTGTTCGTGCGCTTCGCCGGGTGCGATCTGCGCTGCTCGTACTGCGACACGGCCTACGCGCTCCGTGAGGAGGACGCGGCGTATGCCCTGACGGAAGAGGAGCTGCTGGCGCGCGTCCGGTTCTATCCGTGGAAGCGGGTGACTTTCACCGGCGGGGAGCCGCTTCTCCGGCCCATCCGCGGGCTCTGCGAAGCCCTCGGCCGGGAAGGGTATGAGTGCAATATCGAGACGAACGGCGCGGCGCCGCTCTTCCGGGAGCGTCCGGCGGGGACGTTCTACACGATGGACTGGAAATGCCCGGATTCCGGCATGGAGGAGCGCATGCGGGAGGAAAATTTCTCCCTTCTCACGGCAGAGGACGTGGTGAAATTCGTCGTGGGGAGCCTGCGCGATCTCGCTGCGGCGGAGCGGGTCGTGCGGCGGCACTGCATGGGGCCCGGCGCGCCGCGGGCGTATTTCTCGCCTGTCTTCGGAAAGATCAGTCCGCGGGACATCGTGGAATTCGTGCGCCGGGAAAAACTGGCGGACGTCACCGTGCAGGTGCAGCTCCACAAGATCATCTGGCCGCCGGACATGCGGGGCGTGTAAAAGGAGCCCGGGAGACCGGGCTTTTTGCGTGGGAAAACGTTGCTTTTTATAGACTGATCGATGAGCAGCAGTTATAATAAAAGAAGCGATTCAGAAGCGCGGGCAGGCAGATCCGGCGTTTTCTGACACAAGTGAACAGAGATGCGCGCAGACGCGCGCGTTTGCTCCGCGACGGCGCGGACGATCACCGCAGGCGGAGCTCTTTGTGCGCAAAAAGGAGGCATACATTGGAAACAAAACGTGACTTTATCTGGAAGATGGGCGGACAGCAGGGACAGGGCGTCGAGTCCTGCGGCGAGATCCTCGGCCGCGTCCTGGCTCAGGAGGGGTATTCCCTCTTCAGCCAGCGCCTGTTCGCATCCCGCATCAAAGGCGGGCACACCACGATCGCCCTCCGCATCGCGGCATCCCACCGCGTGGCGACGATCGGCGAATATGTAGACTGCCTGGTCGCTCTTGACCAGGAAACGATCGACAAGCACGGCGCGGAAGTCAGAGACGGCGGCATCATCATTGCCGACGCGGCGTTCCATCCGAAGTGGGAAGCTCATACGGGCCGCATTTTCCTGGCGCTCCCCATCACGGAGATCGCGAAGGCCCACGGCTCCATGCAGATGAAGAACATGGCCGCTCTCGGCATGTCCGCGGGCATCCTGGGATTCCCGAAAGACCCGTTCTTCCAGTTCATCGCAGACCGCTTCGGCAAGAAAGGCGAAGCCATCGTCAATGAAAACAAGCAGGTCTTCGTGGAAGGCTATGACGCGGCGGTGAAAGCCGTGGAAGGCACGGACACCATCGGCCGTCTGGCGGAACCGGAAAAATCCGATCAGCTCTACCTCCTCGGCAACGAGGCGGCGGCGCTCGGCGCGATCGCGGCGGGGAGCCGTTTCATGGCATCCTACCCGATCACCCCGGCGTCGGAGATCATGGAATACATGATCAAAGTGATGCATAAGATCAAAGGCACCGTCGTGCAGACGGAAGACGAGCTGTCCTCCTGCATGATGGCCATGGGCGCGGGCTACGCCGGCGTGCGTTCCTTCACCGCGACCAGCGGCCCCGGCCTGTCCCTGATGGCGGAATCCATCTCCATGGCGTCCATCGCGGAGATCCCCGTCGTCATCATCGACGTCATGCGCGCCGGCCCCTCCACGGGCATGGCGACGAAAGTCGAGCAGAGCGACATCCGCTACGCCATCGGCGCGGGCCACGGCGACGCGGAAAAGATCGTCCTCGCCGCGGCGAGCATCGAAGACTGCTTCTACATCACCCAGGAAGCCTTCAACCTGGCGGAAGAATTTCAGACGCCGGTCATCCTGCTCTCCGACCTTGAATTCGGCATGTGCAAACAGTCCGTGCCGGCATTCGACGAGAACCGCGTGCCGATCCGCCGCGGCAAGCTCGTCCGTGAAGGCCTGCCGGAACTGGGGAAAGCGGAATATTTCCACCGCTTCGAAGACAGCGAAGACGGCATTTCCGAAAGAACGATCCCCGGCGTGAAGAACGGCATGTTCCTCTCCACCGGCCTCGAACACAACGTATTCGGCAAACCGGCGGAAGGCCAGGGCGACCGCGTCATGGAAATGGAAAAGCGGCACCGCAAATTCGCCGGCGTTTCCAAAGCAATTCAGCCCTTCTTCGTCACCCATGAAGACACGGACTGCGATCTCCTCATGATCGGCGTGGCCTCTACCGGCGGCGCCATCGACGAAGCGGCGGAAGCCCTCGCGGAGACCGGCAAAAAGATCAATCACCTGCACCTGCGGCTCCTCTCGCCTTTCCCGGAAGAAGAACTCCGGCCCTACATCGAAGGCGCGAAGAAGGTGCTCATCGTCGAAGAAAACATGACGGCCCAGCTCCGGGAACTCTTCGCTTCCCACTTCACCTGCCACGACAAATTGCTGTCGCTCCTGCAGTATGACGGCACGCCGTTCGTCGCGTCGGCGATCGTAAAGAAAGCAAAGGAGGTCCTGTGATCATGGCGTCACCGAGAGACTATAAAAATACCATCGTTCCGAACTGGTGCCCCGGCTGCGGCGACTACGGCATCCAGAACGCCATTGCCGCGATCTGCGCGAAAAAAGGATGGGCCTTTGAAGATATCGCTCTCATTTCCGGCATCGGCTGCTCCTCCCGCATCGGCGGATACATGTACTGCTACGGCGCGCACACCACGCACGGGCGGTCGCTCCCCTTCGCGCAGGGCATCAAGTGCGCCAATAAAGACATGCACATGATCGTCTGCTCCGGCGACGGCGACTCCTATGCCATCGGCCTGGGCCACTTCATCCACGCCATGAAGAGAAATATGGACATCACTTACCTCGTCTTCGACAACCAGGTCTACGGCCTCACGAAGGGCCAGACCAGCCCGGCGTCCAGCAAGGGCTTCGTCACCAAGACCACGCCCGACGGCAATCCCGAGACGCCTCTCGACACGATGAGCATGGCCATCGGCGCGGGATGCACCTTCGTCGCCCAGACCTTCGCCATCGACGGCAAACAGATGATGGACATCATCGAAAAAGCGGTCGATCACAGAGGATTCTCGTACGTCAATATTTTCACACCCTGCGTGTCCTTCAATAAATTCAATACCGTCCAGTGGTACCAGGAACATCTGAAGAAAGTGGAAGACCTCTATCCGGACTACGATCCGTCCAGCAAATCCCAGGCATACCATGCGCTGGCTGAAAACGACGGCCTCGTGACCGGCCTGCTCTACGAAGAAAAAGGCGTGGCCGCCTTCGACCAGATCACCCCGGCAGGCGAAAGAAAACTCGTCGACCATGTAGAAAAACCGTCTCACGAACTCTTTGAAGACCTTGTGAGCGAATTCAGATAACAGCATTTCCGCAGGTTTCCCCGAAGTGAGACCAAAGGAGGAGAGACTATGCCATCCGACCGCATGCTCGAATATTACTACGCCATGGGGCAGGACTGCGTCCGCGCGGGCGACTATGACGAAGCAGTGACCTATTTCCGCAAAGCCGCCAATATGGGCGCGGCGGAAGGCGCGGCGGAGATCTGTCTCATCGCCCGGCGGTTCGAGACCGGAGACGGCGTCCCGAAGGACGAAGAAAAAGCGCGTCTCTTCTATGAAGCGGCGGCGGACTACGGCGATATCGAAGCGTCCCTCCTCCTTGGGGAACTCTACCTCCGCGGCGTCAACGGCGGACGGCCGAACGCGCGGAAAGCGAGGAGACATCTGGAGCGTGCCTGCGAAGCGGGAAGCGGCGAAGCCGCCGCCAGCCTCGGCAGGATGTACGACGAAGGCTCCCTCGGACGGGTGAATGAGAAAAAAGCCTTCCAGTACCATCTTCTCGCGGCGGAGCGGGGCGTTCCCGACGCCATGCTCATGGCGGGCCTCTGCTACGCCCAGGGCACGGCGGTGAAAAAAGATCTTGCCCGCGCGGAAGAATGGATACGGAAAGGCGCGGCGAAGAGCGAAGACGGCGCGGCGACGCTCCGCACCTTTCTCTCCATCGCCGCCACGGAATACGCCGCCGGCGAAGCGGGCGTCATCGACGACGAAAAAGCCTTCGCCATGGCGGAAGAAGCGGAAACGCTGGGGAACAGAGAAGCCTTCCTCCTTCTGGGAGAAGCGTACCGCGGCAAAGTGCGCCGGGAGGGACACGGAGAAAAAGCCTTCCGGTGCTTTCTCCGGGCCGATGCCGAAGGCATCCCCCGCGCCAGAGCCTCCCTCGGCCTCTGCTGGGAAGCGGGCATCGGCACACAGGCGGACATCGGGAAAGCCGTGGCCTGCTACCGCGACGCCGCTGAAAAAGGCGAGCCCTTCGCCATGGCCCGCCTCGGCTACGCCTACGAAAAAGGCGAAGGCATCGAAAAAGACGACCGCCTCGCCATGCAGTGGCTCATCAAGGCGGCCATGCGCGGCGACAAGGGCGCGGTGCACACCCTGCGGGAAGATTTTGACTACCATATCTGAAACGGAAAGAACGGAGAAATTTCTCCGTTCTTTTTTTGCGTGCCCGAACAGGAAAAACGCCGGAAAACGCGGGGAAAATATCTTTTTCTTGTGCGCCGCCAGCGGGAATGCTATGCTCTTTGCAGACATGACCGCAGATCAGGCGGTCGGCTATCATTCACGGGGGGGTCAGGGACGACCTTCTCCGTACCTCCTCCCGTATTCGTGTACGGGAGGTTTTTATAATGGAGAAAAAATATGCCCGCCTCGCCGCTCTGCTCGCGGCGGCGGTGCTCTGCGGAAACGGCGCGCCGTCCATGGCGGCTGATTGGTGGGAAGGAAACGGCACTGAAACGATCAAGATTACCAAGGATAATGCTTCAGATATCACTGGCGATGTATATGGGAATAAGGACACAATTGATACGACAACCGGCGCAGTGACGGGCCATGTGGAAATGACGGGAGACACTGTCACGGGTGATATCTACGGCGGATGGGCTAAAGAGGCTGCGGCTGTGAAGAACAGCACCGTGACGATCTCCGACGGCACAGTGGGCACAGTGAATAGAAGTAGAAGTGTATACGGCGGCTACAGCGACAAGGGCGCGGCGACCGGCAATACGGTGACGATCACCGGCGGCACAGTGAAGGGCAGTGTATACGGCGGCTACAGCAACGGGGGCGGCGAGGTATCCGGCAATACGGTGACGATCACCGGCGGCACAGTGGGTGATGTATTCGCCACCGCAGTATACGGCGGCAGCAGCTACGGGGACGCCACCGGCAACAGGGTGACGATCACCGGCAGCACAGTGAAAGGGTATGTATACGGCGGCTGGAGCGGCGGGGACAACACGGACGTTACCGGCAATACGGTGGCGCTCCTCGGTTCGGCTGATGTCAAGGAAGCCAGTCTGCATGGGAGTAACAAGGCGGTCACAGGCTCCTCCGGGAACACGCTCCTTATCAACGGCTGGAGCGGCAGCACGCAGTCGGTGAAAAATTTTGAGACCATCCGCTTCCAGGGCGTCACATGGGTCCCCAAAGGCACGCTCCTCACCATCATAAATGGCGCGAAGGGCGATCTGGGAAATACCAAAATAGATGCGGGGCATGTGGTGATCCTCGGCGGC
>OLRV01000254.1_pt1 | contig 53947 bp, 51 predicted proteins | sample 1672421 | NCBI WGS metagenome assembly OLRV01 (sample SAMEA3136684, study PRJEB25190) | human gut metagenome | biome: human gut; feature: human-associated habitat; material: faeces | place: Austria | collected 2013
TTGACAGCGACAAGCGCGAAAGCAGCGAGTTTGCACCCTTTTTGAACATTATGAAGGACATCTATTCAAAAGAATAGGTGTCCTTTTTAGCACCCGAATCCGTCAGATGACAGTCATGTTTAAATTACTTTCGTATCACTGTTAAGCCAATGGTTACAGCTTTTTTTCTATGCTTTTGTATAGCTTCTTGATTTTTTACGATTTTGATTTATTCAAGAGGTGTTGTAAAAATGGCAAGAATGACTATGACAAAGGCAATGAAACACTACGCTCCCACATTTGAAGAAAAGAACCTCTATGAATGAGTTGTCTGTTGGAACTTCTCAATTAGAAATCATAAGGAGTCACTTCTCACTCATTTTATCGCGCCTCCTTTCAGGATTGCAATCGCTTACGCTGGATTGCGGTCCTTTTTTTGATTTTGGCGTTGATGCATTGGCGGGCACATAAAAATTTCAAAATTTAGCTGTGTGCTAAACAAATCCGGTTTTACAATCGCTATAGAGATATCTTGAAGAAATGAGGAGAAAAATCATGAAAAATGCAATGAAACAGGTGCTTATTCTGGCGCTGTGCGCGGTGATGGTGCTGACGCTGTGCGCGTGCAAGAGCAAACAGGCCAAAGCCGTGGACGAGCAGATCCTTGCCATCGGCGAGGTGACGGCGGAAAGCGGGGGACGCCATCACGGCGGCCGAGGAGGCGTATGACGCGCTGTCCGACAAGGATCGCACGGATGTGGAGAATTATGCGGTGCTGACCGCAGCCAGAGAGCAATATGACGTCTACGTGGTACAGGATCTTGAGGATTTCGTCGCGGAAAATCGCTATCCGACAGCGCAGAGCATCAACGCTGACGGCTCCATCATCGACATGGAGCTGGTCAACGCGTATGATCAGAAGCTGACGGAGTATACGGCGCACGGCGGCACAGCCGACGCGACCGACGCGTATGCCTATGCGGAAAAGGTCGTCAGCCTGAAGCAGTATGAGCCGCAGCTGGAATTTCTGCGCTGCGTCGAGTCGACATGGAGTATCGTGGACGACGGGAACACGAGCCTGGGAAGCGCGATCGACGCCTATAAGGACGGCTACAACGATCTCGCCTGCGCCTACCTCAAGAGCGCGGCGAGATACTACCAGACTGCACATGACAGCGCGGCTGCGTTTGATCAGGATGAAGAACGCGTTGCGGAGTATACCAAAGGCTTGCAGCTGATTTCCGAAGGCTCGGAAAAAACGGCCGCCGGCATCGAAAGTTCGTCGTCATCGACGAGCAGCAACGGCGCGGACATGGTCGCTGAGGGTTTGGAGATTCTCACCACTTGTCTGAAAGAATATCAGGCAACGATCGAGGAGATCCGTGAGATCGAGAACTCGCTGTGGGACTGACGGCGCGCAGAAGAGAGGAAACAGCATGAAATGTCGGAAACAACTGCTTGCACTGGCACTGTGCGCGGCGATGGTGCTGACGCTGTGCGCGTGCAGCGGAGGATGGAATGCAAAGCGCGTGCTGCAAATGGTCAGCCACGGCGACCGCGTCCGTACCGGTGACGTCGACGCGGGCCAGCGCGAGCTCGTCATGAAGCTCGACGAGATGACGGAAAGCATCGGCTGCGACGATTTTGCCACGGCCTATGAAAACAATACCTACGTCCAGATCATCAACGTCGACTGCCTCAGCGAGGCGCCGCAGGAGAGCGGTCAGGGCATTATAGACGCGATCGCCGGAATCAGTGAAACGGTGTACAGCGAACACGGACTGAAAAACATGATGTTTATAACGGATCTGGAGAACACGGTCGTCGTTTCAGCGTTCCAGAACGGCAAGGACGTGTCGCGTCAGTTCCGGTGAGAGGAAAGCGCAAAAGCTATGGATTTTATGGAGAAGCTGACGGGGCTCAAAGACGCTGCGGCGAACTGGATCCCGGCGGCGACGCGTATAACTGCATCATCAACGGCAATTATGCCGCGGCGTATTTCACGCTGGCGAGGCTGCGCGTCATCATTGGCATTGGCGCGCTCGTCATCGCACATCTGAAACGGATGGGCGCGCCCGCAGAGCCCGCCGCACCCAAACGCCCGCGGACGCGCAATGCGGGATTGACCGAATACGAAATGAAAATCCCCGCCGGATCTCACGTGAGATCCGGCGGGGTCATTTTCTGTTCAGTGCAGGTGGTCGCGGACGTAATTGTCGATGATGCGCTGCTTCATTTCCTGAATGTGGTGCAGCAGCACGCGCGCCGCGCCGGCCTTATCGCGCCGCTCAACGGCGTCGATGAGGGAAAGGTGCCCGCTCTGGATGCCGTCGTCGATCAGCGGCAGCATCTGGCCGGAGACGATCAGGTATTTTGCGCGCGTCTCATCATAGAGCGCGAGCAGCGGCTTGTTGCCGAGCAGCTCAAGCGGGATGCGGTGGAACGCGCCGTCCAGCTCGGAATAGCGGTAGCCGTCGTTGGCGCGCAGCGCTTCCTCGGCTTGCAGGCACGTGTGGCGCATGGCTGCGGCGTGCGACGCGCCGAGCTTGTCAAAGACCTTGTCGAGCGCGAAAAGCTCGATACATTCGCGGACCTGAAACATCTGGAAGAGGTCTGTCAGGTCGATGCTCTCGATGAAAAAGCCGACGTTCGGCACCTGCCGGAGGACGCCCTCCTTTTGCAGCTGCAAAAACGCCTCGCGCACGGGCGTATAGCTGATGCCGAGCTCCAGCGCGCACTGCCGCGCGGACAGATAGCTGCCGCTGGGCATGTTGGCGATGCGCGTTTTGATGGTCTTGTAGGCGATGGTGCTGAGCGGCTTTTTCGACATGACGGGAGGGTCTCCTTAGTCTCAGACGCGCAGCAGCGCCTGGTACTGCTTTTTCTGCTGGGAGTCAAGATTGCCGATCGCAAGATATTCCTTGTCGATCATCTCCGTGAGCAGCTTTGTGCGCATGTAATACGGCGATTTCCAGCCGAAATGCGCCGCAAGCTCCGCGAGCGTGCGAGGCTCGGCGCAGTATTCGCAGACCTGCCATTCCAGCTCGCTCATCGCCTCGTCCTGCACGGCCGTCTCCGGCCACGCGTCCGAGGGCGGCAGATGGAAGAACACGTGGCACCAGTCGTCGGCCAACCGGATCTCCGGCCGCGGCAGTCCGGCTGCGGCCATGGTATCCTCCATGTACTGCATGCCGCTGTGCTCCTGCGGCAGTGCGCCGAGCGTTTCGAGGATCTCCATGAGCTTGGGATTGCGCAGACTGCGCAATCCGCGCGGCAGCGTATTCATATCCGGCGCGCCGTAGCACATGCCGGGGCTGCAAATCTCGATGTGCGATTCGCTGATCCAGAGGTAGACCGACAGATCCTCGGCGTATTTGCTGTAATCGCGGTGGATGAGCGCGTTAAGCAGCGCCTCGCGCACGGCATCCATGGGATAGCGCACCGCGGCGGGCAGCTGTCTGCGTATAAATTGTAGCGCCTGTTCGCACAGTGTGTCAAGTGTTCCGTTCAAACGGCGGCATTCGCGCGCCTTGCCGTCTTCATACACGGCTGCCATGATGGAGTACTGCGGGTAAAATGACTGCGGATCGTAGCTGAAGAGCAGGATGGAGGCGAGCGTCGGCTTGCCGTCAACCATCAGGCCCTCCATCTGCAAAAGCTGTTCGCGGTCGATGCCCGCGCGCAGCCGGTTGGCGGATTCGAGCCTGCGCATATACGTTTCCACGCCGTCGGGGTTGATGTCGGCCCAGCGCGCCTGTTCGCACGGGCGCAGTTCATCGCGCGTGCGGCTGTTGTAGGCGTCGTAGCTGTGGATCTCTGCCTCGCTCATCGGACGGTTCATGCGGCCGACGCGCTTGAACGCACCGTGCGGCCGTCCGACGGCAAGATGATAGCAGGGCTTGCGCGCCTTGTCGATCTCAGGAATCTGTGCGGCGAGCACGCGCTTGCCGTCGACGGTGGTCTGCGTGTAGAGCGGCTGAATGGGCGGGGACATTTCCGCGCACTGCCAATCGATGATCTGGGTGAGCCGCGCCGCGTCGGATACGCCGCACAGCTGCGCGGGTGCGCCGTCCGCGGCGTCGGAGACGCCGAAGAGCAGAATGCCGCCGCCGGGGAAATTGGCCATTGCGGAAAGCACGGCAAACAGCTCCAGATACTCGTCCCGCGCGTCAAAAAGGGCAAGATTGTCGGGCAGCTGCGCCGCTTGCAGGATGCTTTCGCACAATTGTGCCAATTTCGCTTTCAGCATGAATGTTCGCCTCCAGTTTGATCTGTGTCGCCGGACGCGGCTTGCAGCCGCGTCATGTGCCGCTTCCAGCGGCCGGAATAGTAGTACGGGATCAGGACCAGCAGGCCCGCAGCCCAACCGATGGCATAGCACCAGTGCATGTTGTCTGCGCCGAAGCGGCTGGTCAGGAAATACGCGCTCGGCACGCGCGCGAGCCACAGGCTCGTCAGCGCGGCGATGGTCGGGACCGTGGATTCACCCGCGCCGCGCAGGAGCCCGATGTACATGTATTGCAGCGTGGAGATGACGTACAGCGGGATCACGCGCACAAGATACGCGTTGCCGGCCTCCACGACCGCCGGTGTGTCGGTAAACAGGTACATGAGCTGGCTCTTGAAGGGCAGGACGATGGCGCACAGCACGGCGCACATCGCGACCGAGAGCAGCAGGATCGACCGCACGCCCGATTTGACGCGATCCATGCGTCCGGCACCGATATTCTGCCCGACATAGGTCGTGATCGACGTGGCCAGACTCTGTACAGGCATGAAAACGAAGCCGTCGACCTTGACCGCGGCGTTGTAGCCCGCAACAAAGACGGTGCCGCACTGGTTAATGAGGGGCGACATGACCATGATACCGACGGAATAGAGCGCGTTCTGCACGCCAGACGGCACGCCGATGCGCAGAATTTCGCGGAAGATCTCCTTGTCGAAGCTGATCCTGAACACGCGGAAGCGGTAAGCCGGGAATTTGTGGTTGATGATCCAGACGCTCAGCAGCCAGCTGAAAAACTGGGAGATGACCGTCGCCAGACCTACGCCGACCACGCCCAGCGGGATCGGGACGACCAGCACGTAGTCGAGAATGACGTGCAGAATGCTCGACGAGGCCAGAATGAGCAGCGGCGAGCGGCTGTCGCCGAGGCCCTGCAGAATGCCGGCGTTGGCGTTGTAGCCGAACTGCGGCAAAAGCCCCAGATAGTACACGCACATATATGTGCGCGCGAGGTCAAAATAGTCGTCCGGCACCTTCAGAAGATGCAGGAACGGCCCGGCCGTGAAGAATCCGAAGAGCATCAGCGGCAGAGAAATGACGAGCAGGAACGAGTTCATCGTGGAGATCGTCTTGCGGATGCCGGATTCGTTATGCTGGCCGAAATACTGGCTGACAAGCACGCTGCCGCCAAGGCCGATGCCGAGGAACAGGCTCGTGAGCATGTAGGTAACGGAAAACGACGCGCCGACGGCCGCCTGTGCGGCGTCCGAGACGTTTTTGCCGACAACGATGCCGTCGACGACGGTATACAGCTGTTGGAAGATGTTTCCCAGCAGGATGGGGAGCGTAAATCTGATGACAAGCGGCAGCGGTCTGCCGCGGGTCATATCTACGGATGCCTCAGCTCTCGCCATGCGTTTCGGCCCCCTTGTTCAGCTGTTCGACGGCGAGCAGCGCGCTCTCCAGCTGGACGCTGACCAGCCGCCGGATTGAGATCACCTCGTAATCGACGTGCGCCTCGAGCCACGCGCACATGCGCGTCAGCTCGTCGGAGAAGCGCTTGTGGCAGAAGCTCAGCAGTTCGCTTGCGTCCAGATTCAGCCGCTCGGCGCGGCCAAGCTCATATGCGCACGCGCGCACCGCAAGCGCCACGTTGAGGCACTCGAACAGGCGCGAGCCGTAGAGATTGTCAAAGACCTCCGACACGGTCGCAGGCTTTTCAAACTGCGGCCCCTTGGCCCAGTTTTCCTTGGCCTTGTTCTGCGCGTCGTTGCTTTCGATGCAGCTGTCAACGAATTCAAAGAACGGATTGTCGTCATGGAAGCAGACGTGGACCTGCGACCAGTACTTGCCCAGCACGGCGTAGTTCTCCGTGTTGAGCCGGATGTTTTCCAGCACCGCCGCACGCCGCGTCATGTCTGCGACCTCGGAGGTATCGGCGATGCGCTTGTCATAGAAATAGGGCAGCTCGGCCATCATGACCATGCACTTGCAGACGTTCGCGATATAATCCGCCGAGCAGCCGCCGCATTTCATATTCGTGCGCGGCACGCCGCCGCCAAAGCGGATCATATAGTTGACCATCGCGGTAATGGACATCATGCTGTGTACGGCCGGGGAATATTTTGTGATATACGCGGACTCCGGCTCGCCCAGGTGCAGCGGGACATCCTGCCGCCGGGCGGCGTTTTCGAGCTTTGCACAAAGCTCCGGGATATTGTCCGTCAGGTACCAGTATGCGCCGCCGAAGGCGCAGTTGTGCAGCGAGAACATAAAGCGCGGGTGCAGCTCGTCAATGAGGCGCATGAGCGCCTGCGTTTCCGGCAGCGGTTCGTCGAACTTCGCGCCGCGGATGTTGATGGGGAAGGTCCACTCGACCTGCTTGTTTCCGGGCGGACGGTAGAAATTGCGCGCGTAGTTCAGAAGGCTGTACGGACCCTTGAACCAGCCCTCGTTCAGCCGTGTGCTGTCCGGGTCGATGCAGGGGATGAGGTACCACGTGAAGCCTGTCTCAGCCAGGCTCTGCGGGTTCGAGCCGAAGATCTCGCCCATGGTGGTGAGCGTCATCGCACCGATGGGCTCGTTGGGGTGCGGGCAGGCAAAGCACAGCGCGTTCTTTTCGCCGTGGCCGAGGATCATGGCCTTGATCGGATGGCCCTGCCGGGAAACGCCGATGACCTGCGTGCGGATCACGTCCGGATAGGTACGAGCCAGACGGTCGATCTGCGCGTCGAGCTCGTCTACGGTATAAAATGTAGCATAATCAGGGACTAAATTCAATAACTGGGAAATTTGCATGGTTTCACCTCGTTGTTTCCTGCATGCCAGTGTTATGGGGACTGCGGTACCGCCTGGGATCGCGCGGTACCGCAGCTTGAGGGCTCAGCTTATCGGTTGATCCAGCAATACGTGTACTCGCCGTAGGAGCACATGCCGACAGCCTCGGCGGAGTACGGATGGTTCTCCACGTATTTGTAGGCGGGTGAATAGCCCAGCCATTCGGAGATCAGGATGATCGGCACATCCTTGGCAAGAATGGCCTGAAGCTCCTTGTAATACGGCGCGCGGGTCTCCGGCGTGGATTCGCTCGCGCCCTGGATGAGCAGCTCGTCGACCGCGGCGTTGGAATAGCCGCCGAAGTTGAACATGCCGCTCGTGCCGACGAATTCGGAGATCGCCGCCACGTCCGGGCCCTGATAGCCGCCATAGAGCGTCATGTCGTATTCGCGCCGCTGCGCGACCTTTTCATCCCATGCGGCGTACTCGAGCATGTTGATCTTGACGTCGATGCCGATCTCGCCCAGCTGGGACTTGATGACTTGTGCCATATCGGGGAAGGGTTCGTAGTTATAGGTATCGAGCTCGACGTGCAGATAATATCCGTCGGCGTCCTTCACAAGACCGGTCTTTTCCATGTACTGCTTCGCAAGCTCCAGATCGTAGCCGGGCACAGCCGCGTCCGCGTCGGTGTTGCACGCCCATGCGTACAGGGGCGTGATGTAGGTGGTGGCCTTCTGGCCGATGCCGCCCATGGCGCGGTTCACGATGTCGTCTGCGTTCGTGGCATGCGCGACGGCCAGACGGAAGTTGAGGTCGTCATACGGCGCGCGCGTCATATCCATGCAGATATAGAAGCGCGAGGGATAGATGGTCTTGAAGTTGTTGAGCTGGTCGTTGGCGAGCAGGTTTTCCAGCTCGCTGGAGGGCGCGATGATGCCCAGCACGTCCAGTTCGCCGTTGTAGAACGACTGCATGGCGGTGTTGGCGTCGGAAATGTAGCTGTAGATGACGCGGTCAAGGTACGGAAGCTCCGGCCCGCGGAAGAAATCGTCGTTGCGCACGAGCGTGATGCTGACGCCCTTGTTCCACTCGCTGAACTTGAACGGGCCGGTGCCGACCGGGGTCTGCATGGAATCGTCGCCCATCCAGTCCTGCCCCTCGTACACGTGACGCGGCAGGATATGAACGCCGTTATAGGCGAGCGTGCTGAGGAAGCGCGCGTCCATCTGCTTGAGATGGAACTCGACGGTATAATCGTTGGGGCAGGTGACGCTGTCGAGGTTCGCAAGCGACGTCGCGGCGAAGCATTGCTGGGAAAGGATGTTCTCAAAGGTGAATTTGACGTCGTCGCTGGTGAACGGCTCGCCGTCGTGGAAGCGGACGTTTTCGGGGAGCGTGAAGGTGTAGGTCAGGCCGTCGTCGCTGACAGAGTAGCCGGTGGCCAGATCGAGAATGATCTCTTCGTTGTTGTTGGTTTTGAGCAGACGGCTGAACACATTCTGCGCGACGATGTCCATCGAGCCGTCGGTCTTGCCGTCCGGGTTCAGCGTGATGGGCTCGGCCGACTGGCCGATGATGATGGTGCCGCCGGTCTTGATGCCGTCGGGCGCGGATGCGGTGTTGTCGGATTCGGATTGGTTTGCAGGGGTTTGGCCGGCACAGCCCGAAAGCAGGGCCAGCACCATGATCAGGGTCAGAACTACTGCAAGAATTCGCTTCATATTTTATCCTCCTTATTTCATTACAGTCCGGTGACCTGACTGCATCTGACAAAGTGTCCGCTGCCCATGTCGGTGAGCGTCTGCGCCTGATGGCGGCAGGCCTCCGTCGCGTGCGGACAGCGCGGATGGAACGGGCAGCCGCTCGGGATGGCGACGGGCGTGGGCGGCTCGCCGGGCAGGTGGATGATATTCCGCTCGGCGCGCGGGTCGATGCTGCCGCAGTTGGAGATCAGCGCCTGCGTATACGGATGCAGCGGTCGGCAGACCACCTCGTCGGCGGGGCCCATCTCGACGATGCGGCCCAGATACATGACGGCGATGCTGTTGGAAATGTAGCGCGTGGTGGTGATATCGTGGCTGATGAAGACCATGGCGGTGTTCTCACGGCGCGAGGTCTCATAGAGCAGGTTCATAATGTCCGCGCGGATGGACACGTCCAGCATGGAGACCGGCTCGTCGGCGACAATAACGGCCGGATGCAGGAGCATCGAGCGCAGAATGGAAATGCGTTGCAGCTGTCCGCCGGACAGCTCGTGCGGGAAGCGCGAGAGGAAACTCTCCGCGGGCAGAAGACCTGCGTCGGAAAGCACCTGAAGCGCGCGCTCGCGGCGCTCGTCGTCGTTTGCGCCGATGCGGTGCAGCCGCATGGCTCCGATAAGGATCTTGCCGATGCTGTGGCGCGGATCAAAGGTGTCGAACGGGTTCTGGAAGACCATCTGCGTGCTGCGGCGGAACGCGAGCCGATCGGTGCGGTACAGTGTCTCCATATCCCGGCCGTTGAGCGAAATGCAGCCCGCGGAGCAGCGCTCCAGCCGCACCAGCAGCCGTCCGAGCGTGCTCTTGCCGCAGCCGGACTCGCCGATCACGCCCAGAACCTCGCCCGGGCCAAGCGTAAAGCTCACGCCGTCGACCGCCTTGACGACGGCCTTTTTGATGACGGTCCCATCGCTGCAAACATGTTTTTTCTTCTGCGGATAATACCGGCAGACCGCGTCGACCGCGAGGACCGGCGCCTGTTTCGGATTGTTCTGGCTCATGTCGTTTCACCTCCGGCAAGATGGCACGCGACCCGGCGGCCATTGATCTCGCGCAGCTGCGGCTTTTTCGCCCGGCACACGTCACAGGCGTATTTGCAGCGCGGCGCGAAGACGCAGCCCGCAGGCAGCGCGGAAAGATCGGGGAGACTGCCGCCGATGCTCACGAGCGGCTTGCGTGCGCCGGTCTCGAATTTCGGGAAGCTGTCGGTCAGTCCCTGTGTGTACGGGTGCATGGGCTCGACGAGCACGCGGTCCGTCGGCCCGGCCTCCAGAAGACTGCCGGCGTAGAGCACGGCGACGTTTTTGCACGTGCCGGCCACGACGGAGATATCGTGCGTGATCATGACGCGCGTGATGCCCATCTGCTCCTCCAGCCGGACGATCTCATCGAGGATCTGGTTCTGCGTGACGACGTCCAGCGCGGTGGTCGCCTCATCCATGATCAGAAGCTTCGGGTTGAAGAGCAGGCTCATGGCGATGCTCACGCGCTGCATCATGCCGCCGGAGAGCTCATGCGGATAGAGATGGAAGACTCTTGGCGGCAGATTGACCAGCGCCAGCATCCGCTCCACGGCCTCGCGCGCCGAGGCCCGCGAGGCGTTCGGCCGGTGACGCAGATAAATGTCGGAAATGAACGTGCCGATGCGGTGGACGGGGCTCAGGGCGTTCATGGCCTTCTGGAACACGATTGCCAGCTCCTCCCATCGCACGGACGCGAGCGCCGCATGGTCCATCGCGAACAGATCCCGGCCGTCCAGGATCGCCTGACCGGTGACAGCGGCGCGTCCCGGCGGGAGCAGCCGCAGAACGGCCATGATGAGCGTCGTCTTGCCGGAGCCGGATTCGCCGACGATGCCGAGCGATTCGCCCTTTTCGATCTCCAGCGAGACGTGGTTGATGGCGTGGACGTCCCGGCCGCCGGAATGATAGGTCACAGATACGTCTTTCAGCGATAACAGTGCCATAATTCTCTTACTCCTTTCCCAGATTACGCAGTTTGGGGCTGAGTACCCGGTTGAGCCCGTCGCCGACGAGATAGAACGTCACGACGGTGTAAATGATGGCAAGGCCGCCGAACAGGCAGATCCACCAGCCGTTGGTCAGATAGCTCTTGCCGCTCTGGATGACCTGGCCCCAGCTGATGACGTTCGGGTCGCCGAGACCGAGGAACGCGAGGCTCGACTCGGTCAGAATGGCGCTGGCGATACCCATGGTCGTGTTGGCGATGATGGGGAAAATGCCGTTGGGGACGACGTGCCGGAAGAGGATCGACAGGCGGCTCTCGCCGATGGCCTCTGCCGAGCGGACAAAGGTCCGCTGCCGCAGGCTCATGGCCTGCGCGCGCATGAGCTTCGCGTTGCCGACCCAGCTCGTCAGACCCATGACGACCATGACGTTAAACAGGCCGCTGCCGAACAGCGCGACGACGATGAGCACGAGGAAGAACGTCGGCATCATCATGAATACATTGATAAGTTCGCCGAGGATCGCGTCGGTCACGCCGCCGAAGTAGCCTGCCACGCCGCCGAGCAGCGTTCCGATGATCCCGGCGATGAATGCCGCCGTGACGCCCACGAGCAGCGACGTGCGCGTGCCGAAGATCAGCATCGACAGCACATCCTGTCCAAGGCCGTTGGTGCCGAGCGGATGCAGACCGGACGGCGCTTCAACGAGCTCGTCCGACATGAAATACGGGTCATACGGGGCCAGGACGGGCGCGAGCAGCGCGACGAGCAGCAGGACGCACAACATCAGCAGACCGATCTTCAGCTGTGTGTTGCCGCCGATGACGCGGAGCGTCCGGATGAGTTTGTTTTTCATAGCTGCGCCTCCTTACTTGCTTTCGTGGCTGATCCGGGGATCAAGCACGGAGTAAAGAATGTCGACGACGATCATCATGACCGCGACGCAGATGCTCATGACGAGGTAAATGCCCATCAGCACCGGATAATCGCGGCGCGAGATGGCCGTCATCATGTAGCTGCCAAGTCCCGGCCAGGAGAAGACGATCTCCACGATGGCAGAGCCCGTGATCAGGTATGCCAGCTGGATGCCGAAGACCGTGACCGTGGGCAGAATGGCGTTGCGGAAGACGTAGCGGTTGAAGATTTCCCGTTCGCTCGCGCCGGTGGCGCGCAGCGTGGTGATGAAGTCCTCGTTCATGACCTGAATGACCGAGGAGCGGGCAATGCGGAAATAATAAGGGATCAGCGTCAATGACAGCGACATGCCGGGCAGGATCAGGTGCCGCGCGATATCCAGAATGCGCCGCAGGCCCGTATAGCCCGCACGCAGATCCACCATGCCGGACGTCGGCAGCAGGTGCAGCGTCGACGAGAAGATGAGAATCAGCATCAGACCCAGCCAGAAGCTCGGCGTGGAGTCAAACAGATAGCTGACGCTGCCGAGCGCCATATCGAGTCCCGAGCCGACGTGCCGTGCGCAGAAGATGCCGAGCAGCGTGCCGAGAACGAGTGCGATGAGACTGGCGCTGAGCGCGAGAACGATCGTCGGCGCGAGCCGGTCGAGGATCTCGCGGGCCACGGGCTCGTTCGTGTAGATGGACTGGCCCATATCGCCGTGCAGCAGATTGCCGACATAGCGGATGAACTGGATGTGAATGGGCTGATCGAGGCCGTATTTTTCCGTCAGCGCCGCGATCATTTCCGGCGACGGCGATTCCGTACCGGCCAGCAGCCGGATCGGGTTGCCGGGTGCCGCGTGGATGATCGCAAAGTTGATGCACAGAGACAGCGCAATGCACAGCAGGCCCGTCAGCGTGCGTTTGCCAATGTATCGTGTCATGGCTTCCTCCTTTGATGATGCGCCCGCGGCGCATCGGATCGGTTCTTGCGCAGGGATACGGGGCTTTGCGGGCGTCTCGCGCCGCGGCGCGGGACTGCGGGAGCTTTCTGCTTTTTTCTACGATTTTCACAATAGCATCCTGGACTCTGTTTGCCAATAGAAGATTAAAAAATCAGTGATATATCAGTGATATATTTTGAATATACCTGTTATTTTTTAGACCGGCATTGCGTTTTTTTATAAAATCATGTAAAAATTTAAGTAGTACCGCGAAAAAACACAAATTTCTAAACACGACTTTGACGAACGCAGGGAGGAATTTCACATGAAGCAGGAATATGTATCGTATATTCGCGAGCAGCTGCACGCCGTTCTGGGGATCGACAGTCCTTCCGGCTGTACGGAGCAGGTGCAGGAATATCTATGCGGCACGCTGCGCACGATGGGCTATGAGCCGCACCGGCTGAAAAAGGGCGGCGTGCATGTGACGCTCGGCGGCGAGGGTGCGCCGCTGACGCTCCTTTCGCATGCAGATACGCTAGGCGCAGTCGTGCAGTATATCAAGCCCAACGGGCGGCTGGCGATCTCAAATATGACGCTCAACGTCTTCAACGCCGAGGCTGAGAACGTGCGCGTCATCACGCGCTTCGACGGCGCGTATGAGGGCACGCTGCAATTGTGCAATGCGTCGGTGCATGTGAATCCGGATCCGTATCAGGCGCGCGATCTGAATAAGAATATGGAGATCGTCCTCGATTACGACGTGAAAACGGCTGAGGACGTCAAAAAAATGGGCATCCGGCCCGGCGACGCCATCGCGCTCGAGCCGCGGCTGCGCATCACGGAAACTGGCTATGTCAAGAGCCGGTACCTGGACGACAAGGCTTCGGTCGTGGCGCTTCTGACGCTGGCCAAATGGGTCAGCGACGGAAAGATCCGGCTGCCGCGGCGCGTGGATCTTCTGTTTACGGTCTTTGAGGAACTTGGCCACGGCGGTGCATGCGGCATTGCAGACGACACCGAGGAGCTGATCGCCGTGGACATGGGCTGCGTGGGCGACAATGTGACGTGTACCGAACGGCAGGTCTCCATCTGCGCCAAGGACAACAGCGGCCCGTATAACCGCACGCTCACGAATAAACTCATCCGCTGCGCCGAACGCGCGCAGATTGATTACGCCGTCGATATCTATTACAGCTATTCCTCCGATGCGTCCGTGGCGATCCGCGTGGGCTACGATGTGCGCCACGCACTGATCGGCCCGGGCGTCTACGCCTCGCACGGCTATGAGCGCACGCATCTGGACGGGATTTTCAACACGTTCGCGCTCCTGCGGGCATACCTGGAACAGGACGGTGAGGCGCAGTGAACGACGTACCGCGCTGGGATCTGACGGCGCTGTACGCGTCTGTGGAGGCGCAGCCGCTCGAAGAGGCGCTGCGGCAGAGTGAGGAAGCTTTTGCTGCGCTTGCGGCGGCGTGCGCCGCGTGCGAAAGCGCGCAGCTGCCGGAGCTTCTTGCGCGCTTTGACCGCGCCGCGCTCGCTTTCAGCCAGCCGCAGACCTACATCATCCTCGTAGCGATGACGCAGCCGATGACTGCGGCGCTCTCGCGCCGGCAGGAGCAGTCTGCGCGCATCAAGGCCGTGCAGGACCGCGTCTGGAACGCGCTTCTGCAAAAGCTGCAAACGGCGCCCGATGTACAGACGCTCTTTGACACGCACGCGCAGCTTGCGCCGTACCGCTACCCCGTCGCGGAGTTCCGGCGCTTGCAGCCGCACCGCCCCGCGCCCGATCTGGCCGCGCTGATAGGGGATATGCGCCGCAACGGCGGCTATGGCTGGATGGCGCTGCGCAACCAGCTCGACGCGGCTGCGGCCGCGCCGCTGCACGACGGCGAAGCGTCCATGCCGCTGCCGCAGCTTCGCGGACTGGCCGCCAGTGCGGACGCGCAGACGCGCAAAGACGCGTATGAAGCGGAGCTGCGGCTCTATCCACGCTACGAGACGGCGATGGCCGCCTGCTTCAGCGGCATCAAGGGCGAGGCGCTCGAGGAGCTGCGGTACAAGCGCTACGATTCGGTCTACGACGAGATGCTGGACGTGAATAAGCTCAGCGCGCGCACGCTCGAATGCATGCTTTCGGCGCTGGAGGACACGCTCGGTCCTCTGCGGCGCTATCTGCGGCGCAAGGCCCGGCTGCTCGGCCATCCGGACGGCATGCCGTGGTACGATATGCTTGCGCCGGCAGGCGGTCTACCCACGAGCTTTACCTTTGAACAGGCGGGCGGGATGCTCTGCGACGCGCTGGGGAGCTTTTCCGGCGAGATCGGCGCGCTGGCGCGCCGTGCGCTCGAAAACGGCTGGATCGACGCGCTGCCGGCAGCCGGAAAGCAGAGCGGCGCGATCAGTATCGATCTGCCTGCGATGCGGGAAAACCGCATTCTGCTCAGCTATACCGGCTCGTTCCGCTGCGTCCGGACGATGGCGCACGAGCTGGGCCACGCGTATCACGCACGCTGTCTCGACGGGATCCCACTGCTGCTGCGCGACGCACCGACGCCGATCTGCGAGACGGCTTCCCTGATGAACGAGACGATATTCCTGCAAAAATCGCTCGAACAGATGAAGCCCGCACAGCGGTTCGCGCTTCTGGAGAGCGACTTGCAGGAGAGCACGCAGACACTTCTGGACATCTACAGCCGCTTTTTATTTGAAAAGGAGGCGTTTGCGGCGCGGCGCGACCATGCGCTGCTCGCGGACGAGCTGTGCGCGATGATGACCAGCGCGCAGCGGCGCGTGTACGCAGACGCGCTCGACCCGGCCCGGATGCATCCGTATATGTGGATGTGCAAGGTGCATTATTACATTCCCGAGTTCCACTACTACAACTACCCGTATATTTTCGGCCTCCTGTTTTCCAAGGGCCTGTATGCGCGCTATCTCGACGCGCCGCGCGGCTTTGACGCGCGCTATCGCGCGCTGCTTGCCGGGACGTGCTCGGGCTCTCTGGAGCAGATCGCCGCCGAAGCGGGCATCGAGATCGGGACGCGGCAGTTCTGGGACGACGCGCTGCGTATGGTCGTACGGGACGTCGACGAATGGCTCCGGCTGGCTGAAAACCAGACGGCATGGCAATAAATCGATAAGAAAGGCTGAACCGCCGGCTTTGGCCGGCGGCTGAGACTGTCAAAAAACCAGGAACGGGTCTTCCGCGATAGAGCCGCTGGGGAAGTGTGAAGGGGGCAAAGAGCCCCCTTCGCGTTCAATCAAACAGTTTTTTGAACTGATTCAAGTTCAAAAAACTGGGCTCAGCGTGGCGAAAAGACTTTTTCGACACGCTGAAATTCGCCGCAACTTGCGGCGAATTATTTTCATCTGTCTTTTCTTCTGTTCTTGCCGGTCTGCCAGCCTTGCGGCGGATAGCCTCCAGCTTCATTTTATACGCCTGCGCCCGTTCAGAGGGCAGGATATTCTCCCGCTGGATGTTGCTGTCCACCATGAAGATGGTGGCGGTGTCATCATCCATCTGCCGCACGATGCAGGGCAGATTTTGAAGCCCCGCCAGCTCGCTGCCGTGCCTGCGGCGGTGTCCCGCCACGATCTCATATCCGCCGTCCTCGCGGGGGCGGGCGATGGCGGGGACGAGTACGCCGTACTGCCGGATGCTCTCCGCCGTTTCCAGCATAGCCTCGTCGTCCCGCACCTTGAAGGGGTGGTTGGGGAAGTCGTGCAGCTCCGACAGCGGGAGCAAGGTAATCTTATCCTCCTGCACGCGAACAGAGGTTTTTGCTCTGCGCTTTGCTGTGCTTTTCGGTTCTTCCATGTTCGTGTTCCTCCTGTTGAAAGCGGCAGAAACGAAAAAAGGGAGAATGACCGCAGCTACCGCCATTCTCCCATGAAAACAACTATGCGATTGTGATTTCAGCCCTTTGACTGTCTGAAAGAGAGCTATCTGATCGAGAGCCATCTCGCCGCAAACCCGCATGAATACTGGATTTTTGCTGTTTGCGCTTCACCTTCCCGAACGACGTATGTTCAAAGAATTGCAGGCAAACCACAGCATAGTCAGCGCGGAGGTCTATCAATATGAAAAAGATATTGTAGTATTGATTAACGGAAAATATTGGCTTTACGAATACGCAGATGAATGAAATTCTAACCAGAATGTAGCAAAAAATAGCCTCATTCTCAAAGAACCATTTATGTAGACGCGAAGCCAATCCCCACCGAAAAGAGCAGTTGAAGCTAACGCCCGGCGGTCAGCGCCGCCCTTCGGGCGGTGAGCGCGTCCATTTCCGCCTGCATCCGCTCTGTGGCAGGCAGCGGAACCGCGCCCAGACGCTTACACTCCCTGGCGGCGGCCTCAAAGAGAATGATCTCCCTCTCATAGCCACGCAAGAACTTCTCCTTGTCCTTCGACGCCTGATAACGGTCATAGATTATCTGCTCCACCTACCGCAAGGGGGAAGACCTATGCACAACACATTCCATCAAGAATGTGGTACTGCATGAAATCGTACTAAAGAATCTGCGCGAAGCCATACAGTATGTGAGTCAGCACGAAGCCGAGTTTATGCAGGAAGCAGCAGACATCAGTATGCGAGATCGTGACGCAGAATTTGCGCGTAAGCGTGATACGCTGGCAAAAGCTGATAAGCTCATTGCAGAGCTTGACCGTATCATTTCCAGACTGTATGAGGACAATGTAATGGGCAAGCTGTCCGATGAAAGGTTTATCAAAATGCCCCACGACTACGAGCTGGAACAGAACAGCCTTAAATCTATGGCAGAGGTTTTACGCAAGGAACTGAAACAGCAGGAGCAACAGAAAACCAATGCCAAGGCATTTGTCGCAGCGGTGAAGAAGTACACGGATATGCAGGAGCTTGACGCGGCAGTTCTCCGAGAATTTATTGACCGCATCGAAGTGTCCCATGCAGACAAGAAATCCAAGACAAGGGAAATTACTATTGTCTATAACTTCATCGGTACATTTGACTTTACACGGGCTATCGAAGAAGCCCACAATACAACTGAAAAACAGCAAAAGACGTCATAGCCGTCAAGCTAAACCGTCTTTTGCTTCAATGTTTTCTTAAGTCACCGCCCCATTCGGGGCCTGCTTTTTTCTTTTGCCGTGGTCAGCGCATTATCTGATATGTGGCGTCTACCGTGGCCGTCACCTTTATGGTGGGCATTACGGTCTGCGCTTCGGTCAACGCGTCCTCCGCGGGCTCCGCCGCAGCCTGCGCCTTTAGGGTCCTATTGGTATCGTCGTATACCACCGCGCTGTCTGCGCCGCCGTTTTCATCTATGGAGATGGGCAGGTTTGTCAGGCGCACTCCCGCACCGGCCGCTATTGCCCTGGCCTTTGCGCCCGCCGACTCTACCGCCATGCCGAGGGCCTGAAGGTATGCCTCGGAGTCGTCCTCGATGGAGTATTCGGGGCCGGATACGTCGCTCGCGCCGGCGGCAACAGCTTCGCTTATAAGGCTCCCCATCACATCCATGTCCCTGACCTTGACGTTCACGGTGTGGTATACCTCATAGCCCACCACCTTGGAGGTATTCTTGCTGTAATCCCTGACCTCGTTTATATTGAGATAGCCGGTCTCGATATCCTCTTCCGCTATGCCCTTGGCCTTTATCACCTCAAGCACTGCCTCCATCAGCTTCGCGTTATTCTGCTGCGCCTCGGATACGTCCTTTTCCTGGGCCCTTACGGTAAAGCCCACCTCGGCAATATCCGGCTTTATACTTACGGTGCCGGTGCCGGTCACCCTTACGGTGCTTCTGGTATCATAATATCCGTCGGTATTCTGAGTCGATGCCACTATATTCTTTTGCTCCTCTATCTGGTCCTGGCTCTTGCAAGCAGCGGCCGAAAGGGCCAACATTGCTATGCAGAGCGCTATTGCCGCTATCCTTGCCTTCTTATTCATTTTCATTGTCACTTTTACCGTTACTCCTTTTTCTCGGTGTTTTCTTTCTTATTGGCGCTGAGCTTTTCCATGCGTTCCCGCCGCTCCTGCGCCTTTGCCTCGCGCTTTACGGCATTCCTGGCTTTCCCCTTCTTTATGAGCTTCACTACGAGCACAACTATCGCGGCCAGCACCGCGATCACCAGTATCGCGGGTATTGCGCATACTATGGCTACCAGTGCGTTCTCGAGGAATACGCCTACCGCCACGAAGCTCTCCGAAAGCCCCGCGGACATACGCTCTCCCATGCCTTCCTTTGCGGCAGGGCCCTTGGTGAGGCGGTTCTCGTTGATAGTCACATAGACCGTGGTATAGTCCACCAGGTCGTCATAGCGGCGGAGCTGCGTCGTGTACTGCTCTATCTCGAGCGTCGTCTCGGATATGGCCTTTTCAAGCTCTACCAGATCCTCCATATTGCTGGTGGTCTTCATTATTTCCTTGAGCCTGTCAAGCTGATCCCTCAGCACGCCCAGGCGGGTCTCGGTATCAAAGTAGTTAAGGGTTATATCCTCGGTATCGCAGTTGCTGTAGGTTATCTCTCCGGTGCCCTGGGTAAAATCTACGAATTCCTTGGCCTTGGCGGTAGGAATGCGGAACGTCAGGTTGGCGGTACGGCCATAGTCGGAGTACGTCTCGGGCTTTGTGCCGCTCACGCTGGAGGACTGCACATAGCCGCCGAGCTGCGCTGCCTTGTCCTGAAGCTGCTTGAAGTGGTTATCGAACTCGTCGGTCCGCATCTCAAAGGTATAGGTGGTGATTATCTTGTGATTGCCGTAGTTTGGGTCGGCCTCGCCTGCATCAAAGCCACCGGCGGCGCTTTCAGACTCTGCCGTGGTCATCGAGGTTTCGGGTTCGTAGGCCGGCTCCTCGGCGGCAGCCGTATCATAAGCGTAGTTATAGCTTTCCTCCGTCGTTGCCTTCATAGAGGACTGCGAGGCAGCGCAGCCGGAAAGCAGCATGAGTACAAGCACTGCACATACTGTTATCCTTAACCTTTTCATCATGATAAATACCTCCGTTGTAAGCTTATGTGGGGATTGATGCCGGTTCCGATTCTCTTATGCCTATAAGACGTACAGGCAGGCGAAATGGTTGCGCTTTTTTGAACATTTTTCTAAAATAATTATATCAGGCGCTGCCGCCGCACTCAAGCGCTCCTTCGCTCCCGCACACCTATTATGACGCCGCATATTATGAGCAGCGCGCCTATTACGCTCATGAGCGTTATGGGCTCATGCAGGAACAGTGCGCCCGTTATAAGCGTTACAAACGGGTTTACATAAATATAGGTGTTCACCTTCACTATGCCGAGCCTGCGGGTCGCCATGTTCCATGTGGTATAGCTTATCCCGCTGCCGAGTATGCCGAGGAACGCTATGCAGAAGAGCTTTTGCGGGTCCGTGAGCTCATAAAGCGGCATATTCAGCTCCCCCGTAAAGCATGCAAGCGGCAGAGTGGTCAGTATTGCGAAAAAGGTCATTCGGCGCATAAGAAAAAAGCTCGAAAACCTGTGTACATAGCGCGTCATCATCACGGAGTACAGCGCCCAGAATATCGCGGCGGCTATGGACAGCATATCACCCAGCGGATTGAATTTCAGCACCACTGTCCCGTTGAACACCACCAGCGCCACGCCCGCAAGGGCGATGAGCGAGCCGTACACCGTATTCCTCCTGAGCCTGTTCCCTTTTGTAAAAAAGTGGGCCAGCACAGCCGTCCATATTGGCGCGGAAGCTACGAGTATGCTTACGTTTGACGCGAGGGTATACCTGAGGGCATTGTTTTCGCAAAGGAAATACGCCGTATCCGCAAAAAGCGACATGAAAAACATACCGAGGTTATCCACGGCCATAGTTTTTTCCGTCTTTGGATACATACACCACAGCACGGCATATGCCACTAAAAAGCGCATCAGCATTATCTGCACAGGCGTAAATACGCTGAGCAGCGTTTTACTGAATATAAAAGTGCTGCCCCATACGCATATGGTGGCAAGCGCTATAAGGTGGCCTCCCAGCCCTTCCGTCCCCTTTTTGCCGCATTCCATGGGCATTTCTCCTTGTCGGTTGGTAAAACCCGCTGTTTTTGCAGTATTATATCACAGCCTTTATTGTTTCGCTTTACTTTTCGCGAAAAAAACAGTAAAGTAGTATTTGGTGGCGGTTCGGCATAGCTGATTTACGAAAATATTTCCGCATGTTCCGGCAATTTTTTCCGGGCCGAAAGCCACTGTTTTTACGCGTTAATAAACCTTTTTAGGGAGGATATTTATAAAGTGGGTATTTTCTCTGTAATTTCACTTTTGGGCGGACTTTCCATATTCTTATATGGAATGGACATTATGGGGGACGGCCTCAAAAGCAGCTCCAGCAAAGCCCTTAAAAGCATGCTGGAAAAGGTCACCCACAGCGCGGTGCTGGGTATGCTCACGGGCACCCTCGTAACCAGCGTCATACAAAGCTCCACCGCCACAATAGTGCTTACCGTGGGCCTTTTGAGCGCCGGGATACTCAACCTTCGCCAATCCATAAGCATAGTCATGGGCGCGAACATCGGCACCACCGTCACGGCGCAGATAATCCGCCTTATGGATATAAACTCAAGCGGCGCGGCATTCATCGAGATATTCAAGCCCTCCACGCTGGCTCCGCTCGCCGTGCTTTGCGGCATAATATTCCTCAAATTCGTCAAAAGCCAAAAAACAAAGGGCATCGGCATGATGCTCATGGGCTTCGGCATACTGTTCACCGGCCTTATGGGAATGACGGAGGCTGTATCGCCACTGTCCGAATCCCAGGCATTTACGGATGTTTTGCAGAAATTCTCCGATGTGCCGATACTTGGCATACTTACCGGTCTTATAACCACCTTTATCGTGCAGAGCTCTTCCGCCGTGATAGGTATGGTTCAAGCGCTTTCATCTACCGGCGCTTTCACCTTCCAGACCGTGTATCCCCTTATAATAGGCATCAACCTTGGCACCTGCATAACTACCGCCATTGTCTGCTCCATAGGAACAGACAAGGACGCCAAGCGCACCGGCATTGCACACATATTATTCAACTGCATCGGCACGGTGCTGTTTATGGCGGCAATACCCCTGCTGCACCACGCCGGGGCGCTGAACTTCATATGGGGCAAGCCCATGAACAGCGGCGGAATAGCAAACTTTACTACCATTTTCAATCTGGTGACAGCGCTGGCGCTGCTTCCCTTCACAAACCAGCTTGTAAAGCTGACTACCCTCATCGTAAAGGACTCCCCGGACGATACAGAGGATTTCTATCCCGAAATGCGCACCCTGGACGAGAAGCTGTTCATATCCCCCGCCCTTGCCCTTCATCAGGTGAATATAGCTGAAGCCAGCATGGGCAGGCTCGCCCGCAAGAACTTCAACCGAAGCATAGACCAGCTCGTATCCTACGACCCTGAGCGCAGCGCAAAGATATCCTCTGTGGAGGACAGGCTGGATGGCTTTACCGACGCCGCAGAGAATTACCTTATAAAGCTCTCCAACCATATCGACAGCACTGAGGACAACAACGAGCTGAATCTGCTGCTTCAGGCCGTCACCGACTTTGAGCGCATAGGCGATTACGCGACGAACATAAACGACCTGAGCGCACGCCTCGTAGCGGACGGACATGCTTTCTCGGAGACCGCAAAGAGGGAGCTTGAGATACTCTCCTCCGCACTTACCGAAATAATCGACCTCACCGTGGAAGCCTTCGCCAACGGCGATGAAGCTATGGCAAGGCGCATAGAACCTCTTGAAGAAGTAATCGATGAGATGGTGGCCACTCTCAAGGACAGGCATATCGCCCGCCTCAAAAACGGATCCTGCACCATAGGCGCGGGCCTGGTGTTCATAGAGGTGCTGACCCATATGGGCCGCACCGCCGACCAGTGCTCCAGCATAGCGGTGTTCCTGCTGGGCCGCCACAACGAGGAGATACTGAGCAACCATCACGCCTACCTTCACGAGCTGCACAAGGGCAACGACGCCTACTACGCCTCCGAATTCGAGGCGAGGCGCAGGGAGTTCCTCGACCCCATCGAGACGCTGTAAGCGGTCATAAAAACGGAATCGATTTATAATCGAGCGAGGAAGCCCGGGCAGAAAGCTGTTCAGGCTTTTTCATATCTTACAAAGGCGATGGTAGAATCATTCACAGGATTTATGGTATAATTTGAACGCGCAAACAGAACAGTAGATTGGTATTTAGTGCGGAGAATTTGTATGGAAAGAGAAATGATAAGAAAAGCCGAAAAAAAGGATATATCAAGAATCGCTGAGATACTTGTTTTTGATAAGAGGATAAAATACCGTCCCATCTTTAAGGATGATGCTTACTGCTTTGGAAAGCTGCAGATCCTTGCCGTTTCAGAGCAATATGGTGCATCTGATGCTCTTGAAAGCATACTCGTTTATGATGACGGGATCGTCAAGGGACTGATCCGCATTGAAAAAAGCGAAATTGTCGAACTGTATGTGGACTATTTCTTTCAGAATCAGGGGATCGGATCATCTTTGATCGAATTTGCAAAGAACAACTATCCGATCACCTTCCTTTGGACGCTTGAGAAAAATAATGAAGCGATACGCTTCTATGAAAAACATGGTTTTCATCTTACAGGAATGAGGAAGCCCGTGGAAGGAACCAAAGAGTACGAAGTGATGATGAAGCGGTAAATTCCTTTTTGCGCCGCATATCCTTTTTACATACTCTATACTTGAGCCTATATCCTTTTCATAAGGGGTGGGAGCTCGTAAAGCGACCTTATCTCGTAATCCGGGCACACGCCCTCCTCGTCAGGCATATTGTCACGGTTGAACCATATCGTGGTTATTCCGGCGTTTTTGCCGCCCTGCATATCGGCCGAAAGGCTGTCGCCCAGTATGGCGGTATGCGTTTTGCAAAAATCCGGTATCCTATCAAAGCACTTTTCAAAGTACTCCGGTTCAGGCTTGCGGCCTCCTATTTCCTCGGAAATAAACAAGCCGTCAAAATACTTCTCTATACCGGCGCTGTCTATGCGGCTGTGCTGCACCTTCGCTATGCCGTTTGAGGCGAGATACAGCCTGTATTTACCGTAAAGCTCCTCAAGCATGTCCTCGGCCCCCTCTACGAAATAGTGGCCTATCGCCAGCAGCCCCTCGTATACCTTGGCGGTCTCCGCGGGGGATACGGTTATTCCGAACTCGTCAAAGAGCTGCCTGAAGCGGCTGACCTTCACCTCCGCCATAGTGATCTGCCCCTTTTCAAGGCACTTCCAGTGGGCCAGGTTTATCACGCTGTAGCGGCTGAGAAGCTCTTCCGTAGGCTCTATGCCCATGGCCCTGAGGGCGCCCGCAAGCGCGGGGCCCTCGGCCTTGTTAAAATCCAATATGGTGTTGTCCAGATCGATAAGAAGCGTATCTATCATATACGTCTTACTTGCTCATCGCCCTTTCGGCTGCGGCTACTACGTTTTCTACCGTGAAGCCGAACTCCTTAAAGAGTATGCCCGCAGGCGCGGAGGCGCCAAAGTGGTCCACGGTGACGGTCTCGCCGTCCAGCCCGATATATTTGTACCAGCTCATGGCACAGCCCGCTTCTATAGCCACTCTCGCCCTTACCGAGCCGGGCAGCACGCTCTCCTTATACTCCGCGCTCTGCCTGTCGAATATATCAGTGCAGGGCATTGATACCACGCGAACTTTTTTGCCCTTGGCAAAAAGCTCGTCTGCCGCCTTCATGGTTAGCTCCACCTCGGAGCCGCTGGCCATGAGTATCACGTCGGGCTTTTCGCTACCGCGCAGTATGTAGCCGCCCAGCATGGCCTTGCTTACGTCGGTCTCCGCAAGCTGGGGCAGGTTCTGGCGGGTAAGCGCCAGCGCGGTGGGCATAGTGCCGGACAGGGCGGCAATATAGGCCGCGGCGGTTTCCTTCTTGTCCGCTGGGCGGAACAGGTTGGTATCGGGTATAGCCCTTATGGAGGCAAGGTGCTCAATAGGCTGATGGGTGGGGCCGTCCTCGCCTACGCCTATGCTGTCGTGGGTAAGTATGTACAGCACAGGCAGCTTCATGAGGGCCGCCATGCGCATTGCTGGCTTGAGGTAGTCCGAGAATACCATAAAGGTGGCGCAGTAGGGGCGCAGCCCGCCATAGAGCATTATGCCGTTGCAGGCCGCCGCCATGGCAAATTCGCGTATGCCGAAGTGTACGTTCGAGCCGTCCCTGTCGTTCTTGGAATAATAGGGCTTGCCCTTGAGCTCGCTCTTGTTCGAGGGGGCCAGATCGGCGCTGCCGCCAAAGAGGTTGGGCATGTATTCCGCCGCGAGGTTGAGTATCTCGCCGCTGGTGGCGCGGGTGGCCATGGGCTTTTCGGCAGCGGTCAGTCTGGGATCGTTGAGCAGCTCCTCTGGCAGCTTACTGTCGTGCCACCTCACCCATTCGGCATACAGCTCGGGGTATGCGGCCTTGTAGCCCTCGAACATCCTGTCGTACTCTTCCTCAGTCTTTGCGTAGCCCCGGCCCAGCTCCTCAAAGTGCGCGTACACCTCGCCGGGTACCTCAAAGGGCGCATAATCCCACTGATAAAACTCGCGCATGGACTTGAGGGCTTCCTCCCCCAGAGGCTCGCCATGGGCGCTGGCCTTGCCCTGCTTAGCTGTGCCATAGCCTATCTCGGTGTTCACGATTATGAGAGAGGGATGTTCGGTGTCCGCCTTAGCATTGTCGAGAGCGGCCTGTATAGCGTCCATATTCTCGCCGGAGGCTACTTCCTGTACCTGCCAGCCGTAAGCCTCAAACCTCGCCTTCACGTTCTCGCCAAAGGTGGACTCTATGCGGCCCTCTATGGTTATATGGTTGCGGTCGTAGATCAGTATCAGCTTGCCGAGGCCCATGGTGCCTGCCATGGAAGCGGCCTCGGAAGCAACGCCTTCCTGAAGGCAGCCGTCGCCGCAAAGGGCGTAGGTGTAATTGTCAACTACCTTGTAGCCGTCGCGGTTGAAGTGGGCGGCAAGCCGGCTTTCTGCCATGGCCATGCCTACCGCTATGGCGATGCCCTGCCCAAGAGGGCCGCTGGTAGTTTCAACGCCCTTGGTGTGGCGGTACTCCGGGTGACCGGGGGTAAGGCTGCCCCACTGGCGGAAGTTCTTTAAATCCTCGATAGTCAGTCCGTAGCCAAAGAGATGCAGCAGAGAATACTCCAGCACGGAAGCGTGGCCAGCGCTGAGCACAAACCTGTCCCTGCCCTGCCACTCAGGATCCTTTGGGTTATGCTTCATCTGCTTCCACAGTGTGTACGCCATGGGCGCAGCGTCGATGGCAAGGCCGGGGTGGCCGCTCTTTGCCTTCTCAACGGCCTCCGCCGCCAGAAAGCGTATGCTTTTTACAGAAAGCTCATCGATCTTATTCATATTGCGTTCCTTTCTTTATTTACGAGTATTTTATCTGTTCAATAGCTGCTTTATTATCTCCGCGGGCTCCGTAACGCCGGACTGATAAAGCTCCATGACGTCTTCAGAGCATATGGCGCCGATCTCAAGGTTTATCACCGAAACCGCGCCCGTTGCGGTAAGCTGCTCCGCAAGCTTCAGCATATCCTCTGCAGCCTCGTTCATGTTCACGCCCACGCAGGCTCCCATGAGCCAGTGATCCTCTATCATGAGGGATACCAATTCCTCGGTAAGCTCCGCGCATATCACCTCCACGGAGTCGTTGCGGTTAGCCGCCTTGAGCGCCGCATAAGCCGCCTTGGCAAGCTCCGCGTTCTCAGCGTATATGGTATCCAAAAGACCTACGGGTATTTCCGCCAGCGCCCTTTCCGTCCATTTTTCCGGTGTTCCCATGCCGGTGCCGAAAAAATACGTGCCCTTATCCTGCAATTTTCCTTCGGCTACCATCTCCTGCTGTATCTTGTATCCAGCTTCGTTATCGCTCGCAAACAGAGACAGTGTGCGCACCGGAAAGCAGTGTGACGGATAGCTGTACAGCACCTCCCATGAAGCCATTGCCACAGCATCGCCGTCGAAGGTGACGCCAGAGGTATTTTCGGGTATTATATGCGGCTTGTCCGTCAATATTACCGCCGGGCCTGATATTTCCGGTACGTCGCCGGGCTGAGGCATATATACCAGCGATACGCCTTCCTTTGCCGCCTCCATGTTTTTCTGCTCTTGAGTAAGCTCCGGCTCCGGGGTAGCGTTGGAGCTGGTCACCTGTACATTTTCCCCTATTGGTTCCGGTGTGGGCTCCGGTGTCTTCTCAGGTATCTCGGTCTGCTCAAAATCGTCGCCTGCAGCTTCTTCAACTATCTCCTGAAACTCTTCGCTGGCGTTTACCATGGCGTAGCGCACCTTTATCTTGGCTATGCTCTGGTTCATCTTATCGCTTATGGCGGGGTTGGGACTCATCTGCATGAGACTTATAGCTATGAGTACCGAAAGTGCCGCAACGGAAATTATGGCTATCCACGTGCCCTTTTTCATTTTTCTGTCCCCTCCGTGCCGTCGTTGTCATACACGGTGGCCCAGCCTTCCTTTATGCTCTTGCGCAGCATATAACCCTCTGTTCCCCAGTAGCTGACCTTGGCCCATTTGCCGTCCTCGCCCAGCCCTTCCTCCAGCAATACTATCGTGCTGTGGCGGGCTACCTTGTATATCTTATCGGCCTTGGCGTTTGGTTCGGCATAAAGATACTGTGTACCAGCGACATAATAGCCATCTGGTATGGACTGCATCACACCCTTCTCGTAGGTTATAAAGCAGCGGCGCACATAACCCTCCCGTCCGTCCGCCGTTACCTTGACCCATGGGTCGCCCTCCTGCAATATGGTAAGTTCGGTGTCCTTGCCCAGAGTCTTTATGAGTTTGTCGTTGGTGCCGTTGCCGGTACGCATTTGTGCCCCTTCAACAGTTATCCATGCCTTGCGGTCCTCGAGGGGCTCATTGTCGTATATATTAGTCTGGAAATCCCTGTACTCCTCAAATTTCATATCCGTCTTGAGCGAGGAAGCCAGGCCGCTCCTTGCTTTGCCTGCCGTCACCTTTACCGTAGTCCCGAAGGGCGCGTTGTAATATATCCACTTTGCGTCTTCCACGTAAAGCCGCACGCAGCCGTGGGAGCCGTTTGTGCCAAGGTTGTTGAAGGCGAATTTTTTCAGCGTAGACGTGTCCCTCGATGAGAACATTATGGAATGGAAATATACGCCGCCTACTATCTGCGTCCAGTATCTGGCATACTCATTATTGAAGGCCGCGAACTTTCCGAAGCGCTCCCTTCCGCCTATCTTCCACGTGCCGCTGGGGGTGGGTGATGCGGGCTCGTCCCCCTTGGGCTGCGTTTTGCCGGTGGTACAGACAAAACGGCGTACGATCCTCGTGTACTCGCCGTCGTCGTCCTTCTGGTATACCGTCACCACCTGGTTGGTGGTATCCAGCACTATATAATACTTGTTCGGGTCATTATTCTGCATTTCGTCCCGTGCAAAAGCGGCGCCGGGCAGCAGCATCAGCACGGCCATTGCTGCAAGCAGCGCAGTTTTGAATCTTTTGGAAAGCATAGATCCCTCCGATAGTAAAGTCCAGCATATTATATTATATTGTATTTATCCCTTTTCGCCAATAATCAATTTTATGTGCCTTTTCCATACAAAAAGGTCACATTCCTCCCGATTGCATATCCGGCCGTTATGTGGCATAATTGACTTGGTATTTTATTTATCCTCCGGGAGGCAAGATATGGCTATACTCAACAAATTAGGCAGCATCGCCCGCAACGTATCCGGCAGGACCGGAAACATGCTGGAGGTGAGCAAGCTCAACGCTCTGATACGCAGCAGCGAGGACGACATTGAAGAGCTGAAGCAGCAGCTGGGCGAATACTTTTACGGCAAATACGCCGCTGGGGTAATACTGGACGGCGACGCTACGGAAATATGTAAAAAGATCCAGGCGGCATATACAGAGATAAAGGCCAACAAGGCCGAGATAAACAGCATAAAGGCCGCAGCAAGGGAGGCAGAAAACGAAGCTGCCGAGGAAGCCGAGGCAAAGGCACAGATCAAGCTCCAGTCCAAGGAACTGTACGGCGAATTCGTAAACGCCGCCCGCTCCGTTTCCGGCTCAGTCACCTTATGCCCTATGTGCGGCGCATCGGTAACAGACGGCTCCCGCTTCTGCGGCAATTGCGGCACGAAACTCTGCTGATAAAAATAAAAGGGCGGCTCACCAGCCGCCCTTTCAGTCTGTCAAAAAACCCCAGGGTTGATAAGGGGCCGCAGCCCCTTATGTTTAATCCGGCTCTGACGACATGTGCGTCAGAACGGATGAAAACCCAGAGGTTTTCGTACTTTGCATTCGGTGCTGACCGCGCCATAGGCGCAAGCACCGGATGAAAAAAGCTCGAAAAAGTGACGTTTAGCCACTTTTTCGACAGCCTCAAAGAGCGGCTCACCAGTCGCCCTTTTATTATTTGCGCTTTTACTTATCCTCAACTTCTACTATCTGGGCTTCGGGGGCGTTCTTCTTTACGCTCTCTATGCCGTTCATGCAGGAAGCTTTTGCTTTGTAGCCCTCGGATACGGCTATTATCTCGCCGTTTCTCGCCTTGAGGCGGAAACGGAACTCGCCGGCCTTGTCGGCATATACTTCAAACTTGGGATGGGTAAGCTTCTCAAAGCCTTCCACCGTCTGGTCCTCTATGCCGCCTTCACAGCACTTGCGTACGCTTTCTATGCCGTTGAGGCATGTGTCCTTGCTTTTGTAACTCTCGGAAGTGGCTATCACCTCGCCGTTTCCCGCCTTAAGATTGAATACAAAACCCGTCTTGGTGGCCTTTACTACAAACTTGCCCATTTATAACTGCTTCCTTTCTAATAATGCCGCATAAACGGCCTATTTACTATACAGAACAAGGATATATTATCCGTGCGGCCGTGTCAATATAAATGCCCACAGCGCTTTATTTTTTTAGGCGCGCCTCAAAATTTTTGGCGTTATTTAAGTTGCTTTAGGTTTGCCGCCGGTGTATAATTTAATGGAGTGAAAATACCATCAGTTGACAAGGACACACAAGGTTTTAGAAGCCAAACAGCACGGCATAACTGTGTCGTCCTCATTTGAAATACAACCAGTATTTCTGCACTCGTCCTCCTTGTTCTGCCATACTCTTTGGCTTCTAAAACTCGAAGACCCTAAAGAGCTTGTTTTGAGGGCGATCCAAGGCCGAGGAGCGCAGTACTACTGGATGTAATACAAGCGACGAGAACGCAGGAGCGTCCCAAAACAAGCCTTTAGGGCTTGTGTGCTCTTGTCAACTGATGGTAGCCTGAAAACAGCAGAAATTTCACCCTTACACAATTTTTTATCTTATAAACCAAAACAATATAAACAAACAAGGAGATGCCTAATGAAGTACGATCGTATCTACAATTTCTCTGCCGGTCCCTCCATTCTTCCCGAAGAAGTGCTGGAAAGCGTCCGCGATAACCTCATGAACTATGAGGGTTCCGGTATGTGCGTAATGGAGATGAGCCATCGCTCAAAGGTTTTCCAGAAAATAATCGACGAAGCCGAGCAGGATCTCCGTGACCTGATGAACATTCCCGACAACTACAAGGTGCTGTTCATACAGGGCGGCGCTACGCTCCAGTTTGCTATGATCCCCATGAACCTGATGAAGAACGGCGTAGCCTGCTATGTCGAGACCGGTGCATGGAGCAAAAAAGCCATCAACGAAGCCAAGAAGTACGGCGATGTGCATGTAGTGGCCTCCAGCAAGGACAGGAACTACGCCTATGTACCCGATTGCAGCAATCTGGATATCCCCGATAACGCCGATTACGTCTATATCTGCGAAAATGAGACCATCCACGGCGTGACCTGGCAGAAGCTGCCCAACACCAAGGGCAAGATTCTGGTATCCGACCAGTCCTCCATGTTCCTCTCCAAGCCCTGCAACGTGTCCGATTACGGCATGATCTACGGCGGCGTACAGAAGAACATCGGCCCCGCCGGCATGGTAATCTGCATCGTGCGCGAGGATCTTATCCGCGATGCCTCCGAGCTGCCCGTATGGGTACCCACCTACTGTGCATATTCCACCCATGCCAACAACGGCTCCATGTACAATACCCCCAACTGCTGGAGCATCTACGTATGCGGTCAGGTCTTTAAGTATCTTAAGAGGATAGGCGGCCTTGAGGTCATGAACCAGCGCAACATCGACAAGGCGAAGGTCATGTACGACTTCCTCGACCAGTCCAAAATGTTCAACGGCACCGTTGACAAGGAGTTCCGCTCCCTGATGAACGTACCCTTCGTGACCGAGAGCGCAGAGCTTGACGCCGAAGTAGTGGCCGCTACCAAGGCAGCCGGCTTTGACAACCTGAAGGGCCACAAGAGCGTCGGCGGTCTCCGTGCCTCCATCTACAACGCAATGCCCAAGGAGGGAGTCGAGGCTCTGGTCAGGTTCCTGTCCGAGTTCGAAGCTAACTACAAGAAGTAATTTTATAAAGGAGAGAATATCATGCGCATATTGGTAACTGACGGAATGGATAAGGACGCCCTCCAGACCCTCAAGAATAACGGTCATGAGGTCGTTGAACAGTTCTATGCCCCCGAGGAGCTTGGTGCAGCGCTGAAGGAGTTTGACGCCGTAGTAGTCCGCAGCGCTACTAAGGTACGCGCCAACCACATCGACGAAGCCAAGGGCGGCAAGCTGAAGCTGATCATCCGCGGCGGCGTTGGCGTTGACAATATCGACGTCAAGTACGCGGAAGCAGCCGGCATCACCGTAAAGAACACCCCCCGCGCATCCTCCCAGTCCGTTGCGGAGCTGGCTATGGCCCATATGTTCGCCTGCGCCCGCTTTGTCTCCATCGCCGGTCACACCATGCGTGAGGATAAGTGGGAAAAGAAGGCCTACGGCAAGGGCATCGAGCTTCAGGGCAAGACCCTCGGCATCGTAGGCTTCGGCCGCATCGGCCAGCATCTCGGCGTAATGGCCAAGGCCATCGGCATGAACGTAATCGCTGAGGATATATTCCATATTCCCGGAATCGAAGAGAAGCTGGGGATTCCCTACGTAGAGCTTGACGAGTTGCTTGCCAAATCCGACTTCATCTCCGTACATGCCCCCGCCGTAGACGGCGGCGCCCTCATCAATGCCGAGACCATCGCCAAGATGAAGGACGGCGTAACCATTATCAACACCAGCCGCGGCACCAACGTTGATGAGGCCGCTCTGCTTGCAGCCCTTGAAAGCGGTAAGGTACGCAGCGCCGGTCTGGATGTTTACGCAGACGAGCCCGCTACCAACAAGGCCCTGTACAGCCATCCCATGGTATCCTGCACCCCCCATATCGGTGCAGCTACCAAGGAAGCCCAGAAGCGCATCGGCGCCGAGATCGTAGAGATTATCGAGAGCTTCGGCAAATAATCGCGCATTAAAAGATGTCAGTTGAGATAGCTGTCCATAAAACGGGAAAACGGGTTGTGTATGGCAGCTTCCTGACAATGATTGCTAACAAAGGGGTATGCACTTTCGTTGTGCATACCCCTTTATTGTAGCATATTTGTTGCAAGTTCCGGAAACGCTGATGTGGTTTAGGTATACACATCCGCACCAAAAGGTTCCTCAAAGCTTATTAACTACCGAACGATAGGTAGTTATAATAAGGATATATGATATGAAAAACACAGTGGATAAAAAATTCTGGTTGCAGCGAAGGAGGTTTCGTTATGGATCGAGGCAACACAAAACAGGAGATTCTGGAAGCATCACTGGATCTGTTCTCCGTGCAGGGCTTTGAAGCCACATCTATCTCTCAGATTGCAGGCGCCGTCGGCATTCGCAAGGCATCGCTTTACAGCCATTTTGAGAGCAAGCAGGCGATTCTGGACGCGCTTGTGAAGGATGTTTTGGATCAGTATGAGGAACATTCCATTTTTGCAAGGGCGAATTGGGATAAATTCGCCGATACAGATGATAAACAGGCGCTGACGCCTGATGCGGCAGCGCAAATGATTCAGGGACAGATCCGTTACATCCTCCATGATCCCCATATCAGCAAGGCGCGTAAAATGCTGGTGATAGAGCAGTTTCAAAATCCGGAACTGGCGAAGCTGCAAACCAGACAGAATTATTCGGACGTGATGCAATACTTCACCGGGCTTATTAAGTATCTGATTCGGCAGGGAGTTCTGAGGGAAGATGATTCCGAGATCATGGCAGCCCAGCTGTGTCTGCCCATTTCCATATGGATCAACCTCTGCGACCGGGAACCGGATCGTGAAGTAGAGGTCATGGAGTTGATAGGCAAGCATATTCGGCAGTTTTTCAGGCTCTATCAGCCGGAAGCACGGTGATTCCATGAGTAAATACGACGCTTTGTGGGTGTGGATCAAAGAAAAGGGCATAGACGGCTTCAAGCTGACCTTTGCCGAAATCCAGCAGATTGCCGGACTTCCCATCGACCATTCTTTTCTGAAATACAAAAAAGAATTGAGACAGACCATGAAAAAGAATAAGCATACGGCGAGCATTGGAGAAAGCCGGATTCTGCTATGCGGGTACCATGAAAAACAAAGCTGTAAAAAACGGCAAGATTCTGAATATGGCGCTTTACAGTACTGCTGAGTCAAAAAGGAACAGACTTCTTTTTGATGCCAAAACTTGGTGCGCTCTCCACCCTGCTGATGTTCGCCGTTGCCATGTCTAATGTCGCTTTTGGAGAAAAGATTTACTCGGAACACTCTGTCAAAAAAGACTGTCCTTATGATGTGATGTCTATGTTCGATTTGCCTGAGGAGCAGGGTGTCTCCATGAAGGATGGCAGAGAAATTATAGAGCAATACAGCCCAATCACTGAGCAGATCGACTATAAACTCTATTCCCCAGGAGAAACCACCCTTTGCAGCAGCATCCCGGGATACGTGGAAATAGGCTGGACAGACAAATTCATGCCCTTGAGTCAGTTCAACACCCTTCTGACCGACTGTGGCTATGATCCGGTCACATTGGAAAATCAACATCTTATGATCACGCCCGTTCAAGAGATCTGCTATACGGATCCCTCCAACAAAACTGTGATGCTGAATGGGAAAACATGTTTCTGGGCGGGGAGCAGAACCTTTTACCCGGATTTTGCCCAGCTGGCGTGGATGTATTATGTGGTTCCTGATGAAGCGGTGGCAGACATGCCTGTTTCGGACATCTGCGCCGCCGGAACTTTATGAAATGCTGTGCCGCGATATAGAAAGAAATCCCTATATACGGAAAAAGTACAAATAAGCGCATAATGCGCGCCAAAGCTGGGGCAGTTAAGCAACTGCCTCGGCTTTTATATACGGCCAAAATGATATAGTTGGCCTTATGGACGAAAGTGGCGTGCGTGTGGTAGAATATATCTACGATGCGTGGGGCAAGCTGATATCCACCACCGGCACCTTGGCAACTACACTTGGCGCAGACAACCCGTTCCGTTATCGCGGTTACTACTACGATACCGAAACCGGCCTCTATTATCTCGCCACCCGCTACTACGACCCCGAAGTTTGCCGCTTCATCTTCGCCGACGTATATATGTCCACCGGTCAGGGCGTCCTTGGCGGCAATATGTGGGCGTATTGTTTGAATAATCCGGTGAACCGTTTCGACACCTGCGGCACTTGGTCGATGCCTAATTGGCTAAAGATTACGATTGGTGTTGCAGCGATTGCCGGATTGGCGATAGCCACGGCTTGTACCGGTGGTGCAGCAGCAGTGGTATTCGGTGCAGCGCTCTCTGGCGCCATTTCTGGTGGTGTTTCCGGTGCAGTAATGGGAGCTATTGGAGGCGGTATTTCTGGAGGCTGGCAAGGAGCTTTGGATGGTGCATGTTCAGGATTTATGTCTGGCACATTGATAGGTGGTGTGACAGGTGCTGCATCGGCAGGGCTAAATATAGCTACTGGAGCTACAACCGTTGTAGGGAATGCCCACGGATCGACTTTACACAGGCTTGCAACAAATATGGAAGCAGGTAAAATGGCTGCATCTGGACAGTATTCACGAATTGGCATGAACAGAGCTTTAAAGACAATGGGGCTAAATGGAACAAGTCGACCAGATGTTATTGGGGTTGCTAAAAAAGGTATGAATAAATTAGTAGAAGTTGTAAGTCCAAAGCAAAGCACAAATTCTATTATTAACAAGATGTCTAAAATGCTCTCAAACAATCCGCGGTCTGTGGGAAAGATTGTTAAGTGGGTTAGAAAATTGTTTGAATAGGGGGGCGATGAAATTGATTCCTAAAAAAATTCAACCGTATTTTAAAATGATACACCAAATAAACGATAACGATAACAGCATAATTGAAGGAATGCTTACATGCTGTAATGCTCATGATTTTGACGTATTTGTTGTTGGAGAAGTAAGACACGGTATGTTTTCAAAAATGTGCCTGTTTCCAGAAAACGGCAAAATCTTAATAGAAGTTCGTTGCAGAAAATGCGGTAAAGTTATCCAAGTATTTGATAGCAGTTGCGATGGGTATGAGAAATGTTGGAAAGCTCAATATACACATGCACAAGCTAAACCTATTGATTGCAGGAAATGCCAAAATGGAGGATTTTCTGTCCGTATCAAATATGAATATCCTGCTATTCAAGAACTTGCAGAACTTGGAATAGCTGAAATGGATAATGCTTTTACTTGGATATGGATAACGATTGAGTGCAACAACTGTAAAACTAAATATAAGAACTTTGTTGATTGTGAAACAGCTTAGTTTAAAATGTCAAATACCATAGAAAATAAGGCGAATTTGATACTTGGTTGTTTAAAGGTAAAATATAATCTAATCGTGCGTATTCTTGGGGATATGATATTGACCGGGGCAGTTAAGCAACTGCCCCGGCTTTTATATATCGTCTCAGGAATTACATAGCGTTTGATAAAAGCGTTGTGAAAGCTTTATGTTTTCACGGCGCTTTTTTATTTGCATTCGATTAGGGGCGTACCTGTGTCCCTCCGTTTTTTGATTACTTACATAAGAATCAAATTTTACGGAGGTTTATGGGTGAATGCCATTCGTTCTGATGTAGGCAAAGCAGCGCTTCAAACTTTTTTCAGAAAATTTTGCCGAAGTTTGCCAAATCGCCTCCCTTCAAGGGGGATATTGAGCGAAAGGAGAAATACACCGCTTCCGTGGGTATGGAAGGAGGTGAACTCTCTTGGAGCTATCTTCTTTCCAGCGGATAACCATACAGCACCAGTTTGACCGTTTTGCAAAGCTGGTGATTGCAGGCGAAGCGAAAAAGCATAAAAAAGAGCTTGTACGGCGCAGCAGCAATGAAAAACTCTTTTCGGAGCCGTTCCCGTAGCTGCCGTAGGGCTTAGGGTCGGCTTCCCACAGCCAGCCTATGAAGCGTCCGCCATATCCGGCGTTCGGATACTTCCTGCCCCACTTCTGCTTGGATTCTATAACAAGGGCTTTTACCTCCGCTTCCCCCTTGCCCTCCGCATTCAGAAGCGCCTCAGCCACGGCTATCGTCATTACGGTATCGTCCGTAAAATTGCTGCCGCCTGTAAACAGCGTGAAATCCTTCGTCTTATTGCCCCTGTCAAACTCGTATGGTGCTCCTATCATATCGCCTAAAATTGCGCCGTACATATTTATCTGCCTCCTTGTCCTTTGTTAGCATCAGTATAGCCCAAATAAGCCTATAACTGGTCGCCTGCAAAACGATAAACAGCCGGCTTTTTATCGTTCCTCCAAAGAGACGCCGCCCTGTTTATTCGCTTTCATAAGAAAAGCTGCTTCCTTTGCATATCGCTCCGCCCTTGCATAGTCTTTCGCCGAAGAAGCCGGCATCCTGCTCAGGTCGGAATTATGCGCAAGATCGGCGAGCTTCACCCTTACAGCAAGAGGATCCTCTGCGATCCTGGAAATATATGCCTCACGGGTCTCGCCGTATTTATGGGTCAGGCAGCAGACTGCCTGGAGCACCTTGTCGGAAAATCCCTCATGAGCAAGATCTTCAAGCGTAACAGGCGTGTCCTCTACTATATCATGCAGCAGCGCCGCCGTTTGCTCGTCCTCGGTGTCCAGCCGCTCTGCGACCGCTATCGGGTGCTTGATGTAATCCTCGCCCGCCTTATCGACCTGCCCCTTATGCGCTGCAGTTGCCAGCCCCAGCGCTTTTGAAACGCTTTCCGATTCCAGCAATAATCTCATTCTCCGCACCTCCGCTTAATCAATACGTCCCTTACCCAACCCGTCACAAAATCGCGTTTTCCCGCCGCAGCGCGGACAAGAATCTTACTTTCCCCGCACATACTATTTTTCCGTTGCGGCTGCTATATAGTATAAATTATCGTGATATTTGGTTGAAGCCGCCTTGTTTACGCTTGTGTAAATCACCACCAGCTTTGCGTCCGCAGCGGGCTGTGGCCCAAGCTCAATATCGGATCTGCTCTTCTTGCCGTCTATCCATTCCGATATTTCCCACGTATCCTTTTCGTGCCCCTCGTTCATCTCATTCCACCACAGGCAATCCATGGTCATTGCCTGCCCTTTTTCTTCATCTCCGCTGCTTCTAAACACAGAAAACAGCGTTAGACCATAAGTCTTTCCAAAAAGAACAACCGTCCACGGCTTTTCCAGCGCCTCACGAAGCTCTCCGGCGTCATTCAGATTTACGCCGCAGTAATTGCTTGTGCAGCTAACTTTTCCCGTTGCTGCCTCGTATATGTGCGTCAGCAGGTGAAAGACCCCGCCCTCGGTGTTATTCACTCCCATTATCGTGCAAAGCCTGCCCTGCACCCAATCATCTTGCATGAGTATAACCGTTTTACCCTGCGCCTCTTCCCCGGTGCGCCAGTCGTGGTATAAGTTATAGTAATTATCCCCCGCCTTCATTATTGGTTGATCCAGCTCTATTCCGGGTATATGCAGCCAACCTATCACATCGAAATTTATAAGCTTTGCTGCCTTAGCCAAAAATGCCTCCGGCGCGGTTCCCGTATACGCTTCGATGCTCTCGCGCGCCCGTTCATTAGAAAACAGCTCATTCAGGCTGTCCATATCCCCTTTGTCAGCATATATTACCGCCAGCTCAGATATTGGCTCGCCGCTGTCCGGCTTTATCTCCATTGCGTCTCTAAAGCACGTTGTCGCCTTATCGCTTTCGTTTTTCCGGGTATACGCCTTTCCCAGCCCCACCGTCGCGTCGAAGTTGCGCGGCTCTATCTCGATAGCCGCCTCATACAGCAGTATGGCTTCTTCATAGTTGCCCGCGTTGTAGTATTTCAGCGCGTCGGCAAGCAGCTCCTCCACCGTCGGCGGCGCGGGCGTCGGCTCCGGCGCTGCGGCGGTCATTACCGCGCAGCCGGAGGTGAATAGCATCAGTGATATCAATAAGATAGCAATTGTTTTTTTCATAATTGTCCTCCTTGAGCCTACGGCTTTACTGTTTTTATCGTTGCCAGTCAAAGCCTCTTCTGGCAATAACGTTAAACCCGAACGGCGATTCAGTATTATATTTTACTACCATACCCGTTACATCATCATAATCTTTTTCTTCAGCAGCGTCCTTTCCGATAAATACAATGTACAGCGTGTCATCATTCAGTTTGTAACACTCGCCAATACTAAAATATGCATCTCCAAAGTCGCCGCAGCCCATCGTATATACTCCGTCTATGCACGGGTTGTTGCCTTCATCCGGGCTTACGTTAGGCGTTTTCATCCGCTTTCCAAATATTGCGTACAGCAAGTCGTCAATCGTGGTTTCTTTTACATAGCCTGATAAACGGCGTCCAGCGTCTCGCTCCCGTCCGTCGATGCAGCCTCCGCCTCAGGCGTCTGCGCCGTTATCTCCGAAACGGCTTCGGCGCTCTCGATTTCGACGTCATAATTATAAAGAGCGGCAATGCATCCGCTGCTGCTCAGGCAAACCGCCGCCAGCAACGCTATTGCTATTCGTGCCTTCCGGCCGTTATACCTTTTGCTTTTTTCACTGTATACCATATTAAACATTTTCCCTCTCTGAAGCTTACCCTTTTATTTTAAGGCATTCTTGCAGCGCTGCCTCATCTATGTAATAACCGGTCAATTTAGTGTAATAATTGACATGAAATTCGGTATTGAGATTTTTATCAATGCGTGTTTCTCTATAATTGCTCTTACAAACATGCGTGTTTCGGCGTCGTTTTGTTTGACAATCGTATGTTTATGTGTTATTTTTTATTTAATCCGTCTTTGTTGAATTATCTCGTTTTTACAGGAGTGCAGGCTGCATGAACTCAGCTATCGTATATGCTTCCAACTGTATACTCGGTATCATAATGGCACTATTCTGTATGCTGACCCTGAAGATGAGATGGGGGCGCGCAGTCACGTTCATCGGCGCTTACGCAGTGGTACTTTTCAGCTTCTTCGGTCTGCTCCTGTTGCCTGATCAAAACATAGCGGCAAAGCAGATAGTCGGTTTTTTAATAGATCTCATCGGATTCCGAATAATATTCACGGACAAAATGCCCAGGCTGGCCATATGCACCTTCACCATATTCATGAACGAATGGATATGCGAGTTCATCAGCTTTTCATTTTTCTCAAATGTATATCCCCAGACCACTCAGGGGATGTTCCTTATACCTCCGCTGACCCAGGTCAGTATGTATGCAATATATATTTGCGTTTACTCCTTCCTCATGTGGATATTCTCGCTGCTGCTCAACCGCATACTCAGAAGCTTTTCCTGGCAGGATATCCTTTCATATATCTTTTTCCCTTTCATGCAGCTTGCCATGGTGACATGGGGTTCTCTGCCCAACTTTTACAATCATGCTGAAGCAGTGCGGCTCTGTATAATATTATTCTGCATAATTTCAGACGTGGGACTGTACTACTCCATGCGGGGCATAACCCAGCGGGCAGAGCTCAGGGCCTCCAATGCCCTGCTGTTGAAGCAGGTAGATGCGGAAAAGGAGCATTACGCCGCCCTTACGGAGCAATATGAAGCGATGCGCCGCATGCGGCACGATATAGCAAACCACCTATACACCATACAGGCGCTGCTGGACAACGGCGACACAAAGCATGCGGCGGAATACGCCAAGGAAATACTGCCCCGGCACACCTTTCACTCCAGCTTGGGCAGCTGTGAAAATCCCGTAGTGGACGCTTTCCTTTATTCCCGCATGAGCAAACTCAAGGCCGCCGGAATAAGCGCGGAAGCAGACGTGCGGCTGCCCGCTGAAACAAGCATATCCAATGCGGACATGATAATCGCCTTCGGCAATATGCTGGATAATGCGGAAGACGCATGCCGTGCCCTGCCCGAGGGTAAGCGTTATATACGCATACAGGCCGACATCAAAAACGGCTGCTGTACGCTGCGCATGGAAAACTCCGTTGCAGAGCAGCCCATCTCAAAAAAGGAGCGCATACCCGGTCTGAACCGCGGCGTAGGCCTGAGCATACTGGAGCGGCTCGCGGAGCAATACCGGGGAACCTTTACCTATGGGCTGAAGAATAGCCGTTTTTGTGCTGTATTGACTATGCAGACAAGCGAGGTGAGGTAAGAAATGCTTAGTATAGCTGTATGTGACGATGATGAGCTGCACCGTAAAAGAACGGTTGCGCTCATACGAAATACGCCGGGATTTGAGAATTCCCTTATACGGGAATTCAGCAGGGCGGAAAACCTTCTGGACTCCATAAGTGAGGATCATTATTTGCCGGATGTAGCTGTGCTGGATATTCAAATGGATGAAATGGACGGCATAGAGCTCGCCATGAGGCTGAACCGCTCGGTGCCCGAGTGTCAGATAATATTTCTCACGGGATATATTTCATATGCAACCCGCGCCTATGATGCGGAGCATGTGTTTTATGTGCTCAAGACCGAGACGGACAGCCGCCTCGGCACCGCCCTGAACAAAGCGGCGGAAAAAAGGCGCGCCTGCTCATGCCAGCAGATAATAATCAACGCCGACGGCGCATCCCGGCGGCTGCTTTGGGATCAGGTCCAGTATCTCGAGCGCGTGCTGCGGCGCATGAGAATAGTGACTTTGGACGGCGAGCTTTGGACGAACACCCCTCCATCCGACATAGTTTCTCAGCTCGACAGCCGGTGCTATTGTCAATGCCACAAGAGCTTTTATGTAAACACTGCCTGCCTTGCGGCGATGCTGCCCACGGAATTCATACTGCAAAGCGGCCTTCGTGTTCCGATAAGCCGCAGCTATAAAAAGGCCGCCAAGGAAAGCTTTTTGTTTGGTTTCGGTGCAATATTAGGTAAAATATAGAATAATACAGGGGAAGCAAAACAATGATAGGCGCAATTGCAGGAGATATCATAGGCTCGATCTATGAACGGCACAATATAAAAACAAAGTCTTTTCCACTGTTTCAGCCGGAAAGCCGGTTTACAGATGATTCAGTCCTGACCTGCGCGGTCGCAAAAGCCATAATGAACGGCGGCATCCACGAGGACTATCTGACCTCTATCCGAACGATAGGCCGTATGTATCCCAACTGCGGCTACGGTGGGCATTTTATCGACTGGCTGAAGAGCGATTCCGCCGAGCCCTACAACAGCTGGGGCAATGGCTCCGCCATGCGCGTATCGCCTGTGATATGGGCATACGATTCGCTCGAGGAGGTTTTGCGGGCGGCAAAAGTCAGCTCGGAGGTAACGCATAACCACCCCGACGGCATAAAGGGCGCGCAGGCCATCGCATCGGCGGGCTTCCTCGCCCGCACAGGGTATGCCAAGAGCGAAATAAAGAATTATATAAGCTCGCAGTTCGGCTATGACCTCGACCGCACACTTGATGAGATACGCCCCGTTTACGGCTTTGAGGTGAGCTGCCCCGGCAGCGTGCCGGAGGCCATTATCGCATTCCTCGAAAGCGGCGACTTTGAAAGCGCCATACGCGGCGCAATCTCAATAGGCGGCGACAGCGACACGATAGCCGCCATGACCGGCGCGTTGGCAGAGGCGGCATACGGTGTGCCCTACATTATCCGCCGTGAAGCGTTTAGCAGGCTGCCCCTCATATTAAAAGGCATAGTCGAGGAATTCGAAAGCAAGTATCAGGGCCATGCGTGAAATATATGCCGATACTCCGGCGCTCACTTTTTCAAAAACGAGAAACGCCCCTTCTTCTCATAAGGAGCAGTGCTCATCTCCCCCGCCGTGTAGCCGGTTGCGTCGATTGCGGCACGGAGGGCGTTTTCGTCCAGCGGTATCTTGGAGAGGATCACCGTCTATCCCCTGGAATGGGACGATCTGACCTTTACAACGGGGAAATTCCCCCGAACTGCTCATATAAACGCTTACTCCGAATAACTCCGCCTGCGGCGCACAGGCGGAGTTGCTTCGGCGCTTAAGCGGCAAACAACCACCAGCTATGCTGGTGAGAATTGAAAGCTTCAAATGGAGACGCCAATACCATATTGTGTTTGCGCCAAAGTATCGACGGCAAGAAATATACGGTAAGCTAAAATCGGATATAGGAACGATCCTGTGAAAGCTATGTGAACAAAAAGGTAGAGAAAAAGCTCACTAATGATATTTGACCGGCACGTAAATCTCAAGTATGAGTACGGTAACCGTCACTTTTAGTGCCGCGGATATTATGTGGATACGGTTGGACGAAATGCCAGGGTAATTGAGGAATACATAAGTCTGGCAGTCAAGAGCCGGAAAACGCAAACTACCGCCGGCAAGTATCATTTTGAACGATTTGTCGTGAGACGTTTCTTTGCCGCAGCGGTTGGGAAGCAGCCCCGCAGCCGCATCGCATCATCCGTTCCAGTCACCACAGGTGTGCCGGCTTCAAGCCCGTTTTCCCGGGCAGCTTTAATGGTAACACATCCGGCAATTTCCGTGTACCAACTTGCCCTTTCCTATTAGTTCCTCAATTTTTTCGAGTTCTTTTGACGCTCTGGAGTCGATGTCATATAAAAACCCATTACCACTGCTCTTTCAATAATTATAGAAGCATTCTCTCCGGAATTCTTTCACTATGTCCATGAAGTCCTTCACTCTATAATAATCGGTGAGGTTTTCGGGCTTCCCCTCCACCTTAAATGTCGTACCCATAAACGAGCCATCGGCAACCGTCAGCTTATCGCATATATTTTCCTTTAGAGAACTGTGCTGACGTCCATAGCAGACACAACCAAGTTGAGTTAACAATAGAGCGGCCTGTGCAGGCAAGCCGCTCTATGTAGCACAGCAAGTACTATTCTTTTGTCGCTTCGGATTTGAAGCGCCGCAAGTATTCTTGGTATTCTTCTTTTCCTTTATTCGATGACAGGCTTATGACCACAAGAAGAGTCAGGCCAACTCCCAAGGAAACCCACAGTGGAGCTATGCCAAACGGGCTCCCTGCAAAATGCCATATTGCGGCTATAACCCCCCCCGCAACGATAGACCAGAAGGCTGCATCGTTCGTTACCTTATCCCAGTGAAGCGATATGACCAGAACAATTCCGGATATTGCCCTTATTTGAAAAGATGCCAGCAGATCATTGAGGATCGATTTCATATTTGAGGCTATAAACACCGAAAGCACAGCTATGGCCACGACAGACGCCCTGAAGCATATCATCTGCTTTTTCTCGCTCGCCTTTGGCTTAATATTTAAATAAATATCGCGCACAACAGTAGTGGACAGCATAAGCAGTATTGCGGGGCCCGTAGAGAGAACCGCGCCGAGTATTGCAATGCTCGCGAGGCCGCCCCAGCCTGGCGACAAACGGTTTGCCATTTCGTACAGTATGCCTTTTCCGTTGCTTTCCGGCAGCAGAATACGCCCCGACAGCCCTATCGCGGCAGGCAGCAGAGCAAAAATCGTTACAAGCACAGCCACTACGATGATACCCTTGCGGGCCTCATGAAGGCTCCGGCAGCAGTAGCATGAATTTACCACCGTCATAGCAGAAATCATTGCAAAAGCCGCCCCAATCACCTGTGCGATAACGGTCGGCACATCTGGATACATAAGGTTGAAGTGGGTGTCGAGCAGTTGTTGGTATATATTCTCAACGCCGCCCACGTCCCTGACGCTGGCCCAGGCTATTACGCTGAGGAACACCACTATCACCGCCATATGAAGTACATTTGCCCCCGCAACGGACTTTATGCCGTTTAAGGATATGACTGCAAAAAGCACGGCACATCCAATGAGTATGGTAATATCATTTATATCCGCCACGGAACGTATTATCGGCCCCACTATCGACACGACCGCAACAGACTGCATCGAGTATATCACTAGGAATGCCAGCAGGACGACCATAGTAACAGCCCAGCGCACTCTGTTGTTAAAACGCATTTCAAAGGCCTCCGCAACGGACATAGCGCCTTTTCGACCCGCTTCATAAAAGAACCGTGAAGCGAAAACAACAAATACCATACAGCCTATTGCTTGACCCCAGTTGCCCCATACTGCATTTATACCATGCGTAAAAGCCTCGCTGGCATTGCCGACAGTACCGGCGCCTGCTATCAGTTCACCGAAGAGCAGCGGGATAAGCGTACAGGCAGGCATACCGTTCTTCGCCACGAAAGTATTCCTTGTGCTGCTCTGCCTATTTTTATTTATCAGGCTTATTATGCAGGTCAGCCCCAAATATACTGTGACCATTATGAAAGCCGTCATTCTTTTTCCTCCGAATCTTCCCTTCTTTCGGTATACCTGTCAGCCATCCTTTTTGCTGCGGCAAAACAAATCGCCGATAAAGCACCTATCACAATACACATTCCCCAGCCCAGCTTATATGATCCTGTCCTGTCAAAAACCGCCGCCAGCAATAATCCTCCAAGCGACATTCCGAGCTGCATCGGGCTTTGTGTTAGGCCGCGCATTATATTGAAGTTCTTTGTGCCAAATGTTGCGCTTATAAGAAGCGGGGCAGATACCGTGCCGACCCCGTTGCCTATGCCGTACAGTATAGCCATAAGGTACATTATCTGCATACTGCGGCCAAGCATCAGGCACAGAAAGCCTCCGCCCATTAGGCCAAACGCCGCCATAGCGCCTTTTATGGTGCCGAACCTGTCGTTTATCCACCCTAATATGAGCTTACCGAATATGCCGACAAAGGAGTACATGGATACGATCAGCGCGGCTGCCTGCGGTCCATACGAATCAGATATGCAGGGGCTGATCTGCCTGAGCGGTGCAGAGCAGATTATACCAAGCAAGAGCATTCCGAGCATATGTACATAGAAGAAACAATGCGTTTTCGCTTCTCCAAGGCTGATATTTGGAACGCCATCATCTCTATTTGTCTTATTGTTCGGCTCGTTTTCGTTTCCGTAAGGGCTAAGCCCTTTATCCTTCGGCCTTGTCCTTATCAACAGCAAAGCAATAGGCGCTGCGACCGCAAGAACCAGCAATCCTATCATTCGGTAGGAAGTACGCCACCCATAACTGGTTATCATCGTCGTTATAAGCGGGCTCAAAAAAGTCCCACCGATGCCGATACCTCCTAAAGCAATACTCATTGCCAGACCTCGGCTTCTATTGAACCATGCAGTTATGAACATCGATACCGGCATGAAGGCACAACCAGAATAAAACACACCTACCAGCACAGAAGATACATAGAACTGCCAGACGCTGTTTGCCAATGAATAAGACATATACGACAATGCGAAGCATATAAGGGATCCAGAAAATATCCAACGCATATTGTACTTAGAATATACCTTCCCCCATATCGGAGAAAGCAGTAATCCGCACATGGCGACTAAAGTGCTGGTTACCGTAAAAGCACTGCGCGAAATTTCAAATTCTTCCGTAACTGCCGGTAGGTAAAGGCTTGCGCAAGCGTTTACAAGCGGTGCTGTAAAAGCCATCACCACAAAGCAGGCACAGCAGATTACCCATCCGTAGTGAACTTTTGCCAATTTCATTATGCGACCTCTATCCTTGTGTACAGATGATTTTCATCCTTGCCTTAATTGTTTTTAAGATATTCGAAAGCACACTGAGCATGTATGGCGGCTCCGTATGGCAATGCATCCTCATTGAATACGATTTTAGGATTGTGTGCCGGATAGGTAGGGCCGTCTCCATCCGGTTTGCAGCCGATGCTGAAAAACACACTTGGGACCAGTTCAGTTATGCGCGCATAATCATCCGAGGCACTAGACGGCGGATATGGAATGTATTTTATATCCAAGTCTTCGCAATAACGCATCATTTCGTCAAGCAGCTCAGGATTCGTATACATTGCAGGAACATCGGACAGTACTTCGTATTCGGTTTTTGCGCCGAAAGCCAGCGCTGTATAATCAACGATTTCATGGACTCGTTTTCTGAGCTTTTCACGAAGCTCGGGATCAAACATTCGCATGGTTCCCTGCATGACCACTTCCTCAGGGATAATATTTGCCGCATTACCTCCGGCAAACTGCCCAAATGTCAGCGTCACGGTTTTATCGGCAGGAGCTTCACGGGCAATCAATTCCTGCAGCGCAAGATAGGTATGAGCGGCAACATTGATGGGATCTATGCCGGTATGCGGCCACGCACCGTGGCATCCTTTGCCTTTTACGGTAAGCTTCATCCCGTCACAGGAAGCGCAGGTATAGCCATGGCATACGGCAACCGTACCCACGGGATTACGGGCGTTCATATGCATATCCACAGCTATATCTACCTCCGGGTCGTGCAAAACCCCGGCGTCTATCATCGCCCTTGAACCTATAAACACCTCTTCACCCGGCTGAAACATGAGCTTTACGGTTCCGCAAAGCTCATCCTCGCAGCTCTTGAGAATTTTCGCCGCTTCAAGGAGCATGGTCGTATGGAGGTCGTGCCCGCAACAATGACCGTACCCGTTATCTGCGGAAAAAGGCAGCCCGCTGTTTTCTTTTATTGGCAGAGCGTCCATATCAGTGCGTAGCATGACCGTTTTCCCCGGCTTTTTCCCTCCAATTATGCCAACAATACCGCATTTGCATATTTCCTTGTTCGGTATGCCGTACTCAGTAAGCTTCTCCGATACAAATTTCGCCGTAATCGGAAGATCATCCCCTATTTCTGGGTTGCGATGGAGGAACCTTCTGTTCCCTATCATTTCTTCTTTGTCATCAATCGCCTGCTTTAAAAACCGGTTCATTTGCCTACCTCCTTTTTCAGACCAATGGATACAGCGCTCACGCTGCCGCATGATTTGCATTTCATTCTATCATATAACCAATAAAAAAAGTGTTACATAGGCTACATAACACTTTTTATGATTTTTGTATTATTTTGAAAAATCACCATTCGCCCATGTTGACATCGCCATTACAATGTTCCATTATCCTTTCCACGTCCAGTATTTTTATTCGTTTTCTCTGTATATCTATGGCCTCTTCTTTTTTTAGCTGTTGGAGCACCTTATTCGCGTTTACTCTGTTGAGTCCGGTGAGCATAGCGATATCCTGCTGCGATATTTTCACGCATTCAACAGGATGCGTATGTTTTATATGTCGGTTTGCGATATGAAAATACAGCAGCTGGCATACTCGAACCATGCCGTCATCGTACATCTGTGAAAGCATTTGGGCAGTAAGGGAATGCTGAAGGCAGACGGCAACATCCAGCATTTTTTCCATGAGCGGGTAATTGCGGCCTGCAAGCTCCTCAAGCTCGCTGCGGGTCAGCAATATTGCCTCCACATCGGTATACGCCTCCATAAGAAGATTTTCCTCCCATTTAGGCATACCATGCGGGGAAAACTGCGGAAGTAAACATCCGCTGCCTGCAACATACAATGCTTTCTCGTTCCCATCGCTATGCAGCACCACAGCACGCACAAGCCCGCTCCGCACATAGTAGAATTTGTCTGCGGGCTCATTGAACTGTTTAATAGGCGAATGCTTTTCCAGCGTGACTCTTTTCCCAGTCTTAAATATCAAGCCTTCAAAATCGAAGAAATCTCCATACATATAATAGTTTGGTATCATGCTGCCCGCATTCCTTTCTTATGTTTATTAACGCACAGAGATTATAGCATAATATGCGAGTATATAAAAGATGGCTGTTCATGCTGCCTGTCATCCAATCATCCATGTGTATTCGACCCATAAAAATTTTTTCGAAAACTGTAATGCAAATCACTTATTTAAATAGGCAAACTTGATAGAATTTCTTTAACCAGTCGACAGGGAAAACACAAACTGCTCATGAAATGGAGGATTTATGAAAAAATATCTGCATTATGCGTGGGTGATATGCTTTGGCTGTGCATTTATATGTGCCCTCACCTCTCCGATCATCAACGCAACGGCAACACAGTATCTTATCTCTGTAACAGAGGAATTTGGAGTATCCAGAAGTGCTTTTACCCTCAGCTCCACCATAGTTGCGCTGGTAGGCATGGTGATTTCCCCGCTGTGGGGTAAAATTTACTCCGACCGCAAGCGTATGCGCGGCGTGTTGACTATTACAACGTTAGGCTTTGGCCTGGCCTATATGTCCTATTCGTTAGCACAAAATATCGGTCAGTTCTATATTTCTGCCGTAATACTGGGGTTCTTCTGGGCAGGCGCCTGTTTCATGCCCGTATCCATGATGATAACTGCCTGGTTCAACAAAATGCGCGGGTTGGCAATGAGCATCACCCTGGCGGGCATAGGCTTTGGCGGATCAGTCCTCGCCCCCATAATAAACAGCTTCATAACAAATTACGGTTGGAGGATAGCCTACCGCTACGTTGGTATAATAATCATAGCCATTGCTTGCCCGGTAGTATTTTTCCTTCTCCGGGCTACTCCTGAAGAAATGGGTAAGAAGCCTTTCGGAGCGGATTGGGAAGAAAACGAGAAAGATAAGAAAAAAGCTCTCATCTCCAATGAGGGAAATGTTGAAATATCTCCTAACGATGTCAAAAACAAGGCTTTCTTCTGGATATTCATGATAGGCTTCTTCGGGATGGGCCTTGTGTGCTCTGCGCCCATGCGTCAGATGAATCCCTATATTTCAGACATATACGGATCAGAATTTGCGGCAAGCGTTATAGGTCTTTCATCGTTGATGGGCATATTTGGCAAAATACTCCTCGGCGCCCTGCACGACAAATTCGGCAGTATCAAGTCCTCCTCCATCGCTTTTGTAGCCTTTGCGTTGGCCTTTATTGCCGCCATTGCCGGCGCCCACGGTGAAAAGAATCTATTTTATGTGTATATAATTCTTTATTCCTTTGCTGCCGGCGTTGGCACAGTCTCCGCGCCCCTCATCATAAGCGCCACATTCGGTACGAAAAGCTTTAATATGATGCGCGGCTTGACTCAGAGCCCCCTGCAGGCAGGTATGTCATTGGGCGGCCTTATGGTCGCAGGCGTATTCGATATTACAGGTGCGTATACCCTTGGCTGGGCAGCATGTATTGCAATATCTGTAATATCCATAATATGCTTCTATGCGGCTCACAAGATGTCCCGCAAATATGCCGCCGAAATCGATATGGCAAAATAGTGCGGCATAAAAGCAAAGTAATATTGTGAATTTCGGCTGATAGTATAAAATGAGAGATTTGTTTCCATTATGCACTATGGAACAAATCTCTCAAATTCATTATGCAGAGCCTTTTCCGTTCTCATTTCATTCAAGCGTCAACGGAGTTATTTTTGATAAGATCTACCGAAAACTGATCGGCAAGAACACACTCGATCGTTTCTTTATCCGTATTTTCGCCCTATTCGTTTACAAGTATCTTGTATGCGCAATAGTCATATCGATGCAGGACAGCTACCTTTTGAACGGCGTCACCACCAAGCTTTGCCCCGATATAGTGCGGCGCTACGGCGTCAACCCCGACAGCATAGAGCGGAGCATACGCACCGTTATATCCGCAATATGGTACGACAGAGACCCAGCGCTCCTGCGCGATCTTATGGGGCGCAGCTATCAGTTTCAGCCGGGCAACGCAAAGTTTATAGGCATAGCAAGCCGCCGTTTTTCCCTGTACCTCCGCGCCGCGATGCGCAGTAGAAAGGAAAAGCCCGAAAAAGTTAGACTTTATCGGGCTTTCTGGCCTCCCCGGCGCGATTCGAACGCGCGGCCTTTCGCTTAGGAGGCGAACGCTCTATCCTGCTGAGCTACGGAGAGATATACAACAGATATATTATATGCTCGGAAGGCATTTTTGTCAAATAGATGTTGGTCAGGGCTGCCGATAACATTTGCATTTTTGTAGAAAAAATATCGGTAGTTGACATAAGTTGCACTTAGTGTTAGCATCAAAATATCAAATCTGAATTATATCTTGTCGGCTTGCCGATAATAATAACAAAACAAATTTTTAGGAGGAAATATGGATTACCCAAAGACAGGCAACGAAACCTACGTCAGTTTCTCTATTTCCAACACCATGCTTGAGGGCCTTGGCAAGAGCACCATCACCCGCGAGCCGGTATCTGCGGACTATCTCAAGGAACTGTTCGCAAAATACGGTGTTATCGTCTCTATCAAGCCCGAGCAGCAGCCTCTCCTCCGCCGGGTAAACGAGCTTTACGGCCTGAACCTCGAGATACCCGAAAGTCTCAAGATAATTCAGCTCTCCGAGCAGCACAGGCGGCTGGTAGTTATAACCGCCATGGGTCTACGCCGCAAGAGCGGTACCCTGCTCCCCAGCTATACCGATGAGGAGCTTGAGGAAGCCACCTTCGGCTTTGATAAATTCTATGTACAGAGCGTACACTACGACGATCTTGTAAAGGAAAACGAGACTCTCCGTAAGAACCTGGACGCGGAGATTGCATGGCGAACCCGCGACGATTGATGATTCATATTGAGCACTGAGCTTACAAAAAGGCGGCGAAAGCCGCCTTTTTGTATTATTCAATATTCCTCCGCAGTAAAGCATTGTAACGTTGGCAACCTGTCCAAAAGCTTATAGGCGGCCAGCCGGTTTACTATTTCCGCCTTTTCCTGTCCCTCCAGCTGCGCGATGTCGGCATAGCCGCACAAAAGCTGCATCAGCCGCCCGCTGTCCATTTTTATATCTACAGATCCTTTGGAAGGCTTTCCTCCGAATGTAAACACGCCGTTGTTCTCCGGTATGACGCTATCGGTAACCTCCACAGTCACATCGTCAAAGCCCGCAAGCTCATGTAAAAGCCCTGGTACATTCAGCGCTCCCATTGCCGTGGTATTCGCCAAACTACCTCGTATTCCCTTTGGAACGCCCATAAGCAGCAGCTCCGCGGTTCCGCGCACCATCATTCTCCTGCCCCTTGCCATAGCGCCGAGGGTGCTCAGCAGCCCCCGTGCCGCCCTGCCCCTCGCCATGAACTCAATGCAGTTCACTTTCTTTTCGGCGCCGTAATACAGCGCATAGCCCAATGTTTTGCCTTCCTTTATATAGCGCAGCAGCCGCCCTCCGTCCGGTTGATAGCCCCGTAGAGTATTCTGCATATTTGCCAGCGTGCGCATAACGCGGCCTGAACAGTTCCGCATCACATCGTTGTAAAGCGGCAGCAGATCGGCGGCAAAGCTGTCGTCACAGGCGGAATCCACCGCATAGCAGGAACCTCTGAGCCTGGCCTTCTCACTCAACTCCATCATACCCGACGCGGAGGAGGGATATTGCATGCACCATTCATATATCCTGAAATCTACCGGGGACTGGAACAGCACAAATGCGCCTTTGTCTCGCGCATTGCGCTCAAAAAGCTCCATGCAGCGCCGCATAAGGCCCCTGTGCCGGTATGCGGGCGCGGTAGCTACTCCGCACATTATAACAGAGGGCACCCCACGTCCCCGTATACAGAGGGTATACGGCCGCCCATGTATCATGGATACAAGTTTTCCTTCCTCAACGGCTGCAACACTGTATTCGCCATTCCATTGTTCCGACATAAACCAGCGGCAAAAGCCGTCGCTATCCCCGAAGCACTCCTGCCAAAGGGCAGATGCTTGCTCCTTATCCCTGTCCTGTAAGAGTCGAAATTCAGCCATACAGACCTCCGGTTTTTACGCTATATTCCGAGATACCCTTTCAGCACCTTCAGGGTATTGTAAACGCCATCCTTGTGGCTGCGCTCGTAGCCGTGGCTGGCGTAAACGCCCGCGCCTATGAGCCCGTGACGTATGTCGCATCCCGCCTTTAGAGTGGCCTCTACATCCGAGCCGTAATGGGGGTATACGTCTACGGCGTAATCCGCCTTCTCGGCCTTTGCGGCTTCAATGAGCTTGCCCGTCACTTCATAGCTGTATGGACCGCCGGAATCCTTGGCGCAGATGGATACCTGACGTTCAGTACAGGTAAGGCCGTCGCCAACGCATCCCATGTCCACGCTTATAGCCTCCGTAACGCCCGCAGGCAGCGAGGCGGAACCGCCGTGTCCCACTTCCTCATATACCGTGATATGGGCGTACACCGGGCGCTGTGGCTCTCTGCCGCTTTCCCTGATGTATTTGCAAATGCCCAGCAGTATGCCTACGGACAGCTTGTCATCCAGGAATCTGCTCTTTACGTACCCGCTCTCTGTTATCCTCGCCCGGGGCTCAAAGCAAACTATGTCCCCAACCTCTATGCCAAGACTGCGGGTATCCTCTTCGGATTTTACGTCCTCGTCCAGCACTATCTCCTCTGTGTCGAAGCTGCGCTTCGCATCGCCGTATTCGCCGTTCACGTGTACAGATGCGTTGCAGAGCTGGCAGGTTCCCTCGATAGCCCTGCCGCTTCTGGTATACACCCGCACGTTTTCCGCCTCGGCGTTATTGGGCTGCATTCCGCCTATGTTGGTTATGCGCAGCCTGCCGTTTGACTTTACCTCGGCTACCATGCCGCCCAGTGTATCCACGTGTGCCTCAAGCAGCAGGCCGTCTTCGCTGCCTCCCTTTACCGTAACCAGCACGCCGCCCTTCTGTGTGCGCTCCGTCATGAAGCCCAGCATCTCAAAGCTCTCCTGCACCCACTGCGCCGCACGCTCCGTATAGCCGGACGGGCTGTCTATGCCTATAAGCTCAATGGCCTTATCCGCCGCGTAATCGGCATACGTATATTCAAGTTCCATTTTTCCGCCTCCGTTGATCTCGTTTTGCTTTATTGTATCACAAAAGGGCCGCCAGATGGGCAGCCCTTTGAAATAAGCCTTGCTGTTTCGCTTACGCGGCTTTGGCCTTGAGGTCCTTGGTGCGGTCGCTGAGCATCTTATAAGAGGTCCAAAGAAGTACTACGCAGATAACGTATATCAGGACCTTCATGGGCAGGCTGGTGACTATCTTCCATGCGATAAATACGCCGATGCAGCCGCCGATCATGTTGCTCACGGTAGCTACTACATCATAGCGCCCCTTCTGTATGAACACGATGGAGCAGGCGGGCATGAGCAGAGCGCAGGAGCCCATGAATATGGGGAAGCAGGTAATGCCGGAGCAGCCCAGCAGCAGGCAGGTAGCCATGCAGGGCGCGTACAGGCCGAAGCCAACGTCCATACCGGCGCCCCAGAAGAAGTTCAATATAACGGCTACCCAGAACTGCCACTGACCGATAGTGAAGCCGTTGAGATCGCCTATGGTGCCGAAGGGGCCGACGCCGGCATTCTTGCAGGCCATTACCACGGAGCAGCCCAGCATCGCAATGCCCATCGCCAGACGGATCTTATTGACGTCCCACTTGCACACGATCTCAGCCATGCTGTAAGAGCCTATCGCGGCGGCTACCACCATGGCTATCAGGAACAGGGGCTCACAGTCAACGGTGTTGGTGAAGATCAAGGCCTCGAAAATGACCGGGAAGGTATCGCCCACGTTCAGCGTGCCGGGGATATTGATGTCGTCTACGTTCTTAAAGGTCTTGTAAAAGAAGGTAGAAGGAGCAAAGGAGCCGCAGCCGAGGGTATCCAGAAGGTTTGCAATAATACCTACGAACATTCCCTGCGCCCATTTCTTTGCTCCGGCATTTTTGCATTCGCCCTTGTGGTTCTTGTTGATGTCGATAAACATATCGACCGCAATACCTACGAAGCAGGCCGCCAAAACGATTTGAAGTGCCAGTACCATCAGATGATTCCTCCAGAAAAATAGTATTGGGATTTGTTCAGCCTCTAAGGATTTTGCAAAGGATTACCATTCATTTCCCCTATGCACGGATATTTGCGTAATTTCTCATAAAGGCATGATTGAATTTTAACGAAATTGTGAATTTTCGTCAATTTTGCCATTATGTCATGGCAGGAAGAAATGCTGCCGCAAAGTTTCGTTTGGCGCAGATTTTATGCCGCCTTGAGCGTCACTGTGCCGGGTTCATGACGGATTTTCACGCAGATCCCGGTTTTTTCTGATTTTTAAGGAATAAGGTATCTATTTACAAATCGCCGCCGCTCCGTTAAACTTTATTATGGTAATATTCGAGGAACCATTATTTTTGGTTGATTGCATAATGAAGTTGGACACCTAACAAAAAAATCCATAGTGATTTTCC
>OLRV01000256.1_pt1 | contig 53871 bp, 61 predicted proteins | sample 1672421 | NCBI WGS metagenome assembly OLRV01 (sample SAMEA3136684, study PRJEB25190) | human gut metagenome | biome: human gut; feature: human-associated habitat; material: faeces | place: Austria | collected 2013
GACCATGAGCTTTTGAAGTCCAATAGAACATCTTCTCCATAGCAAGTTTGGTTTCACCATATGGATTGGTTGGCTGTGTTCTGTCTGTTTCAAGAATCGGAATATTTTCCGGTTCACCATAGGTGGCAGCGGTTGAGGAAAATACAATTTTATCAATATTGTGTTCAACCATGGAATCCAAAAGAATTTTTGTTCCGCAGAGATTATTGTCGTAATACTTGAGTGGATTGACAACGCTTTCTCCAACAAGAGAATATGCTGCAAAGTGAATCACTGCATCTATCTGTTCGTTTTCAAAAATATTATCAAGAAACGCCTTGTCATGCAGATCACCCGGATAAAATTTCGCATCTTTCGGAACAGCTTCGATGTGTCCGGTTGCAAGATTGTCTGCAATAATAACGCTTTCTCCGGTGCGAATCAACTCTAAAGCTGTGTGAGAACCGATATATCCTGCACCGCCTAAAACAAGTATACTCATTATTTTTCCCTCCTATTATTTGATTTCAATACCGCCAAACGGTCTGATTGTCATAATGTAGCACGAATTTTGTCCAAATATTCTGTCCATTTCAGATCTATATGCATTGACAAGATCATTTGGTACAAATGCCTGAACAGTCCCTGCGAAACCACCTCCGTGAACTCTTACAGCACCATTGCCTTTTAATATTCGTTTCCCCGCCATAATTGCAAGTGGAATACCTTGTTCCGTTGGCTTTCTGCATGAGTATAAATTTTGCAGATAGTTCATGGAGGAATCTCCCGATTCGTTTACAAGCGTGAGAAAATCCTCAAATCTGTTGTTTTTGAGAGCTTCCGTTTCTGCCTTTGCACGATAATTGTCGCCAAAAAAGTGAATTGCACGCAAGACAGCTCTGTCAGAAATCTTCTTTTTAATATCAGGGAGATTATCCCAAAATTGATTTTCATCGACTTCACGAAGAACCTTTTTGCCGAAATATTCTGCAACTTCGTCCATTTCTGTACGAACGGCTACATAATCATCTGTCAAATCAGAATGATCTCCTTTGGTGTCTGTGATGATCAATGCATAGCCAGTTTTTGAAAGGTCAAAATCAATTTTTTGGATACTTGGATTTTGAATGTTTTGAAAATCAAGAAAAACAAATCCACCAACGGAGCAAACCATCTGATCCATCAATCCGCTTTTCTTGCCAAAATAAAAGTTTTCTGCATATTGTCCGATTTTTGCGATTTCTACTGCACCAATCTGATTGTTATTGTAATAGCTGTCAATTGCCGTTGCAATCAATGTTTCAAATGCAGCAGAAGAAGAAATACCGCTTCCACCAAGTACATTTGAAGTTGTATACATATCAAATCCGGAAATTTCTACACCTAAATCCTTAAAGCGAGCTGCAATCCCTCTGACAATTTCAGAAGAACCTTTTTCACCGATATGAACCTCCAAATCGTCCAGTGAAACTGCAAATTCATCGTATCCCTCTGATTTAATTCTGATGATGTTTTCATCATGAAATGCTACAACACCGATAACATCTAAGTCAACTGCTCCTGCAATGACACAGCCATGTTGATGGTCGGTATGATTACCGCCGATTTCTGTTCTACCCGGAGCAGAATAAACGTGTATATCATTTCTATTCGGATACAGTGTTGTGAATTTCTCCACAGCACTCATATATCGTGATTTCTGACTTTCTATATCCTGTGGCTTATAAATATTTGCGAAGATATTATCAAATCCACCACAAGTAACATTGTCTTGAAAATCCTGTATTTTCATTGCTTTCCTTTCTTCTTACGATCTTAAGGGCATAATTACAAATTCTAATTTCATCGGCTGATCTGCATGGATTCTGTACTCCTCATGCACCGGTGCACCCCAGGAATCATCGCCGCCGACACCCATTTGCTTTGCAGCGATTCTGACCCATGTGTAGCGAACACTTGGAAGTTCATCCAGATGCATTGCATTTTCGAGTTCATAGGCACTGTATGGCAGTACACTCATTTCAAACGGAGCAGATGCCTTTTGGAACGTCAGACCATGCTGCATATCATCATGAATTGAGAGCGTTCTTACACCGGTACGGTTGCCGCATTCCTGCGGATTGAGATAGCCGGAAAGATTTTCTTTTGCCGTAGATTTCCACAATCCCAGTCTTGCTCCTTTGCATCGGTCGCTGTAATTTTCATCAGGGCCGAGTCCGTAATACTGAAAATTGCAAAGCTGTTTTTTCATCTTGAAGTCCAATGCAAGAACCGGCATATCGGACATTCCGCTTACTCCTGCATAATTTACACTTACGCCCAGCTTTCCGTCAAAGTGTGCGGTATAGGTTACAGTAAACTCAAAAGTCGGAATGCAGGCAGCCTGATATGTGAATGTGATTTTCAGAGCATCTTCCTGTTCCAGCCATGAAACGTTTTTATACTTTGCAAATTTGCCTGCGACATACCACTGCGCAAGATTGTACGGCTCGGAAGCACCGGTGTCATTGTCCGTCATTGCTCTCCAGAAGCTGACCTTTGGTGTGCGTGTGATATATTCAAAACCATTGTATTTCAGAGAACTGATGCCACCCTCTTTTTTGTCGAACATCATGGAGAAGTTTTCTCCGTGAACGCCAATGATAACATCGCCGTATACAATCGTTGGCTTTTGCAATGTGGTTTCCGGAATCTGATTATCTTTCACTTCAAACACTTCCTGCGCGAAGGCAATTTCGTGCCCTGCATCTGCCCATAGTGTCTGATCTGCGGTAACGGCGGAAACATGATAAACATATTCTCCTACACTGTCTATTTTGTGAAGTGTCAGTTTCATTGTCTTGCTTTCTCCGGCAGGAACATTCAGAGAAAATGTATCGGATTTCAGAACAACGCCGTTCTTTTCCAATCGTACAACAAAGGACAAGTTGTTTGTATCTGCAAAGAGATTTCGGTTTTCTACGGTAAGCATTCCGTTTTGAATGGACATTCTGATGTTGGAGTAAAGAGCCTTCATTTCCTGAACCTTTGGAGAGTAGGTTCTGTCAGCATAGATCACACCGTTGGTGCAGAATCCGTAATCGCTTGGTCTGTCCTCAAAATCTCCGCCATAAGCCAGAACCGTTTTCCCGTCGTCATTTTTGGTTTCGATTGCCTGATCGATGTAGTCCCAGATGAAACCACCCTGATAAGCCTCATATTTGTCCTCAAGGTCCGTGTAAAGGCTCAAACCGCCAAGAGAATTGCCCATAGCGTGCATATACTCACAACTAATATACGGTCTGCCGCTGTTCTGTTTCAGGTATTCTTCCACTTCCTGCGGTTTTGCGTACATACGGCTTTCCATATCCGTGATGAAATCATACTGATTGTCCGGAACTCTTGTAACACCCTCATAGTGCACCAGTCTTGTCGGGTCTACGCTTCTGAAATATTCCGACATTGCAGCAATATCTTCTCCGCAGTATGATTCGTTTCCGCAAGACCAGATGAGAACACTTGCGTGATTCTTGTCCCGTTCATACATCGATTTCGCTCTGTCCAGTACAGCTTCTTTCCATTCCGGAAGTGAACCCGGTACATTCCAAGACGGATCTGTTGCACCAAGCTTCTGCCATGTACCGTGTGTTTCCAGATTGGTTTCATCAATCAGATAAATGCCATATGCATCACAAAGCTGATACCAAAGAGAATTGTTCGGATAATGACAGGTACGAACTGCATTGATATTGTTTTTCTTCATGAACTGGATGTCAAACAGCATATCTTCCTTTGTGATTGCTCTGCCTGTTTTCGCATCAAATTCGTGTCGATTGATGCCCTTGAAAATGATACGTTTTCCGTTTAAACACATGATTCCGTTTTTCAGTTCAAATCGGCGGAATCCGACTTTGGTTCTGCTGACCTCGATTTCATTTCCGCTTTCGTCTGTCAGAATCACTGTAAACGTGTAGAGATTCGGTATTTCGGCACTCCAAGGCTTGCTATTTTCAATTGTCCAGTTTACAGATTCCTTTTCATTGGATTCTGCAATGACCGTTCCATTTTCATCTGTCAAGATCGATTTCACAGAACACTTGCCCACAATATCCAGCGTTGCAGAGAAGATACCATTTGTGCCGTCATAATCTGCAATCACTTTCATATCACGAACATGGGCAGACGGTGCCGCATAAAGGAATACGTCACGGAAAATGCCGGAGAATCTCCAGAAATCCTGATCTTCCAACCAGCTGGCAGAACTTCTCTTGAACACTGCAACAGCAAGTTTGTTGTCCTTTTCACGGATATATGGTGTCAGTTCAAATTCAGACGGTGTAAAAGAATCCTCGCTGTAGCCGATAAATTCGCCGTTCAGCCAGACATACATAGCAGTTTCCACACCCTGAAAAGAAATAAATACACGCTTATTTTTCAGAGCATCGTTCAAGTCAAAATATCTGACGTAGCTGCCGACAGGGTTGTCCTTTTCAGAGATAAACGGCGGACGGAGATGCTCCTGTCCCTCCCAAGGATAAATGGTATTGACGTACTGCGGTTTGCCGTATCCCTGCAATTCCATGTGTCCCGGAACCTGAATGTTGTCAAAATTGTCAGTGCTGTCGCTTTCTTCATAGAACTTTTGCTGCCATTCAGACGGATTCTTTGCCCACGCAAATTTCCAGGTGCCGTTCAGATTCTGAATCAGAGAGGAATTGTCTGCATCGGCTTCCAAATGGTTCGCATAGATTCTGTGGTCGGAATGTGCGGCGATTCTGCTGACTGCAAACACTTCCGGATTGGTCAGCCAGTCGAGTGTATATTTCATATTGTTCCCTCCATTTTAGTTCTGTGATTCCATCATAACTTCATTTTCGGATATTCCAAGTTTTTCTTTGATTTCCGCATTTGCCTTTTCAACATTCATCTTAGAAAGAATAAATGTGATGATCAGATCCAGTGCAAACGGAACGATCAGATACATAATGTGAAGCATATTGATAGCAGAATCAGGCTGTACTGTCAAAGTGCCCTTGAATCCGCTAAGGTCGAGCAAAAGACCGACAATTGCTGTTCCAAGTCCACCACCAATTTTTACACCAAGTGATGTGCAGGAGTACATGATTCCATCAACGTGCTTGTGTTTGGTAAGCCAGCTATATTCAGAGCATGATGCGATGACTGCATTCATATCACCTTGCCATGGACCTTGACCGAGTGCTGCAAGTGCTGTAAATGCAAGCATCAGCGGAATGTTTCCCATGTATCCGGCAACCGCTACCAGAAGTCTGCCAACTGTTGCTACCATGTAGCTGTATTTGTTCAGCTTATACATGCCGTTCCATTTTTGTACGATGGTAGGAGTGAAGATCAAGGCGATAATCAAAGGAATATTGATAAACCACGCAAACGTGCCGAACATATTCTCATCTGCGAGAACATATTTTGCATAGTATGTTCCAACACCGATCATCGCACCATAGAACTGCTGCAAAATATAGGTTACTGTGATCATCATATAATATTTATTGTGTACGAGAATTTTGAATGCTTCACCAAAACTGTATTTGGTTTCTTCTGTTTTTGTTTCATTGTCTGCAAGTTCCTTATCAGAAAGCTCTTTTACAGAAAGAGCGGAAATTGTATTTACAATAAGACCGATAACCGCATAAATAATTGCGACTGTTCTCCAGCCATTTGCACCACCGCCCATTGCTTCAACAAATTGGAATGTAACAGCCTGAATCAGGAGGCTTGTTCCAAATGCGAAGATAAAGCGATAAGAACCCATCTGAACTCTTTCCTTGCTGTTCTTTGTAACAAGAGCGGTCAGAGCAGAATATGCGATGTTGTTTGCCGTATAAAATACACTGTTAAGAAGTGTGTAGCAGATAAAGAACCATGCGTACTGAGCAAAATTATCCATGTTCATCGGGATTGCAAATACACCAATCAAGGTAATTGCACAGCCGATAAAACCATAAAGCATCCACGGTTTTGCCTTGCCCATTTTCGTATGTGTCTTATCAATCAACGTACCAAAAATGATGTCTGTTATTCCATCAAAAATCTTCGATACAGCAATGAGAACGCCAATAACACCTGCGTTTAATCCAATCGTGTCGGTAAGATAGATCATTACGAATGATGTCAGCAATGCATAGACAACGTTCCCTGCAACATCGCCGGAACCATAACCGACTTTGTTATACCACTTTAAGTATGTTTTTTCTTTGCTCATAATAGAGCTCCTTTCATTGTTTGTATGCGTATGCCCACATGGATAGAATTTTCCCATAATGAATGATACGAACTGCTTTTCATCTTGCAAAAACGAAATAATGCCATCGTCAGAATAGATGATTATTTTTTTGAGCATAAAGAATTTTTACTGAATTCAACATGGAATTACAATGAAAGACGTCTTTTTTTAATTCTTTCCTCTCATTTCTTAATTCTATTATACCATAATTCAGTTGAAATTACTACCCCTTGAAAAGCCTGTATTTTCAAGGTTGTTCAATATATAATGCGGTGCTAAACCTCACAAAAACGGGGTAGTTAGTAACAAATTAGTAACAGGATTTTAGCAAAGTTCGTTTACTCTATCCTGTACCTTTTTCGGATCATAACCAGCAGCTTTCAGGCGGTTTACTCTGTCCTGACCGTTACCCCAATTACCCCTGATTACTTCACGGGCAATTTCATCAATAGATTTCTTTGCCGGGGAAGCGGAAACAGCTTTTCCCTGTTCGGTGGTAATGTAGGTATCAAATCCGGCTGCTTTCAACTTTGCCGCCATTGCATCAGCGTTTGCCTTTTTGCTGTATGCTCCAACCTGAATTTTGTAATAGCCGCCAGCCTGTACCATGTAAGTATCAAAGCCCGCTGCCTTTACTTTCGCAAGCTGCTTATCAGCGTTTTCCTTCACCTTAAACGCTCCGGTCTGCACACGGTACAGAACATCAGAAGCGGTATCATTGGAAGGGTTCAGCTTTGCAGTAACCTTTGCGGCAAGATCACCCAAACGGGAATAAAGCCAATCGCCGGGGCAACTCTTATTTGCAAACCATCTGTGAACAGTAATAATCATTTCATCAGCGGCGGGTTCGTAAGCAAGGGTTTTATCCTTATCACCGAACCAAAGCAGCTTACTTTTACCGTTACGCTTGCAAATATCAACGCAAAGATCAATAAGGGTTGCATACACCTTATCATTCATTGCATAAGGGGCTTTTGTGTCAGAAGCACATTCAATAGTTACCGCCCTGTTATCGTTGGAACTGCTGGAAGAACACCATGAACGGTCTTTTTCTTCACAATACATTCCAACTCTACCATCAACGCCAATTCCGTAATTGGAAGAAGCCTGACGGGAAGAAGGGGCGAAAATATTACCCAGCGTTTCAACGGAACATTGACCTACAACGCAATGGGGGGTAATTCTATCAATAGCCTTATTTCGGGGGCTACTCTTGTTCGGTGAAATGTTGGTGTGTACCACCAAAGGGGAATTACTCATTTTTGTTATCCTCACTTTCTGCTTCATGCTTCAAAATTTCAATAGCTTTTGTGATTACTGCCGGGATAGGTACACCCATAAGCCCCGCATTTTCCACAATGGAAATCGTTTCATTCGCAATGAACGCAATGATTACTGCATCACGAATGAAGGTAGAACCTGTTACAACATCAAGGCAGCAAGCTACAACTACAATAAGCAGCGTTACGCCCTTTCTGCAAAGCCCCTTCCAACCCGCACGGCTTTCAAGTGAACCGCTTGCGGATTTCTGCGACTTGTGGAAAACTCCGGCTACAATAAGCCCGGTAAGATAATCAATACCCATGAAAATCATCAGGGTAATCAGGGCGGCATCAAAGCCGCCGAAAATGGAAGCAATCACGCTTCCGACAACACCTAATGCCATGCAAATTCCTTCTTTCATATTCTGTTTTACCTTCCTTTCGTTATTGGTATAGATTGATACAAGAAAACCCCCATACAGGGCTTATATAAGCCCCATATAAGGGTTTTCACAATATCCTTGATAGTTTGTTAGGCTTTCAGTTCCCAACCGTACATGCCCGGTTGCCACACATTACCGTCAACGGTGGAAATCCAAAGCTGATCTTCAAATGAAACAACATCACCTTTTGCGTAAGCATCATGCGAACCAAGCGGCTGTGTCCAAATGGAAACACCATCATCAGTAAAGCCGATTGCTTTATAAAGGGAAGCTGTAACATCAGGTTTCCAATCTTCCTGTGAAGTGTGTGCCTGAATGACTTTGTAAAGCTGCGTTTCACCGTCAGCGTTCACGCCGTACTTCACAATTTCATCAACTGCATAGGCTTTCATTGCAACCCATTCAGGGTACAAATCAGCAACTTCCATTGCCTGATCGTCAGGAAGGTTTGCAGACTGAACCGACATTTGCATAAATCGGTTGTACTGCTGTGCAATAAACATTTTATCTTGCATTATTCATTCACCCCCAACATAGTGTTCAAAATACTGTTCATCTGTTCGTTTTCCGCTGCCTGATTCAAAATGAATTCATCTTTGGTGTACTGAATCATGTTGTATTCATAACCAATGAATTCATCATCCGTTCCGACATTTTCAGATACTTCCTGAATATCGGTGTGCTTCCAAACGCTGAATTCATCAATAACGATTGATTCAGGTTTCACGGTGCTTCTGACTTTGCCATAATCAACCATTTTTACGCCACCTTTCCTTTCTTTGTTAAAATGATTTCGTTGTAATACCTATCAGCATCACCCCGGATAGGTTCGGTGTATTTCTGCTGCAAGCGGTAACTATCACAATGTTTCAACCATCCCTTATAGGAATTTACAGAACACCATTCGGAATAGTTCATCAACTGACCGTTTGCAACCTTTTCCCTGATCTGTACCATTTTCCGCTTGTACTTGATACAGCTTGACTTGCGTAACAGCACAAAATTCAGAAAAATTCGATAACCAACAAAATCAACACCCCGCACATAGGAAGGAAATACTTGCCAATTTCCCTTGATAGTCAACCGCAATTCTTTCCTGAAATATTCATCAATTTCTATCCTTAATCGGTGAAGTTCTTCTTTGCTGCTACCGAAAATAACAATATCGTCCATGTAACGGAACACATATTTCACACGCTTTTCTTCCTTGATCCAATGATCGAAAGAAGATAAATAGAAGTTGCCGCAATACTGCGAAAGGTAATTACCTATTGGAATTCCGGTTTCAGGATCAATATCTTCATCCAGCAACCAAATATCCCGCATATCTTCAATATTTGCGGTTGAAATACTGTCTATGATTTCATCCAATAACCAAAGCAATTCAGCATCCTTGAACAGCCTTCTAAATTTTCTTTTTAGAATTTCGTGGTTTATGGAAGGATAGTATTTCCGAACATCAAGTTTCAAGCAATATTGGCAATTCGGAACATCCTTTTGCATGGCTTCCTTTGTATCGTGCAACGCCGCATGAATACCCCTTCCGGGAATTGCTGAATAGGTGTTCTTTGTCATTGACCGTATCAAATACGGTTCTATAACTTGAAGAATAGCCCATTGGCAAATTCTATCCGGGAAGTATGGAAGTTTGTAAATCTCCCGTTCCTTTTCTCCATCACGCTTGATAAATTTTTCGTAAGCAGAAGTTTTATAGGTATGATTGATAAGCATTTCTTGAAGGGTTTTCAAGTGTCCTTCAACATCAGCTTCAACCGCTTTTACTTCCTCATACCAGCCTTTTCCTTTCTTTGCGTTTTGGTGTGCTTTTAGTAGGTTATCCATAGAATATATTTGTTCGTATAGATTACCGTACCGCTTCATTATTGAATGTTCCCTTTGTATGCACTATCAAGCCGAACCTTCGAGAATTGAAAAGTTAATTTCAAAACCTACCAATACAGCCCAATTTTATTTTTGTGTTTTGCCATGTGGCAGGGTAATTCAGGAATACAGAAATTTATTTGAAATCAGCCCCCTATATTTCAAGGGGGCTGAATTTCGTGCATTTACTAACTGCCTGCTGATATTCCGATTACGATTAGAAGAAGCATTATTCAAATTCCAATAGAAAGTACCTGCATTAGCACTGTTATTCCATTTACTGCCTAATTTAGTAACCTTTTTCAAGGTGGTTTCTAAATTATTGCGTTCTTCCGTATTTCGGTTTGTAAACAACAATACTCCCTGAACTACCCATAATTTAGTTCAAAAGTGATTGAACGGTGTTATGCTGCCGCTTCTGCTTTGGAAGGTACATACACCAACCGCCCGCCGATAATCCGATTACGACCAGAAGAAGCATAATTCAAATCCCAACAGAAAGCACCCGCATTAGCACCGCTACTCCACTTACCGCCCAATATAGCAACCCTCCAATCGGGATTACCATTCCAAAAGTAATCACCAACAGGAAGGGAACTGTTACCAGCGACTTCACCTGTTACGAACAGCCAATCAAATTCTTCTGAATATCCAAAAGCTGAAACATAACCGCTACCGTAACAAGGGTGAATTCCGGTATCTTCATAAGGGCTTGCACCTGTATCATCAGCAAAACCGTGATCCGCAACATACAGCGTACCATAAGAACCAGCTTCCCACGGTGTAGGGTTGTATTCGTTCATACCGTCAACCCACGCCCAAATGTTACCCCAAATGTTTTCTTCACCACGATAGGAAACGATATTAAAACCGTTACCGTTGGTAACAGAACCGGAAGCGTTACCCAAATTCACGGTTGCACCCGTGATTTCGGTCATGGAAGTTGAACCATCATCTGTTTTGTTGGTAACGCCCGCACCAATAGCAGATTGCATATTGAAAGAAGCGTATTCAATCAACATCAGAAGTTGGGAAGCTGCGATTGTTGCGGCATACGCCTGTTCCCAACCAGCAGCACGATTTTCAGCAAGAATTCTTGTATTCTTACGGGTTAAATTCTGTGTTAAACCGGACATAGGTTTTGCGTTTGCAATGCTGGAAAGCATATCCCCAGCACCAACAGCAGCGGTAAATGCTGCAACCTGTGCATCATCCATAATATAAGCACTTGCGGAATAGTCATAAAGCGAACCTTCAAACGCTGCAAGGTAAATCTTTTCATTTTCCTTGCCGTTTTCAATGAACGTCGGATGAAGTTTGAAGCCCGCCTTTTTAGTATCGGAAACATAATAACGAACCTTCTTTGTTACGCTTCCGGTTGCTTTCTTTTCTACAAGCAGCGGAACAACCTTGTAATAAAATTTAGGCTGTTCAACCATAGTCTGAACGATAGTTCCAACCGCAAACTGCAAAGAAGCATCAGGGGTTTCAGTTCCTTCCGGGTTAAGATCAACCGCCTGTGTCAGTTTGCCCGTAGTTGTGAACCCTGCATCACCGTAATAAGCAACAACTTTACCATCATTGGTAAGATTGCAACGCTTTCTTCCACCAAAAGCATTGATTGAATCAAAACCTTCCCCGGCTGTACGGTTTGCAGCCCCGGCAAGGCGGGTGAACTTTTTGTTTACAAAATCCACTTCCACGCCGTAAATATCAGCATCCGTATAACCAACAAACGCTTCAAGGTCTGCAATCTGTTCCTGTAATTCCTTAATATCACCGATAGTTGCAACGGCTGCTGCATCCACTTCAAGGGAAACGCTTTCAGCGTTACCAACGGTAGTTACAAGCTGCACATAAGCACCGGAAACGGTAACACCGTTATAAGGCGGCATATAGCAATTACCGGAAGTTTCGATTGTTACAGCGTAGAGAATTTCACCAATATCAGGATCAACAGCGTACAAACCGATAGTACGCATATAATACCCCGCTGTAAGGTCTGTGTTTGTGAAAGCCGCTTCAACCTTGATAGCAACTTCATTTGTACGGGTAACTTTGGAAATAAGGCTTGTTTGCTTGACATTGGAAAGGGAAGTTAAACCCACAAGCTGATTTTCCGTGTACTGTGTGCTGGAAGTACAGATTTTGGTGAAATCAATATTTCCCGTTCCGGCAATCATTTTTGCAATCAATGCCTGTCCTTTGTTGGTAATAACCAACTTTGAAAATTCTGCCATGTCATTTCATCCTTTCTTAATCTTTTATTCCAACGATTTCAGAAACAACCGCACCTGAACCGATTGAACTTGTTCCGGTAATGTTGAACTGTTCATTGAAATCATTTGTTATAATCACGCTTGCGGTATTTACAACGCCCGCACCGTGAACCGCTGCACCGTTTGCAACAACGGTTTCCCGGCTGTCATTGGTAATGAAAAAGTGTTCTGTGATACAAATACCGCCCGCAAAGGCTGCCAAACCTTTCACATCACAAATGATTTTGTTATCTGAAACAACCACGATATTACACGGAAGCATTGTGTTGATAATATATTCCAATTCGTCAACCTGTCCGTATAGTTCAAGGTGGGTTTCAAGTTCCAGCCTGTAAAAATCAAATTGCTTTGTGATAGTGAAATTGTTATCACCACACAAAGCAATCAATTTTGAAATTAGGGCTTTCATTGTGTACGGAATCGCATTGAACCAGCGGGCTTGTACTCTTGCCCTTCTGCTTTCAAGGGTATCTTCCTTTGAAGGAAGAATTTTCAGGATAGCTTCAAAGCGGGAAATGCCGTATTCATCAGCCGTTGCAATGAATTCATTGTAAAGAACCTGATTAGCTGCATCCCAAATGATTTTGAATTCAGGGTTTTCAGCTTCCAGCGTAACGGCAACTTCTTTGAAGTCAGCCATAAAAGGGGGAAGGTATGAAACAAGGTCAACTTCTCTTATCATGCACTTGCACCCCCGTAAACGGGAACTTCATATTTCCCCAAAATCAGGTTATCGGCTGTACCGTTGATTTTGGTACTGTCAATATCCACAATTCCCTTGATTGCAAGCAGCCTTGTTTCAATCTGACTAATTCGCACAATCAAATGATCTGAATCAGCCCATGCCTTTCTTAATTCAAGCAAATATTCTTCAATGGCTGCATCAATAGCGGTTTGAAGGTTCGACCAACTATAACCTGTATCAAATGTGATATTGGTTTTAATTGTGGTAGATTTCGTTTCCGCACTTTTGATACTGACAACATGACCGATAGGGGCAAGCCCATAGCCTTCACCCGCATTTTCAGCCGGATCAATTACTTCCTGTACCGTGTCAAGTAAGGTTTTGGAAGCTGCACCGAAATCAGAATTCAGGATTGTAAGCAGCACCGTTCCCCCGGTGGTAAGTTTCTTTTCAACCGCCGCTGTATAAACAGCAGCAAGCCAAACAGCAACTTCCGCATCCAGCGTATCAATAATGCTTGTGTACCATGCTTTGACCGCTTCCGTTGGAATCATTGTAGCGGGGCGAATATCGGCGTTCCAAATTCTTGTTACCTTTGTGCTTCCAACGCCCGGAATGGCGTTTGTTTTTTCAAGGTAATCACGAACATTACCGCCGAAAGCCTTTTCTTCAAAGCTATCAAAGTACCTTTCACGCAAAACTTCCGTATCTTCTTCATCTTCACCGGGAATCAGAACTTCCGTAAGTTCAGCGGTTTCAAGTCCTTCAATGTATTCAATGGGGATCATAGTACCGAAATACTGATTTCCCACGATACCCACGGTTTCACATTGTACCTGATATTCACCATCAGCGATTTTTGCGGTAACAATGTAGTTCATTTCACCGATATTGAAACGCTTTCCGGTAACATCAATGTTTGTCGGGGTAAATACGCCTTTCAGAACCGCATTTGTTGCTTCATAAGGGTAAATTCCCCTTTCTTTACAACGCAAAATTAGGAATTCCCTTGCAGCAGTATCACCGTAAGCATCCGTTAAGATCGTGTTCAGTTCGGTATATAAAATTTGAAGTTCAATAGCGGTTGGTGAATGTGTATCAAAGATAACCGAACCTTCCCGCTTATCGAATTTATCTGATACACGGGCAAGCATCCGTTCAAGTAGATTTTCATAGGTTACATCATACATTAAAAGTTCACCTCTCTTTCCGCTTGCACATCACCGAAAATGGTATGTGCTATGAATGTTACATGAACCACACGCTTCTTTGAAATGTTAAATTCAAAATCTGTAACGCTTGTAATTCGTTCATCCCAAAGTAACGCTTCCGAAATTCGGCGTTCCAATTCCGGGCATACATAGGAAACGGGTTCACCATACAAATCAAGGGTTTCAATTCCGTAATTCCACGAATACATAATATATTGATACCGTTCCGTGGATAGGATTTTGAAAATCGCCTGTTTCATGGCTTCCAGCCCGTCCGTATAACCACGGATCAGATTACTTTCAAGGTTCATTTTGTAAGTGTAGGTTGGTTGTCTTTCAAGTTCAAAATCTTGTTCAAGAAAAGCAGTTGTTGAAGGTATCATCCAATTCTATCCACCACAACATATTTTTGCCCGCCCTGCTGCCTGAAAAGAATTACTTCATCACCGACAACCAACCCATTATGAACGGTGATTTTCTTTCTTCCGGTAACAGCGTGATTGTGGGAAGCAAAGGATGAATCCCCGCTTCCACCGCTTTTATTTTCCGTGTTCCAATTCACGGTTACTTCCGTTGTGAAATCAGTAACATTTCTTGTAAGTACAAGTTGGGCTTTCCCCAAAGTCATTTTCTGATCCACAAGGATTTTCAGCGGGGAAACGCCCGTTACTTTTCCGAAACAGATTTCAACGGGCTTTTCAGCCTTCATTGCTTGAACTGCTGCTTTCTTGATCGTTTTCATTAATTCAACTGCATCAGGCAATAAATTCACCCCCTCTTAAAGTTAAATCCATAAAGTGTTCATCAAGGTTGAATTTGTGCGTTACTCTTTCAACCAACATGAAATTCTTTACATTCATATCACCCAAAGCAAGGTTGATAACAACCATGCTTCCGGCTCTTACCCGTGGATCACCCAAAGCATTTGTAATTTTCAGGTTACGGGTTTTCTTGTTATACAACTGCAAAAGGGCATCTGCTTTTGCTTGCCCGTTCTCACCTTTGGAAAGGGTATCAAAGAATTGCAGTACGCCCCATGCGTTCATATTTCCTGAATCCTGTGCAATGTAAACTTCCCGTTTTCCGGTGTCCTCATTGTCATAGGTCAGCTTGATTTTGTTGTAGGTATCGGTATCAATACTTGAAGAATATTCAAAGTTTTCCCCGGTTTCTTCATCAATCATCAGGTAAGCCCCCGGTTCGCCAACATACATAGAAGAAATATTCTTCAATGTCAGCTTGCCGAAATCGTCATACAAAACAAACATTTCTTTGTTGTTCTGCAATGTCAAATCAAGGGCATTTTCTATCATGTCAAATAGGGAAGTGTTATCTTCCACCCGTGAAGCAATCGCAAATCCGGTATCTTCAACCGTTCCCACATTCAAAGAAAAATCCGCTGCAATCATTTTCACTAATTGGGAAGCGGTTTTGTTCTCATAAACATAGGTATCTTTATTGTTCAAGTATCTTAACTGATCGTAAGCGGTAACGGTAATAATTTGATCTTTATCACGCTTTTTGGTGAACACGAACCCAAAGAAAACGGGAACGCCGTTCACCTTCAAGCGTACTGCTGCACCCTCTTGAAAGTTGATTATATCATCCTTCAATACCTTAAATGTCAGCTTGCCGGGTGTGCTTCTTCTTTCCGTAGTCCATTCAATACCTTCTTCAACAATCGGTATGTACGCTTTGTTTCCCGTTGTATCGGCAATTAAAAGTTCAACAGACATTGAAACACCCCCTTAATCAAATGTACCTTCATCCACCCAACCGTAAACATTGGAAGCTGAATTTGTGTGAACAAGGTGATAGGGGTGAACACCGCCGTTACCCTTGCAACTTTTATCAAGGGTAATTTTGGCTTGCCCCGCCCTTGCTGAATAACCTTTTGCCCCCGCATAAGAACTATAATAGTGTGTGCCGCCGTGGAAATTGACAATATCACCAGCTTTATATTCCTTTGTTGCGGGTTTGCTTTCCGTAGGTCTTGTTTCCTGTACCGTTGCCTTTGGTTTGGAAGCTGCAATTTTGATATTTACCGTTTTCGTGCTGTACTCCCGGTATTGCTTCAATTTGATTTTCACCGTCAAATCAAAACCGTTTTTAGCTTGTTCGGTAATCTTGTAATCTTCCAACGATACCTTGATATTGGTTGAAAAAAGTACCTTTCCATTGGGTAAGGTTCGGGAAACAAGGAACTGAAACGGCTTCTTTGAAGTTTTCAATTCCTCAAAATAATCAAGGAAATAGGAAGCCCCTTTGAAGCCTGACTTATAAACGGCATACGGATATTGAACCTGTGGAATCTCACATTCAAATTCAATATCCGTAAGTTCAGCCGTTTTCAGAATGTTAATCTGCCCTTCATCAATCAATGTTAGCGTTTTATTCGCATTATTGACTTTAATTTGCAGTTTGGAAGGGGTTACAGGTAACAAGCATTTATCCAAATAAAAATCATATCCGTTTCTTGCCATCACTCATGCACCCCTTCCGTAATAATATCAACCGCTTCATTTACTGCATCAGTAAGCCCGGAAACAAAGCCATCCAAATCACCGTTGTTGTTTACGGTGTTCTGCATACCGGACATATCAACATGAACTTCTGCGGTTGTGAATCTGTTTACAGTTTCCTGTTCAGCAATATCACGCAAATACTTCAATTCTTCTTCCGTAATATCCATAGAATCAGCAATACTACCCGTATTCCCGGCAATATCACCTATTCCACTACCTACACCGGAATTATCCAAAGCATAGGCGTAATCATCCGGGTTCGGAATATCCGTTCCGCTACCGCTGAACAATCCATCAACAGCACTTGAAACGCTGTCTGCAACACCATCACCCCACGCCGCACCGGAAGCAAACGCATCAGAAGCCCAACCATCTTGAAATGTGTCAAAGGTACTGAATCCTTCATTAAACGCATCCGCAACAGATTTATAATCTTCTTTGTTTCCGGCTGCTTCTGCCGATTTTGCGGCGTAATCATCCGCTGCCGCTGTGATACCTGAATAATCAAATTCCACAAAAGGCAACTTATTTAACGCTTCACAAATTCCGGCAACCACATTCAGCACGGTTGAAAGTAAATCATACCACCATGCTTGAACAGAACAAATTGCATTGTGAAATGCTGTCATTATGTTGGAAGCAACCGCTGCAATGGCATTTCCGATACCCAAAGCGATATTTGCAACAGACAATCCCAAATTCTTAAAGAAAGCGATAACAACATTGATACCGCCCGTTATTACACCAAATCCGCTATTTGCAATACCCGTCAGCTTTGCGATTGCCGCACATACCGCATAAATGATAGCGATAACAGCGATAATCAGCAAAATAATCCATGTAAGCGGGCAAGCAAGCAATGCAGCATTGAAGCCGTATTGTGCCGCCGTTGCTGTAAAGGTTGCTCCGGTTTGCATAGCAAGGGAAGCAGCGTGTACCGTTTCTGCAAAAGATTTTGCCGCTGTAATCGCCGTAGAAATTCCGGTGATTGTGTTATACAGAAGCATTGCACCATAGTACAAACCTAAAGCAGTTACAATACCCATAATGATTGGTTCGATAATCGACCAATTTTCAGCGATAAAACCGCCTACCGCTGCAACCAAATCAAAAATATTCAGAACAATTTCAGCAACCGTTGCCATTGCGTTAATCGCCTGATCCACAAAGCCCTGAAAGACTTCTGAATTTGCCATTGCGTTCAAACGCTGCAATACAGGCTGAAAAGCCATGATTGCGGTATTCTGCATAGATTGCCAAATTTGCCCCCAAGTCATAGGCATTGCTTCAAAGTTCGCATTGATTTCATCCGTTGCGGCAAAGATAGCAGCCTTTACCACATCAGCGGTAAGTTCGCCTTCCGAAGCCATTTCACGGATTTCACCTATACTAACCCCTAAATAGTCAGCAATATTCCGAATTAAGTTCGGTGCTTGTTCAAAGATTGAATTAAGTTCATCACCACGAAGAACACCCGAACCCAAACCCTGTGATAACTGCAACATTGCGTTTGCAGCTTCCGAAGTAGAAGCCCCGGCAATCGTCATTTGCTTTTGTACTAATTCAGCAAAAGCAACAACTTCTGCCGTACTTCCAAAGGCATCACCCGCATTGTTACCAAAACGGGCAACCACATCAGCCATTTCCTGAAATGAACCCCTTGCGTTTTCTGCCGAAGCATAAACCATATTTACAAGTTCATCTGTGGATTGTACCCCGTCATTCATCATGTTCAAACGGGCGGTTGTTTGGGTTAATTCGTCAGAAAGGTTCAAAGCGGAAGTAACGGTTTGAACCGTTGCATAAGCAGCAACAGCACCCTTTATCATATCCATCAAACCGTTTGCTTCCTGTGTACCTTCCGCAATGGCTTGATTGAAATTGCCTTGTTCCGTGGTGTTATCCCGGATATATCTTTCCGTATTGCTTACCGTGCTGGACAATCGCAAGTAGGCTTCATTTGCCCCTTGCACATCCATCTGTTCAACAGCCCGATTCAAATTCTGCTGTTCCCGTACTGCCTGATCTAACTGCCCCCGTAACTGTTCCAATTCAGCATTTGCAGTATCAGTACCCATATTTAACGGGTTGTTTTCGATTGCCTGAATACGCTGCTGAATCGCCTGTAAACGGGTTTGCATACCGTTCATATCAGCAACCATATTTGCCGGGAACAAATCAGTTTGTGCCGCCGTAGCAGCAATTTGATTTTGGGTATCGTTCAAAGTGTTCAACATATTGTTTGCACTTTGAACTTCTTGCTGAAATCTTTCAACGCCTGTTCCGGTGAATACTTCCAAATTGTCAGATTGCCAAACAACAGGAACTTCAACCGGGGCTTGCGGATCAACAAGAGGATCAGGAACAACAGGTTCAACAGGAAGTTGTACCGGGGCTGAACTTTGGGGGGCGGTAGGTGAATCGGTGGATGGGTTTTCAAGCCCTTGCATAGCAGCATCCAGTTCCTGAACCGCAATCGTTGCCTGATTGATTGAATCCCTTGCCGCTTCAATGGAAGCAGTATCAACCGGGGCGTTCATTGTTTGGTGCAAATCTTCCATAGCGGAAAGCCCCAAATTTACAGAATTGATAACCTGATACAGAATCCCGGTAAAATTATCCTGTAATTCAATCGCTGTTCTGATTGTTGCCATGCTTATCACCTACCTTTCTTTTTCGACTTGTTTTCAACTCGTTTCTTCTCTTTTTTGTCATTTTCCAACTTTATCTTGATAGCTGCGACAACAAAGGCTTTTTCTTGTTCGTCCATTTCAAGAAATACAGAAGGTAAAATGTGAAGTTTGTGAAGGGCATAGTAAGCAAAATTTGCTTCCCCATCCCCTTCTTCTATTAGTTTTTTGCTTCTTCCACCTTATCATCAAAGGAAACATTGAAGCCCTGAAATTTCTGAACATAGGCGGCAAGATCGTTGTATTCGCCGGGATCGTCAACCATAGCAAAAAGCAAATCTTCCGGGGTTTTTACACCATAGGAATCCTGCAATTCCGCATCATACAAATCAGGCATAACAACAGAAGCAACAATCATCTTCTGAATGTATTTGCTTGTCTGCATTTTAGGGCGGTACATATTGGGTTTACCCGTTACAGGAACATCAACAGTACAGCTTTCACGAATGGATTCATTTTCCTTTGAACTGATATGACGGAATTCCCATTCAAGGGGCTTACCGTTTTCATCACAAAGCGATCTTGTAACAGGGTGCATTTCGTTTTCCTTTGCAACCTTGTTCACCTTCATAAATTTAGCGAATTTAGACATTTTCTTATTCTTCCTTTCTGTTTATCGAATTGCACTAAAAACCCCGTATATGAGCCTATATAAAGCCCACATACGGGGATTTAGCTTGATTAGTTGGTAAGAAATCCGGTAAGGTTTGCAAACGCTTCCGGCATAGAGAAATCCTCAAAAGTACCTTCAATTTCTTCATCAAGGTATTCACCGTCAGCATCAAACTTTGCCAAAATTCCACCGTCAGTATTGCAATCATAGAAAATGATTGTCTGTCTGCCAGCATCAGAACCGGGATCGTCATTTGTGATCTGCATTTCAAAATACACATCAACACCCGTGTTCTTGTAATCAATCAATGCCTGACGCATTACAGACTGATTGTAATGGGCTGTACCGCTAAAAGTACCTTCCATACCGCAAGACTTATGACCGACCATAATAGCACCCAAACGGGGAACGGAACTTTTGGTTTTGTCAACCTTTGCTTCCATGTCAATCATCTGCATAAAGTTATAGCGGCGTGTTCCAATGGTAACGAAACATTCAGCCAGCTTTGCGGCAATCGTATCTTTGCCCTTCATAACAACATTGTTCATTGATTTTCACCCCTTCCTTTACGCAACGGTAACGGTCATATACAACTTACCCATTGCGTTCACAACGGTAACTGCATCCGTTACAACAACAGATTTCTTTGTATTGCCCTGTGCAACAGAAACATCAGAATCAGCAAAATCTTCAATAGCACGAATATCATTAAGCTGCTGATGGTGCTTTACAATATCCGACCAAAGGGAAGTTCTTCCGGCGTTATCGTTAGGAACAACACCCAAATACTTTGTATTGAACAGTACCGCAATATCATTTGCAATCTGATCAATTACACGGATTGTCTGATTGTCCTTGAAAATATCGCCCTGCGTGTCAGAAGTAGTAACCATACTGTTAATATCTTCAAGCACACGCACATCAGAACCGACCTTGTGAAGCGTAAATTCGCCCGCCTTGATAGCAGCCGCCAACTGATTCTGTGTGTAGTTGGTATCAACGGTAAATTCACCGTTATAAACCTTGTTCTGATTGCTTCTGTTTACCTCACAACCAGCGGAAACGCCTGTTACCCAATATACAAGGCTTGCTTCACTCCAACCTTCATCAGTTACCTTGTTCTTCACATTGATAGTACCGTAATAATCGGCTGCCTTATTGTAAAGAACAAGCTGGAATTTGATACCCATTTCATCACGCAAACGCTTCACGAAAGAAGCAAAAAGGGTTTTGGTGGTTTCATCAGTAACCACAACGCCCATAGTGTTGTAGGTATAGGATTCAATCTTATCAAGATAAGCCTGATAAGCTGCACCGTCAACCGCACCGTTAGAACCACCGGAAAGAGGGGTTGCAGCGGTAACAGTAAGTTCAGCATCCTTCCAAGTAACGAACTTGTTCGCCACAAGATCAGCAGCCTTTGCAACGGTCTGTTCATCAACAACGGTTGTACCAACCACGGTTTTCACATCAAACAGGCTTGCATCATCTGCATTTTCCTGAATGGTAATCTTAATATCATTACCACGAACACCCGTATAAAGTGCGGTTGCAAAATCGTTTGCAGCCTTTGCACCCCCGGAAGTCAGCTTATAAGCATAAAGGGTTTTTGTGTTCAAGAAAAGATCACGCAAACCTTTCAGCTTGTCATTGGTATATTCGTAACCAAAGATTTCCATACTGTTCTTCTGAAAATCACCGTTGGTTACTTCAAAAACTTCCCCATCAACACCCCAATCAAGATCAAGGGGCATTGTTGCAATACCTCTTTCGGAAAGGGCTGCATTTGCGGAAGCTGCCGAAATGAAATTGATATATGCACCCGGCAAATCTTTATTCTGTGTAACGAAAGTTCCACCGCCTAAAGCCATGTTATTTCACCTGTCCTTTCATGTATTTTTCAATCATTTCTTCCACGGCGTTCACCGTGTACTGTTTATCAGGGGAAAGAATTGCGTTCACAATATCCTTCCTATCCTGAAAGCGTTTTGCAGCAAGCAACTGTTCTTTTGAAAATAAACTTTCAACCTTTTCAGGTTCGGTTACAGTTGCAGCCTTCTTTTTAGCTGCCATTCACATCACCTTATCCTTTCACGCTGATATTTTGTGATACATCTTCCATAGGAACGGAATCAACCTTCCTGTAAACGAACATATCGTAATTCACAAAGAAGTTCAAAACACCATCCACTATTTCAGATTTCATCTTTGAACCACGCACCAAATCCCCGGTAACGGTTATCCATTCAAGGCAAAATTCCATTCGTTCAGCAACAGCATGACATTCAGCCTTTGGGTTCTGTTTGTCTGCCGGGAAATACTGAATACAGAACTGATTTTCCCTAAAATACCGCTTTCCAAGAAAAAGGTTATGTGTTGGATTGATACAGGAAATAAAAAAACAAGGTTCTTCCAAACCCTGTTTTACTTCCTCTGTATAATTTTTGTAGCTATCACCAAATTCACCGTTTAGGGAAACGCTGATAGCATTGGTTATTAAATTTATTGAATCCATTACTTCATACACTCCCCTAAAAACTTTTTGATTTTAGCTTCAAGCACTTTGGGGGCGATTTCCTGAATTTCCTGTTCCGAAATCGTCAGCATAAACCGACCTTGAACCCACCCTTTATGATCCGGTGTTCGGTGTCCGTACTCCACATAGGAAGCATATTCCACCGGGTTCACAATCTCAATTACAAGGGTGTTTCCAAAGTGATTGATTGTAAGGGTATCGGCGTAAGCCTTACCAGCCGAAATTGAGCCTTTACCCGAACCACCAACGGCTTCTTCATGGGTTTTGGAAGTCCAACCCCGGCGAAGTGTACCGCCTTTTTTACCCGTTTTAGGTGTGAACGATACCGTTTCACCTTCACTTGTGGTAAATTTTACTTCTTTATCGTATTCCCCAACGGGTGTACGCTTTATGACTTTGGCAAGCAAGCGGGCGGCAAGTTCTTTTGCACACGCTTCAATGAAGGCTTCAACATTGCCTTCCTGAATTTTGTTCAACTGCTTTTGCAGCTTCTTCATATCAGCCGCCGAAAACCCGCCCATTTTAGCCATTTAAGCCCACCCCTTAAACTGTTGAAGAACAATTTCCTGATGGGAAGCGTAAACGGCGGGTTCACCACTTGCGGAATATTCCCCGGTAACGCCATTTTGTACCACAACAATCTTTGAACCGCTGTTTATTGTGATTTCCGGTGATATGAATAATTTTGTACCTTGCGAAATTGCCGCTGCTGTATCGGTTTGAACAACGGCGTTCAACTTTTCAAATGACAATTTGCAGGGTTGTTTTTCAAGAACGGTAATTTCTTTATGACGGGTGATCTTTGTTTCGCCATCTGTTACAGCCTTGTATTCCACAATGGAACATACACCTTCATAGGTGCTTTCAATGGCTTTCCTTGCCGCTTTTCGTGCGGCTGCTACATTTACCATCTGATTTTCCTGTAACATGAAAATTCATCCCGCCCGTAAGTTAAAAGGTAACTGACAAAAGCGTTTAACCGCTGTTCCGGTGTCAAGCTACTTTCCCCGGTTGCAAACACGGTGTTGGTATCACCTGTTTGTATCTGTTTTACCGCAAAATCCAAATCAAGCCCTGCAATGTCATTCGGTGAAAAAGTTTTCTTTGCCGTTAAGAACTCACCAATAGCCATATCAACAGCGATATTCACCAGCCCGTCAGGTATGGAAGAAACATTGCAATCATTCTTTATGGTGTTTTCCACCTTCTGAATAGAGAAGTTCAGAATTACTTCATCACCATCTTTCAGGGTGTAACCAAAGGATTGTAACCTTTCCTTTACCTTTTCCAGCATGGGAATCACCGCCTTTTACTTATTCGCTTCTGCTTCCTGAATGATTTTCAGAATGTCAGCCTTCTTTGTAGCTTCACCCAAATCAATGTTGTTTTCCGCTGCATAGGCTTTCAGTTCATCAACCTTCATATCCTCAATAGGCTTTGCATCAGCTTCACCCGTTACTTCATAGCCCATACCTTTCAGCTTTTTAGCAACGGCTTCATCATTGGTTTCAAAAACTCCCTTTACAAACTTGCAAAGGGGGCGATTGTTAGCAGCATCCCAAACCATGTTAGGGGTTTTAGCTTTCTTCTTTACAGTGAACATACAATCACCCTACCTTTCTTACTTTGTTGCAAGCCCTGTAATAGCACCGTGAAGGAACGCCGGACCGTGAGCCAAACCAATCTGACCGTAGATCTGAATCTTATCGGAAGCACCCGTTTTTGCAAGCTGTTCCTCGAAAAGAACACCCTTGCCCGGAACTGCCTGAAATACAGGGGCAATATGTGCCATATCAGCGATAAGGATAGAATCATTAGGCATGAAACGATCCCAAACAATACCCATCTTGAAGAAATCAGTTTCAAGCTGTGTAATGTTCATACCGCCGACATTCTGAACAGTCTGCATATTTGCGTTAAACTGTGCCGCATACAGCTTTGTAATAAGCTGCTTCTGATAAGCACCGCAAAACAGAACCATGTTTCCAAAATACGCACCGTTATCAGCCATTTCACGGAAAAGCTGATCCAACATATCTTTAGTAAGTGCTGCATCAGCGGCGGCAATGGAAGTACCCGCATCAGAAGTACAAAGTTCAAGCATACCACGGGTTTTATTTGCGACATCCGCACCCGTAGCTTCCTGATAAGTACCACGAAGGAAGGAATATTCCACATCACGGGCAATCTTAATCAGCTTCTGCTGAATCTGCCAAGCCTTTTCATCAGCAGGGTTTGCGTTCTGACCTGCCGTGTTAAGCCCGGACATTCTGCCGGAATTACTCTGCTTTGCATAAGTGAGATCAATCACTTCCTGATGAATCTGAACAACATTCTTTTCCTGCTGTCTTGCAATGTGACTTGCAGCGGGAGCAGTTGCAGAAGCACTTTCAGAAATTTCAGGCTGTGCAGCTTCCGGGAAGTCATAAAGAACAGCAGTAGGGAATTCAAAATTGTCGGTCTGCTTACCACCCGTAAGCCCGCCAATCATAGAAAGAAACGGGGTTTGAGTAGGATCAGCAGTAAAAAGTTCGCCCGCATAGTTGGGCAAATTCCAAGTAGTACCAATACCTGTTACCTGTGGCATATTATTTCACCTTATTTAACCTTTCTTTTTGTTTTGTGTTTTACATCAGGGTTACGCCATTAGCGGCGGCTTCCTGTTTGATTTTGATAACCTCTAATTGGTTATTGTTTTTTCTTGCATCCGCAAGCCTTGCTTCATAACCCGCTGCCGTAGAATTAGGAACGGTTGAAGAAGCACCCGGCTGAAAACCTGTGAACTGCTGCTGTGTCTGCTGATCTGCATCAAACATCCAACCATCAGACTTTTTCAGGGCTTCAATCTGTTCATCAAAGCCGGAAAGTTTACCATCTTCCCCAATCTTAACCTTTGCCATATCAAGCATAGCCTTTACCGCCTTGCTGTTTTTGGCTTTTGCACCGGAAAGGGCAACTTCAACAGCGTTATCAAGTTTCAGTTGGTTCAATTCGGTTTCATGGGCTTTCTGCTGATCTGCATTAGCTTTCTGCAAATCGGAAATCTGCTGCTGCAAAGCTGCATTATCGCCGCTGGATTTCTTCAAATCTTCAAGCTGCTTATCACGATCAGAAACGGACTTCTTCAAGGTTTTGTTTTCCTCATTGACTTCATTAAACCTTGCCTTTGTTACAAAGTTTCCATCAATGGAATCCATAACCTTCTTTGCCTGTTCCTCTGTCAAACCCATTGCAATCAAATCTTCTTTTTTCATAGTGTTTTACCTACCTTTCAAATTTTCCGTTTTTTACCGTGGGTGACGAACCACGAAATTTGACCTTGTTCTTTACCGCCTGCAACGCTTAAAAGGCGAAAATAAAAGCACCCGGAAGGGTGCAAGCACTATTTAACCCATAGTTGGAAGATAATTTTGGATCACCTAACCTTTCCCACACTTATAAGAACCAACAGCTACCAAAATTATCACCCCTTTCTTAAAATCGACCTTATATAACGCCCATATCCGGGTTGAAATAAAGCCTTTGATATATTTGTACCCTTGAAAAAGGGCATGAAAAAAGCACCCTTGAAAATAAACTTTCAAAAGTGCTTATTCCTTTTCTTTGAACTCACATTTTGCCGAACCGTCATAGAATTGCGTAGGCTTCATTTTCGGATAGGGGAAAATCATGCAACTGCTTCTTCTATAATCATCAATCATAGAATCCCCAATCTTCATTTTGCGGAATTTACAATCCTTGCATTGTTCGTACTTTGGAATTTTGGTGTTATCCGTAAGGATTTCACTTCCATAGCGTTCTTCCAACGATTTCTTTTCACCCATCTTCATTCACCTACCTTTGCGGGTTGTTCTGCATGATAACTTCAATGTCAACATACAGTTTGCCGTTTGTGCGTTCAACCTTTGTTACTCTAAATGCTGTACCTTGCTGCAATATGATTTCCGATTCACTACCAAAGGAAGATTGCTTTGAAACGCCATCCCATGAACGCCCTGAACCATTACCAAAAGCGGAAAACGGTTCTGCGTACATCATCTTTGTTCCCTTTGGTGCATACACATTCATAATGATAGGCTTATGTGAAAAGCCCTTTCCTTTGGAAACGCCGCAACTGAAAAATCCGTAATCAGTAACGGTTTTACCCAATAGCAGCCGTTCCAATTCTGCCTGTGTTGCGTTCTGTAAATCTGACATAGATATTTCAAAGAAGTTATCCATGCCCCGGTAATCACAACCACGCTGCAACCATATATCAAAATCATAGGTGGATTTTTCTATAATATCGGTCATAGCGTTAATCTGTTTGCGAACTTGCCCCCGTTTATGCCCGCCGTAATTCGTGCCAATGGTATCAAAATCAATGTTACCAACACCCTTGAAGGTGTTTGTACCGTATTCAATACCACGCAACGGTTCATTGATCTTACTGTAACTTGAAGTGTAACCGTAGATAGCATCCTTTTCGGCTTTCGGGGCGTTCTTCCAAACATCCCCGCACACATCACGCAAAGCATCATCCGCTTCTTTGGTAGATTTCGCCCACAATGCCGCATCTTTACGGGCTTGTGAAAAAGCATCATCCACCGTATCTATTATATCACCTTTTTCAAGTTTTTGCAAATCTGCTTGAACTTTGTTCAATTCAGCCTGAATTTTTTGCAATTCCTTCTGAACATCATCATAAGCCTTACCTTCAACTTCCAATTCTTGAAGCTGCTTGTATAGGTTCTGATATTTCTGCATTAAATCAGGATCAGTTTCAGTAATGAACTTGCCTTCATAATACTTCTTTTTGCCTTCAATGTTCAGTTTTGCAAAATCGGCGGTTGTAACATCATCCTTCCAAATGCCGGAATAGGTTTTGATTTCCATACCGTCAAGCTGCTGTTGAACTGCCGCCGCCTGTTTTTCCAATTCAAGCTGTTGCTTAATCAGGGCTTTCTTCTGTTCAGCCTTCAATTTTTCATTCAGCTTTTCTTGCCATTCGGCTTTTTGCTGTTCAAGGGCTTCCATCTGTGAATGAAGGGCTTTCATTTTGGATAGTTCATCACCATCAGCGAAATCTTCAAGGCTTCCAAAATCCTTGATAACTTCATCATAGCCCCAACCACCGGAAGCAGCCTTGAATTGATTTTCCAAATCTTCAAGCTGAACATCAGCGTTTGCAATATTGGCTTGCAGCTTCTTCTTTGTCAGGTATTCTTTCTTTGGTTTCGGCGGTTCGACTACCGGGGTATGGGTGTAATGAAGGGCTGAACCATCATCAAACACCGTAAAGCCGGATTTATCGCCGCCCTTAACAAAGGTATCTTCCCATTCCTGATATTTCATATCATCAGGAATATAATAGGTTTTGCCTGTTTCGGCATCCCTTGCAGCCCGTTCCCCAATCTGCCCGAAATCTTCTGAAAAGTGCGGTACAGTAGTTGAACGGCAATATACATGAAAGGGCGGGGCTGTAACGCCCGCTTGATAGTCTTTCATGGGGAAAACCTGACCGTCAAGGCTTCTGCAAATATCGGAAGTGTGGGAATCCAGCGTTGCAACAACTTCATATTCTTCAACATCAAGATCGTTGAAACATTCGCCTTGTGCAACGGAACTGAAATATGCTTCTTCCGTCATTACAAGCCTTCCGGCGTTGTTTTTGGAAGTGTTCATTTTCTTTGCAATGGCATCAATAGCCTTTTGCGGATCAGAACCAAGCATGATATTGTGCGTTAGTTCGGTGTGAACTTCCGCAATCAGTTTATCTTTGTTCCCCCAAATCCTTTCAGAAAAATTGTAACCGTCAGCAGCCCACGGTTTAGATAGCAGCTTTTCAATCTGCGATTGATCCAACCCGGCAATATCCCAACCGATACCGAACCCTTTTTGAAGTTCATAAGCGGAATGGTAATAGCCGCTTTCAAACACATCACCCATTACAGAACTTACCGTTCCTAACTGCTTTGAAAATAAACTTTCAAGGCTTTGCTGTGTCTGAATTTTCAGGGCTTCCAGCTTTGAAATGTGGAACTTTGCAGAAGCGTTTTCCAATTCCTTCATCCAGCCGCCCATCAAAGCGTTATCCTGACCGTATTTTATATATTCCTGAACATCCCATTTGAATTCTTTCAGGTCAACACCGGAAAGCATCTTCCGGGCTTCTGCCATGCTAACACCGTTATTCTTTGCAAAACGCTGATACCATGTGTTGATTTTACCTTCAATTTCCTTTTGGGCTTGCCTGTATTGCCTTTCAATCTGCCGGAAAGCATCAGCGGCTTTCTGATTTTGGGCGTTTTCAAGCTGTTCAAAACGCTGCTTCCAATAATCACTATTCTTCATTTACCCCACCGCCTTCCTTATTGGGCGGCTGATTGCCTTGCTGCGGATTTCCAAAAGGATTGTAGCTTTGGGCTTCCATTTCCTTTTTCTCTTTCTCACGCTGCTTTTCCAATCGTTCAAGTTCAGCTTGCGGATCATCAATCCACGGGTGCATACCAATGATAGTTTCATCAGAAAGAATACCCACGGAAGCCTGACAATTCGCAATCGCTTCACTTTCGTTAATCAGAATATCACGGTTGAAGATAATGTTTACTTCCTCATTCTCAAAATTGCCCCTGCCTGTATTAGCAAGGTGTGCATTGACGAACCAAAGGATTTCTTCAAAAGCAGCCTGAAATTCGGTTTCCATATCGTTAGCATCCAAATCAATATCAGAATACATTGATTGAATGTTCATCTGATTAGGATTGCCGGAAAGTCTATCATCCTTTGCATCATAGCCCATAGCGTTTTCAATCAAGGCTTTCTTGAAGATTTCCACGATTGCCTTGTAATTTTCCGCATTTACTGTGATTTCAAGGGTTTCAACGCCGCCTTTGGTTTCACCATCATAGCGAACCTTAACCGCACCGTATGTTGCAAGGTTCTTTCTGAATTCCCCTAAATTCGTACCGTCATAGTTCTTCAATACAAGAATGGTATTTCGTGCATCCTCTTGCATATTGTTTTCAAAATCGGAAAGCATTACATTGATACCATCTTGAAGGCTTTTCACCTTCTTAATCAGGGGAATTTCCTGTTCATTGTATTTCAGGGGAATCAGGGGAATTTTCGCCCAATTCAAAGCCTTCTTCCCGTTCATCACATAGGCACAATCTTGTTCTTCCACCGTTAGATCAGGAATCAGGGTGTTACCGTCCAGCACATAGCAATGAATTCCCTGCATATCGAAAACTTCAACCTTTTCAATAACAACAGGTGTTAAACCGTCATAGCCTGTAACCAAATAAAGCCTGATTGCACCCGCTAAAATGGTATGTTCGCTATCTTCCCAAATAGGAAGGATTTCATAACCCGGAAACAGACGGAAAGAAAATTCACCCTGCTTGTTGTAGTAGGGGAACAACCAGCTTATACCGTGGTTCAACGCTGCCTTGCCACCATTTTTCAAGGTTTTCATAAACTTCTTATTGAATACCTGTTTCAAAAGTTCAATGTAAAGTTCATTTTCACCATCAATAGCAAAGGGTTGACCTAACAAGTAGTTTGCCTTTTGGTTCACCATCTTCATATACTGATTATCAATCACAAGGTTATTCGGAAGGTTTTCAACCACTTGCAGCTTACCATCTTCACCAATCATAGTACGCTTTCGGGAAAGAATATCATGTTCGTTCTGATAGTAAAGCTGCCCCTTGATCTGCATCATTCTTTCAGGTGAACCCTTCCAACGCATGATAGACTGTTCAAGGAACTGTTTATTACTCATATTCGACTTGAAGCCGAACAGCATAATGTTTGAAAGCCTGTTCAGCATCTTTTCACCTACATTCAACTTTTTTTCACCCCTTTCTATTGCGTAATAAATACAAAAGCCCGAAAACACAAGGCTTTCAGGGCTGTTTGTTACTAATATGTTATTTTTAATCAAAGCTGAACGCATCCGGCAACAGAATTTTTGTAACACCGTAACGCATGGAATCCATACCGTGTGAAAATTCGTGATCCGGTTTATCCGTCAGCTTACCATCTTTATCTTTCGCCCAACAATAGTTTCTGATTTCCTTGTAGAATTCAACGCATTTCGGGTGAACGATAATCTGATAGTTCTGTATAAGCTGAATACCGTGATTTACGGAATCCTTACCCTTTCGGGAAGGTTCAGCCTTGATACCTTCTTCCTGTAATTCGGCTATTGATTTCGGTTCAGCATTATCACAAACGATTTTCTGACCGCCATAACCCATTTCTTTAATCTTGTTTGCAATGATTTTATTGGTAACGCCTGTTTGATACCATTCATCAAAAATGTAAATCTTCATAGCAGCGTTATCAACCATTTCACAAACAAAAGCGTTTGGATCAGTAAAACCAAAGTCAAGGTTGAAGGCTGATTTTATACCCTTGATTTTGCGGATTTCATCAACATCAAATTCTTCACATACAACATTGGTATAAATCAAGCCTTCCGCAATACCCCATTCACCTTCACCTTCAATGCGGTAACGGCGGGGATTGTTCTTTTTCATTTTCAGGAAAATATTGCGGTCTGATTCATCCAGCCATTCATTACATTCCCATGTTGTAGTTTTCGTGAATGTATCATCATCCGGTGTATCAAAGAACCGTGCTTTCAGCCAGCTTGTAGCACTCCACGGGTTAAAAGTAAGGGTAATTTGCTTGAAATACCCATCAGGTACTTCACCACGGATTGACAAATCAAGTTTATTGAAATCATCTTCATTTGTGATTTCATAGGCTTCTTCAATCCATACGAAACAAAGAACGCCGTAATCAACCGAAATAGAAGTAATTTTCAAACCATCATCCAAACCACGGAACAAAATCTTTTGTCCTGTAAATACATTTACAAACTGCATAGGGGAAACGGTACAAATCCAATCATCATCCATTTGCAGCTTGTGAATAGCCCATTTCAGATCAGAATAAACAGAATCACGCAAAGTATTTGAAAAACGGCGAACACACAAAGCGTTAGCCTGTGGGTATCGCTTTAATTTTCTAATCAAATCAAGTGCTGTGGTTTTGCTTTTCTTTGAACCTCTGCTACCTTTACAAACCCGGTATCTTTTCTTTGTGTTTACAAAATCCCCGTAACCATGACCTATGACATATTTGAATTCAAGTCTTTCATCAGCCATAAAATCACCAATCTTCCGGGACTTCATCAACCAAAATTACACGACTTTCGCCCAAATTGATATTATCCTTAAACATTCCGTAACGCTTGCCGATAAGTTCAGCAGCCTTCAAGCGTTCCTTTGCCGCAACATCAATATCCGTAATGGTTTGAACGCCTTCACCGATCAGCTTCAACACCTGTTCAGTATGTTCACCCCTCATTACAGCGGTAAGATATTCAAGAACTTCCTGTGCATCAGCCGTTTTTTCGTTGTGAATTCGTTCAAGCTGTTCATCTATATATTTTTTTAGTTCAGGTTTTTTCAGGTTTTCTACACCTATTGAATATGCGGTTTTCGGTGAATAACCCGCCCGGATTGCTGCTTGTGTAGCATTGCAATCAATCAGGTATTCATCACAAAACCGTTTCTGTTTTGCGTTCATAACAGCAACCCCCTTCTGCAAGTTTATTTCAAAATATCTTCCTTCAAAAAGATTTCCCCCGGAAGGCAGGAGTTCACCGGGCGAAAATTCCGGCTATGAGCATCCTTCCGGGGGAAATTGAAAAATCACCCTTTGGAACTTGCGTTCCTTTGGGTGATTTTTCACGATACTATTATATCACATTTCAGGTGTTATGAAGTGCTGTCTTTCAAAAAAGTTTTTTCAAAGTCAGCTAATGCGTAACCGTGCAAATGTTTTATGTAATCATACGAAAAGTGCATTTCAACAGCAATCAATTCTAAACTTTTGTATTCTACATATCGTTTGAATAAAATATTCGCATAATTAGTATCATTCAACGCATGAATTTGATTTATAATCAGGTGCTTTTTATCAATGAACTTATCAATTTCAGCATTGATTTCTTCTTCAAGTTCTATGATTTTATGAATCACTCTTACAAAAGGTGCATCCTGTGAAGGGCTGCTTTGCACTCTTTCCTTTGAGTAATCAACAGAACCTACCGTTGACATAGATCGTAATTGCCCTAATTCTCTTATTTTTTGATCTATGAATGTATCTAAACATTTTAGCTGTTGCAAATATTCTTTTGCTTTCATAGCATATCCTTTCTACATTCAAGTTACATTCAACATTCAAGATAAAATGAGTAATCTATACTATATTATTTTTTAGAAAACATTATAAAATTTCATTGTTAAAACTCTTATAAACAAGAAATTCATAATAACTTGAATAACTTGAATTTCCCTTATAAATCAAGGGTTTTAACTTGAATGTTTACTTGAATGTTCACTTGAATTTATCTTGAATTTTTTTGAAAGTTTATTTTCAAATTCATCACACAAGCCTTTTATCCAATCCTTACGGGCAACCTGTGTAATCCATTCATCAGGTACACCGTATGCACCACCGCAACCGTAAAGAATTCCGGCAAGCCCGCCCGCAACTGCTGCAACGGTATCTGTATCACCGCCCAAATTCACGGCAAGTAAAACACAATCTTTATAGCTGCTTGAATTCAGCAAACACCAAATTGCAGCTTCCAGCGTGTCAACCACATAACCGGAACTTTTGATTTCATCACGGTCATACTTACCGATTTCAGGAAGGAAGCGGTATTCTTGCCATGCTTCCGAACAGTTGTATAATTTCCCTACAACCTGAATAGCATTGGAAAGGGCTTCACGCTTATCAACACCGTTCATCAGGTTTTCAACCATGAAAGAATATATGAAGCAAGCAATGTGTGAAATTGGGTGATCGTGAGTAAGTCCGGCAATACATTTCACGGTAAGGATTTTCTTATCAGGCTTTTCCGCTTTCGCTGCCATTGCTACCGGAAGAATACGCATCAACGCACCGTTGCCGTTATCCATTCGGCTTTTACCGCCGCAATGGAAGATAGGTGTACCGTTATCATAACGGGTGATTGCCCTTCTTGTAGTACCCCCAACATCAAATACTTCATTGTATGGGGTAAATGCAGCGTGTTCAAGCCACATAACAAAATTATCCATAATATCAACCGGATCAATCTTTCCCAATCGCCCGATACTTTCAACGGTTGCAAGTGTCATTGAACTATCATCCGACCATGTACCGGGCGGCTGATTATAAGTTCCGTAACCTCTCATTTCGGTTACTTCATAGGTATCACGATCCCTGAATTCAACCGGAACACCAACGGCATCAGCAACAACCAAACCAATAATTCCATCAAATACTTTTCCCATCTTCTGAACCATCCTTTCTATTGGCATTTTCGGGTAATATTTTTCTTTATCAATTTTCAGTACATACATATTTACACCCCTAAAACACGGGCTGCAATCATATCTGCCGTATGCGTATAAAGCACATTCGGGTAATTGGTAACGGAACGCCCGTAGCTGTTCCAATTCTCTTTATCGTCAAACGCTCCCATGTGCCACCTGATACAAAGCATTTCTTCATCCGTAAGCTGAATGTGTTGCTGTAACAGAATCACCGACTTTTCACCATGCCCCGGAAGTAATGCTGCATTGTTATATTCCCACGCTTCATTATCGGAACGGGTGTAATTGTCAATTTTGCAAAGATCGTGAAACATACCGACAATGTAAGGGCTGCGTTCAAGCTGCCACTTCAATTCAAGGCGTTCTGTCAGCGAAAGAAGGGCTTTGGTTACTGCAAAAGAATGATCGAACAACGCCCCGGTATAAGCCCCGTGATGGTGGATAGAAGCGGGGGCTTTGAAGAATCCCTTTTCTATCAGCCAATAGGTCAAATCTTCTGGTATGTATTTGTTCATCAGCTTTGAAAACTGTTCAATTCTTTCAAGTTCGGTAAACTTATTCATTATCGGAACTCCCTTCCTGTTTTCGTATCTTTGATTTTAATTCGTTCAATCAGTTCAAAACCGCATGAACGAATAATGAACTTCAAAACCTTAATCAATTCAAAGGCTTTTCTTTCAGTTTCGGTTTCTTCCCTTATGATTTCCTTTGTTCCGGCGTATGCCGTAGGATCGGGATAACCTTCACTATTGTAAAATGGGTTGTTTCTATTGCCGTTCATATATACCCCTTTCAATTTATCCATTTTATAACCGGATCACCCTTGAATCCCTTTTCCCAAACAAACCACGCATACGCAACGGCACTTGAAGGGTACTTTGAGAATTCACCGTTCATTGCACATATCAGGCGGGAAGAACTGACATAAACGGTTTTAGGTGGGTTCTTCAAAAAGAATTCTTTCCGGCTCTTACCTTCAAGGAACTGCAATTTCAAAAACATTGCAACTTTTCTTCCCGGCTGCACACTATCCAACGCCCGCTGAACAAATTCAAGTGCGTATTTGTAAGGTGGATTGGTAATAATATCGCCTTCAAAATCTTCAAGCGTATCTTTCAAGAAATCAAGCGGTTCATCATCCCCGAACCCACGGTAAATTAAATCTGTGCTGATAACCTCAAAACCGTGTTCTTCCAACACCTTTGACAAATGCCCTTCACCGCAAGCACATTCCCAAATGACCGGGGAAAAGTTTTCTTCCGCAAGCAGCAGTTCCATAGCCTTTGGTTCAGTTGCGTAATAATCGTGTTGCTGCCTTTCTTTGTCCGTATGATTGGAAGCACCCAAAGTTGTATAAATACTGTTTTGATTACCCGTCCAATCTCTACTTTCCGATCTCTCTCTCTCTCTCTGTTCATTCAAAATGTTCACCTTCCTTTCGTCCATTCATGTAGCTTCTCAACTTCCGCATGAATGGAATGAATATCAACATCAGGAATTGTTTTCACAATTTCAACCCGTTCTTTCTTACACCAAAGATATATTGTTACTTTGGGATTCTGCTTCTTATTATCAAGCCCGGAAATTTCAATATCGTAACCGTTACCGAAATCCCTATAAATGCAGCGTTCCAAATCAATAACCTTTTCACAATAATCATCCCCCAACAATTCAAGGGTGTTTTTAATATTTTTCCTCATTCAACGCACCCCCTTAATCATTCGGAACAAATATTCTGTGTTTCTTCTTATTGAAGAATTTATCAACAACCTTGAAATTCAATGTGCGGTTTATTTGTTTTGAAAATTCAATGTTGCTCATAGGCTGCAAGCTGTTAGCAATGCAATATTCCTGATAACGCTTGTAAACCTTATTTGTTGGTTCATTTTCAATTTGGAATTCCTCATCTTCACATTCACGGATAAAACCCAAAATCGGATTGTTCCTTTGTCTGTAATCATCCAATTCTTCCTGAACCTTTTGGGAATCTGTGAATTTCTGATTTTCAAGAATTCTTTTCAAACCAACAATACCGATCTGAATCAAGTATTCCATAACATCAGCATGACCGACTAAATCACTTCTGATATTCTGTTTATATCCGGTTTTATCAACTGTGAATTTTGCGTTGAACGGAACAATTACAAGGCGATCCAGCACCGCACCCGTTTTATCTTTGATACGGGGTATATCATTTGCGGAAAAAATCAGCTTTGAATAATTGTTGAATTCAAAAGGATCTGAACCCTTGCGTTCCACCGATACCCTTTCACCTGTAACCAGCTTCTTAAATATAGCGGGGTTTGCAATAAATTCATCACCAATATCATCACCGATATTTGCCAGCTTACCGACCATTTCAGCAGTTTTGAATCTGTCGCCCAGTTCTTTCAGGTCAAGGGAAGAAATATTTTCTTCACCTAAAAGGCTTTGGATCACCGCAAGGAATGTACTTTTTCCGTTACTTCCATCCCCTGTAAGGATGAAGGCTTTTCTTAACTCATTCTTACGGTAGAAACAATAACCAATCATTTCTTCAAGCAACTTTCTTACCTGAGCATCATTGCAAGATACACGGTTTAGAACATCATCCATCAATTCAGATTTTGCCTGTGGGTTGTAATTCCAACGGATTTTGTTTGTGATAACGATTTCGGGGGTAAATCCCGTAAATACATCATCTTTAATGTTGTAAATACCGTTTTCAAAAGCAATCCAATCTGAATCGTTGGTAACGGTATTTTCGGTAATGGAAATATTCAAATATTCCAAAACTTCCGTTCTTTTCGCCCTGTTCAGTTGCGGAATGTGCTGAATCATTGCAGCTTCAATATTGTGCTTACCGGAAACATAAATTCCATTTCGATAAACACAAAGCTGATTATTTATTTTGATAATGTGATCGTTATTTTTTATGTAGGTTGCAAACTTATCAAAAAGGAAGGTTGAACCCATGTAAAAAATAGGCTTTTTGAAAGCATCATCCCGAAGGATTGTTTCAATTTCATCATCAGAAAGCGGTACTTTCAGCACAAATTTATTGATAATTCTGATTGTTTCCCTTGCTTCTTCAACCGTGAAATCATTGCTTTGCAAGGTCAGAATATAATTGAACAGGCTTTGATTTCGCCCATCCCCGGCATCCATATTCAGAAATTCCATGTTGGATTTTACCGGATGAAGCCAACGGGGAAGGGGTTGGGCTTCCTCATTTTCGGCGGTATCATAAAGGATTTCACGCATTTTACCGCCGTATTTCAACACTTCATAGGAACTGCGTGTTCCTATCTTTATATCAGCGGTTACACCTATCGCCAGTTTGCAGCCTGTCTTATTTGTTGGTACTCCGCTGTTCTTGAATAAGAAATGCTTGCCCCTGCTTGTTTTGTAAACCCTGCAACAAAGGCTGTATTCCTTAACCACTTTGAACAGTAATTCAGAACTTTCAGAATCATCAATATCTACCAAAATTGTATCTGTTGCCAAAATGCCCGCAAATTCAGGTAGTGATTGAACCTGTTCAAAGGTCTTGAAATCCGTTCTATTCTTGAATTTTTCAATGCACTTCTTATCTTTGGTTTCAACATAACCTTTGAAGAACAATCCAAATCACCCCTTTACAAAAGTTCTAAATATTTTTCAAATCTCTGTTTGAATTTCAAGTTCTGATTAGCATCCGAAAGGGCTTTTTTCGCTGCTGCCTTATATTCTTTCAGGTCAGCCCTTGCCTGTTTCAATTCATCCTTTGAAACGGGTAAGCCGTTTGGGTGCTTCCGGCTGTCAATCAATGTTTGGGTATCAGCCGCTTTTTGCTTATTGTCAAAGTAGATTTTGCCGTTTTCTTTTCGCAAATCCGACAAATCAGCAATTCTTTTTTGAAAGTGAACTTTCAAATTTTCAATATGTTGTTCTTTGTGCTGCCAATCAAGATCAATGATTTTCAGCAGCTTCTTAAACCGTTCCTGACTACACGGAAAGAAGAAATTCATGTGAATTGTCATTTGCCCGTGTCCGTCATTGTAAGTAATTTTCAAATCGTCCATCACATCACCCCGAAATCTGCTAATCTTTTCTTTGCAAAGTTGATATACCATTGCTTATCTAACTTATCAGGGATTTTTACACCCTTTACATCATCATTCCAAATGAAACAATGTTCCGGGGAATTCGTCAGCTTTTCAAGCCTTCCGGTTGCTGCCTTTACCTTCTTTACACCCGGATCAGAATCATACTTTGAAGCAAAAATTCTGATACACTTTTCTTTCAGCGGTTTGCTACCGTACATGATATGGGTGTATTTGCTGCTGATTTTGGAAACAAGCTGAAATTCCCGCAATTCATAACATTCATTGATAGTTCTTTCAACCGGAATACCCTTTATCATGTAATCAACCAACGCCTTATTGATAATCGGTAAATCATAGCTTAAATCGTTCAGCTTCATTACATAGCCGCCCTTTGCTTTGATTGCCCCGGTTTCCCGGTCAATAAGAAGGTAATTGTTCACATCCTTTTGGTATATATCACCTATGAAAGTATCAAAATCCATTTTCATTCCGGTTCGCTGTTCCCATTCGTAAACAATATCATCCAGCTTATCAAAATCCTTTTCGTAATCTTTCAGCTTCACAATGATACCGTCAGTATTGTTCTGAATAAGTTCACAATACGGTTCAATGTGTTCAACCAAATCCAACAAAAGCAACTGACCGTTTATGCAAATGCTGTTGTTACTCATAGGATCATACAAAGCGGAAGAACGCTGCTTCATCTGACCGGAAATAGCGTTATCCATAATTTTGAAGGGCTGTCTTGCCTTCTTATCACCCTTACGCTTGAATTCAATGTTGCTATCGTGTATGAACTCAAAGTTTTCAGGGTGGTTCATTACCCTATACCCGAACTTATATTTTTTCTGCAAAGAAGGGTAGTAAGCGGTAACATCAATTATGATGAATACGCCGGAAGTGTGGAATTTGCTTCTTGCACCATGACCGCCACCCCAAGCGAAAACATGGGGAACACCCGCAACAATTTCATCCTTCTGCTTCTTTGAATAATCGTGGTTTTCGGGATTTCTATACCAATCGGCAATGTGCCGATACTTTTTCAAATCTAAACATTCCAAAATAGGGAATTGGAATTCATCATCAAATTCTTCCCCCATCCTATTACCGCCCAATATTTCAGCGGCAAGTTTGGCTTTGGTTTTGGAAATGTAATCAAAAGGAAGTTCAAAGTGTTTAATGAAGTACAACATGGTATTGAATTCTTCCACACGCTTCAAAAATACCTGAATAGTGTTTTCAACATCATGTTTGCAGTATTTGACGGTTTCAGCAATTTCTTCTTCCGTCAATTTGCGGTCAATATCGAAGGGAACTGAACTTTCCTTTATATCGTTTCCCATGAACCCCTCAAAGGATTTCAAGCCCCTATCCGTTCCAAGCATCACATCATAGTTATAAAGCGGGAATTGTCTGAAAAGGCTGCTGAACTTCCAACCGGGGTTTCCTTTGACAATGATATAATCATTCACTTTCTTTGGATCAAAGCCGCAAAGAATCGCTTTCAAAATGTACTGATCGTAATGGCGGCTATTGAACCCGCACCAAATTTCTTTTACATTCGCCTTATATAAGGCTTCCAATTCTTCCGGTGAATTGATTATTACATGGGTTTTCTTTGCGGTCATATCCATAACCACAACCAGCCAATCATGCTTGAAAACCTCAAAGTCATAAAACAGCAATTCATTCACCCCTTTCAAATCGGGTGCTGCCGGGGGATTGCTCCCCCGGTGCTACCCTTGCAGCTTAATCTTCTAAAACATAGACTTCTTCAATCTCAAAAGCGTTGTAACCCTTGTTATCGTAGTAACGAACCTTGTATTCAAAGGCGTTATCAATCGCTTCCGCAATATCCATAATCATATTGCCGTACTGCTTGTAGGTCTTGAACTGCACATCAATAGGTTCTTCCATTTCTGCGACCAAAGCACGCATAAATTCATTTGCAATGTGAATCTGGAAGCCCTGTGTTACCACCTGATTCATAAAGATCAGGCTGCCTTTGTATTCGCCTTCAACGATCTTCATCCAGCAAGTAACCATAGGATCACCCTTTTTGGATTTCGTCAGCTCCAGCTTGTTAATTGCCACTTCATAAGTATCATGGGGAACTTCCCTTCTACCGCCGTTTTCAGCAGCTTCTTCAACATCCTTTGCCAAACCTTCCGTATCAATCGCCTTATCGAATTCATCCCAAATGTTAGCCATAATATTTCACCTTATTTAACCTTTCAATTTATTAGTGTTTTCTTGCGGTCAAGATACCCTTAACCAATTCAAAAGCCTGTTCCTGTGTGAACCCTACTTCCACATAAGCATCATAAAGCTGCTTTGCAGTAGAAGCGGATTTCTTTGCCATTGCAGCCGGATCAATGTTGAAGGGATTTTCCGGCTTATGGTTCTTTGTTGCCTGTGTCTGCTGATTCATAACCGCCGTAATAATAGCGGTCATTACTTCATCAGGAAGCCCAAACGGATTGTTCATAGTGTTTTACCTACCTTTCTTATTCTCTTGCTTTACGCTTACGGCGGGGCTTTTCTTCCTCTGCCGGGGTTTCAGGGGGATTCATTGCACCTTCATCAGAAGTGTTTTCCGCTGCGGTTTCAGGTTCGGTTTCCTCTGCCTGTTCTGCCGCCGTTTCTGCGGCTTCCTGCGGGGTTTCTTCATCAGGGGTATTGTTTACCGCCTGTTCCTGTTCGGGGTTGTCCTGCGGCTTATCTGCGGGCGTAGTAGGGGTTTCTTCCTTCTTTCTACCTCTGCCGCTTCTTCCGGTACTTGCTGCGGGTGCTGCCGTTACCCCGGAAGCTGCGTTCTTATTCGCTTCATCATAAACAGCGAACAGGGCGGTTACATCAAGCGGAATATCCTTTGCATTTACCTTCAATCTACCGCCGCCGAAAATAACTTCATTGCTCTTGAAATTGAAGGTTCTAACATCACCATCCGCAACGATACGGGCAACAACATCAACCATTCCGGCAACCTTGTTTGCAACCTTTTCCTGTAAATTCGGCTTGATAGAAGTGATCTTATCGCCGCCCTTGCGGGTAATATCCTTGCTTGTGTCCTCATGGGAAATAAGGATAATGTTTTCATAATTCAGGTTCATCAGGCGTTTCAGCGTATTCAGGAATTCGCCCCTTACCTTATCCCACGCACGGAAGGAATCATCCGATTCATGGGAAATACCCATCTGCTGATACATATACAGGCGGCAATGCTCATACAAATCTTCCAAAAGGTCAACAACGATTGTCTTAAAATCGTTATCCTTCTTTTCAAGTTCGGAAATAACATCCTTGAACACTTCCCACGCAAGGGTTCTTTTCGTCTGTCTGCCTTCAACCTTCACTTCATCCTTGATATGGATGAACGGTGCATCCACGAACTTAATATTTCCGTCCGTGTTCAGCATCAGGGGATCAGGAAAGGCGTTTGCAAAGGTGGTTTTTCCGCAAAAGGGAACACCATAAATCCAAATCACACGCTTTTCAACGGCTTCAATGTTTCTTCTCTTGTTTTCAGGTAACTTCATAAAATAGTTCCATCCTTTCTCACAAAATTCTTGAAATTCGCAATATCTGCATAAGTAGGTTTTTTCTTGCGGGAATTCAGCTTCTTCATTCACCGCTTTAATTCCAAACAGGAAATCAATCACTTTGTTGTAATTGAATTCAATTTGAACAATCTTCACTTCTACCTTTGCAAGTTCTGATTTCAGGCGTTCCCTGAATTCTTGCAATGTTTCCGTTTTCTTCTGCCGGATCGTAACTTTGGGAACAAACACAAAGTACATATTCCGTATTCGTTTTCCGGGGTTGTTTCTTTCAAAGAAATACTTGTATTCGTGAAGCTGCCCGGATTGTTTATAGCCTGATACATTGTTTGAATACTTGAAATCGTACAAATCGTAAGTATCGGGAAGTTCAACACCCCGTTCAAAGATTGTTGCGGGTACAAGGTAATCAATGAACCCGTGGAAATCTTCATCCGAAATTTCAACTTCAAATTCCCCGCCCGGTGGAATAGCAGCCTTTGCCAATGGGATCACAACTTCCAGCTTCATCATTTCGTTAATGTGTTCATCCGTGATAATCGGATAACTGAAAGCGTATTCTTCAAGGGCTTCTTCAAGGCTCTTTTCAATTCCGGTATGCACCGCTTGCCCTAAAATTAAGGCGTTATCCGGTTCAGTTGGGGAATCTGTTTTTATCCCGTCCAAATATCGCATTTTGTACTTGAATTTGCACTTTTCAAAGCAATCAACGCTTGAATGTGAGTATCGCAATTTATCACCCCTTTCAAAAGTTCTTTGAACTGTTCAAACCCTTCCGGGTAAAGGAACACCCCAATACCGCCTGATTTATTGATACGGCTGATATTCAGCTTTTGAAGTTCGGAAGGTCTGCCGTTGGAAGCCTTTACTTCAACCGCCATCATTACACCGTTCACGCAACATAAAATGTCAGGAATACCGGATTTCTGATAGCCGCCGCCCCAAATTTTGGTGTACCATCCGACCATTTCAACCTTCATCCGGTCTGTTGGATAGCCAGCCGGATAAATGCCGATTGAATGAAAATACTTCTTAATTTGCCCTTCAAATAACTTTTCTTCTGCCATATCACTTCACCGTGATCTTGACATATCCGGCTTTTGGGTTCTGTTTGGTGTACTTTGCAGCAACATCAGGTAAATCCTTCTTCAAAGCCGCACCGTCAAGCCTGTTTTCAACCGTAGGGGCAACATAGGTGAACTTCACAACCTCATTTTCAAAGGCTTTTACACCGTATTTTTCCATTGCAGCCTTCAACTGCTCTTTCATCTTCTTTTCCTGTTCTTCAATCTGCTTCTTCTGAACAGAAAGGTTTGCAATAGCGGTAATTACCGCCGCCGCTTCCGTCTGCATGGTTGCAAGTGCTGTTTCCTCTGTGAACGCATCTTCACAATCAGGGGATAATTCGGAACACACAACCTTGCAAGTGTCCTTTTCCTCACATTCCAAACAGCAGCACACTTTACCGCAAGCGGAATTTTCCATTGCCTGTTTACACTTAATCATTGTTTGAACTCCTTTCTAATTCTTCAATGAACTGCTGCTGATATTGCAGCACTTTTTTTGAATAGTTACTTTCAAAAATTCCTTGTTCCCATAAACGGGAAGCCCCGGTTTCGCCCATGTTGTAAGCCATCAACACCTTTTCAGGGGTTTCATATTTTTCAAACAACTTTCGCAAAATGAACATTCCTGAACGAACATTGTTATAGGGTTCAAGGAAATCTGTAATTCCAAGCGTTTCTGTTATGTACGGGTGATTGATTTTGTTGATCTGCATCAATCCGTAATCATTTGAACCGCTTATCACATCAGCCTGAAAATTGCTTTCTTGCTGAATCATTGCCATTACAAGGGTAAAATCTATGTTGTACCCCGCTGACAAGTAGAAAATGAATTCCTGTAAATCCTCACTCATTGGAACATCAAGGGGAACAAAATTCAGATTCCCCGCCGCCCAATCGTGCGACATTTCCCCGGTGAAAATCTTTCCGTCATACTGACCGTAAATCAGGATTTCACTTTCCGCTTCTGCTTCCGGCTCTGTTGCTTTATCTGAACCGTGTGAAATAAGCGAACCTATCAGAATACCCACAAGGGAAAAGATAATTGCAACGATCAGCCACGAAATCAGAATTCTTTTAGCAATCGAAGTTTTCTTGATACTTTTTGAATAATTCATCCGTGTAATCTCTCCTTAATTCCAAAGTGTGAAGAATATCTTCTTCAACTGTTCCGGGGCATAGCATAAGGTAATAAAAACACCGCTTTTCCTGTCCGATTCTGTGAATTCGCTTTTTGCTCTGTTCAAACAGTTCACTTCTATCTGTCAGGGAAAAGTAAATGATTTTGTTTGCCTTCTGCAAGTTCAAGCCCATTGCCCCGGCTTGATACTGAACAAAGGTTATCGAATCCCCGTGTTCCTCATAGGCTGTTAAATCTTTGATTTCACCATTGACAACCGAAAACGGTCTTTCCAATTCGGCAAGGGCTGCTTTCATAGTGTTCAATTCTTCATTGAAGTTATAGAACACAATCAACCTATCTTCCGTGGATTGAACCAAATCCTTAAAGGCTGCAACCCTTTCTTTGTTTAGATAGCTGCACATCATGCGGGCGTAAATTCGCTTTGATAAAATGGTATCGCCTATGAATTCCCTATCATCAATCGTAATCACGCAATTTCGCATGAACTTCCGGTATTCTTTGGTGGTTTTGGAATGTACGGGAACAATCACCTGTTCGGGCAAATCAAATACTTCTTCCGATTTCATAAAAATTGCCCCGTGTTCTTCCAGCTTCTTTTTCAGACGGTCAACATTTTTGTACCCCGTAATATGGGGAATCCTGAATCCGCTGTTTTCGTCCTCAATCCATTCAATTTCAACATACTGTTTATAAAACAGGTCTTTGCTGATATTCCAACCTAACAAGTGAAGCTGCGACCAAAGTTTTTCATACTTTCCGGCTGTTGGTGTACCGGATAACAGGATCACATTTTCAGGCTGCATTTTCAGGATAAATTTTGAACGCTTTGCGGCTTCATTTTGTATCATGGAACTTTCATCAAGCATTAGGGTAAACCCGGTTATATGGGCGAAATATGAACGCCTGAATATCAAATCATAGTTGATAACGCCGATACATTTACCAACCGTACCGCTGAATTCTTCAAGGTGCTTTTTGTTCGTCAGGTCAAAAACCGTGTAATGGTAATACTGCTGAAAGTGTTCAATCCAATCATCAATTTTTGATTTCTGACAAACCAGCACAATTTTTTCAGGGAACGAATCTGCTTTTTCCGATCCTACAAAGGTTTTACCTAAACCCATATCAAGGTAATAAGCAACCCTGTTAAATCGTTCTGTTTGTTCCAATGCTTTCTGTTGGTGGGGGAATAGCTGCATAAGCGAACACCCCCTTAATCTGCATCAACATCAATCCCGGTAATCTCTTTGAAAATAGCCTTATCAAAATTCGGAATCGCTGCAATGATATTTTTCTGACGGTCAGACAAGCCACGCCACCAAATAACCGCACATTCGGAATTATCCAACACTTTCAGATAACCGCCCGTTGTTTCGGCTTCCGGGTATGCTGCCTTTTCTTCATCCGTCATATCGTCAAGCCAAATGTATTCAAGCACATCACCCGGAATCTGATTCAGAAGGTAACGGGCTTCACTATTCAACCAATCACGATAAGTCCATTCAGAAGGCTTATTGAACAGGTAAATTTTCGGTTCAACAGTATTAAAACAACCGTTGGAAAAGTTTGTTTTGTTCCAATCGCCGCTGTTCCAATTGCCGCTGTTCCGATTGCCGCTGTTCCGATTGCCGCTGTTGCAAAGTCCGGTGCAACCCTTTCCCGTATTCACAATTTCAAGAAGTTCCTGCCACGGGATTTCACGCACGATCTGAATTTTATTGGTGCAAGATTTTGTACCGTCAGAATCGACTTCACCCAACGCAACCACTTCTGCAACCTTGTTATCAGGGTTGAATTGATAGTAATTGAAGCAATCAGCCGCCTTTTCGCAGAAATGGAAGCCACGATCACAAACCATAGGTTTCACATCTTCTTCATAAACGCCGCCTACCTCATACTGAAACGGCTTTCCGTTTGGGTTACAAGTCCAATCAGGATTGAACACCTTGAACCCTTTAACAACTCCTGTTTCGCTCATTTTATAAATCCTCACTTTCGCTTATTTACGCCCTTTTCCGTAGGCGTAGCCAAATTGAAACATTTTCCACATCCAAAATTCCGGGGCTGAAAAATCATATTTTTCTTTCACCATTTCGGAAATTCTGCTTATGTGTTCATAAGGGATAGGGCATCCACAAGCCCCGTTTTCGAGTATGTTTTTTTTTGTTTTCTTCCTCATATCGAATCCCCCTTAATTCATGGGAACTTTAATTCCGGTGTATTCTGTGAATTTCACGGAAGAAATAAAGTAACTCCATTTTGCCAGCTTCACGGCATATCCCCACGGGAACACACCATCACGCAACCCCTGCATTACCCATTCTTTGGATTTTCCCATCAATTTAGCGATAAGGGGAACGGGAACATTCACACAAGCATCTTTTGAAATCGTTGCAGCGGGTTCAAACTGCTTGAAATAATCTTTCTGAACTCCCAAAGCAAGGGCAATTTCCTTTTTGCGGGCATCCGAAGGTTCGTTCTTCCCGGAAAGGTACTGACTAATTGAAGATTTACCAATTCCGGTAAGGTCTGAAAGTTTGGATTGCGAAATATCCAATTCTTTCATCAGGTTTTTCAACTTTTCTGCAAAATTCATTTTCACTTCATCCTTTCTGTTTAATTTTCAATCATTGGGCTTTTGTTGTAGCGTTCCTGAATCCTGATCCTGTACTTGCCGCTGACTTCCTCACGGTTGACAATTCGGAATTCAGTTTTCTTTGTTCTCAACCCTTCAAGGTAGTTCGCCGCTTCCTGTTGGGTATCGAATTCAAGTATTCGGTCAATACACGCTGCAATAACTTTCTTCATCCTGTTCACCGCCTTTCTTGTAGATTGTCAGTCTACATTATTGGTAAAAAAAATTTGTTCAAATTCGGCATCCGTTAAATTTAACAGTTCTCTTAAAATCTGCATTTCGGAAGCCTTGAATTCGGTTTCGTTATTGATCTTCTTCAAAAACCCCTGATAAGTGATACCAAGTTTAGAAGCAATAAAACGCAACTTATAACCGGATTCATCAATCTTCTTTCTTAACAGACTTGTATTTGTCATGCTTTCACTCCTTTCTGTTACTCTGCTTCTTCAAATTCTACATTGCAATCACCGCATATAACATGAACTTCTTTTGTCGCTCTGATAATGCAGCCGCATACCGGGCAAACATATTTGCGGGTTGATTGTTTGGTTTTAGCCGCACCCGGCAATTTCGGAAGGCTCTTTCTGAAAAGCTGGAATTTCTTATCCTGTAAGCCATCAACAAAGGCTTGTGCTTCATCATTCAGGCTTGTTTTCGTCCAACCGTATTTTGCATCCTTTTCAACGGTCAAACCGTGCTTTTCAGCAGCTTCCTTGTATTTCTTATTGTGATAAGTACCGCCCCGGCTTGTGTCCTGAACCCCAACCTGTAAATTGTAAAGGTGAACCATTTCGTGAAGAAGTGTTTCAGCAACCTTATCAAACGGGCGGGAAAGGTATTCAGCACAAATATTGATTTCATAGAAGCCTTCTTTCTTCATTGCTTCAATATCTTCCGGCTTCATTTTGGAAAAGTCAGTTACCTTTTCCTGTGTACTCCAAGCCTTCCAAGCGGTACACCAACCATAAGCACCCTTTGTTGTGTCCGGGCTTACCGTGATAATCGGTTTATCAAGTTCATTGTTATAGAACTTTTCGTTGAACTTTGAAAATAAATCTTCAAGTTTTTCAATTACGGGTTTCAAACTCTGTTCTTTCATTTCTTATACCGCCTTTCTAATATCGCCGCTTTTCAACTTCATATAGCTTTCAACTTCTTTTTTATCAGGAAATTCACCCCAAAAATCACGCTTCCAGCCACCGTTGAAAAACCGCAACCCCTGAAAATCATCTTTACTGCAACCCTTGATTGGAATATCCTGAAAATTCATCTGCGTTCTTTTTTCGATCCTGTGGATCATTTCTTCCGCATACATCATATCGTTATCCAAACAGAAAACGAACTTCCCATCAAATTCAAGGGTAATGTAAGTGTGGCAACCACATCTGATTGTAAAACCATTATCTTTCATAAAATCACTTCATCCTTTCAGCCGTTGCAGCGGCTTTGTTTTGTAGATTGTCCGTCTACATTTCATAGTATAGCACCTTGTAGCTTGATTGTCAACACCTTTTTAGAAAAAAATTAAAAAAAGTTGATTTTCAAGCTACGATATGCTATAATGTAGGTGTGGAAAGGTGGTGATACCATGAATGAAGAACAGCGGAAGCAATATCTAATCGAAATTGGCAACCGGATCAAGCAATTAAGAATTGAACGAGATATGTCCCAAGATGAACTTGCAAAAAGAAGCGGTTACGGTTCTCGTTCTACAATCAACAAAATTGAATTAGGAATTAACGATGTACCACAAACCAAAATCAAAGCTATTGCGGAAGCGTTGGGGGTTTCGGTCAGTCAAATTTTATGTTGGGATGAATTCGACCAAATCCATGATACAACAACCCTTGAAAAAGAAGTGAACTTGATTGAACAAATTGAACAAGTTCACGGAAAAGGAACGGGGGAAGCATTTTCCATGTATATTCGCCTTGATTCTGACGATCAAGGCGAAATCAGGGGCGAAATGAAACAAATGCTAAAATCTGATAAATACACCGTGAAAAAAGAATCATCAACCGCATAGGCAATATCATTATTGTTGATTTTGGAAATCCAACATAAAATTCAAGTTGGATGGAATTTCAAATTCAAGTGAAAAACGCTTGATAATTCAAGAACATTCAAGTTAATTCAAGTTATTTTGAACTTCTATATTATTTTGATTTTTAGTAATTGCAAATTTACAATGTTTTTCTAAAAATAATATAGATAGAGTAAAAGAAACAACTTGAATTACTTGAATGTATTGAAAAGTTAATTTCAAAATTAGAAAGGAATTTTACAATGTTCGGAAAGAAAAAGGAAAATGTTTCGGTAGGTAATTTAATTGACGGTTTACCAATTCCCCAAAACACCGTAGTTCTTTCAAAGCTGCTTCCTGACAAGCTGGAAATGAAGGCTTTGATTGGAACGAAAAAAGAGGATTGGAAAACTTTTGAACTTCCTCTTGAAAAGATTGATTCTATGCAAATCGTCAACGAAAAGGAAATTCAGAAAATCGTTTCGCAATCTGCACCCGGTATGATTATAGGTGCTGCCGCTTTCGGTATATTAGGTGCAATGGTAGGTGGTAGGGTAAAAACAAAGGAAAAGGTTAAGATCAGTACACTTCTTTTGATTGATTACACATCAGAAGAAAAGAAGCAAATTCTTCTGAATGTAACAAGCAGCGTGAACGAAAGTTCAAAGTTGGTTAAGGAATTCAAAGTAATCAAACCAACTTCTAATGATCCGATTACTTTGTGAAAAAAAAAAATGAACCCCCGATTGCTGCAACAATCAGGGGTTCGGTATCGACCACAAATCAGGATGAAGTGATTTAAGGCGGTCAACTTATATTATACCGCCAAAATGTAAAAATTTCAAGATGGGCGGTGAAATATGAAAAATCCAAATGGCTATGGAACTGTAACCAAACTTTCAGGGAACAGGCGAAAACCGTTTGTTGTGAAGGAAGGTATATCCGGGAAACAAAAGCCCATAGGGTACACGGCAACACGGGAAGAAGGCTTGATTCTGCTTGCACAATACAATAATGATCCGTGGGATATTGAAACGGATAAAATCACGCTGCAAGAACTTTATGATTTATGGCTTGAAAAACGGGCTGTTAAATTGGGTGATTCAAATAGAAGTTCCCTGAAATCTGCATATAAGCATTGTTCCAAATTGGCAAAGATAAAATACAAACAAATCAAATCGTATCAAATGCAAGATTGCATTGATAGTTGCGGTTACGGATATTCCACACAAGGGGCAATCAAAAACCTTTGGGGGCATCTTGACCGCTTTGCAATGGAACTTGATATAATTTCAAAGTGTTGTTCTGATCTACTTACTTCCGATCCAATACCGGAAACAACAAAGGAAATCTTCACGGATGAAGAAGTAAAAACCCTTTGGGAAAATGAAAAATTGGAATGGGCTGATTCTGTTCTGTTCTTCCTTTACACGGGGTTCAGAATTTCGGAAATGATAGATTTACCGATTGCGAATATTGACCTTGAAAACCAAACCTTCACCGGGGGAACGAAAACAGCAGCGGGCAAAAATCGTATCGTTCCAATTCATTCAAAAATTCAACACATAGTTCAAAAGCGGGTTGAACAATCGAAAAGCGGGTATCTGTTTGAATACAACGGAAAGAAGCTGAACCAAACCCAATACAGAACCTTTTGGGCTGATATAATGGGTAAGCTGCAAATGAACCATACCCCGCATGAGTGCCGCCATACATTCCGTTCACGGCTGGATTCTGCCGGGGCAAATAAGGTTTGTATTGATAGGCTTATGGGGCATAAATCGAAAGGAACAGGTGAAAGAGTATATACCCATAAAAATATAGAAGAACTGCGTTTGAACATTGAACTAATAACAAATTAGTAACAAAAAAGCCCCGTACCCTTGAAAAATCAAGGAATACGGGGCTTTCTGTGTTTATTATACCGTGTCGGTGGCACCCAAGCGTCAGGCGGAGACAAAGCGTATACTTATGAGTTATTTTGAAAGCAGGCGATGAACTATGCTCGGCGAGGTAACAACCGTATATGTTTTTCTGATAGAGCTCGGCTCTCTTCTTTTGTATTGCTACCGAGTGTTCGGAGTAAGACGTCGGATACCCTCGACGCTGCTTATGGGCATAGCCTGTTTTGCCGTTTATTATGCCGTAAATAAGCTTGCCGATAACAATGTGGCGGTAAATATTATCTTCGGCTTCTTGGTAAATTACGTGATATTGAAGCTCGGCTTCAAGGCGAATGTCAAGTCGGCGGTTTTTCACAGCGTCTTGCTTGCCGGCGTACTTACGGCGACGGAATTTATAGGTATACTGTTGATTTCGGGCTTCTTCGGCATAAATATAGCCGATTACAGGTCAAACGATGTGCTGTATGCCATGGCGGCGGTAATCGCCAAAACATTGCACCTTATTTCCTGCCTTGTGATTTCCAATTTCACCTCGCGTGAAAAACAGCATATAGACCACGGCCATTCCTGGTATCTGTTGATTTCTCCTTTTTCAAGTGTGTATATCATAGTTCTTATAGCGAAATTGTCACTGCTCGTTGATATAAGCGGCACTCTTGCTTATGCCTGTATAGGCGGCAGTGTTTTGCTCTTCATATCTGATATAATGGTATTTGCGGTATACGAAAATATGCAGCGCAAGTCCGAAGAAATAATGAAGGTCAATATGGAACGCCAGAGAGAGGATATAAACAGAGATTATTACGCCGTGCTTGACAAGCAAAATGAGAATATGCATATTATGGTTCACGATATAAAGAATCATCTCGGCGTAATAGAGAGCATAGCGGATAATGACAAGGTTACGGCTTATATAGGTGAGCTTTGCAGTAATATCGGTAAATACTACGCGGTATCGCAGCTTACCGGAAATAAGATGCTTGATATTATCATAGGCAAATATACGGTTCTTTGCAGTAAAAACGGCCTCGATTTTAATGCCAAGGCTTTAACCTCGAATCTGTCCTTTGTGCATGACAGCGATATTTCGGCAATGGTGGGCAATCTGCTCGACAACGCTTTTGAGGCGGCGAAGCAAGCAGAAAACGGTAAAATTGAGTTTTCTCTTTATACCATTGACGGTAAGAGTTGCGTGGTCAGCGTCATAAATACAGCCTTGACGGCACCAAAATGCGAAAACGAAACTCTTGTGAGCGCCAAGCCGGACGCACAGTCTCACGGATACGGAATAAAAAGTATTAAAAAGACAGCTGAGAAATACGGCGGCAGCTATTCGTGGTTCTATGATGATAAAAACAGGGAATTTCACGCTATGGTTATGCTCCCGATATCGTCTGCAAGCTGTTAAAGTAATCAGCTTTACATATTGTTTTGACTGAAATGACTGTAAAACTCCGATAGGCACTCGGGTGCCGGTCGGAGTTTTTTGTTTTAATGACGCAATACTTGACGCTGTTTATTTTGACATAAAACAACGCTATTGTTATTTATTTGCCTAAAAAGTACGCTTCTGTTCATATTCCGTTCACAAATAGACTGTATTATATTTATCAACAATTGTCTATAAAGGGGAATAACTTATGGAGAAAAAGAGGCTTGACAAGAAAAAAATAAAAAACGCAAATCAAAATTTCAAAAAGAATTTTTTTGAAACAGATGACGATAATCATCTCAGCGGCTATGAGGTTTTCTATATCTTTATGATATGTAACGTTATAGGCTACTGTGTGGAGATGGTGTTTTGCTATCTGAAGCACGGATATTGGGAGAGTCGCCAGTCTCTTATCTACGGGCCCTTCGGCCTTGCCTACGGTCTCGGAGGCGTGCTTTTGAGTTATCTTCTGTTTAAGGATACAAAAAAGGCTTGGTGGAAAGTATTTATCAAGTCATATATTTGGGGCACCGTTGCCGAATACATCTGTTCCCTTGGCGAAGAGCTGGTGTTCGGTCACGTATCTTGGGATTACAGCAAAATGCCGCTTAATATTAACGGCAGAGTTTGCGCTCTTTATTCGGTGTTTTGGGGGATTATGGGTCTTGTATGGGTTAAACTCATATATCCGCTGTTTATGAAGCTGATACATAAAATACCGCTTAAAATAGGTAAGGTGCTTTTCTGGATAATGTTTATTCTTATTCTTATAGATATTATTCTGTCCTGTGAAGCCGTATCTCGCAGAAATGCTCGTGACAAGGGAGTGGCGCCGCAAAATCGCTTTGAGCAGTTTATGGATAAGCACTATACGGATGAATTTCTTGACAAGGTTTACGCAAATGCCGTTGCAACGTCATGACGATGCCGCGAAGCAAGCACGGTTGCCGATACCCACTTTGCTGCATAGTATATACTGTGCAGCCCGATATTAAGTCTTGAGCAAGCGGCGGCGAGATGCGCACTCCGGAGTCATCGCGCGGCATTGTGCTCCGGCTTTTCGGAGAGAGCAATTAAATATAGCTTACACAAACGCCGAAGTGATGGCTGAGCGTTCCTTTTGAACGTATACCGTCTCTTCGGCAATTTTCATATTCCGCAGCGGCAATATATGTAAAGCAATATACATTTACATGTCATCGTTCGTTATATTTAACAAATAAGGACATCTTGTTTTTTACGTGAATTTAACATTAAAATGTGGTACTCTTCATATTTTTATGTTAAAATTAGATAAATTTATGATTGGGAGGAAGACAATGGAAAACAAGATGCTTGATGACCCTAACAGGAAATACGTTCCTAAAAAAGAATTTATAACATATTCCGTTTCAGCACTCGGGCAGGGCATGATATATGCGATAATGTCGTCGTATATATCCGATTTCTACTTGAATGTGCTTCGAGTAACACCTATATTCGTATTGCTTTTAATGTTTTTGGCAAGAATATGGGACGCAATCAATGACCCTCTTATGGGTATGATAATGGACGCCCACGAGCCGAAGCACGGCAAAATGCTGACTTATATTATCGCAACGCCTATTCCGATAGCTTTGCTTACGCTCTCGCTGTTTTACGCTCCCGATATTTCAATGACCGCAAAGATGATATATGCGTCGGTTACGTATGTTTTATGGGGAATGATATACACAATGTCCGATGTCCCGTTCTGGAGCCTCCCGAACGCGATGACTCCGAATCCTTCGGAGCGCGGCAGTATACTGTCAATAGCGAGAACGACCAACGGTATAGGCTCGGCCGTACCCATGGCTATATTTATGATACTCGGCTTTGTACTTCCGTCTCTTACGGGACTCTCGGGACTTGCGCTTGAAAAGACAAAGTATATGTCGATTGCTTTGGTGGCATCTATAATAGGTAATTTGCTTTTTGTAATGACGTATTTCAAGGTTAAGGAGCGCGTCAAAATACCCAAGCCGCCGAAGCGTCAAAAGGGTGAGCCGTCCTCTTTAAAGCTCATATTTAAATGTAAGCCGCTTATGCTTGTTGTTATAATGGGCATATTGGCGTCGGGCAGATATATGTATCAGGCGGCGGCAATACACGTTGCAAGATATTCGTTCTATATCGGAAAGGATATTACCGGCCTGTCGCCGGAGGAGACTGAGCAGGCTTTACAGTCGAGTATATCGCTTGTAAATACGGTGTTTGCCGTAGCGACGGCTGTCGGTATGTTCGGGGCAATGCTTATAGTTCCGAAGCTTATCAAAAGAGTGTCCTACAAAAAGCTTA
>OLRV01000258.1_pt1 | contig 53436 bp, 49 predicted proteins | sample 1672421 | NCBI WGS metagenome assembly OLRV01 (sample SAMEA3136684, study PRJEB25190) | human gut metagenome | biome: human gut; feature: human-associated habitat; material: faeces | place: Austria | collected 2013
GGGATACCCCGCAGACTTTGTCTGCGGGGAATCCCCTATGTTTTCTTATTCGGACTCCGCTTTTGCAACCCGCTTTTATAGAGGTTCACCCCATGGCGAGGGGGAAGATCTGTTCGTAGGCCATAGCGCCCGCAATGGACCCGATCTCCAGGATCACCATCAGGTCGCCCGCCTCGCTGCGAAACACCTTTCGGCAGTTCAGAATGTTTTCATCGCTGATCGTCCATTCCAGCATCTGGGCGTAAACGTCCGGGGACTGGGTCTCTGCTTCTTTCGGCCAGATCTCGCGGAACTTTGCCTCAGCCGCCTCGCGCAGTGTGGTGTGGAAGCGTTCCTCGGTAAAGCCCGCCGCCGCAAGGAGATCCTCAAAGGAGAGCTGACTGCCGGTCGCGTAATCGAAGTTATAGACCATGTGATACACATAGTCGCCCTCGAAATACTTCTGCACGATCAGCGCAAAGGTGTTCTCATACCAGCACAGATCCCAGCTGATCTCGTAGCAGCTGGCGTCGATGCCTTCACTGCGCATCTGGAGCGTTTCCTGCGCCGTCGCGCCGAAATCGTCCATGATCTCCTGATTGACCCGCTGAGCATCCGCCGAGTCAAGGTTGATTTTCGGCACATGAAGGCTGTAATAGCCGCCCTCCGTGCTCATCTCCTCGGAAATTGCATCGGTGATCAGCTCCCCCGTTTCCACCGGCGGCTCCGTCGGCAGCGGATCGGGATCCGGCTCAAAGTCCACCACGGATTCCGTGGATGGCTCTGCCGACTCGGAGGAGGGCTCGGAAACCGGCGTCTGATTCCCGCCGTTTTGGTCGTCGTCCGGCTTCTTTTCCGGCTCAGACTGAGCGCAGGCAGAAAACAGCGCAGCCAGCAGCACCAGCAAGAGCGCCAGTGCGAGGATTCGTTTCATCCGTGTTGCCCCTTTCCGTTTTTACAGGCACAGCGCTCCTCTTTGGTGCGGAAGAACTCTTCCAGCAGCGGCACAAAGAGGAAACATACGATCGCGGCAGTGAAGCCGCCGTTATACAGCAGGAAGGCACCGTGCAGCAGCGGGACGCTGGTGACCAGTGCAAAGTGCCCCATCGCGGCAATAAAGCCTGCCCCCCAGCCGTATCTGCCCGCGATGGGAGAAAGGCCGTTTGCGAAGCAAAGTCCAATAACGATCGCCTGTGCGTTGATGGCGAAGGCGAATTCCGTTCCGAGCAGCGCACACAGCCCCTTGGCTGCAAAGCTCGCGGCGACGTAGCCAAGCATGATCGGCCAGACGTTCCGCGGATGGCTGCCCTTGAAGCAGCAGCACACCATACAGAATACGCAGCCGAGCGTCGCGGCGTTCCAGTTGGCGCCGATGAGGTTGTAATACAGCACAATGAACAGGCCGTAGATACCAAGATTCAGGATCGCCGTGCCCGCGCCGTACTTTGCGCCGTAGTCCACGCCGTAGCCGGAGTCCTTCATCAGCTTCCAATAGCCCTTAAAGCTGCCGCCAAGCAGCAGCCCCAGCACGATGGCAAGGCCGAATACCACGAAGCAGAAGCCGTTGGAGATCGTCCAGAAGCTGTCCTCCAGTCCGACGCCCACGTTGTCCGGCAGCGTGCCGCCCAGCACCTTAAACAGCACCGCACGCAGCAGGAAGGCAATGAAGCCCATCGGTACGGCGGCGGAGTAGAGGTCATAGCTCTTGTGCATCTTTGGACTGTGCTCCAGTCCCGGCGCCAGCAGGAAGGCGATCACCAGCGAGGCGGCGAAGGCCATCGCGCAGCCCAGAACCGTAAAGCCGTGCCATTCCTCCCCCGGCCAGCGGAAGAGCAGCTCCGTAATGAGCGGGGTAAGGCCGGTGGAAAACAGGAAGAGATTTCCCTTTTTGCCGGGATTCGTCCGCTTGACAAGGCAGTAGACCAGCACCGCCGCGAAAGGAAACCAGATATTCAGCGCCGTGGTGCCCCAGAAGCAGAAGCCCGCCGTCAGGAAAAACGCCAGCACGGACACGCCGTCCGGCTTGGAGCCGGGCAGGCTGTAAAGCGCAGCACAGACGGCGCAGACGATGGCCGCATTGAGGAAGGTCCCCGCAAAGCCGCCATAGGAAATATCAAAGTAGCTCTTGACCGTCTGGCCGGACTGCGTGCAGATGCGCACAAGGCCGCGGAACATCTCCGCGCGGTCGGGCATCAGCACGGCAGCAAGCAGACAGATCAGGGAAAAGGCCCAGAACAGCAGGCGGATCGCCCGCTCCGGTGCCTGAAAACGCGCTTTCATGTACACGCTCCCCTTCCGCACTCAGGCGTTCAGGGTGCGCTCGGCAGCCTCGACCACGTGGCTGATGAGAACGACATTCGTCACACCGCCCACACCGCCGGGAACCGGGGTGATCGCGTCGACAATGGGCTCGACCTCGCTGAATACCGCGTCGCCGGCCATGCCGCCCACGCCCTTGGAGGTGACCTTCTCCGGATCCCAGTTCATGGAAACGTCGATGACCACCTGACCGGGACGGACAAAGTCCTTCGTCAGGGACTTGAGCACGCCCGCTGCGGAAACGATGATATCGGCATTGCGTGCGATCTCCGCGGTGTTGACGGTCTTGGTGTGGCAGACGGTAACGGTCGCGTTCTTCGCCAGGAGCATCATGGCGGCGGGCTTGCCGACGACCAGACTGCGGCCAATCACGACTGCGTTCTTGCCCTTGCAGTCGATGCCGTAATAGTCCAGAATCTCCATGCAGGCCTGCGGAGTGCAGGGCGCGAAGCCCAGCTTCTTGCCGGTGAACACGCCGGCGTTGGCCAGGTCTGTCATGCAGTCGATGTCCTTCTCCGCCTTCAGGCGGTTGCAGATCTCGTCCTGATCGGCCTTGAGGTGCTTGGGCAGCGGACGGAACATCAGAACGCCGTGGACGGAGTCGTCGGCGTTGATCTCGTCGATTTGCGCGAGCAGCGCTTCCTTGGTGACATTCTCCGGCAGCACGTATTTGACAACCTCGATGCCGACCTCTTCCGCGCGCTTGGTCGCGCCGCGCTCATACGAGAGATCGGAGGGGTTCTCGCCGCAGCGGACGATGCCCAGCTTCGGGCTGATGCCCTTTTCCTTCAATGCGGCGACGCGCGCCTGCAATTTTTCGACCATTGCGGCCGTAACTTCTTTTGCCAGCAACTGTTTTGCCATGGTTCTCTCTCCTTTTATTTGAAGAATCCGGCCTTGACGGTTTCAAAAATCTCGTCGGCCAGCTTACCGTATTTGTCCAGCATTCCGAGGCACTTGGCGTTGAGCTCCTCCGCCGCCTCGCGGTTTTGCAGGGTCTTGGTGTTGATGAAAACGTTCAGGGAGGCCGCCTGCATCGCGGACTTCACGATGACCGCGCCGCAGCCCGCGTCGGACACCGCCAGACGGCTGCCCTTTGCGGCAAAAACGGCGATGGCGTCCAGCGCCTCGCAGCACAGCTCCATGATGTGCACCGGCACCTTGCAGGCGATCAGCGTTGCCTCCTCCAGAACGGCCGCACGGTTGGGGTCGTCCTTGGGGATGCCATAGGCCTTGGCCAGCGGGACGAAGCCCTCCGCATCCGCCGGCACCTGATCAAGAAGCTCCGCCTGAAGCGCGTCGCATTTTTTCATCAGCGCGACGATCTCCGCCTCGACGTCGGCATACTTCTTCTTGCCGACGGTCAGGCTGCCGACCATATTCCCCAGCGCCGTGCCGATCGCGCCGACCAGCGCCGCCGCACCGCCGCCGCCGGGCGCCGGCTCGTTGGAAGCCAGAACCGCGACAAATTCGCGGCAGGATTTTGTTGTCATATCCATAGATTGTTCTCCTTGTTCCTATTTAATGTCCTCTTTTGCGATGGGAAGCGCCGAAACAACGGGCTTTCCGTCCCGGTCGACCAGGACGGTCAGTCCTGCGCCGTATCCGGCGTTATGATAAAGATAGTTGACGCCGGTCACGGTATCCACCCAGATCTCATTTGTACTCAGTGCTCCGTCGGTGTGGATTCGGACAAAGCGTTTGTCTTTCGCCATAAAAAAATCATCCTCCCTATCTCGAAAAACTCCGGCGGGAGCGCCGCCGGAGTTTTTGATGGCTTGGAGTTTTCCTTAGAACAGGCCGGAAACCTTACCCGTTTCCAGATCAACGTCGATGCGGCGGTAAGCCGGATCGGAGCTGGTGCCTGGCATCATGGAGATGGTGCCGGCCATCGGGCAGAGGAACTTCGCGCCGCCGTATTCGAGGATGTCGCGGATGGGCAGACGCCAGCCCTTCGGCACGCCCTTCCAGGAGGGCTCGTGGCTCAGCGACAGGTGGGTCTTGACCATCATGGTGCAGTAGTCGGCATACTTCGGGTCGGTCTCGAAGCGCTTTGCCTTCTCGAGTGCCAGAGGAGCCCAGTCAACGCCGTCGGCGCCGTAGACTTCCTTCGCGATCAGCTCAACGCGCTGACGCAGCGGCATTTCGAGCGGATAGAGGAACTTGATCTCGTTCTTCTCTTCGCAGGCTTCCATAACGGTCTGCGCCAGCTCCAGCGCACCCTCGCCGCCGTAACGCCAGTGGTTGGACAGTGCGCAGCGAACACCCTTCTCCTTGCAGAGCTTGCGGATGAGCGCGATCTCGGCCTCGGTATCGGTGTAGAACTGGTTGATGCAGACGACCGGAACGATGCCGGACTTCTTGATGGTATTGACATGATGGAACAGGTTCTCGCAGCCCTTTTCCAGCAGCTCGAGGTTCTCCTCGGTGTACTCGGTGGGCAGAGGACGTCCCGCAACGACCGCCGGGCCGCCGCCGTGCATCTTCAGTGCGCGGATGGTCGCGACCAGAACGGAAACGTTCGGGGTCAGGCCGGACAGGCGGCACTTGACGTTCCAGAACTTTTCAAAGCCGATGTCGGCAGCGAAGCCGGACTCGGTAACATGGTAATCGAAGAGCTTGAGGGCCAGACGGTCGCCGATGACGGAGGACTGGCCGATGGCGATGTTTGCAAACGGGCCGGCGTGGATCAGCACGGGCTGATGCTCGACGGAGTAGCACATGGTCGGGTTGATGGTGTTGCGCATCCATGCGGTCATTGCACCGGCGACTTCGAGGTCCTCGGTGGTGACGGGCTTGCCGCTGCGGGAGTAAGCGACGACGATCTTGCCGATACGCTCGCGCAGATCCTTCAGGTCACGGGCGACAGCAAGAATTGCCATCAGCTCGGAGCCGACGGCGATGCCGAACTTGGACTCCATGAGGTAGCCGTCCTTCGTGCCGCCGATGCCGATAATGATGTTGCGCAGGCCCTGCGCGCAGAAGTCGAGGACCCATCCCATCTCAACGCGCTTGGGGTCGATGTCAAGGCGCTTGAGCCCGCGCTTTGCCAGCTGCTCGTCATTGTAGTTGCGCTCGTGCTGCATACGGGCATTGAGCGCGACCATGGCGAGGTTATGTGCGTTCATAATATCGTTGATGTCGCCGGTCAGGCCGAGCGAGAATTCGGTCATGGGCATCAGCAGAGCGTTGCCGCCGCCTGCTGCGGTACCCTTGACATTCATGGTCGGGCCGCCGGAGGGCTGACGCAGGCAGCCGCCGACATTTTTGCCGAGTTTGCCGAGACCTTCGATCAGGCCGAGGGAGGTGGTGGATTTTCCTTCGCCCAGAGGGGTCGGGGTAATCGCCGTGACTTCAATGAACTTGCCGTCGGGCTTATCCTTCAGGCGGTTCATGATTTTGATGAAGTCCAGCTTCGGGGTCTTACCATAGGGGATGATTTCATCCGGCAGCAGGCCCAGCTTCTCCCGGAAATATTCGACCGGGGGGAGCGCCTTTTCCGCTTCTTCTGCGATCTGCCAGTCCTTGTAGACTGTCGGATCGAGCGTCACATGGCCGTTTTCGTCCACGTACTTGCCATCTTTGAATTCGATTGCCATAGAGTTTTCCTCCTTGTTTTCCGGGATCTTTCACTACCCCCGGAAAAAATTTCTTTGGTGCTGCGCATCCTTCGTCCGCGCACTCAGCACCATTCGATACAAAAGTATCGGTACGTCTGCATTATAGCATCCGTACCGATAGAAGTCAATATAATCCGGGAAAAATCTGTGAAAAATCCGATGCCTTTTTGCGGTTTTTCAGACCTTTTCCACCTGTGCATTTTCGCGCACAAATTGCAGGACCTTCGCACCCACGACGCTGTGCTCCAGCGCCTTTGCAAACGCGGGATCGTAGAGATTGTCGAGCTGCTCCATGGTGATGTGGTTGCGGCGGCAGAGGCTCTCGCAGGCGTCCGCGATGTCCTGCGCGTCGGCACGGATATTCTCCAGCTCCGCGATCCTGTCGATTGCCGCACGGATATGAACGCGCTGCTCGGCCTCCGGCTGAAGCTCCTGCCGGAGCTGTTCCTCGGTGCTGCCCATAAAGCTGCAATAGTCCGCCAGCGTCAGCCCCTTCTGGGAAAGCTGGGCGCGCAGGGTGTCCAGCTCCTCCTCCAGCGCCTCGTCCAGCTCCTCCTGCGTGGGCGTATGCTCCAGTGTCGCTGCGGCCTGACGGATCAGGCGATCCTGAAGCTCCATCTCGGCGCGGTCTGCATAATACTGCCGCAGGCTCTCTGCGACCGCCTCACGCATGGCGCCCATGGATTCGCAGCGGCCGACCTCGCGGGCGAAGGTGTCATCCAGCGCGTAGGGCTTTTTCTGCCGGATCTCATGGACGTCACATTCAAACTTGGCGTCCTTGCCGGCAAGCGCCTCGTGCGGGTAGTTTTCCGGGAAGGTCACGAGCACCGTCACATGATCACCCGCGTTTTTCCCCAGAAGCTGCTCCTCAAAGCCCGGGATAAACATCCCGCTGCCGAGAGTCAGCGTCTGGTTCTGCGCCGTGCCGCCCTCAAAGGCCACGCCGTCGCAGGTGCCGACATAGTCCAGCACCAGCTCGTCACCCAGAGTGGAGGGGCGGTCGGTGATGACCGTGACCTCCGGCGTCTGCTGGCGCAGGCGCTCGATCTGGCGGTCAACCTCGGAGTCAGTTACCTCGACGTGCTCCAGCTTTCCCTTCAGATTTTTGTATTGAAACTCCATATTTTCTCCTTACATTGCCATTTTCAGGGACGAGATCAGCAAATCGCCCGCCACAACGCGGTCCTCCGCGGCAAAGCCGTCGGCAAAGTTCGCGCTATAGAGCAACTGCGCATTGGGGGGAAACTCTTCATCCCCTTCCCAGACGATCAGTCGCAGGCGGTAGTTATCCAGAAAATCGAATTCATAGGCCGCGTCGCCGTGATGCAGCGGCAGACCGCCCAGCTTTTCCGCGGCGGCGCGGAATTTTTCCACACGCGTGCCAAAGGTGAAGGCCGCGCGCGTCAGCACGCGCCCGGTAAAGGGCTGAACATACAGTTCCCCCCACGGCATCTCGCGGAAGGTCTTGAACTCCGGCGTGGCCGGCGTCCGCTTGCCCTCCAGCAGATAGCGCAGCAGGAAGGTCTGCGCGGGCAGGCTGTGCAGCGCAAGGCCGTCGCCATCGGCGCGGATAGCAAAATCCGGATGCTTGATATAATAGGTCACGCCCAGCAGCCGGACAGCAAATTCGCCGTCTGAAAAGTTCACGCCCAGCCGCGCGACGGCCTCCGCAGGGTCCAGCGCGGCAAACTTCTCCCGGTAATGTTCAAAAGGAACTTCTTCCTTGTGGTTTTCGACCTGCATCTCAGTCCTCCAGTCCTGCAAAGCGGGAAGCGTCGGTGTGCGGCAGGAAGCAGGCAGCCACAAAGGCGTCCATATAGCCCGGATGGGTGGACAGCTCCATGTAGGTCATGTTTTTGGCGACCTCCTCCACCTTCTTCGCGGCCTCGTCGGACAGAGCCATGGCGTAGGCGCCCGCCTGCGAGGAGTTGCCGATGTAGTGGAACAGCTCCAGCGGTACATTGGGGAACATCCCGATGCGCACGGCGTTTTTCATATTGATGCCGCTGCCGATGCCGCCGGCGACATACACGCCCTCGATCACGCTCTGGTCCATATCCATGGCGGAAAGCAGCGTGTCAATGGCGGAATAGATGGCGCCCTTGGCGCGGATGAAGTTGAGAATATCCACCTCGTTCAGCGCGACCTCGCGGCCGGTGGCGGATTCCTCCGGGAAGGCAAGGATATAGCGGCCGGTGCCGTGGTGGTCGCGCGCCACGCGCGCGCCCTCGCGGACGAACAGGCCCTTGGAATTGATGATGCCGGTGCGGAACAGCTCTGCGATGGTGTCGATGATGCCGCTGCCGCAGAGGCCCACGGGCTTCTGTCCTGCCTCGCCGATGATGCCGAAGGTCGGCTGCATGGTGTCCCGGTCGATCACGCAGGATTCGATCGCGCCGTCCGTCGCACGCATACCGCAGGAGATGTCGCCGCCCTCAAAGGCCGGGCCTGCGGAGCAGGCGCATGACATCAGAAAGTCGCGGTTGCCGAACACGATCTCACCGTTCGTGCCGAGGTCGATAAAGAGGGACAGCTCGTCCTTGTTCCAGATCATGCCGGCAAAGGTGCCCGCGGTGATGTCGCCGCCGACATAGGAACCGATGTTCGGTGCGAGCAAAATGGGCGCATTGGGATGCGCGGGCAGACCGAGGTCGCCGGCCTTCAGGCCGTCCCAGTGGAAGAACGCCGGGATATACGGCTCCATGCGGACGGGGTCCGCGTCCACGCCCACAAGAAGATGGTTCATCGTGGTGTTGGAAGCCACGCACATGCGCAGGATGCGCCGCGCCGAGAGCTTGGCGTCCTTGCACATCTCCGCGATCAGAGGCACCAGCGTTTCCTTGATGATCGCGTCCTGCAATTTCTTGCGGCCGCCGGGCTTGCCCTGCTCGATGATACGGTTAATGACGTCCGCGCCGTAGCGGATCTGGCCGTTGCCGCCGGAGGCCTTGGAAAGAAGCCGACCGTCCTTCAGGTCGAACAGCACCGCGGAAACGGTGGTCGTGCCGATGTCGATAGCAAGGCCGCACATGGGCGCGTTGTCATCCTGCCCGGTCACGTCGTAGACGGTGAATGTGCCGTCCTTCTTTTCACCAAGGACGCGCACCTTCCATTCCGCATCGCGCAGCGCCTTGGGCAGGCGGCTCATGGGATAGAACGGCAGCTCGATTCTCTCACAGCCGGTCGCCTCCTCCAGCGCCCGGGTCAGGCGCTCGTTGTCCGGCATGGTATCCTCCAGTGTCGGCTCGGAAAGCGCCAGATCGACCGCGCAGTAGTTGTTGTCCAGCCGGATGCCGGCCTCCTGCACACCCTTGAGCAGCTCCTCAAAAATGGCAATCTCCTCACCGGTGGAGAGGTCGGCGGTCTTCATGCGGCTGCGGTAGGCCGAAGCGATGTCCGGCACCTGCACCGTCACGTCCGAGCGGGCATAGGTGCAGCAGGAGAGCCGCCAGCCGTCGGCATATTCCTCATCGGAAATGTGGGAGGTCTGCAAGCCCTCCACTTCACCGGAGATCAGCTTCACGCGGCACTTGCCGCAGGAGCCGTTGCCGGAGCAGGGCGCGTCGATGGCGACATTGGCTTTTCTTGCCGCCTCCAGCAGCGTTTCCTCCGGTGAAACGCTGATCTTCACCGGCGATTCGCCGTTTTTAAAGGTAAAGGTCAGTTCAAACATAGGAATTCTCCACTTTCTTTATTGTTTCGGCACAACCGCAAAGACCACAAGGTCGCGGTCACCGTTATTCTTCATGACATGGGTGCTGCCCTTCGGGCAGTAATGCGCCTGACCGGCCTCGACGGTTTCGCTGACACCGTCGCAGACGATGCTGGCCGTGCCGGAAAGGACATAAATGATCTCGCAGGAGTCCTCATGGGTATGCTCTCCGATGGAGGAGCCGGGACGCAGGCAGCCGCGCATGATCGTGCAGGCTTCGTCCCCGGTGAAGCGGCGAATGTAGCTTCCCTCGCCGCCTTTGAAATTCTTCTGTTCCGTTTCGGTAAGTTTGGAAAAATCGATCAGCATAGGTTTGTTCTCCTTTTAAGAAGCGGGAGGGCACAGGCCCTCCCGCTTTGTTTTCGCTCAGGGCTTCGCGGGTTACATCAGCGGCTCCAGACCAAGAACCGGATGGTTCTTCTCGGTCAGGAATTCCATCAGCGCGTCGCAGTCCTCGCAGACGGTTTCGTCGGCGATCATATCGGAGAAGTTGTCAATGCCATAGAGCTCCTTGGCCGTCTTGTTCAGTCGCTCAGCGACGTCGTCCTTCAGCTCCTTGGGCATCCAGACGATACGCTCAATGCCGCCCTCGGCAGCGATGAACTTCTTCGAGGAGATGAAGTGGCGGCCGTGGCCCATATAGCCCGGTGTCTGCACGCCGCCGCCGGTGCAGGAGGCCAGCTCGCCGAAGGTCATGCCGACCGGCGTCATGCCCTTGTACTCACGGTTGACGACGATGAAGCCGTTGGAAACCGGCTCGATGCCGCAGATACATTCAAAGCAGCCGCAGGAGGTCATCGGGTCTTCCAGAATGGAATACAGCGTGACGCTCTCGACCGCGCCGTGGGTTGCTTCCTTGACCATCTTGTTGACGGATTCATAGCGGCCGGTGCGCTCGTCGAGGCAGCCTTCCTTGAAGATGGGCTGGCAGGGACCCTGCGGGTTGAGCTCGTTGGTCGCCTTGGCATCCAGCCACGAAACTGCGCCGCACAGGCCCAGACGTTCCGGCGTGACCACGCAGCAGTGCGCAGGCGCGAAGGACTGGCAGAGGATGCAGGTATAGTAGCGGTCGACGGATTCGTCTGTCATGGAGGACAGGCGGTCGTCTCTCGCGTTGTAGCGCGGCATGGCGACCTCGTCGCGGAATTTCTCGGCCTCGGCCTCGTCGGTGATGAAGGTGACCTGGCACTTATCGACAACGGCGTCGAAATCGTCCATGATCATGTGGTACAGCACCTCGCCGAAGTGGCGCAGGCGCAGGCCCTTTTCATAGGCGTCGTTGGAAACACGCACGCGAACCTGATTGCGCTGGCCGGTGTGCATGACGCCTTCCATATAGTTGAACCAGGTGTGGATCTTACGCTCGATGACGGACTCAAAGTCAGTCTGCATCTTTGCGCCGGAAACGTCGATCTTCGTCACGAGAGCAAGATTCTTTTCGCCGCCGTCCAGGTCCTTGCCGATGATGGTGATCTTATGATCCTCGACGTTGTCGGACATGGAGACCAGCTCGGCCGTGGCGTTCTTGCCGGACCAGAACTCGTTGTGCATATCCGCCTTACGGATGATCTCGCCCTCGAAGGCAGCGGCAAAGGCCACCGGGATGGGCAGCTCCTTGGACTTGATCTTGATGTTGCGCAGCTCAAGGGAGCGCTTGACGGTCAGGTCATGGTCGCAGACGGACTCCAGCGCACCGGGCACCTGATTCTCGCCCAGATCAATGTCCACGACGACCGGGAAGCCCAGAGCAATCGCGCCCGCGCCCGCGGAAACGACCACGTTGTCGATGGGGCCGAAGGTGTTGACAAAGGCGGGAACTCTCGCCTTGGTGTAGGCCAGCAGTCCTGCCAGATCGCCGGGCTGCACATTGCCGAAGATCAGCGCCGCACGGATGGCGACGGTGACGACATGGATGACGCTCGTCACGTCGTGACCCAGCGGGACGACACGGAACTCCAGACCCATCTTCACGCCGCCTTCGGCGCACTGCTCGATGACATCGCCGACCATAAAGGTCATGATGCCCTTGGACTGGTAGTCCTTGACGACCTTGACGACGTCCTCGGCATTTTCCGCCTTGCCCAACACGACCGCCACGCCGGGAATATCGCCCGTGACCAGCGGCACGCCCAGAGAACGGATGACGGGGTCGGGAACAAATCCGATGCCGGAATCGGCAGCGTAGGGATCGCCGCCCTCGACATACTTCAGGCCCTCGAGAATTTCTGCGCCGACGGCGGTAGCAAGGCCGGCATTGAGTGCCTGCGCTAGATCCTCCTGATTGGTGATCAGGCTCTTCAGAACGCCCACGCAGGCGGGCAGATCACCCAGCTTCGTGACCTTCACGCCCGTGGCGGCATAGATCGTCGGGAAGAAATACGCAGTGTCCGGGAACGCGAGTGCTTTGTCTGCGCCGTATTTGGCAATTGCATCATTGACCGCGCCTTCGGTCAGGCCGGCGACGGCATTCGAACCGCCATAGATAAGATCGGTTAATACACTCATGTTGCTTCCTCCTGAAAAAATGCATTTTATGATTCATAAACCGGTTTGCCCCGCGGGCACGCCGGAGTATTTCAGGGTTTCCGAAAAGCGGCTTCACCCAGCCCCGTTTTCGCGGGGCTGGGTGGGGGATATTTTGCTTAGATCTCCAGATAGCTGTCGGAATACAGCTCGTTGTTCTTGAAGATGTCGCAGGACTTGATGGTCTCCATCAGCCGCAGGTCGTTCGGGTTGACGATGGCGGAGGTCAGGCCCTGCATCATCGCCATGGCGACCAGCGCGGAGTCCATGATCGGACGCAGCGCCTTCGGCGCGCCGTTGGAGTTGTTGGACAGACCGCCGGTGGACTTCAGGCCCTCGTCGGAGAACAGCTTGATGGCGTTCAGAACGTCCATCTGCTTGTCCTGCATACCCTTGACGACAAGGAACAGCGGGTCGAACCACAGATCCTCGGCCTCCATGCCCAGCGCCATGCCGCGATCGAGCATGGTATGGCAGTGGTGCATACGCTCGTCGTTGTCCTTTGCGATGCCGTCGGCGGAGCACAGGGCGATGACGATGGCGTCGTTGGCAGCCGCCAGATCAATGTTGGAGATACGGGAGCCGGCATCGGCGGAGTTGACGATGGGCTTGCCGTTCGTGCGGTTGTAGACGCGGATACCGGCTTCGATCGCCTTCTTGTTGGCGGTATCGAGGGCCAGAGGCACGTTGTTGAAGTTTTCCTGCAGCAGCTTGACCGCCCAGGTCATCAGCTCCGGGCCGTTGGATTCCGCAGGGCCGATGTTGACGTCCAGATAGGTCGCGCCGGCCTTGATCTGCTGCGCGGCACGCTCGAGGATGGGATCGGGATTGAAGGTCGCCATTGCCTCGCGGATAACCGGGCTGATGCAGTGGATGCGCTCGCCGATGGTGACGAACTTCTTGGATTCGACATTGCGGGTCTTGTAGGTCACGCCCATATCCTTGTGCGCGATCTCCGGAATGACCAGCTTGCTGAAGTCGATGGGAGCATTCTCGTCCACGGCGGGCTTCTTCTCTTCTGCCGGCTTCTTGGAAGCGGCGACCGCGGCAGCGGCCTTGATGTGCTCGCCGTCCTTGAGGAACTTGACGATCTCGACCGCCTCACGGGTGCCGACGACAACGTTCCACTCAGGCAGCTTGTCCTGAATCTCACCCTTCATGACCGCGACCTTGCCGGGGATGACCAGCGTGCGGTTGTGGATCTTGGAGTCGATGTCATATTCGTCAAAGAACTTCTTGACGGAGGAGGAGGAGAACTTGCCGGCGGCCCATGCGGTCAGGACGGACATGCCGGAGGCGTCCGTGATCAGCAGGTTGACCGGCACGTTGGAGCGTTCGATCTCTCCGGAAACCAGGAAATAGGTCAGCGCGAAGTCGACCGTCATCAGGCAGGGGTCGTCGGGCGTTGCGCCGTTCATCGGGTAGATGCCGGGCGCAACCTTCATCGGCTTCTGCGGGTCGGTGTAGACGTTCTGGCGCAGGCCATACAGCGGCAGAGCCTCGGCGTAGCGCATCTGCTCCATGACGATAATGGAGCCGTATTTCAGAGTGAACATCGCAGCCAGAGCGGTTTGCAGATGCAGGTCACCCTTCGCAATCTTCGCCAGATTGACGATGGAGGGGTAGCCGAAGGTGCGGTCACCGTCCTTGAGGGCGGTGCGGCGCACGAGAACGGCATTGGCCAGCGTTTCCTTGGCGTCCTTGCCGGTCACGTCGAGGATGAGGTTCTTGTTGCCTGCGGCTTCGAGCTTGGCGACGGTGTCGTGCAGCTCGGCAAGGTCATTGCCGCGCACGCCGAGGACGACGCCCGCTTCCGTGGCGATCGCGCTCATCTCGGCAAAGTTCTCCGCGTTTGCGCCGTTGAGGATGGGCTTGCCGTCCTTGCACAGAGCCAGTGCCTTCTTGGCACACTCGGGGCATTCGCAGTCGAGGATGAGGGTGCGGTTCGTAGCCATTGCCTTCTTGACAAGGTCTTCCCACTTGTCGGCGGAGTCCTTCTCGCAGTGGACAAGGACGAATTCGACATACTCGCGCTCGCCGATACGCTCGTAATCGACCTTCTGCAGGTCGGCCAGCTTCTCGTCGGCCTTCGCCTCGTCCATGCAGGTGCAGACGGGAACGGCGAAGCGGTTGCGGGAAACGAAGGTCTTTTCATGACGGAACAGGACAGTCTCGCCGCCGAGCTTGATGTCGCTGCCGACGGTGAGGGTCTTCATGGGAGGCGCGGTGGCCTCGGACAGCTTTGCCTTGGCTTCCTCGGAGAAGTACGGGCATTTATCAATGGATACCGCGCCCTGCGCGACCTTCATGCAGAAGGCCATACACGTGGGGCTGCCGCATTCCTTACAGTTCTTCTTGGGAGAGAGCTTGAAAATATCCAAACCTTTCAGTGCCATAGTTGTTTCCTCCTTCCGCTCAGACCAGCGCTTCGATCATGGTCGCGATGGCCTTGATGGCCGCCGGATGACGCATGATGACAGCGTCGGAACCGCCCGTCAGGCAGGCGGATGCCGTGGTGATCTCCATCTCAATGCCGCGTTCCTCCGCGTCGCCCCATTCGGGCATATCCTTCTCGGACATCACGGATTCCTTCACGCTCCACGTTTCCGGAGAAACGGGGGTGATGATGGGCATCTGGAGCTGGTCGTCGCTCTGCGCCAGCGCAGCGGCGCGGATGCGGTCGAGGGTGGAAGCAACGTACTCATAGCCGTAGCCTGCGGCGGCGGAACCGGCGTTCATCACGATGGAATCCGCGGGCACGCCCAGCTGGGTGAGCAGCACGTTGAGCTGTTTTGCAAGGTTGATGTCCACAGCGGACTCCGCGCCGACCTTCTGGCCGTAAGCCAGAGCGACGGAAGCACCGACGGACTTGTAGTCCTCCTCACGGGCGGAGAGCACGAGGATGTTCTTGCCCTGAAGAGCTTCGGAGATCTTGGAAAAGAGGTCTGCGTCCTTTTCGATGTTCTTGCAGCCCATGATGACAATGGGCAGGGTGGTCGCTTCCGCGACGGATTTCGCAAGCTCGACGCACTCTTCGACGGACTTGTTTTCGCCGTTGGGGTCTGCACCTTCCAGATGCAGGCAGATGAAGGACGCGCCGTGCATCGTTTCGACGCGCTTCGCCATGTCGGCCACGGTCTCGCAGCCGGCATAGAATTCCTGAAGGCCCTTCTGCGGATAGGCAGCCAGACCTCCGTCGGTCAACTCCACGCCGATCTTCGGTGCGTTCGCAATGGGCGCATCGAAGGCGTAGAAGGGCAGGACGTTATTTCCGCCGAGCTTGACAGCCTTGTCCCCAGTGCCGATGGTGACGGTGCTGATCGACGAATTGAACGCCTGCTTTTTTGCTTCAAAAGCCATTATGTGTTCCTCCTGAAATATATGTTTGCAAAGAATTGGGAATGACTGGTTTACAGATTCAGCTTCTGCATCACGCCGCGAAGTGCCTGCTTCATGGCGCTGCTGTCGGGGATCTTGGAGCTGGGCTTGCCCTCGCAGTCGGCCTCATACACGGCCTCGTCCTGCGGAAGGACACCCACGAGATCAAGGCCGTGGGCTTCGATCTCCTCGCGCACGCCGGCGTTCAATTCGCCGTTCGGTGCGCGGTTGACGATCAGGCGCATGGTGCCCGGCTTCAGGTTCAGGTCCTTGACCATCTCCGCGATGCGCGCGACCGCCTGAATTCCCCGGCGGGAGCAGTCGGAAACGAGAAGCAGCGTGTCCACATGGGGCAGCGTGCCTCTGGCGATGTGCTCCATGCCTGCTTCATTGTCGATGACCATGTAGCGGTAAGCGCCCGCGTACTTGTCTACCTGCGTCTTGAGGATGCCGTTGACATAGCAGTAGCAGCCCTTGCCCTGGGTTCTGCCCATGACGAGCATGTCGAAGTCGTCCTCCTCGATCAGTGCAGAGTTGAAGCGGTATTCCGCATAGTCCGCCTTGGTCATGTTCTTCGGGATGACGTCGCCGCGAAGCTCCGCCTGCGCGATCTCCTCGCGCACCGCGCCCAGCGTGGTCTCCACCTCGACGCCCAGGACCTCGTTGAGGTTGGAGTTCGCGTCGGCGTCCACCACCAGGAGGGGCGATTTCCCGGTCTTGATGAGGTAATCAATGATCATGCCGCAGACGGTGGTTTTGCCGACACCGCCCTTACCGGCAACTGCAATGGTATGGGTCATGGTATTGCTCCTTTGCGCTTCACACACGGGGGACGGGAGATCCCGTCCCCATGGGAAAGCATTTTGCTTTAGATTAAGTCGAGCAGACCGGCTTCCTTGGCAATGCGCGCGACGTCGTCGTACTTGTTCAGCGCATAAAGATGGATGCCGTTGATGCCGCAGGCGCGGTACTCGTCGATCTGGCGGATGGTGTATTCGATGCCCGCTTCCTTGAAGCTGGCCTTTTTGCCCTCGACGTCCGCATCGAAGCAAGCATCGTCGCCCTTGGCGGTCTTGAGGCCGACGGAGAAGGGGTTCGGGAAGATCCAGTTCTTGGAGATGAGCTCGCAGAGTTCGCGCGGCATCACACAGCCGTTACGGGACAGCGCCATGTTGATGGTGGCAGCCTGATCGAGGATGGGCATGATACCCACATCGACAGGCATCCAGATGCCGGCGGCGCGGATAGCATCGAGCCAGTAACGGAACTGATCCATATCCCAGCAGAGCTGCGTCATGATATAGTCGGCGCCGTTGTCCTGCTTCTGCTTCAGGAAGGAGATGTCCGCCTCCAGGCTGCGGCAGGCAATGTGGCCTTCCGGGGAGCCGGCGACCGCGATGGTGAACTTGTCGCCGAATTCCTGACGGACGAACTTGACAAGCTCGGTGGCATAGTGCAGGTCGCCGCCGGTGCCCTTCCAGCCGAAGGGAAGGTCGCCGCGCAGGGCGAGCATATGGTCGATGCCGTTGTCCAGATAGGTCTGGAGCTGCTCCTTGATGCCTTCCTTGGTGTTGCCGATGCAGGTGAAGTGGGTCACGGGGGTGCACTTGCCGTCGGCTTTGATCTTCTTCAGGACCTCAAGGTTCTTGCCGACATTGGTGCCGCCTGCGCCGTAGGTGCAGGAGATGTAGTCCGGGTTCAGGGTGTACAGCTTTTCCAGCACACCGCCCTCGCCGCACAGCTTTTCCATGCCGACGTCGGTCTTGGGGGGGAATACCTCAAACGAGAATGCATTGCGCTGCTCCATAATTTCAGCTACGCTCATGGTTTTTGCCTCCTAAAAAATGTATATTTTTACGCAGGTCATCCAACGGGATGCTGCGCATTCCGATACGACTTTATCGTATCACATTTCCCCCTCAAATTCAAGAAGTATTCACAGGAAAGGATGTAAAAAATGTGTGGATTTTCGGTTTCCCTTTCCGACCATCCGGACGGCCATCCGGATATTGCCCCGCCGCCAAGGGAAAAAGCGTAAAGGCGGGTGCCTGCACGCGGAACGGCCTACCCGCAAGGGGCACGCCGCATCCCTAATGCGGCAAAGCCGCCAAGGGCTGCGCAGAAGTCCGTTCCCTACGGGTGCAGATGGGATTTTGAGTTGACGCGTAGGTGCGCACAAATTTCAAAATCATCCCGCAAAAAAGCGCCCTCTTCCAAATGAAGAGGGCACAAAGCTCAGATCCGGAAGGTCAGGATGCCGCGTTTGTCGTGGATGACATTGCGCGGGCAGACCATGGCGCAGGCACCGCAGGACAGGCATTTGTCGGCATAGATGAAGGCGCGGTTTTCCGAAACCTTGATGGCCCCGGCGGGGCAGGTCTTTTCGCACAGGCCGCAGCCGACACAGCTCACGTCGCACACGTCCTTGCAGCGCGCGTCCTTGTTTGAGCACAGCACCACGATGGGATTGGCCTCCAGACGCAGATGGATGACCCGCTGAGGGCAGGCCAGATAGCACGCGCCGCAGCCGATGCACTTGCTCTCGTCCACCTCGGCCACGCCATAGGCATTGAGATAGATCGCGCCGAAGCGACAGGTATCGATGCAGGTGCCGCAGCCGGTGCAGCCGTAGCTGCAAAGATCGTAGCCCTCCGGGCTCTGCTTGGCGCGGCAGCCGCCGTTGCAGTGGACGCAGGCCACCTTTGCAGGAAATTTCTTCTTGACGATCATAAGGCTTCTCCTTTCCGCCGCTTATCTGCGTTCATAGGGCGTATGCTCCAGCGGCAGGCTGAAGCGGCGCTCGCCGTCAAGCCGGTAGTACGCTTCCGCGATAGCCGGCGCCGTGGGAATGGACGTGATCTCGCCGATGCCGATGGCGCCGCAGGCGATATCCAGTCCCGGTTTATCCAGCACGATCGCCTTGATCTCCGGCGTCTGGTGTGCACGGAACAGTCCCAATGTGCCGAAGCGGGAGATCGGCTTGCAGTGCGCGTCGATCTCGTACTGCTCGGTCAGGGCATAACCCATGGACATGACCACACCGCCCTCGATCTGCCCCTCGCAGGACAGAGGGTTGACTGCCTTGCCGACGTCATGTGCGGCGACGATCTTTTCAACATAGCCCGTGTTCTTGTCCAGAATACACAGCTGCGTGGCATAGCCGTAGGCAACGTGGGACACGGGATTCGGCACATCTGCGCCCAGCGGGTCGGTCTTGGCCAGATACTCCCCGTAGAACTCCTGTCCCTTCAGGTCGGCGAGCGTTTTGCCGACCTTGGCCTGCATCAGCTTCACGCAGGCGCGGCGGCAGGCCTCGCCCGTGATCATCGTCTGGCGCGAGCCGGAGGTGTCGCCGGAGTCCGGTGCGATCCACGTGTTGCTGCGCTCATAGACAATGTCCTCGCGCTTGAGGTCGGTGTTCGTCACGATCATCTGCACCAGAACGGTGCCGAGTCCCTGCCCGATGCAGGACGCGCCGGTGTAGATATGCAGCTTCGCGTCGTCCTCGACGATGAGCTTGCAGCGGCCCCAGTCGGGGATGCCGACGCCGACACCGGCGTTCTTCATCGCACAGGCCAGACCCACGGGCTTGCCCGCTGCGACAGCCTCGTCATAGTAGGGCTTGACGGCCTCCAGTGTTTCCACAAGGCCGGTGGAGCCGTCGACGATCTGGCCGTTCGGCAGCACACCGCCCGGACGGATGGCGTTGCGGTAGCGGATCTCCCATGGGGAGATGCCAATCTTCTCGGCCATCATGTTCAGAAGTGTTTCCGTAGCAAAGCAGGTCTGCGTCACGCCGAAGCCGCGGAACGCGCCCGCCGGGGGATTATTCGTATAGTAGGCCGTGCCCTCGATCTCAAAATTCTCGTAGGCATAAGGACCGGCGGCGTGCGTGCACGCACGCTCCAGAACCGGGCCGCCCAGAGACGCAAAGGCGCCCGTGTCGGAGCAGACGTTTGCCTTGACGCCCAGAATTTTGCCGTTTTCGTCGCAGCCCATGGTGAAATCCATTTCAAAATGGTGGCGCTTGGGATGAACCAGAATGGACTCCTGCCGGCTCAGCTTGACCTTGACGGGCCGGCCGGTGCAGTAGGTGATGAGCGCCGCATGATGCTGGACGGACATATCCTCCTTGCCGCCGAAGCCGCCGCCCACCAGTGCGTTCTGCACCTTGACCTTTTTGCTGCCGAGCAGCAGACTGCACTCGTGCAGGGTTGTGTGGGAGGACTGGTCGCTCGTGATGAGCATGACGTCGCCGTCGGCATCCCTGTAGGCGACGCAGCACTCCGGCTCGAGGAAGGCGTGCTCCGTCCACGGCGTTTCAAAATGCTCGGTGATGACGTACTTTGCGCCGGCGATCGCGCCTGCCGCATCGCCGCGGCTGACGTGCTTATGTGCCTGCACATTCGTCGTTTCCTCGTCAAAGACCAGCGCCGTATTCGCAGCGGCCTCCGCGATGTTATGTACCGCCGGGAGGATGTCATAGGTTACCTTGACGAGTTTTTTCGCCTTTTCCAGCGTTTCCTGATCCTCCGCGACCACCAGCGCGATCGCGTCGCCCAGATAGTGCGTCATGCCGCCGATGGGGATCAGCGTATACTGGTCGTGCTTCAGGTGGCCGACCTTGTTTTCCCCGGGGATGTCCTCGGCGGTCAGCACCGCCACTACGCCCGGCAGCTTCAGCGCCGCGGAAGCGTCGATGCCCGTCACGCGGGCGCGGGCGTGCTTGCTGCGCACGGCGGAGCCGTAGCACATTCCCTTCACATAGAAGTCATCGGGATATTTGCCGTAGCCGAGCACCTTTTCCTCCACGTCCACGCGGTGGACACGGCTGCCGAGGCGCCAGTCCGTCGCAGAGGGCAGAGGAATTTTTCCCTCGCGGAAGATCTTGCCCGCCAGCCGGATGGCGTCGATGATCTTGACATAGCCGGTGCAGCGGCAGTAGTTATTGCGGATGGCAAAGCGGATCTGCTCGTCCGTCGGATCCGCGACCTTATCCAGCAGGCTCTTGGCGCACAGCACCATGCCCGGAATACAGAAGCCGCACTGCACCGCGCCGGCCTCGCCGAAGGCGAAGGTATAGGCCGCTTTCTCAAAATCAGACAGGCCCTCGACCGTCAACACGTGCTTGCCGTGCAGGCGTTCGGTATCGGGAATACAGGCACGGCAGGGCTCGCCCTCGATCAGAACGGTGCAGGCGCCGCAGGCGCCCTCGCTGCATCCGTCCTTGACGGACGTGAGGCGCAGCTCGTCGCGCAGATAGCGCAGGAGCTTCTGTTTTTTGGCAACGGTGACTTCCTTTCCGTTGACATAGAAAATAGACATAGCGCAGGACCCTTTCTTGTCAGTTGTGCATTTAATACAAATTATATCGATATACAGGTACTATTTTTGGACTATAATGCATTATACAATAAAACGCCTCTGCCCGCAAGGCAGAGGCGTTATCTTTTTTGAAAAATAACCGGACAGAACATGGAAAACACGGCTGAAATAGATTGTTAGATTTCACTTTCCGCTATCTGCGAAAAATTATTCGGCATCGCCGAACCCGCAGAGATACCGCACCGCGCGGCGATAGCCCTCGAAGCCGAGTCCCTTGTAGGTTCTTTTGCAGGCCATCCCCGCATAGGAAAGACGGCGGAAGGGCTCGCGCGCGTCCACGTCCGACAGATGCACCTCCATGGCGGGAAGCGCCACGGCCTTCAGCGCGTCCAGAATGGCAACGGAGGTGTGCGTGTAGGCGGCGGGATTGATGACGATGCCGTCAAACACGCCGTAAGCGCCCTGAATCCAGTCCACCAGCACGCCCTCGTGGTTCGACTGGCGGATCTCGACCTCGCAGCCGGCCTCCTGTGCCGCCGCGCGAATAAAGTCCTCCAGTGCGGCATAGCTCTGCTTCCCATAAATATCCGGCTCGCGCAGACCCAGCAGATTCAGGTTCGGGCCGTTGAGTACCAGCAGTTTCATCGTCTCAGCTCCTTGATTTTTTCCACAGCCGCTTCCGGCGTGGCTTCATTCTCCACGCAGAAATCGGCAAAGCGCCGGTAGGCCGGCTCGCGCTCGCGGTAAAGCTCCGGCAGGCTGCGGCTCTGGCTCACGGGGCGGCCCTCGACGGGCAGCTCCGTCAGACTGCGGCGCAGCCAGATGATCTCGCCGTTCTGGTGAAGGAGATCATAGTTTTCCCCGCGCGTTACGCAGCCGCCGCCCGTGGCGATGACGCAGCCGGAGCGCTTGCCCAGCTCCGCCAGCACCTCGGTCTCGACCGCGCGGAAGGCCGCCTCTCCCCTTTGGGCAAAAAAGGCCGGGATGGAGCAGCCGAGCTTTTTCTCGATCTCCCCGTCCGCGTCGTAAAACGGGCGCCCCAGCGACACCGCCAAAAGGCTGCCGACCGTCGTCTTGCCGCTGCCGGGCATTCCGACGAGAATGAGATTGTGCATCTGCGCCTCCATGCGGCGCAGGATGTCCGTGCAGGCTGCGTCCGGAATGTCCCGGCCGGTAAACAGCTCCGCGGCGCGCTTGGCCTGCGCCACCAGCATGGAAAGGCCGTTTTCGCACCGGATGCCGCGCGCCGCGGCATCCAGAAGCAGTCGCGTGCGGGCGGGGTTGTAGATGAGATCCAGCACGCACCGGCACTGCGGCAGCTGCGCAAGGTCGATCAGGCGCGCGCCGTTATTGGGATACATTCCCACGGGAGTCGCATTGATAACCAGCCGTGCATCCGCGTGCCGCGGGAGCGTGGCATAATTACTCTCCCCGCGGCGCGACAGCACCGCCACTTCCGCGCCCGCCGCGCGCAGCACGGCCTGCACCGTCTGCGACGCGCCGCCAGTGCCGAGCACCAGCGCTTTCTCTCCGGGTCTGATCCCGCCGCCCCGCGCAAGGAGCCAGCGGAAGCCGTCGAGATCGGTATTGTCGCCGTAGAGCGTGCCGTCGGGGCGGCGCAGGAGCGTGTTGACGCTGCCCATTTCGCGCGCCGCCGCGGACAGCTCCGCGCAGTACGGGATCACCGCGCGCTTATAGGGGATGGTCACGTTCAGGCCGTCGAACTCCCCCGCCTGCAAGAACTCTCCCAGCTTCTCCGGCGCGACCTCAAACAGCTCGTAGGAATAATGGCCCAGCAGCGCGTGGATCTGCGGAGAATAGCTGTGCGTCAGGTGCTCTCCCAGAAGTCCGCAGCGCATCACACGACCTCCGAATAACTGCCGAGATAGGTGAACTCCTCGCAGATGCCGTCCAGCTCGCACATGAGCTGAGCGAATTCCTCGGAGTAGACCGACGTTTCCAGGTCAAGGTAGAACTGGAATTCAAAGTCCCGGTCGGGCATGGGGCGGCTTTCGAGCTTCAGAAGGTTGATGTCCAGCGCGTACAGCCGCGCAAGCACGCGGTACAGCGAGCCCGGCTTGTGCGCCAGCACCAGACGGATGCTCGTGCGGTCTGCACCGGGGTAGATCTCCGGCGTTTTGGAGATGCACAGAAAGCGCGTGTGATTGTTGCCCTTGTCCTGCACGGCGTAGCGCAGGCAGGTCAGGCCGTAGAGCTCTGCGCACTGGCGCGAGGAGAGCGCGGCCACATCCGTCCGGTCGGACATCGCGACGCGCTGCGCCGCGGCAGCGGTGTTTTCGCAGCAGGTCACGCGGACGTCCTTTCCCAGCGATTTGAGGAACTCCGCGCACTGGTTGATCGCCTGCTCGTGGGAAAAGACCTCGTGGATCTCCTTCGTGCCGGGCTTGGCCAGCAGGCAGTGGTCGATCTTCATGCGCACGGAGCGCACGATGTAGAAGTGGTGCTCCAGCATCCGGTCATAGACCTGCCGGACGGAACCGGCGGTGCTGTTTTCGATGGGCAGGATGCCGTAGCGGCAGAGGCCGGCCTCAATCGCGGAGAAAATGCCGTCAAAATTGCGGAAGAACTGGATGGACGGTGCGGAAAACAGCCGCTCGCAGGCAAGCTGGGCATAGGCACCCTCCACGCCCTGACAGGCGACCGCCGCCTGCTTCGGGAACACCTTGGGCGTTTCCTCGATGGCCCGCGTGATCGTGCGGTAGAGGTCGGTGTCGCTGCGGTAGAGCGCGCCCTGATAGGTGCGGCTCAGCTCGAACAGCAGCGAATACAGCACGCGCAGATAGCGCTGCATCTCCTCCGGCGCGCCTGCGGAGATGGCGGCCAGCTTTTCGCGCTCTCTGGCGCTCTGCAAAATGGGCAGGCCGTTTTCCCGCTTGTACTCCGCGATCTGCGCGGCGATGTCCATGCGCTTCTGGAACAGCTCTACCAGCGAGTCGTCCACGGCATCGATCTGTGTGCGTAATTCATCCAGATTCATAAATTTTCCTCCAAAAGTGCGTCCAGAATGGCGATTGCGGCGGCAGCCTCGACGCAGGGGACCGCGCGCGGGACGATGCAGGGATCGTGCCGGCCGTGAATTTCAAGAACGGCGTCCGATTTTTCCGAGAGGCGGACGCTTTCCTGCGGGCGGGCGATGGACGGCGTGGGCTTGACCGCCACGCGGAAAATAAGAGGCATTCCCGTCGTCAGGCCGCCCAGGATCCCGCCGGCGTTGTTGGTGCGCGTGCGGACCGCGCCGTTTTCCATATAGTAGGGGTCGTTATTCTCGCTGCCGCGCAGTCCGGCGCAGGCAAAGCCGCTGCCGAACTCCACGCCCTTGACCGCCGGGATGCCGAAGAGGATCTGCGACAGGCGGTTTTCCATCCCGCCGAACATGGGGCTGCCCAGCCCAACCGGCAGACCAGTCACGGCACATTCGATGCAGCCGCCGACGCTGTCGCCCACGGCCTTTGCTGCGGCGATCTCGGAGAGCATGGACGCCGCGCTGGCGGCGTCCAGCACGGGAAGCGCCCCGGCGGGCACCGGAAGCTCCGGCTGTGTGGGCGAAAAGCGCCGGTCGGCCGCTGCGCCGATGCGTTCGATGTGCGCGCCGACGGCAATGCCGCGCTGCCGTAGGTATTGCAGGCAAAGGCCGCCCGCAATGCACAGGGGCGCGGTCAGGCGGCCGGAAAAATGTCCGCCGCCCGCGGCATCCTGCGCGCCCTGCCACTTGACCTGCGCCGGATAGTCCGCATGGGAGGGCCTCGGCACGTCCGTGAAGGCCGCGTAGTCGGCGCTGCGCGTGTCCGTGTTGCGGATGATCGCCGTCAGCGGCGCGCCGCAGGTATGGCCACCGGCGAGCCCCGCAAGGAACTCCGGCCGGTCCGGCTCGCGGCGGGCCGTCGTATGCGCGCCCTGTCCCGGCGCGCGTCGCGCCAGAAAAGCGTCCAATTCGTCAAAATCGGGCGAAAAGCCCGCCGGGAAGCCCTCCATGCACACGCCGATGGCGGGCGCGTGGGACTGCCCGAAAATGGTGATCCTCAAAGCGGACCCGAAGCTGCTGCTCATCGCTCGACCTCCTTTGTCATCTTTCGATAGTCCGTCCAGAAGCGCGGATAGGATTTTTTCACCGCCTCCGCACCGCGCAGCGTGATGGGGCCGCGGCAGACACCCGCGGCAATGGCCGCCAGCATGGCGATGCGGTGGTCGTTGTGGCTGCTCACGAGTCCCCCCGTGAGCGTTCCGCCGCGGACGGTCAGGCTGTCCTCCCCCTCCGCCGCCTCGATGCCGAGGGCGCGCAGGGTCTGGGCAATGCTGCGCAGGCGGTCGCTTTCCTTGATGCGCAGACGGCCGGCGCCGGTGAGGCGCGTTTCGCCCGCAGCGCAGGCAGCCAGCAGTGCAACGGGTGGCGCAAGGTCGGGGATGTCGGACACATCCACCTCGCAGGCCCGCAGAGGCGCGGGAAACACCGTCACGGCATCCGCCGTCTGCCGCACCTCCGCGCCGAACGCGCGGAGAATGTCCGCGATCTTCCGGTCGCCCTGCGCGGAATCCGCCGCAAGGCCCGTGACCGTGACCGGCCCGGAGGCCGCGCCCGCGCACAGCCAGAAGGCCGCATTCGACCAGTCGCCCTCGACCGTCAGCCGTCCGGGACTGCAATAGCGCTGACCGCCGGGGATATGCCAGCCGTCCGGCGCCGGCTCTGCCGTCACGCCGAACTGCGCCAGCGCGTGCAGCGTCAGGTCGATATAGCCGCGCGACTGCGCCGGACTGGTCAGGACGATCTGCGAATCCGACGGCAGCAGCGGCAGGGCAAAGAGAAGCCCCGAAATAAACTGAGAAGAAACGTCGCCCGGCAGGCGGAAAACGCCCGCGTGCAGCCGTCCCTCGCAGCGCACCGTGTCAGGCGCGGGGCGCGAGAGCGTGCAGCAATGCGCCTCCAGCTCCTCCCACAGGGGCGAGAGCGGCCGCTCGGCCAGACGGCCGTGCAGCTTAAACTCGGCGCACAGCCCCAGCGCGGCGACGACCGGCAGCAGAAAGCGCAGCGTCGAGCCGCTCTCCCCGCAGTCGAGCGTGAGGTCGCCCTCGGCGTAAGCCAGCGGGCGGACGGTGAAGGCGTCGGCGGCATAGCAGACCGACGCGCTCATGGCGTTCAGACAGCGCGCCGTGGCCTGAATGTCCTCGGAAAGCTCCGCGCAGGTCAGGCGCGTGGTGCGGTCGGCCAGCGCCGCGCACAGAAGCAGGCGGTGCGCCTGCGACTTGGACGCAATGGCTTCGATCGTCCCCGAAATGCGGACGGGCGGCAGGGTCAGCTCCATTGCGTCAGCCCCGCTTCCATGACCGATTCCAGCTCCGATACCGGCAGGCGGCACAGCTCGCACTTCCCCACCGCCGTGGGAACGACGAGCGTGACCGTATCGCCCTGCCGCTTTTTATCCGCAAGGGCGGCCTGCGCCAGCTCCTGCGGCGTGAACTGCGTATCGAGCGGCAGGCCGAATTTTTTCAGCACCGCCAGGATCTCCTCCCGGTCCTCCTTGCAATAGGCGCGCGCCATGACCGCCGTACCGATGGCGACCGCCGCGCCGTGCGTTACCGTGTAGCCGCTGCATTTTTCCACCGCATGGCCGACGGTGTGGCCGAGGTTCAGGAGCTTGCGGCGGCCGGTTTCAAATTCGTCCTCCGCCACGATGTCGCGCTTGTGCGTAACGCAGCGCGCAATCACGTCCTCACGGTCAAAATTCAGTCCGTCCTGCGCCAGCCGGTCGAAGAGCGGACGGTCGAAGAGGATGGCCGTCTTGATGACCTCGGCGCAGCCCTCGCGGAAGGTCTCCTCCGGGAGGGTGTCCAGCGCGGCGATGTCGCACAGCACCAAGGCCGGCTGATGAAACGCGCCCGCAAGGTTCTTGCCCTCCGGCAGATCGACCGCCGTCTTGCCTCCGACGGAGGAATCGACCATCGCCAGAAGCGTCGTCGGCACCTGCACAAAGCGCAGGCCGCGCAGATAGGTCGCCGCGGCAAAGCCCGCCAGATCGCCCATCACGCCGCCGCCGAGAGCGACGACGGTGTCCGTCCGGGTCAGGTGCTTGTCCGCCAGCAGGCGCAGGAGCTTCCCGTAGTTTTCCAGACTTTTCGACGCCTCCCCTGCCGGGAGCACCGCAGAATATGCCGTAAATCCGGCCGCCTTCAGAGATGCCTCCGCGCGCTCCAGCCAGAGCGGTGCGACATTCGTATCCGTGACGATCAGCACGCTGCCCGACGCGAGCGCGGAAAGCTCCGTCCCCAGCGTGTCCAGCAGACCGCGTCCGATCTTCACATCATAGCAGCCGGATGCCTTGACTTTTACCGTTTTCATATTCCGTCAACCTCCTCCTTGCGCCGCTTGCCCGCCTCCAGTGCGGTGCACAGAGCGGCTGCGTCACCGTTTGCCAGCGCATCGCGGTAGACCTGAAGATTTTCCATCAGGGTGTCCAGCTCGGCCAGCAGAAAATCCCTGTTGTCGAGAAACAGCTCCGTCCACATGGGGGCGTTGAGCCACGCCACGCGGGTCAGATCCTTATAGCTTCCGGCAGAGAAGCCGCGATGCGCTCCCGCCGTGGGACTTTTGATATAGGCGTTGGATACAACGTGCGCGAGCTGCGAGGTAAAGGCGATCATTCGGTCATGCTTTTCCGCCGTGGTGACGGAAAACTGCCCGAACTGCGGCGGCGCAAGCAGCGCCTTCACCCGCTCGAGCAGGCGGATGTCGTCGAACACCGGCGGCACGAGCACCATGGGCGCGCCCTTAAAGAGGTCTGCGCGGCTGTACTTGAAGCCGGAAAAATGCGTGCCCGCCATGGGATGCCCGCCGACATAGAGCCAGCCGCAGCGCTCCGCCAGACGGAAGCCCGCCTCGCAGATCTGCCGCTTGATGCCGCAGCAATCGACGACGACCGCGGTCTTTGCGATTTTATCCCCCATGGCTTCCAGATAGTCCACCGCCGCCTGCGGGTAGACCGCCAGCAGCAGAAGCTCGCAGGAGCCGATGTTTTCCTCCGTGAGCGGCGCGTCCACCGCGTGCGCCATCTGGGCAAACTGCACCGTGGAAGCGTCCCGGTCGCAGCCCAGCACGCGGTGCCCCGCGTCGTGGTAGGCCCGCGCAAGCGAGCCGCCGATCAGGCCGAGGCCGAGGATGCCGACCGTCATACGAGCGCCTCCCGCACGCGGCGCATCCGCTTGGCAAGGTCTGCGAACTGCTCCGGCTTCAGGGACTGCGCGCCGTCGCACAGGGCGTGCATCGGGTCGTTATGCACCTCGACCATCACGCCGTCTGCCCCGCAGGCGACCGCCGCCAGCGCCATGGGCGGCACCAGACGGACCTTGCCCGTGGCATGGCTGGGATCGACGATGACCGGCAGGTGGCTCAGCTCGTGCAGCATGGGCACGGCGGTCAGGTCGAGCGTGTTGCGGGAGTAGGTATCGAAGGTGCGGATGCCGCGCTCGCAGAGGATGATATTCTGGTTGCCCTCGGACATGATGTACTCCGCGCTCATCAGAAGCTCCTTGAGGGTGTTGGCAAGGCCGCGCTTGAGAAGGATGGGCTTGTTCGTCCGGCCCAGCTCCTTCAGCAGGTCAAAGTTCTGCATATTCCGCGCGCCGACCTGAATGATGTCCACATCCGCAAAAAGATCAAGGTAATTCGCGTTCATGATCTCGGTGACGATGGGCAGGCCCGTGGCCTTCTTCGCCTCCAGCAGCAGGCGGATGCCCTCGCCCTTCAGACCCTGAAAATCATAGGGAGAGGTGCGGGGCTTGAAGGCGCCGCCGCGCAGGATGTCCGCGCCGGCCGCCTTGACCTGCTCGGCCACATAGATGATCTGCTCCTCGGTTTCGACGGAGCAGGGACCGGCGATCATACAGAAGTTGCCGCCGCCGATCTTCACATTCCCGACCTCAACGACCGTATCTTCCGGGTGGAACTGGCGGTTGCACTGCTTGAAGGGCTCCGTGACGCGCTTGACGGACTCGACGATGTCGAGGCTTGCCAGCAGCTCCATGTCGATGCGGCTGGTATCGCCGATCAGGCCGAGGATGGTATAATCCTGGCCCTGAGAGATATGGACGTCCAGTCCCTGCGTGCGCAGCCAGGAGATGAGGTTTTCCATCTGGGCCTGTGTGGTTCCTTTTCTTAATACGGTGATCATCTTTTTCGCTCCCTGTCATAAAAAATAGGCTGCACGAAATGTTTTTCGTGCAGCCTTACAATACAATTTCAAAAGGACTTATTTGCAGCACGAAACGCTATTACTTTCCATAAAAAAGTAATAGTTAAAGTAATATGCAGCAAACGTCGAACGAAGCATGAACTCTGAGTCCTTTCCATTGATACCCGGAATTATACCACGCGAAAGCACAGATTTCAAGTGGTTTCCGCGTTTTTTTCGGCGGAAAGCGGGCGAATTTTCTTTCGGTAGAGCCGGAGCATCAGGAGAATGCTCAGCGCCAGCGAGGCGACCTCCGCAATGGGGAAGGAATACCAGACGGCATCCATGTTCCCGCTGAGGGAGAGCAGATACGCCACAGGGATCAGAACGATGAGCTGGCGTGTCATGGAAACGTACATGCTGTACTGGCTCTTGCCGAGGCCCTGATAGACGCCGTTGAAGATAATACACACGCCCGCCGCGAGGAAGGGGATACACATGATACGCAGAGCCGGCTCCCCAACGGCAAGCGTTTCCGCGTCCGGATTGAAGAAGTCAAGCAGCACATCCGGAAACGCCAGAAACAGCACCGTGCCGAGCAGCATCATGGCGGTCGCGCCCAGAATCCCGTACTTGATCACGCTCGTGATGCGTTCTGGCTTGCGCGCGCCGTAGTTATAGGCGGAGATGGCCAGCACGGCGTTATTGATGCCGAACACCGGCATGAAGATAAAGCTCTGTAACTTGAAATACGCGCCGAACACCGTCTTTCCGGTCTCGCCCAGCATAGACTGGGTCAGAGGGTCGTTGAAGCGGTCGAGCACCAGATTGAAGCTGTAGGTCATCAGCGAACCGATGGCGATCATGAGCATGGAGGGGACGCCGATGCCGAGGATGCGGCCGATCATCTTTCCGCTGGGGCGGAAGCCCTTGAGAGACAGATGCACGTCCGTGTTTTTCTTCTTATTGAGCAGCACCGCAAGGAAGAAGGCGACGATCTGGCCGATCACCGTGGCGACGGCGGCGCCCGTGACCTCCATGCGCGGCAAGCCGAAATAGCCGAAGATGAGAATGGGGTCGAGGATGATGTTGATGATCGCGCCCGTTCCCTGTGTGATCATCGTGTAGGTCGTGCGGCCGGTGGACTGCAAAAGCCGTTCAAAAAGCACCTCGCCGAAGATGCCGAAGGAGGCAATGCAGATCACGCGGATATAGTCCACGCCGTAGGCGACGGTTTCCGGCTGCGGGGTCAGCGAGCGCATATAGGGCTCCGCGCCGAAAATGCCGAACAGCACGCACAGGAGCATTCCGCAGGCAGAGAGCACCAGACCGTTGAGCGCGGAGGAATTGACCTCCTCCTGATTTTTCTCGCCCAGTGCGCGTGAAAGCAGCGCATTGACGCCGACGGCCACGCCCGTCGCGATACCGATCATAATATTCTGCACCGGGAAGGCAAGAGAAACCGCGGTGAAGGCGTAGTTATTCGCATCCGAGATGCGCGAAACAAACACGCTGTCTACCACATTGTAAAATGCCTGCACCAGCATGGACAGTGCCATCGGCAGCGCCATGCCCAGAAGCAGCCGCCCCATCGGGAGGACGCCCATCTTGTTTTCTTTCAAGGAGCTCATCGTTCTTTTCTCTTTCTTATATAGATACTTATATAGATAATAGTCAAACACTATATATTATAAAAGATTATCCCCGGATTGCAATAGTGAACGTCGGAAAAAGGCACTTTCTTCGCTTTCCGGCAGACAATTTTCAGATGCGTCCGGCAGTTCTTCCCGTAAGCAGCAGAATTTTCGTCAAACTGCACAAAAATTGGTGAGATGCTATGCTTCCCCCGCCCATGTGTGATATACTGCAACAATAGAAAGGAGTCCTTTGCCATGACAACCGACCAGCTTCGTTCTCTGCTGACCGCCGACCCGTCGGCCGTCCTGGAGAGCGACAGAAGATTTTATTTCAAACAGATCGCGCAGGCCGCCGAGCTGATCGCCGCCAATGCGCGCCAGCGTCCCGTCGTCCTGCTCGCCGGGCCCTCCGGCTCCGGCAAAACCACGACCGCCCTGCTGATTGAGCGGGAACTGGACCGCAAGGGCATGGAGACCCACACGCTGTGCATGGACGACTATTTTCTCCCCCTGACCGAGCGGGAGATCGAGCTGCTGCACCGCAATGAGCTGGATCTGGAAAAGCCCACGCGCGTGGACATCCCCTTTTTTCAGCAGCAGCTCAGTCAGATCCTCGACGGGCAGGAGATCGAGTTGCCGCGCTATGATTTCAAGACCAGCCGCCGCGTCTTTGACGGGCGGACGCTCCGGCGCAAGCCCGGCGAGCTGATCATCATGGAGGGCATCCACGCCCTGAATCCCGACGTCACCGGTCACGCCGACTCTACCACACGCATCTATGTCAGCGTGCGCACGCGCATCACGGCGCAGGACGGCAGCGTTCTGCACCCGTCCAAGATCCGTCTGGTGCGGCGGATGCTCCGCGACAATCTCTGCCGCGGCCGCCCCTACGAGCAGACGATCGGGATGCGCGAGCGCGTGGACCGCGGTGAGCAGAAGTACATCATGCCCTTCAAGCAGCACGCGCACTACAGCATCGACTCGTTCTACTCCGCCGAAATGGGCGTTTACCACACCTGCCTTGCCGGGGCGCTGGATCGGCTGGAGGCGGAATATCCCGACCTTGCCGACGCGGTGCAGGTGCTCCGCGAGCTGCCGGAGGTCGATCCGGCGCTGGTGCCGGAGGATTCCCTGCTGCGCGAGTTCATTGGCGGCAGCGCACTCCCCTATTAAATCAACGGAGGAAATTCCATGAAGAAATATATCGTTGCGCTGGATCAGGGCACGACCAGCAGCCGCGCCATCGTCTTTGACCGCGCGCAGAGCATCGTCGCCTCCGCGCAGCGGGAATTCCCGCAGATCTATCCGCAGTCCGGCTGGGTGGAGCACGACCCTATGGAGCTCTACTCCTGCCAGTACGGCGTCATGATGGAGGCCATCACGCGCAGCGGCTGCGACGTACACGACATCGCCGCCATCGGCATCACAAATCAGCGTGAAACCACGGTCGTCTGGGAAAAGGCCACCGGCCGCCCCATCTACAACGCCATCGTCTGGCAGTGCCGCCGCACAGCCGCGCTCTGCGACCGGCTGCGCGCCGACGGGCTGGAGGATTACATCCGCGACACGACCGGCCTTGTACTCGACGCCTATTTTTCCGCCACGAAGATCCGCTGGATCCTCGACCACGTCCCCGGTGCGCAGGAGCGCGCCGAACGCGGCGAGCTGCTGTTCGGCACGGTGGACACGTGGCTTCTGTGGAAGCTGACCGGCGGCGCCGTTCACGCCACGGACTACACCAACGCCTCGCGCACCATGCTCTTCGACATCCACCGTCTCTGCTGGGACGAGCGCCTGTGCGGCGCGCTGCGCATCCCCATGCAGATGCTGCCGCAGGTGCGCGACAGCAGCGGTCTGCTCGGCACCTGCAATGTGCAGGGCTGCGAGATCCCCATCGCCGGCATGGCGGGCGACCAGCAGGCGGCGCTCTTCGGGCAGTGCTGCTTTGACCGCGGCGACGCGAAGAACACCTACGGCACCGGCTGCTTCCTGCTGATGAACACGGGCGAAACGCCCTGCGTCAGCCGCCACGGTCTGGTCACGACCATTGCCGCCGGTCTGAACGGAAGGGTTACCTACGCGCTGGAGGGCAGCGTCTTTGTCGGCGGCGCAGTCATTCAGTGGCTGCGCGACGAGATGCGCTTCCTTAACGAATCGCGCGACGCGGAATACTACGCCGGCAAGGTCGCCTCCACGGGCGGGGTGTACTTTGTTCCTGCCTTCACCGGTCTCGGCGCGCCGCACTGGGATATGTACGCCCGCGGCGCGATCGTCGGCATCACCCGTGGCACGCGGCGCGAGCACATCATCCGCGCGGCGCAGGAATCCATCGCCTACCAGAGCATGGATCTTGCCGACGCGATGCAGAAGGACACGGGCGCGAAGCTCTCCGAGCTGCGTGTGGACGGCGGCGCGAGCCGGGACACCTTCCTGATGCAGTTCCAGGCGGATATGCTGAACTGCCCGGTAAAGCGCCCGGTCGTGCGCGAAACGACCGCGTTGGGCGCGGCCTATCTGGCAGGGCTTGCCGTCGGCTTCTGGAAAGATCAGGAGGAACTGAAGCGCCTGTGGCAGTGCGATGTGACTTTCCTGCCGCACATGGACGAAGCCCGGCGGGAGGAATGCCGCCGCGGCTGGGAAAAGGCCGTCGGCCGCAGCCTCGACTGGGCGGAGCACTGAGGGAAATTGCCCCGCGTGCAATTTCAAAAAAAATCCCGGGCGACCTGCTGAAGCAGGTCGCCCGGGATTTGGTTTTTACCCTACCTCCGCGATCTGCGGGGTGATCAGGTTTTCCAGACAGAAGCGCATGATGGCGCGGCGGGTGACAATGCCGATGAAATCGCCCTTGTCGTCCACGACGGGAACGAAGTTCTGATCCGTCGCTTTCAGCAGCAGGCTCTGCATATCCGTCGAAACGGAAACGGGGAGATTGTCCTTGCGGTGGCCGATCTCCATGATATTGTGGTTTTCCGTGTCGCGCAGATCCATGCAGCACAGGTTTTTGACCGCCCACAACAGGTCGCCCTCGGTCAGCGTGCCGCAGTACGTGCCGCAGCGGCTGAGGATGGGCAGCGCAGTGTAACCGGAATTTTCCATTCGCTCCAATGCCTGACGGAGCGTATAATCATCATACAGATATGTACAGGTAGCCTTGGGAGTCAGAAAAAACAGCAGGTTCAAGATATCGCCTCTCTTTCCCGAAGCGGAGCCGTCGGGGTACTTCCGGCATTTACCGGCATCTCTATTATAGCACACTGAGAGGTCGATTTCTGTAAACAAAATATGAAGTTGCAAAAAGGCACCGAGAAAAACCTCGGCGCCTTTTGTGCAGTTTGCACAAATCTTATGCGATAGGCTGATTTGCAGCTTCGATGATCTTCACGAACTTTTCGGGAACCAGAGAAGCGCCGCCGATCAGGCCGCCGTCGATGTCCGGCTGTGCCAGCAGTTCAAAGGCGTTCTTCTCGTTCATGGAGCCGCCATAGAGAATGGTGGTCGCGCGGGCGTTCTTGGAGCCGAACAGCTTGCGGACGATGGAGCGGATGTGCTCGCAGACCTCTTCCGCCTGCTCCGGCGTTGCGGTGCGGCCGGTACCGATGGCCCAGATGGGCTCATAGGCGATGACCAGCTTGCGGCTCTTCTCTTCCGGCACGCCGGCGAGGGCCAGCTTAATCTGCATGGAGATCCATTCCTCGGTGATGCCCGCCTCACGCTGCTCCAGCGTTTCGCCGCAGCAGACGATGGGGGTCAGGCCGGCTTCCAGCGCGGCCAGCGTCTTGGCGTTGATCTCGGCGTCGGTCTCGCCCATGGCGCGGCGCTCGGAGTGGCCCAGAATGACGTACTTGCAGCCTGCGTCGAGGAGCATACCGGTGGAAATCTCGCCGGTGTATGCGCCGGAGGCGTTGGCGTTGCAGTTCTCGGCGCCGATGCCGACGCGGGTCTCACGCATGGCGCGGACGGCGGCGGGGATGCAGACGGCGGGGACGCACAGGGCGATGTCGCACCAGCGGCCCTTGGGCAGAATGGCCTTGAGCTCGGTCATGAACGCCTTCGTTTCGGAGGGCGTCTTGTTCATCTTCCAGTTGCCTGCGATCAGGGTCTTACGGTATTTACGGTTCATCTTTCTTTTGCTCCTTATGAATTATTTGTCCTGCAGGCAGGCGATACCGGGAAGTTCCAGACCTTCGAGGAATTCCAGGGAAGCGCCACCGCCGGTGGAGATGTGGGTGATCTTATCTGCAAAGCCGAGCTGCTCGCAGGCAGCCGCAGAGTCGCCGCCGCCGACGATGGTCACGGCGTCGCTGTCTGCCAGCGCCTGTGCTACGGCGATGGTGCCCTTGGCGAGCGTCGGGTTCTCGAACACGCCCATCGGGCCGTTCCACACGACGGTCTTGGCACTCTTGACCGCCTCGGCAAAGAGCTCGCGGGTCTTTTCGCCGATGTCCAGACCTTCCTTGTCATCGGGGATGGCGTCGGCGGCAACGGTCTCGACCTCGATCGGGCCGTCAATGGGGTTGGGGAAATCGGAAGCGACGACGGTGTCGACCGGCAGCAGGAGCTTGACACCCTTCTCTTCGGCCTTCTTCATCATGTCGCGGCAGTAGTCGATCTTCTCATTGTCCAGCAGGGACTTGCCGACGGAGTAGCCCTTCGCAGCAAGGAAGGTATAGGCCATGCCGCCGCCGATGATGAGGGTGTCGACCTTCTCCAGCAGGTTGTTGATGACGTTGAGCTTGTCGGAAACCTTGGCGCCGCCGAGGATGGCGACGAAGGGACGGGTGGGATCGGCCAGCGCCTTGCCCATGATGGAAACTTCCTTCTCGACGAGGAAGCCGCAGACTGCGGGCAGATAAGCTGCCACACCCGCGGTGGAGGAATGGGCTCTGTGCGCGGTGCCGAAGGCATCGTTGACAAAGATGTCGGCCAGAGAAGCCAGTTCCTTGGACAGCTCCGGATCGTTCTTCGTCTCGCCCTTCATGTAGCGGACGTTCTCCAGCAGCATCACGTCGCCGTCCTTGAGCGCGGCGGCCTTTGCCTTGGCGTCCTCGCCGACGACGTCGGAAGCCATGATGACCTGCTTGCCCAGCAGCTCGCTCAGACGGTCGGCGACGACCTTCAGGGACAGCTCCGGCTTCCACTCGCCCTTGGGCTTGCCCATATGGGAGCAGAGGATGACGCGCGCACCGTGCGCGATCAGATACTCGATGGTCGGCAGCGCGGCGACGATGCGCTTATCGCTCGTGATCTTGCCGTCCTTGGTGGGGACGTTGAAGTCGCAGCGGCAGAGGACTCTCTTGCCCTTGACGTCGATGTCCTTAACGGATTTCTTGTTGTAATTCATATGTGTACCTCCTAGAAATGTTTCATTTTTCCGAACTCACACAGATGGGGAAACTCCAACTGCCGCAGCGCTTCAAACACACCCACGGCAACGGAATTGCTCAGGTTCAGGGAACGGGCCTCCTCCCGCATGGGGATGCGGACGCAGTCGGCGCGATGTGCCTCCAGAAAGTCCTCCGGCAGCCCCCGCGTTTCCCTTCCGAAGAAGAGGAAGCAGCCGTCCCGATAATCCGCCTCGGTATAGCCTCGCGGCGCCTTGGTGGAAAACAGGCGCATCTGCCCGACGGCATTGCGCGCGAACAGCTCGTCCAGATCTTCGTAAACGCGGACATCCACCAGATGCCAGTAGTCCAGCCCCGCCCGGCGGACGGCCCGCTCGGAAATGTCGAAGCCCAGCGGCTTGACCAGATGCAGCACCGAGCCGGTCGCGGCACAGGTGCGGGCGATATTGCCGGTGTTCTGCGGGATCTCCGGCGCAACAAGAACTACATTCAGCATAGGTCGTTCCTTGAATATGGAAGAAATTCAGCCGTTTCCCGCAGAAATTCTCCGGAAAACGCCACTTGGTTTATTCTATGATAAATCGACGCAAAATTCAACCGCCTTTCTCAATTTTTGAAAAAAATTTCACACATTTTTTGCGCGTTTTTCCCCGTAACTTCTCGTACAATTCCACAAAAGGCACCGCCGCAGAAAACTGCGGCGGTGCTCACACGGTCATTCCAGCTGGTCAAGATTCTTGCCGAAGCTCGTCAGGCAGTGCGCCATGAACCAGTCCAGCTCCGGCAGCCGCATATCCTCCAGCGCCTGCCGGGTCTGGGCCGCGGCGGACTCGAACTCCAGATTGCCCGCCTTTAATTCCTCGATGCACTTGATGTGCGCGGAGAGCTTGTCGGCGGCCTTGACGATGTCGTGTACGCTCTCGTCGGATTCGTAGACCAGCGGGGCGTAGCTCTCGCGCAGCTGCGGCGGGAGCATTTGCAGAAGCTTCGTGCCGCTGATGTGCTCGACCTGCTTGTAGGCGGTCTTGATGTCGGGATTATAATACTTCACCGGCGTGGGCAGGTCGCCCGTCAGGATCTCGGAAGCGTCATGAAACAGCGCGGCCACCGCGCAGCGCTCCGGCTCCGCCGGCAGGCCGAGAATATCCCGGCGGATCAGTGCCAGCGCGTGCGCCAGCACCGCGACCATGTGGCTGTGCTCCTGCACGTTTTCGGAAAAGGTGTTGCGCATCAGCCCCCAGCGCGTGATATAGCGCATCCGGGACACCAGCGCGTAAAACTGATATTCGTCCATAGCGGCTCCTCAGATCTCATCGTAATCGTATTCCGCCCGGCGATGCGGCCGCTGTGAGCGGCTCTGCACCGCGGCAGGACGGGGCGCGGGCGGGCGGCGGCGCGGCGGCGCAGCCTTGGGCGCGCGGTAATTCTCCCCGCGGACGGCCGCGGCCATTTCCAGATACAGCCGGTAAAAATCCTCCGGCGTGCGGACGCTGTCCTCCGCATCGTGCAGCCAGCCGCAGGTCTCCGGTGCCAGCCGTCCGAGATGGCGGACAAAGGGCGCTGCCGCGCCCAGCGCATCGGCAAAGGGCAGCATCCGGTAAAAATACTGCGGGTCCTGATAGATCAGGCGCTGCAGGGTGCCCTGATCGGCGCGGCGCAGAAAGCGCCGCAGGCCAAGGAGGCGCCGCGCCTGCTCCTGTCCCGTCTGCGTGCGCCGTCCGCCGAAGATCGTCGTCAGCGCACAGAAGCTCTGCAATAAAACATCCAGAAATACGATCACGCCCTTGCCCGCGAAATGGCCGAGCAGCGCGAGCGTCACCAGCGCGCCCAGTCCCATCGGCAGCCACACACGGCGGCCGCGGCGCAGGGCCATCAGGATCGCCCGCTGCACAAGGAAGTGCAGCGACCCGCAGACAAGCGTCAGAAGCACAAGGAACACCCAGCGCGCGCCGCCCGCGGGCAGCAGCACGTCAAAGAGCATCAGGCTGACCGCCAGTCCCGCGGCAAGGCCGATGCCCCGCAGGACAAGCGGACTGCCGCTGTGCGGCGAAAACAGGCGGCGCAGCCAGCTTCTGCGGACGGAAGCCTTCATCTGGTCGGCGGCCGCACGGAAGCGCAGGCTGCCCGCGTCGCAGACGTCGCCATTGCGGAAGATCGTCTTGAAAAACTTGCGCTCGACCGGCTTGCGCTCATTGCCCATCTCCATCTGTTTATAAAGGAGCACCCGCCCGCGGCGGCTGCGGACGATGCGCACATAGCCGAGATTTCCCCAGTGCGCGACCACGCCAGCGGGGTCGGCCGGCGCGCCGTAGAGCTGGCAGGGCACTTCGCCGGCGGTGCTGTCCGTCCCGGCGGTCTGCTGCTGCCGCGGCAGGATCAGGCCATAGCGCAAAAGAAAGAACCAGTAGGCCAGCGCGGCCAGAAGCAGGACGAAAAACAGCAGCGTATCCAACTTCGCCGTCTTGCCAGGCAGATTGCCCACGCGGAACGTCCCCGCCGGGAACTGCACGTCCATCTGCAGCGTTTCGTGATCCTTGAGCGCCTCGATGGACTGCGCGGTCACGGTGTTCTCCGTCACATCGATCTTCAGATAATTGTCGATGATGTCCTCATAATAGCCGCTCGTCCACTCCGGCGCAGTGGTGACCGCCGCCGGGAACGCCACACGCAGCGTCATGCTGCCAATCGCGTATTCCCAGCCGGTCTGCGGCGCATAGAGCCGGAAGCGCTGGCCGGAGGAGGTTTCCGTCACGCCGCTTGGCAGCGTGTATGTACAGGAAAAGCTCTGCTTGCCGGAGAAGCCCGCCGGATTGGAGAGGGTGAGGCAGGTCGCGCCGTCCACCGTCGTTTTTTTGTAAGCCCAGCCGGAAAGAACGATGTCCTTCGCCCCGGTGCCGAGCGGGATCTGAAGCTCCTGCACCGCCGCGGAGAATTCCACCTCCGCCGTCATCGTGACCTGCGCGGTGCCGTCCTCGCCGACCGTGACGTCGGTATTCAGGGCGGTGATCTCCGCGTCCGCGGCCCACGCTGCGCCCGCAAGGGCAAACAGGCAGAAAAACAGAATCAGAATTCGCCGCACGGCGATCACCTCCCCATCATAAAAGTCATTCATACGATAGCACAATTCCGGGCAAATTTCAACTTGCTTCTGCGATTCTTCCTGAAAAAGGCGAAAATCCGACCCGAACGCGGGAGAATTGTTTTCTCTTGCGGCGCATGGGGAACTATGGTATAATGAAAGCATCCTGAACCACGGAGGGATCCGACATGGAACGACCCAATGAAAATCTGTTTTCCTATCTGCGCTGGCGCGGCGATCTGTCCTTTGCCGCCGACCCTCTGAACGAGGTGGACGCGCTGGCCTTCGCCGTTTTTTCCTATCTGGACTATTCCGCCGTTTCGGACGGGCTTGATCTGAAAAGTGCTGCCGCCGTCGTAAAAAAGACGATGGTGTCCCCGCGCACCTCTCTGGTCGGCCGTCTGGAAGCGCTGGAGCAGGCGGCGCAGACGCCGCGTTTTTCCGGCGTCACGGTTTCTCATTATAAAACCATCCACGACGAGGCGCAGGGGATGCAGTTCGCCGCCGTGACCTTCCGCCTGCCCACGGGCGGCGTCGTGATCGCCTACCGCGGCACGGACGACACGCTCATCGGCTGGGAGGAGGACTGCCGCATCGGCTACGCCCCCGTCATCCCGGCGCAGAAGGAGGCCGCCTATTACGCCCGCGAGGTCTGCGATGCCTTTCCTCGCGTGCCGGTCTGGATCACCGGGCATTCCAAGGGCGGCAATCTGGCGGTCTTTGCCGGCGCGTACCTGCTTGCCCGGCAGCAGAAGCGGCTCGTCACGGTGTATAACAACGACGGGCCCGGCTTCTCCGCGCGTTTTCTCGCCGGGGACGGCTATCGCGCCGTCGCGCCGAAGGTGCGCAAGTTCCTGCCGGAGTCGTCCATCGTCGGTGCGTTTCTGGAGAGCGAAACGGAGTCGCACATCATCGAAAGCAGCGGCGTTGCCATCAATCAGCACGACCCGCTGACCTGGCAAATCAGCGGCAGTCATCTCGTCGCCGCCGCGGAGCGTTCCTCCTTCGGCCGCCATTCCGACGCGGTGATCGACGGCTGGCTGGAAACGCTCTCCGACAGCGATCGCAAGAAGCTGACCGAGCTGGTGTTCACGGTGCTGCATTCCTCGGACAATCACACGCTAGAGGACATCAAGAACACGCCCCTGTGGGCGAATCTTTCCTCCATGGCGCGCACCTACGCCGGGCTTGGCAAGGAGCAGCGGCAGTTCTTTGACGACGCGGTCAAGCGTCTGATGCTTCAGGTCAAGGAAGAAGCGCTGCGCGGACGGAAAAAGCGCGCCGCGGCGAAATAAACAATGCAATAACGCCCGATCGGCCGGACAGGATATGCTGTCCGGCCGATCGGGCGCTGTTTTTTTGCAAGGCTGCGCTATTGACGCTCAAAGCCGAGGTATCTGGTTCCCTGAAATGTGAGCTTTCCTCTGTCCCCCTCCACGAGCAGGCCGTATTCGCTTCCCGCCATGGGCAGCTCCATCCGGTCCCCGCTTTCGACCTGAAAGGTCGCATAATATGTAGTAGAGGTATGATACTGCATCCTGTCGGCCCCGCCGTGGTGGTGCGTCACATTGGTTCGCTTCGCCACGACCGTCGCCGGGACCGTCAGCCGCGGCGCTTTGTTATTTCTGCTCCACTGCCTGAGTCCCCTGACCATGCTTACGACGATGACAGAAAGGATCAATGCAAATACGATAAAGAACATCACGTAGAATAATTGGAAGCTTCCCATGAATCCCATAGTTTTTCCTCTTTCAAAAGCACTTCCCGCTTCTCCGGCCGCAGGCGTCGCCCATTCACAGCCCTCCGGCGGCCGGAGGTTTAATCTCTCCTCTGCCTGCCGCCGACGATGATGATCAGCCGCAGAAGCTGCGCCAGCGACGCGCTGAGCGCGGCAACATAAGTCAGTGCCGCAGCCTTCAGAACCTTTTTCGCTCCCTGCTGCTCCTCCGGCAGGAGAAGCCCGCAGCGCTCGATGGCGGCAACCGCACGGCGGCTGGCGTTGAACTCCGTCGGCAGCGTCACGAGCTGGAACAGCACGCACAGGCTGTAGCAGGCCACGCCGATCCACGCAATGAGGTTGAAAAATTCCGTATACGGTGCAAAGATGCGCAGTCCCGGCAGCAGAAGTCCCAGAATAATCAGCGGAACGGACAGCTTCGAGCCGATATTGGTAGCCGGAATGATGGCCGCGCGGATGCGGATGGGCAAATAGTGCGCGGCATACTGCGCCGCGTGACCCGCCTCATGCGCCGCTACGCCTACCGCCGCGGGCGTGGCTGCGTCATAGACGTCCTGCGAAAGCCGGATGACCTTGTTTTTCGGGTCGTAGTGGTCGGTGAGATTGCCGGACACATATTCAATGCGCACATCGGTCACGCCGTTGGCGTTCAGCACGGCGCGGGCGGCCTCCGCCCCGGTCATGCCGCGGGCGTTGCGTATGGCGCTGTATTTTTTGAATGTGCTGTTCACGCGGGCGCTCGCCCAGAGGGAGAAGAGCAGCGCCGGAACAACCAGAACCAGATACGACCAGTCAAAATAATAATAAAACGGCATGAAAAAGCCTCCTTACTGCGGGTCCATCGCCTCATGAAGCTGCTGAGTGATGGCGCCGCGGAAAATGCGTCCGGCGTGCGTATGCAGCGTGTTGAGCGCGCCGGTGGAGTGCTTCATCTCCACCTTGCCGGACATGAAAAGATCCTGATCGAGGATATATTTGACCTCCTTGTCCTCCACGCCGCTGCGCTTGACCAAACCGGGACCGACGTGCAGCTTCAGCCTGCATCCGCCGGCCAGCGACATCTCCACATCCTGCGAAGCGCGCTGGAAGGCGCTCTCGCGCACGTCGTCCTCGCCCAGCAGGCCCAGATAGGCCGGCTGGAACAGCGCGGAGAAGGGCACGTCTTCCACCTCCAGCGCCCGGCGGGAGAAGATGTTGATATACCGCAGGCCGATGCGCTCGAAATACGCCGGATGGTAGACCTCGATAAAGTCCGCCAGCACCTCGTCCAGCCGGCGGGCGAAGTCCTCCCAGCTGGAATAGGCCGGTGTCGCCAGCGACACGAAGCAGTTGGTCAGATTGACCTTCCAGCGGCCGTCGGCACTCACAAACTGAAAATTGATCACATCGGGCTGCGGCTCCGGACGCACGCCCTGCGGCGTCTGCGTCAGCTTGGGCGGCTGCTTTTCCACATTGCGGGAATAGCGGGGATAGTTTTCCCGGATCCGCTCCTGAAAATCCGCGGGCTCCGATGCGCCGATGCGCAGAATGGTCGGAAAACGAAGCTGGCAGATCACCTCCGCAAGCTGCGCTTTGGCATAGTGGACGTGTTCACATTCCATAAACATGATGCATCGCCTCATTTCGTTTTTTCTGAATTATAGCACGAAGAACAAGCGGATGCAAGCGTGCGCGGCCGCGCATAATTTCTCCTTTTTTCCATAACCTAGGAAAAATATCGCATACGGAGGACGGGCAATGGATTCTCTTTGGATAAAGACCAGCGAATCGGCGGCGCGGCCGCCGCTCTACGGCGACACGGAAACCGAGGTCGCGGTGATCGGCGGCGGCATGGCGGGAATTCTGACGGCGCTCTTTTTGCAGGAGCACGGCGTGCACACGGTGGTGCTGGAGGCCGGACGTACCGGCGGTGGTACGACCTGCCGCACCACCGCCAAGCTGACGAGCCAGCACGGCGCGATCTACGCGGAGCTTCTCGAGCGCTTCGGCCGGGAAAAGGCGCAGATGTACGCGCACGCCAACCAGCGCGCCATTGAAAACTACCGCCGCGTGATCGAAAAATACCACATCTCCTGTGATTTTGAGGAAACGGACGCCCTGCTCTACTCTCACGCCCATGAGAACGTGATGCGCCGCGAGGCCGAGGCCGCCGCATCTCTTGGGCTGCCCGCCTCCTTCACGAGCCGTCTGGAGCTGCCACTGCGCATCAGCGGCGCGGTGCGTTTTACGGGGCAGGCGCAGTTCCATCCGCTGAAATTTCTCTATCCTCTGGCGGATCAGCTGACGGTCTACGAGCGCACGCCCGCCGAGCGCGTGGAGGGACACACCGTTTTCACGCCGAAGGGGCGCGTCAAAGCGGACAAGATCGTCTTTGCCTGTCACTACCCCTTCGTCAACTTCCCCGGCCTGTATTTTGCGCGGATGCATCAGGAGCGCTCCTATGTGCTGGCGCTGGAGAACGCGCCCCTGCCGCAGGGGATGTACTACGGCTACGAAGCCTACGCCTATTCGCTGCGCCGCTGGGGAAACGTCACGCTCCTGGGCGGCGGCGCGCACCGCACGGGCGAAAACCCAGACGGCGGGCACTACCGTGAGCTGCGCGAGGCGGCAAGGATCCTGTTCCCGGAGAGCCGCGAGATCGCGCACTGGTCGGCGCAGGACTGCATGACCGCCTCCGGCGTGCCGTATATCGGGCAGTTTTCCCGCAAAAATCCGGATTTCCTGATCGCGACCGGCTTTCGAAAGTGGGGCATGACCAGCGCGATGGCAGCGGCGGAAATTCTGACCGGACTGATCTGCGACGGGGCGCACCCGGACGCCGCGATCTTCGATCCGACGGTGCTTTCCCAGCAGCGCGCGGACAAGGTGGCCGCCGAGGGCGCGCACGCGGTGAAGGGTCTTGCCCACCGCGTCCTGCACGGCGCTTCTCCGCTGCCGGAGGAGCTTCCGGTCGGCCACGGCGGCCCGGCGCTTGTGAACGGAAAGCAGATGGGCGTGTACCGCGCCTCGGAAACGGAATACTATGCGGTGGACCTTGCCTGTCCGCACCTCGGCTGCCGGCTGGAATGGAACCCGGACGAGAAAAGCTGGGACTGTCCCTGCCACGGCTCTCGCTTTGATTACCGCGGCAATCACCTGAACGTTCCGGCGCAGACGGCGCTGGGGAGCTGCCGTCTGCCGCCCCGCCCGGACGCAAGGGCATGATGAAAAGCAAAACCGGCGCACCATGGGTGCGCCGGTTCTTATGTTCCTTTACCGTCCGGCGCGCAGGACGCGGCCGGCGGTCTCTCCCGTCCACCGGCCGTGCAGGATGGCCGGCCGTCCGGCGACCAGCACGCAGTCCATGCCCACGCTCTCCTGCCGCGGCGCGGCGTAGGTCGCCTTTTCGTGAATGTCCTCCAGACGGAACACGTTAATGTCCGCGTCCATCCCCTCGCGCAGCAGACCCTTGCCGTGCAGGCGCATGGCCTGCGCCGGGAGCGAAGTCAGCTTGCGCACCGCCTCCGGCAGGGTGAGAATCTTCTCCTGCCGGACGTATTTCTCCAGAATTCTCGTGCACGTCGCATAGACGCGGGGATGCGGAAGACCCACCGTCGGGTAGGTGCTGTCGGAGATCACGCTGGAATACGGGTCGCGCAGGATGGTGCAGATGTCCTCCTCGCAGGTGATGCGGTCGATCATCGTCACGCCGCAGTGCTCGTCCGCCAGAAGCTCGCAGACGCAGTCCACCGGGTCGAGCCGCATCCGCTCGGCCGCCTGTGCGACGGTCATGCCCGTGAGCGCCTGATGCTCCGGCAGATTCAGGGTGGACAGGACGATGTTGTCCCAGCCGACCATCTGGGCAATATTGTCAAAATCATGGCCGGAGCGGATGCGCTCGCGCAGAAGCTCGCGGTTTTCCTGCTTCCGCAGCCGCGCGGCGATCGCCTCCGTGCCGCCCTCCAGAAAGTCCGGCGGCAGGATGTGCAGCAGCTGCGTCGAGCCGGCGGTGTAGGGGTAGACATCGCAGGAAACGTCCATGCCCTCCTGCCGCGCGCGCTCCATCAGCTCCAGCGCATGCGGGATGCGCTTGCCCCAGTTGCGCATTCCCATCGCCTTGAGGTGGCTGATGTGCAGCGGCGTGTGCAGCGCCCGCGCGACGGTGATCATCTCCTCGACCGCCTCACAGACCATGTCCCCCTCCTCGCGCATATGCACGGCGATGGGAACACCGCTGTGGTCGAGAGGCGCGAGCGCGCGGATCAGCTCTTCGGTGGAATAAAAGCACTCCGGCGCATAACCCAATCCCAGCGAAATGGCGAACGCCCCCTCTGCCAGCGCGCGCTCCAGCCGCCGGTGAATGGGCGTGAAGTCCTCCGGCGCCTCGGCGCGATAGCCGCATACGTCCGTGCGGACGGTGCCGTTGCCAACGAGCATCCCGACGTTCAGGGGAAGCGGGCGCTTTTCCAGCGCGGAAAGGTATTCGTCCATCGTGCCGGTCGGGATGCCGCCCGTCTCACCGCCCGTGATAGGCTGCAAATAGCGCAGGATCTCCTCCCGGTGCGCCGCGCCGAAGGGCGCAAGCGACAGGCCGCAGTTGCCGTTGAGGATAGTCGTCAGGCCCTGCCGCAGCTCGGCATGGCCGAAGCCTTCGCGGAACACCTCCGCGTCGCCGTGGCGGTGAATATCCAGAAATCCCGGCGTGACGCAGAAGCCGGCCACGTCCAGCGTTTGCGCCGCCGGGCCAAGGTCGTGCCCGATCGCGGCAATTCTTCCGCCGGAAACGGCGAGGTCGGCCGGGACGCCCTCGCTGCCGCTGCCGTCGAGAAGCAGGCCGCCTTTCAGGATCAGATCAAACATATTACATTCCTCCCGCGCCTATCATAACACCGCCGCCGCAAAAATCAAGGGCGTTCCGGCTTGATTTTTGCGGAAGCATTGGATATAATAAAGAAAAATGACACTAGGAGGTTCTTTTTATGGCAACCAAAATCGAAAAAACCACCATTATCGGTGACGTTCTGGATATCGCTCCGCAGACCGCGCCCCTGTTCATGGCCATCGGTATGCACTGCCTCGGCTGTCCGTCATCCCGCGGCGAGACCGTCGAGGAAGCCTGCATGGTCCACGGCGTGGACGCCGACGCCTTCCTTGCGCAGGTCAACCGCTTCATCGAGGCCAGCGAGGAAAACAAGTAAACAACCGAAAAGGAGAGGCGCTCGCCTCTCCTTCGTTTTACAGGAGATTCTATGAAACTACCCATCTCTGACCGTCTGCGGTGCTGTGCGGCGCAGGTGCCGCAGGGCAGCCGCGTGGCTGACATCGGCGCAGATCACGGCTATCTCGGCATTTTTCTGCTGCAAACGGGGCAGGCAAAATTCGTCCACGCCTCGGAGCTGCGCGAGGGGCCGCTCCATCGGGCGATGGAAAACGCCGTGCGCTACGGCGTGGCGGAGAAAATGCGCTTTTCTCAGGCGGACGGTCTGGCCGCCGTCGACCCGGACGAGATCGACACCGTCGTCTGCGCCGGCATGGGCGGCGACCTGATCACACAGATCATCTCCGCCTGCCCGTGGCTGCGCGACCCGCGCTATCTGCTGATCCTTCAGCCCCAGTCCTCCGGTGCCGACCTGCGCCGGGCGCTGGCGGCGCTGGGCTTCGGCATCGAAAAAGAAGCGCTCGTCCGCGACGGCGGATTTTTATATCAGGTGCTCAGCGTGCGCTACGGCTGTGCCGCACCGCTGACGCCGGGCGCGCAGTACGTTTCCCCCGCGCTGCTCGCCTCCGGCGACCCGCTGCTGCCGGACTATCTGGCCCGCATTGAGCGATCGCTGGCGCTGACGGCTGAGGGCATCCGCCGCGGCGGCGACCCGGCAGATGAATCGAAGCTGCATTATTACGAAGCCGCGCTCCGCGAGGTGCGCGAGATGAGGAGGAGCTATGAAAACCGTTCGGGAAATCCATGAATTTCTGCAAACGCTTGCCCCGGAATCCATGCAGGAAAGCTGGGATCACGTCGGCCTGCTGTGCGGGCGGGCAAACGCGCCCGTCACGCGGATCCTGGTCGCGCTCGACCCCTTCCGCGCCGCCTGCGAGGAGGCGAAGGCGCTGGGCGCGCAGCTTCTCGTGACGCACCATCCGGCCATCTGGGAACTTTCCGCAGTGAATGACGGCACGGCGCAGGGGCGCAATCTGCTGTTTCTGATTGAAAACGGCATCGCCGCGCTGAACGCGCACACGAATCTGGACAAAGCCCCCGGCGGCGTGAACGACTGCCTCGCGGCCGCGCTCGGCCTTGCGGATGTGCAGGTCGTCGACCCGGAGGGAACCGACGGGCAGGGCCGCCCCTACGGCCTGCTGCGCCGCGGCAAGGTCTGCGCGCAGAGCCCCGCCGCATTTGCGCAATTCGTCAAAGCGGCGCTTTCCTGCCCCGGTCTGCGCTACGCGGACGGCAGCCGGGAGATCCGGACCGTCTTTGTCGGCGGCGGCGCGTGCGCCGGGGAGCTTGCACGCGCGGCGGAGCTGGGCTGCGACGCCTTCGTCACCGCCGACGTCAAATACAACGCCTTTGCCGACGCGGTCGAGCTGGGCGTGACACTCATCGACGCCGGACATTTTGAAACGGAGAATCCCGTCTGCGCCTATCTCGCGAAAAGCCTGCGGGCGCAGTTCCCCGAAATCGAAGTCTTTGTGTCAAAAACGCACACAGACCCCATAAAATTCGTATAAAATTCTTGTCAAGCCGCTTTTCATGTGCTAGAATAAAACATACGAAAACTTTATCAGAGAGGAAGCATACTTATGTCCGGACATTCCAAGTGGCATAACATTCAGAAGACGAAGGGTGCGCAGGACGCAAAGCGCGCTGCCGCTTTTACCAAGATCGCGAAGGAGATGTACGTCGCCGTGAAGGAAGGCGGCGGCTCTGCCGATCCGAACTATAACTCCCGTCTGGCGACGGTCATCACCAAGGCCAAGGCCGCCAATATGCCCAACGACAACATCAAGCGCGTGCTGGAGAAGGCCGCGAGCGCCGGCAGCGGCGACTCCTACGATTCCATCACCTATGAGGGCTACGGCCCCGCCGGCATCGCCGTCATCGTCGAAACGATGACCGACAACCGCAACCGCACCGCGGGCAATATGCGCCACCATTTCGACAAATACGGCGGAAAGATGGGCGCAAACGGCTGCGTTTCCTGGAACTTCAGCAAGAAGGGCGTTCTCGTCATCGACAATGAAGACGGCGACTACGAAGAGGACGACGTCATGATGGACGCCATGGACTGCGGTGCGGACGACTTCGAGGCCGAGGACGACTGCTTCACCATCTACACCGATCCCGACGACTTCAATGCCGTGGCCGACGCGCTGAGCAAGAAGGGCTATTCCTTCGTGTCCGCGCAGATCGAGATGGTCCCCGGCGAATACAAGAAGCTGGAAAATCCCGACGACATCGCCAATATGGAAAAGATGCTCGACATCTTCGAGGATGACGACGACGTGCAGAACGTCTGGCACAACTGGGACAGAGATTAAAATCATAAAAAACGGGGCGCACGCCCCGTTTTTTTTGCCTTATCACAGCGGGCGGCACGATCGGAAGGAAATCTTACTCTTGACAGCGCCGCTTTGCCGCGCTATAATCAAACCACTCGTTTTGTAACTAATGTTATAAAACGCATTTGCGCAATCGTCTTCATCGGAGAAAGGAAGATTCTATGCCCCCGAAACCGAAATTTACCAGAGAGGAGATCGTCGCCGCCGCGCTCTCGCTGCTGCGCGAGCAGGGGGAAAGCGCCCTGACCGCCCGCGAGATCGGCAAGCGCCTCGGGACCTCGTCCTCGCCCATTTTCACCACCTTCAAGGACATGGAAGAACTCAAGGCCGCCGTACAGTTGGAGGCAAAGGCCGTCTTTGACCGCTATATGGAGGTCGCGAAGGCGTTCTTCCCCGCCTACAAGAAGCGCGGGATGCAGTGGGTCAAATTCGCGCGTGAGGAGCCGATGCTCTTCCGCCTGCTTTTCGAGCAGCACAGCCGCGACGGTGCCGACCTCGACCGTGCGCTGAGCGAGCTGCCCTTCGGCCGGGAAAACGACCTTGAGATCATCATGCGCGACTACCACGCCACACATGAGCAGGCCGCGCATCTCTTCCGCCAGATGTGGATCTACACCTACGGCCTGTGCGTCATAAGCGCGGCGGGTATATGCCGCCTGACCGACGCCGAGATCGCGGCGCTGCTGGGCGAGATCTTCCGCGGAATGATCCATATTCTGCACGAAGACAGCGACATCACGAAGATTCAGCCGGTGCCGGATGTTTCCGAAGCGGGAGATGCGCTGCGCCGCCAATCCCCCGATCTTCGCGAAAAAGGAGAAGAATAAATGGAACACATTATAGAAATTGAGCACCTGAACAAGCGCTTCGCGGAGGTGCAGGCCGTGCGCGACCTGTCCTTCCATGTCCGGCCGGGCGAGCTGTTCGCCTTCCTCGGCGTGAACGGCGCGGGCAAATCCACGACCATTTCCATTCTGTGCGGGCAGCTCGCCAAGGACAGCGGTAGCGTGCGCGTCTGCGGCGAGAGCATCGACCAGAACATGCCGCACATCGCCCGCAAGCTGGGCGTGGTATTCCAGAATTCCGTCCTCGACGGCGCGCTCTCCGTCCGCGATAATCTGCGGAGCCGCGCCGCGCTCTACGGCATCACCGGCGCCGCTTTCAAGGCGCGCCTTGCCGAGCTGGCAGAGCTGCTGGACTTCTCCGGCCTTCTGAACCGGACGCTCGGCAAGCTCTCCGGCGGACAGCGCCGCCGCATCGACATCGCCCGAGCGCTGCTGCACCGGCCGGAAATTCTGATTCTCGACGAGCCGACGACCGGCCTCGATCCGCAGACGCGCAAGCTGCTGTGGGACGTCGTGCAGGAACTTCGCCGCCGGGAGAATCTGACTGTATTTCTGACCACGCATTACATGGAGGAAGCCGCAGACGCGGACTATGTCGTCATTCTCGACAGCGGCGCGATCGCCGCCGAGGGAACGCCGCTGGATCTTAAAAACGCCTACACCGGTGACTTCATCACCCTCTACGGTCTAGACGCGGAGGCACTGCGGCCGCTCGGTCTGCCCTGTGAGGCGCTCCGCGGCGCGGTGCGCCTTGCCGTGCCGGACACCGCCGCGGCGACAAGGCTCATCGTGGAGCACCCGGAACTGTTCACGGACTATGAGATCACCAAGGGCAAAATGGACGATGTTTTCCTTGCCGTGACGGGCAAAAAGCTGACGGGAGGTACGGAAAAATGACAGGACTTGCAAATCTGATCCGGCGCGACCGCCGGCTGTTCTTCAAGGATAAGGGGATGCTGATCTCCTCGCTGATCACGCCGGTCGTGCTGCTGGTGCTCTACGCCACGTTCCTTGCGAGCGTATACCGCGACAGCTTTGTCAGCGCATTGCCGCAGGGGTTTCCGGTCGCTGACGCGCTCATTGATGCGACGGTCGGCGGGGAGCTGATCTCCTCTCTGCTGGCGGTGAGCTGCGTGACGGTCGCCTTCTGCTCCAACCTGATGATGGTACAGGATAAGGTTTCGGGCGCACTGCGCGACCTCACGGTCAGTCCGGTGCGCCGCTCCACCGTCGCGCTGGCCTACTTCATCGCCTCGGCTCTCGTCACGCTGATCGTGACCTTCGTAGCCTTCGGCGCAAGCCTTCTGTACTTATGGCGCATGGGCTGGTATCTGACCTTCGGCGACGTAGCGCGCATCGCGCTGGACGTATTCCTGCTGACGCTCTTCGGCGTAGCGCTGTCCTCCTGCGTGAATTTCCCCCTGTCCACCAACGGGCAGGCCTCGGCGGTCGGCACGATCGTCAGCGCGGGCTACGGCTTCATCTGCGGGGCGTATATGCCCATTTCCAACTTCTCCGAGGGACTCCAGAAGGTCCTGTCCTTCCTGCCGGGTACCTACGGCACCAGTCTGCTGCGCAATCACTGCCTCGCCGGTGTCTACCGCGAGATGGAGCGCACGGGTTTCCTGACGGAGGTCATCGAAAAAATCCGCGACGGCATCGACTGCAACGTCTACTTCTTCGGGGAAAAGGTCGGCGTGCCCGCGATGTACGGCATCCTCTGCGGCGCGATCGTTCTTCTTCTCGGCCTGTATGTGCTGATGAACATTCTGCGCGGCAGGAACAAGAGATAAGGAGAGCTTTTCATGCTGAGAATTGAACATCTGACCAAGACTTATGGGGAGAAAAAAGCCGTGGACGACCTCTCCCTGCATATTGCGCCGGGCGAGATCTACGGCTTCATCGGCCACAACGGCGCGGGCAAGACGACCACCCTGCGCTCGGTCGCCGGGATTCTGCAATTCGACACCGGCGAGATCACCATCGGCGGCGTGTCCGTGCGGGAGGATCCTCTCGCCTGCAAAAAGCAGATCGCCTACATCCCGGACAACCCCGATCTTTATGACTATATGTCCGGCATCCAGTATCTGAACTTCATCGCGGACGTGTTCGCCGTCCCCGCCGCGGCGCGCAAGGAGCGCATTGCAAAATATGCCGCCACCTTCGAGCTGACGGACGATCTGGCGCAGCCTATCTCCGCCTATTCACACGGCATGAAGCAGAAGCTCGCGATCATCTCCGCATGGCTGCACGCGCCAAAGCTCATTTTAATGGATGAGCCTTTCGTCGGCCTCGACCCTAAGGCCTCGCACCTGCTCAAGGGCATGATGCGCGAGCTGTGCGATGCAGGCGGCGCGATCTTCTTCTCCACCCACGTGCTGGAGGTCGCGGAGAAGCTCTGCGACAAGGTCGCCATCATCAAGGGCGGCCGCCTCATCCGCTCCGGCACGATGGAGGAGGTCAAGGGCGACGACTCCCTGGAGGAGGTCTTCCTTGAACTGGAGGGAGAACAATGCTGAAAATTCTTCTGAAAAAGCAGCTGCTGGAGATCAACCGCGGCTTCTTCTATGACCAGAAGAAGGGCAAACGCCGCTCCCGCGCCTCCTCCACTGCCATGATCATCGCCTATATTCTGCTGATGGTCGGCATTCTCGGCGGAATGTTCACTTTCCTCGCCAGCCAACTCTGCACTCCGCTGGTACAGGCAGGAATGGGCTGGCTGTACTTCACGCTGTGCAGTCTGGTCGCCGTGGCGCTTGGCGTGTTCGGCAGTGTGTTCAACACCTATGCCGGACTGTATCTGGCCAAGGACAACGATCTTCTGCTGTCGCTGCCCATCCCGGTGCGGCTTGTCCTCGCCGCGCGGATGCTGGGCGTGTACCTGATGGGACTGATGTACTCCGGCGTCGTGCTGATCCCGGCGATCGCCGTGTATTTCTGCACCGTGGCGCAGACGGCTGCGTCCGTCCTCGGCTGCGTGCTGCTTTTGGTCCTGATAACGATCTTCGTGCTGTTTCTCTCCTGCCTGCTGGGCTGGGTCGTGGCGAAGATCAGCCTGAAGCTCAAAAACCGCAGCTTTGCCGCCGTTTTCCTGTCGCTTGTCCTCTTCGGCGCATACTACTTTGTCGGCTTCAAGGCGCAGACGTGGATCCGCGAGCTGGTTGAAAATGCCGCGGCCTACGGCGCGGCGATCCGCGGCAGGGTCTATCCTCTCTACCTGCTCGGCCGCGTCGGCGAGGGCGACGGCTTTGCCATGCTGGTCGTTTCGGCCGTCGTTCTGGGGCTGTTCGCGCTGACCTGCATTGTGCTGGCGCGCAGCTTCCTGCGCATTGCCACCGCCAGTGGCAAGGCCGCAAAGGCTGTCTACCGCGAAAAAGCCGCGCGCGTGCGCCCGCTGTCCCGCGCGCTGCTGTACAAGGAGCTCAGGCGCTTCACCTCCAACCCGAACTATATGCTCAACTGCGGCTTTGGCCTTCTGTTCCTGCCGGTCGCGGCAGTCCTTCTGCTTCTGCGCGGGAGCGCCTTTCTTTCCGTCTTGACGGAACTGTTTGCAGAGCATCCCGCCGCCGTGCCGGTGCTGCTCTGCGCCGCAGTCTGCCTGCTCTCCTCCATGAACAACATGGCCGCGCCCTCTGTCTCGCTGGAGGGAAAAGCGCTGTGGCTTCTCCAGTCGCTCCCCGTCCGCCCGTGGCAGATTCTGCGGGCGAAGCTCACCATGCAGCTCCTGCTGACCGAAATTCCCGTCGCCTTGTGTGCCCTCTGTGCGGCTGCAATCTCGTCCGGCTCGCCCGCCGAGCGGCTGCTTCTGGTTGGAAACTGCCTGCTGTTCGTGCTGATGATGGCACTTTTCGACCTGTCGGCCGGTACGAAATGGGCCAATGTCACCTGGACAAGCGAGATCACCCCCATCAAGCAGAGTCTCAGCGTCATGCTGTCGCTGTTCGGCGGCTGGATTCTCGCCGCTGCCATCGCGGCCGGTTATCTGCTGGGCGGCTGGCATCTGGGAGGCGCGGCCTATCTGGCGGTGTGCGCCGCTGTAATGCTGGTGTTTTCCCTTCTCCTCTATCGCTGGCTGCGCCGGAAGGGAACCAAAATCATCGCGGAATTATAAAAATAAGCGATCGGCAAAAGCGGAGTCCGAATAAGAAAACATAGAGGATTCCCCGCAGACTGTCAAAAAACCTATCCAGCCGAAAGTTTCGGAGGGAAGAATAGTGTGA
>OLRV01000261.1_pt1 | contig 53357 bp, 35 predicted proteins | sample 1672421 | NCBI WGS metagenome assembly OLRV01 (sample SAMEA3136684, study PRJEB25190) | human gut metagenome | biome: human gut; feature: human-associated habitat; material: faeces | place: Austria | collected 2013
TCGCCCTTTGGAAACCTTCGGGCGCAAATACTTGATTTTTCCTGAAATATCGGTTCTGTTAGCTTGACAGCCCATTTCGTTTATGCGTGTGTGCTGAGAATCTCTCAATCCTCGACGGGATGATCGGCGCGGTACTTCGTCAGCAGCTTCTCGATGCGGTTCCACGGGTTGAGCAGGTAGCTCAGGGACTGATCGTGGTTGAGCGTCGCGATGACGAACGCCATGTATTTGCTCATATCCGCCTGGCTGAACCACGGGCGTTCGAGCACCTCTTTGGGGGTATAGGTCAGGTTCGTGGCGAACACGTGGTCGATCACGCCCTCGGCATACGCCTTGTCAAACGCCTCCAGCCCGCTGGTGAAGAACGCGAACGTCGCGCCCGCGAACACGCGCTTGGCCTTGCGCCGCTTGAGGTTATGCGCCAGATCGAGGATGGAGTCGCCGGAAGCGATGATGTCGTCGGCCACGAACACATCCTTGCCCTCCACGCTGTCGCCCAGATACTCGTGCGCGACGATCGGGTTGCGGCCGTTGACCACGCGGGTGTAATCGCGGCGCTTGTAGAACATGCCCATGTCCACGCCCATCGCGGAGCTGTAATAGATGTTGCGGTTGAGCGCGCCCTCGTCCGGGGAAATGACCATCATGTGATGCTTGTCGATGCGCAGATCATCGTAGGTATGGCACATGGCCTTGAGCATCTGGTAGGTCGGCATGATGCTTTCAAATCCGCTCAGCGGGATGGCGTTCTGCACGCGCGGATCGTGCGCGTCGAAGGTGATGATATTGGAAACGCCCATCGCGACCAGCTCCTGGAGCATCACGGCGCAGTCCATGGACTCGCGGGAGGTGCGGCGATGCTGGCGGCCTTCGTAGAGCATCGGCATGATGACATTGATGCGGTAAGCCTTGCCGCTGACCGCCGCGATGATGCGCTTGAGATCGGCGTAGTGCTCGTCCGGCGTCATCGGAACCTCTCGGCCATAGAGCTTGTAGGTGCACTGATACGCGCCCACGTCACAGATGATGAACAGATCATAGCCGCGAACGGTATCCTTAATCATGCCCTTGCCCTCGCCGGTGCCGAAGCGCGGGCAGTGCGCTTCCAGCAGGAAGCCGTTCTTATCCGAGCCGTAGAAGCTGTGGAGCTTCTGGTCGGAGGTCGCGTCCACCTGCCAGTTCATCAGATACTCGTTGACCCTGCGGCCCATTTCCTCGCAGCCGTTCATGGCGATGACGCCCAGCGGCGCGACAGGCCGCATCGGGAATTTCTGGGACGACTCGATGTTCTCGTTCATGCTTGAATACCCCTTCATAATGTCGATGAGATTCTCCCGTTTGACAGTATTGAACAGCTTGATTATAACACATTTCGCACCGAATTTCCGCACCAATTTGTTATCTTTATAAAAATTCGTCCGCTTGTGACAAATTTCCATCCGCTTTACGGCAACGCTACACCAACTGAACACTTTTTTTACGCAGTTTTCACGCCGCGCCTTCCCCTTGACCCTCCGCTTTTTGCTTGCTATAATATAGCCAAATCAACTCAGGGAGGTCTTTGCGTGAAACGCATTGTTTTAACCGGCGGCGGCACAGCCGGTCATGTCTCGCCCAATCAGGCGCTCATCCCCCATCTGCTCGAGGAGGGCTGGGATATTCACTATATCGGCACGAAGAACGGCATCGAGCGCACGCTGATTGAGCCGATGCAGGGCGTGACCTATCACGCGGTCAGCTCCGGCAAGCTGCGCCGCTATTTCGATTGGAAAAACTTCACCGATCCCTTCCGCGTCATCGCGGGCGCGTTCCAGAGCATCGGCGTCATCGGCAGGCTGAAGCCGAACGTCGTGTTCTCCAAGGGCGGCTTTGTCAGCGTTCCGGTCGTCTTCGGCGCGGCCATCTGCGGCGTGCCGGTGGTGATGCACGAAAGCGATATCACGCCGGGGCTGGCCAACAAGCTGTGCAAGCCGTTCGCCAAATCCGTCTGCACGACGTTCCCGGAGTGCGCAAAGCTGCTCGCCCCGAAGGGCGTTCTGACGGGTACGCCGCTTCGCGCGCAGATTTTCTCCGGCGACCGCGCGCGCGGCCTCAAGCTGGCCGGCTTTGACGGCCAAAAGCCCGTTTTAATGATGATCGGCGGCTCGCTGGGCGCGCAGACGGTCAATGCGGTGCTCCGCGAGGCGCTTCCGGCGCTGACCAAGCGGTTCGACGTGCTCCATGTCTGCGGCAAGGGCAATCTGGATGCGTCGCTTGAAAACACGCCGGGCTACAAGCAGTTTGAATACCTCTCCGACGAGCTGCCGGATGCGTTCGCCTGCGCGGATATCATGCTCTCCCGCGCGGGCAGCAATTCGCTCTCCGAGCTGATGGCGCTGTGCAAGCCCGCGCTGCTGATCCCCTACCACAGCGGGCGCGGCGATCAGGTGCTCAACGCCAATTCGCTCAAGGCGCGCGGTCTGGCGCACGTCATGCCGCAGAGCGAGCTGACCGCCGAATCCCTGCCGCCCGCCATCGACGCGCTTTGGGCGGATCGCGAGCTGCTGCGTCAGCGCCTCGCCGCCCTGCCGGACGCGGACGGCACGCAGCTCGTGCTCGACCAGATTCACAAATACATGAAGAAATAAGGGATCGCTATGGAAGAAAAAAGGGCAGGATCGCTTTCCATGTCCGCCCGCGTCAGTGAGCTGGCGCGCCTGCTTCGCTCCGGCGGCCAGACCGACGAGCAGCTCACCGCCGTGCTGCACGACGCGCACGAGTGCGACATCGCCGCCGCGCTCGAGCTGCTCGACGTTCGCCAGCGCGCGCGGCTGTATCGCCTGCTCGGCGTCGAGCGGCTGGGCGACGTCTTCGCCTATGTCAGCGACGCGGGCAAGTACCTCCGCGAGCTGCCGCAGGAGCAGGCCGCCGATATCGTCGAGGCCATGGATGCCGACGACGCGGTTGACGCGCTGGAAACCGTCTCCCCCGAGCTGCGCAGCGCCCTGATGGAGAAGCTCGACCCGGAGTCGCAGCATGATATCCTCCTCATCTGCTCCTATCAGCCGGACGAAATCGGCAGCGCGATGAGCACCAACTTCGTCTCCATCAGCCGCCATCTTTCCGTCAAACAGGCCATGCGCGCGCTGGTTGCACAGGCCGAGGAAAACGACAATATCTCCACCCTCTTCGTCAACGACGACGACGGATCGTTTTACGGCGCCATTGCCCTCAAGGATCTGATCGTCGCGCGCGAGGATACCGCGCTGGATTCGCTCATCAGCCGCCATTTCCCAGCCGTTCTGGCGCATGAGCAGATCGAAGCGTGTCTGGATCGCCTGCGCAGCTACGCTGAAGCCTCCATCCCGGTGCTGGGCGAAAAGCGGCGCGTCATCGGCGTCATCACCACGGATGACATCGTCGAAGCCGTGGATGACGCGATGGGCGACGATTACGCCAAGCTGGGCGGCCTGACCGGCGAGGAGGATCTGCATGAGCCGCTGAAAACCAGCCTCAAAAAGCGTCTGCCGTGGCTGATTATCCTGCTCTTTCTCGGCATGGGCGTTTCCTCCGTCGTCGGGCTGTTCGAGTCCGTCGTCTCGCAGGTCGCGCTGATCGTCTGCTTCCAGTCCCTTATTCTGGATATGGCGGGCAACGTCGGCACCCAGTCGCTGGCCGTCACCATCCGCGTGCTGATGGATGAAAGGCTGACGAGCAGGCAAAAGCTCGGTCTGGTCTTCAAGGAAATGCGTGTCGGCTTTTTCAGCGGCCTGCTGCTCGGCCTTCTGGCACTCGTGTTCATTGGGTTGTACGTCTGGCTGCTCAAGGGCAAAACGCTGTTCTATGCCCTGTGCATCTCCGGGTGCGCGGGCGCGGCGCTGGTGCTCTCCATGGTGCTTTCCAGCCTTGTGGGCACCGCCGTGCCGATGTTCTTCAAAAAGATTCACGTCGATCCCGCCGTGGCTTCCGGCCCGCTGATTACGACCGTCAACGATCTGGTTGCCGTCATCGCATACTACGGGCTGGCGTATATCCTGTTCTTTCAGGTGCTTCATCTGGTGTAATTCGCTCCGTCTCTTTTTCCCCAAAACATTGAACCCCTTCCGCGGCCGCCCGGCCATGGAAGGGGTTCGTTTGATATACCTGTGTTTGAGCGGTTACTCGATGATCTCAAAATCATCGTCGCCGAAGTCGTTCCCGCCGTCGATCTTCATGTCGTCGTCAAGGTCCAAACCGCTCTGCACCTCGTCCGGCGCCGTTTCAACCGGCTCGGCGATATAGGCGTAAAGCACCGCTTCCGGCCAGTTGATCTCCGAGCCGGCGTAGTAGTTTTGCAGCCAATTCGTGTGGAAATCAAAGTAAACGTTGGAATAAATCGGCATCGTCGGCAGAAGCTCGTTGTAATACTTCTGGAACTCGATCCACTTCTGCTCGTAGGTCAGCACGTCGTATGGCTCAGTCTTGTGCATGTCCCAAGTCATGTCGATAAGCTGCTCATCGGTCATGCCGCTCGTGTTCATCGCGCCCACAAAGTCGGGATCATCGGTGAACGTCATGAACGGATCAAACGTGGAAACGAAATTCGTCGCCATGAAATTCATGTCGTACAGCCGCTCGCCGTCCTCACGGTAATAATCGCTGAGCATTTCGTTAAAGCTGACCTCATGCACAACCAACTCGATACCGACCTGCGGCAGCGTTTCGCTGAACTGATCGACGACCAGCTGTGCGAAATCGTTGTCCTTCACCTGCGCAAAGTCGAGCGACAGGCGCATCAACTCGCCGTCCACATCCTTGCAGCGCACGGCGTCGCGCGTTTCGTCAAACGGCTCTCCGTTTTCGTTCAGCGTCCAGCCGTCTTCCTCCAGCAGCGCTTTCGCCTTGCCCAGATCAAGCGTATAGGGATTCAGCTCGTCGAGGTTCAGCGCATCCCAGACTTCTTCTTCCTCCGGGGTAATGCCTTCCGGGCGGATGGTGCCCATCGCCGCCAGCGTCATCCACTGGCCAAGGCCGTAATAGCCGTTGACCGTCACGCCATAGCCCTTGAGCGCGTCGCGCACAAAGCTGTCCGCGTCAAAGCAGTAGTCAATCGCCTGCCGCACCGCCTTGAACTGCTGCGGCCCCTGCTCGCAGGCAAAGGCGCAGAAGCCATATCCCAGACGCGCATAGTTCAGCAGCGAATAGCCTTCGCTGAGCATCGGGCGCATGCTGTTGACCACGTCGCCATCGACCACTTTATTCAGCAGGTCGATTTCGCCGCTTTCCAGCTTCTCCTTCATGTCCTGCGGCAGCACCGGGACGAGCGTCACCGTGTCAATCACGGGACGCACGCCCTCATAGTTGCCGACGTAAAATTCGTTGATCGCGAATTCCACCGTGCCGCTTTCGCGGTCATAGCTGACCAGCTTATACGGCCCACAGGTCAGATACGGGTGGGACAGATACCCGTTTTCCGCGTCCAGCACCGTGCTTTGCAGCAGCTCCGCCGTAAAGACCGGCTCGACTGCCGTTTCGTCGATATTGGCGATATACGCGCCCTCTCCGTCGTCGCGCACCTCGCATCCGGGCGCAATCACGCCGATTGGATACGGATAGACGGACAGATACGACAGCTCGTAGAAATACGGTTCATACTGCGCCTTGACCGTCACGCTGAACGTCCGCTCGTCGATGAGCCGCACGCCGGAAAACACGTCCGTCTCTCCCGCGCTAAACGCCTCATAGCCCACAACGTGCGCATAAGCGCCCGTGTTTGCGCCGAGGGCCGCAAACTGCGGCGAGGTCAGCAGCAGATAGGAAAACACGTAATCCTCCGCCGTCACCGGGGTGACGCCGTCGTTGTAGGTCAGGCCGTCCACAATGCGGATGGTGTAGGTTCTGCCCGCTCTCGTATCAGCGGATTCCAGCGAATCCACGACCATCGGATCGGTCGTGAATTCAAGCTGGTTCATCCATACGATGGGGTTATAGCCGTGGAGCATGTAGCGCACGTCGATGTCGCTGGTGTTGTTGCCAAACTGCGTGGTGAAAAAGCTTCCGCTGACCTTCGTCGAGTTGCCGACGGTCAGGTGCGTAGGCTCTTCGCTCTCCGGACGCATCGTCAGCGCGATTTCAGCGACGGTCGGCGCGGTTTCGGTCTGCATCTCTTCCCCCGCCGCACTCACGGAAACCATGAGCAGCAGGCAGAGCGCTAAAATGAGTTTTTTCATGGCAAAGTCTCCTTCTTGATGGCCTGCGTATCAGGGAAGCGGGGGCGCCGCTTTTAGTTGAAGCAGTCGCCCTCGTTCATGTTGATACCGCCGCCCAGAGGCACGCCGAGGTCGTCAAGAATGGTCAATCCGCCGCGACGTCTGTTCTCCGGGTCAACCGGGACAAAGCCGTCGTCAATGCGGTGCGTGTTGATGACCGTGAAGGTCGTTCCGCGCGTCACGACGCTGGCCGTATAGCCCTCCGGCACATCGTTTTCCACAACGTCGTAGTCATACGCCTCGCCGTTGTCGTCAACCATCGGCAGCTGCGTAAGCGTCTGCGTCCAGCGGTTCGCCGCGTTCAGCGTCAGCGTGGTGATCGTCTGTCCGTTTCTCGTCACATCGACCGTCACGCTCTGCGGACGCAGCTTCTGCGCGTCATTCGCGTCGTTCCACGCCTTGCGCACAATCAGGTCGGTGTACGCCTGCGTCATCGTGTTGACAAACGCCGCCATATGCCCGGTTCCTTTGATCGCGCCTTCGCTGCCCGTAGAGCTTACGCGCATATCCTGCGCCGCGCGCTCAGTGACGGTGTAGCTCGTGCCAAGCGGAATGCCGCTGAGCGTGACGCTCTCGCCGTGGCTCAAGCGGATGCTCGCCGCGCCGCCGTTAAAGTACAGTCTGCCCGTTTCGCCGCTCGTCCTGGTCGTGCGCAGCGTTCCGGTAAAGTCCTCGCCGTCCTCAAGCGTCAAGGCGATGTCAAAGACGAACTGCGTATCGGGAATCTCCGCGCCACCGATGGCTTCAACCGTCTTAGTGACGGTCAGCGCGCCGTAACCCGGATTGGCTCGCGTGTTGAGGAAGGTTGCGCGTACCGCCGCCGTTTCCACCACGCCGACAGCGCCGGTGCTCGTGGTCGTGTAGCGATCCGCCGTGTAATCCGCTTCGGAGACCGTGTAGCTCGTGCCGGACGGAATGCCCAGAATCGTGAGCGATCCGCCGCCCGCAACGCGAACCCGCGCCATCACGCCGCCCGCCGCGTTGTCCTCAAAGGCAACCGTGCGGCCGCTCTGCGTGAGATACGTGCCTGCCAAAGCGATATTGTCGTTTCGGCTCAAGGTAACGGTAAATTCAAACTCGCGCCCGAATTCCGCCGTTCTGCCGTCCAGGTTCTTGACGATTTCAAGGCTTCCGGTGTCGCGCGTGTTCACGAAGCGGAGCGTATCGCTCGCGTCGGTCATCACGCCGCCCTGTTCGCCCTGACGGACGACATAGCCCTCGGTCTGATAGCCGTTTTCATCCTCGATCACCGTGTAATGGGTATCCACGAGGATATTGCCGATGGTCACACCGCACTCCTCGCCCGTCGCCGCCGCGCCGTCCGCCATATCCACGGTGACATGCGCTTCGTCGTAGGTGAAGCCGTTTTCCGTCCGGGTTTCAAGCGTCAGCGCCTTTCCGTTCAGCGTCGGCCGGTTGTCGCCCGTCAGCCGGACGCCATCCTCGCGCCAGAGCCGCACCGTGAAGCCGAAGCTCGTGCGCACCGCGTTGCTTACGGCCACGCGGTCGTTATAGCCCGTGCCTTCCAGCTTCTTGGTGATTTCCAGCGCGCCGACATTGCGCGTGTTGGTGAAGACTGCGTCGCCGGTCAGCGCATCCGCGATGGTTCCGGTCACTTCGCTGCCGTTCACCCGGCCGTTCTGCGTCGAAACCGTGAGATAATAGCCGTCCTGCGCGTCAAACACCTCGCGCACCGCGTACCGCGTGCCCTTGAGGATGTTTTCCACAGTCAGGCTGCCGACGCGCGCCGCCTCCGTCACCGGGATGGAGAGGCTGAGCGTCACTGTATGGTTCTTCGCGTCCACGGTCATGTTCTTCGGGGTCTTGCCATCCACCGTGGGCAGGTTGTTTGTCTGCGTAAGATCGATCCAATCCGCATAGGTCAGCGTGGCCGAGAAGCTGAATACGGCTCTGCCGTTTTTCTCGAACTTCACCGCGTTGCCGACCGCGTTCTTGGTTACGCTCAACACGCCGACGTTGCGCTCGTTGGTAAACGCAGCCGCCGCATCCGGCGTCTGGCCGTTGACCGTCGCCGTCTGCGTACTCACCGCTTCATAGCCTTCCGCGGTGTAGTCGTCCTCGGCTACCGTCGCCGTCGTGCCGTAGAGCACGTCAAGCAGCGTTGCCGTCTGGCCGCCCTTGAGCGTCAGCACGTATTCGCCGTTCGCATCGCGCGCAACGGTCGTCTGCACGTCCGCCTTGTTCGCTTCGCGGATGACCACGTCATACGCGTCACGCTGGGTTGCCGTGTCGAACTGCGCGTTTTCGAGCTTCACGCGGAACGTGAACTCCTTTTCGCTGTCCGTCGCGTTGCCCTTGAGCACCTTGCTCAGCGCAAGCGTGCCGCTCTCGCGCGTATTCGTGAACGTCATGGCCGCTTCGCGGCCCGCTTCGTTCACCACGTCGACGATGCCAAAGGCGTTCTGCGGCGTCTGGGTCGTGTAGCCGTCGTCCGTACAGTCGCGTTCGACAATCTCATAGCACGTATGCGCCGGGATGTTGGTGATGCTTGCGCTCACCGGCCGTCCGTCCGCGCCCATGGTGATGCTCACCGTTCCGGCGTAAACGTCGTGCCCGTCGCGCTGCTCGTTCGTCTTTGTCAGATCGTCCACGCCGCTGGGCATGGTGCTCGTCTGCTCGTTCAGCAGGTCGAGGTTGTGTTTATTCCACAGCTTCACGTCAAAGGTGAACGTCTTGCCGTAGCCCTTATCGCTCCCCGTTCCCGCAAGCGCTTTCGTAATCTCAATCGATCCGATATAGCGCTCGTTGGTGAACGTGTAGCCGATGATATTCGGCTTTTCGTTGTTCTCCGTTTGGGTCGTTTTGAGCGTGTAGCCCTCGTCTTCGTGCTTCTCGCTCATCGCTTCCTTCACGATGATATCCGCGCCGTCCGGAACGTCATCGATCACCGCCGTCTCGCCCTTCTTCAAGGAGATAGTCTGTACGTCCCTCCGTCTGAAATCGATCGTTGCCGTTTTGCCGTTCACCGTGTAGGTGTACTCGCGGTAAACCGCCTCATCGGACAGCGCATCGTCCTTCTTTTCGATTCTGACGTTAAAGTCAAACGCATCGCCCTCGTTGGCCATTTGGCCGAGCACGTTCTTCGTGATGCTCACGCTGTGCGTGTCGCGCACGTTGGTGATCTGAACCGAGGAGGCCGTTTCTTTCGAAATCTTTCCCTTGTTCTTTTCGGTCGTGCTGCTGTTCCCGTCCGCATAGCTGACGGTAAAGCCCATGTTGCGATACGGCTGTTCGTCCTCGACAACAGTGTAACTCGTCCCTTCCGGCAGGTCCTCAAAGGTCACGACCTCGCCGTTATGCAGGCTCAGCCTCAGCGTCACCTCCTGGCCGACCCGCTTCTGCTTCACCGGATACGTGGTCTTTTCGCCCTCGCTCGGCATATTCGAGCGGCCGACGTGGCCGTTCAGCGACACCGTCTCGTTTACCAGCGTCAGGGTGACGCCATACGTTTCCGTATTCGCCGCCAGGCCCTTGCCCACGCCCGTGCCTGTCGCGGTCTTGCCGATTTTCAGCTTGCCCGCGCTGCGCACGTTGGTAAACAGCGCCGTCTGGTTTTCGGCGTTCACAACCCTGTTCGGCGTAGCCTCGCCAAACTTCATGTCCTCATCGTAATAGGCCGCATAGCCCCACTCCGCGAAGCCGTCGTTTTCGGTTACCGTGTAGCTTGCGCCATAGAGGATGTTGCCAATCGTCACGTTGGCGTCGGGTTTCGTCTGCGAAACAGTGATCCGGATGTCCTTAATCGTCACCGTGCGTTTTTCAATTTCAACGGTCATTTGGCTGCCCGTCGGAATCTTCGGCAGATTGTCCGCGTCCTCCAAATCCACGCCAGCCGGATAGGTGATCGCCGCAGTAAAGCTGAACTCGCGCTCGCTGATCGGATCTTTGCCTTCGATCTTCTTGCGGATCGTAAGCGAACCGACGTTGCGGACGTTTTTCAGTTCAACCTTGGCTTCCTTGTCCGTGGCTATCTTACCGCTTCCGCCGGACGTATAGGCGCTTGCGTCGATGTTGTAGCCCTGCGCCCGCTCGTCCGTCTCCTCGACGGTGTAGGCCGTGCCGACCGGAATATCTTTGATCGTCACCGTCTGGCCGTCGCGGATCTTCAGCGTCGCTTCGCCGTTCTTCACGGTCAGCGTCGTCTCCGCCGCGCCATCCATCGGATAATCGCCATCCACCGGCACAATATCATCGCGGCTGAGTCCGATTTTCACGGTAAACGCGTCGTCGCTCAAAACCGCGTTGCCCGCCGTCGTCTTGGAAATCGTCAGATTGCGGCGCGCCAGTTCGTTCTTCAAAACGATGCTTCCGTCCTCGCCGCCGGAGATCTTCGCGTTCGGGGTCAGATGGCCCTGTCCGTCGTCTTCAAGCGTCACGGTCACAGTGTACTTCGTCTTGTCGTAGGTCACGCCGTCGAAAGCGGTATCCACCTCTTCAATCTGATAGGTGTACGTCATGCCTTCCCAGTCGCGCTGTGTCCAGCCCGTCTCCGGAATGGTCGCGTAGTTCATCGTCAGGTCGAATTTTCCGTTTTCATCCGCCTGCACAAAGACCGCGTTCTCCTCGACTGTGACGTTTCCGCCCGCCGCAACGCGTTTGGTCAGGTTCGGGTCATCCAGACTGGTGACCCGGATGCGGAAGAGGTTGGCATACCGCTCCAGCTCAACCTGCGTTCCCTCCGCAAAGACCTTCTTCTGCGCCGTGAGCATATACGTGCCCGCCGCGCTGTACAGATCAGTCGCGCTCACGCGATAGGTCTTTCGGCTGTCGGCCTTAAAGTCGCCGGGCAGCCTGTTCATGCCTTCCAGCACGAAGCAGCTGTGCTTTTCGCCGCCGATTTCAACCTCGTCGTGCGCCGCAATGCCCTCTCCGCTGAACGTCGCGCCCGTGCTCAGATACGGCGCGGGAGCGCTCGTTTCAACAACCAGATAGCTGTCCGCATAGGTCAGATACGCGCTCTGCGTGCTGACAAAGCTGTACTCATTGCCGCTCGACGTCATCTCGCCGACCTTCTTCGCCGCCGAAATCGCGGTCAGATTGCCGAGTTCCTCCGTCGTATACGGGCCGTAAATCGCGAACACCGCATCGGAAACCTTCGCTTTGTTGTCCGCCTTCTTGATGATTTTAAGGTCGCGCACCGGCACGAGGCCGACGTCCACCTGCGGATAACCCAGCTGGTTGTTCTTCACCATCTCTTCGGTGGGCACCGGCAGATAGAACCACTTGGTCGCCGCGCTGCCGTTTCCATCGGCCACGAAATCGCTGTCCTTATCGGAGGCGATGGCCACGAAATCGCTGTCCTCATCGGAGGCGATCGGGTTGTTCACGCTCTTCCTTGTGACCCTGAAGCTTTTCGGAATGCCGCTCAGCGTAAGCTGATACGTATAGCGTTCCGAACCGGACAGGTTGGTCGCCACAACGTTCCCGTCCGAATCATTCGGATCGTTTTTCAGGCTGGCAAGCTTCACCGCCGCAAACAGCTCGTCAAACTGATAGCTGCCGTCGGTGATCGTCTGCGTCTGCGTCGTCGGGCGGTAACGGTTATACCGCTGGCTGAGCTGCATGGTCAGCGGCTTGCCTTCGCCCGTGTACGCGTAATTCGGTTCGACCGACAGGTCTTTGGACTGAATGCCGTCGCCGTTGAAGTCGATCCAGACGCGGTTGCCCAGCCATACTTTCTCCGGGATGATCGCCACGCGCGTCACGTCGCTCGCCACGCCGCTGTGCTGGTCATAGCTGAGCCGCGCAATGTTGTTTGCCGTCGTGAAGTAAACGGAAGAATCCGTCACCTCAGGCGCAGAGCAGGTGTATTCAATCAGCACGCGCTCCTTGGCCGCCAGCGGCTGGGTCAGCATCACGGCAAAGCCGTGGACATCTGCCGGGGCCATGCTCGTCGCCCAGCTTTTTCTGATGTTGTCGGCGCCAAAATAGTCGTTATAGGTATTCCGGTTCTGAGACGTGATCTTCTTCTGCGTGAAGTAGACTGTGTAATCTTCGCCGGGTTTGAGTTCCGTGGAGCTTCCGTCCGCCGCGTATTTGCTCACGCTGATGGCCGTGCTCTCCAGCGCCACATCCCATTTGGAATCTCTGGTGCTGCTGTCGTTTCGCCAGTCGTCCGTGTGCGGCAGTTCGTCCATCACGGCGACGTTGGCTGCCGGCGAGAGCGACGGGTTCTCCACCAGAATTCTGTAATAGATCCGGTTGATTTCGTTGTCCTTTTCGGTCTTCGCGCCGGTCACGGCCACGTTCGACCCGCTGACAAATTTGTTCTTGCCGGTAATCGTGCCCGCCACATACTTGGAAATCGTCAGCGCGGAAGGCTCCGCCGACCTGTGCTCAGCCTTCGCCGAAATGCCGTGCTGGCCTTCAAAGTCGGGCAGTTCGCCGCTTTGGCTGTCGCCGGGCTGCTGCCTCACCATGCCGGTGATCTCGTTGCCCGCTTCATCGACAAACGGCACGCCGAAGGGGTTCTTCGTGTTCTTCACGGTCTGCACGCCGCTCATCGCATAGGCGATGTTGGCATCCATGCCCGTGTTGTGCGCGATAATCTGCTCCAGAATGCGTTCGCCGACGAACAGCGCGTCCACCGTCAGGGTGATCTTCTGGCCCGCTTCCAGCCGGCCGTCGCCCCGGACCACAACCGTGTAGCCGTCCTGGGATACCGTCGTCGTCAGCTTCAGCGCGGCGTTGTCGCTCGTCGCTTCCGCCTTCACGGCCATGGCCTGACGCGGCAGCGTATCGACCAGAATCGGCGCCTCGATTGCGGGCAGGTTCTCCGCCTGACCGCTGATATTCTCAAAGACAATCGTATAATGCGCGCCGGAACCCGCGCTCACCGTCAGACTGTCGCTCTTGGGGTTGGTGGCTTCCGCTTCCACGGTCACGACATAGTCGCCCGTGTTCGGGTTCTGCACAATCTCCGCGCGCTGCACCTGTTTGGTGATTCTGGCTTTCGGCAGGCCGATCGACGAATCCGCATCGCAGTTCGCCGCATCCGTATAGGTCTTGCTGACGCTCTCCGGCGACTTCGCGCCGATGGCATAGGCCAGGTTGAGGCCCGCCGTATTGCGCACACCGCAAACGCGGTCGATTGCTTCGCCGGATTCCTGATGGAAGCGCATCGTCACCACAATCGGCGTATCCTGCCTGAGGCCCGCAGGGATATTCCGGCCGCCCTGCATATGATACGCGATCTTGAAGCCCGTGTAGATGCAGCCGCCGTCTTCCGCTTTCAGGGAAACGTCCGCGCCGCTGTCGGTCACATCGATGTTCGACTGAATCAGCGTCTCCTGCGTGCCGATCAGGCCGTAAACATCCGCATAGATTCTGTCGCCTTCCGCCGCCGTGCCATAGGCCTCCTCCAGCTGCGCAAAGCTCATCTTGCCGACGGTCACGCTTTCCACAAAGTGCTGCGTCTGCACGGTTTCCGCGCCGCCGTCGAGCCAGCGGCTCTTATTGCCGTGCGCGTCCACCGTCTGATATTCGACCTTGTTGTCCGTAATCACGAAGCTGCTCATCGGGTAGCGGATTGCGTCGTTCGCGTCTGCCGCGCCGCTGTCGCTCGTCGTCTTCCGGATTTCAAAGGTCACCGTCTGCCAGCTTCCGTCCGCCTGCGTGTTTTGCAGGTTGCCCAGCTTTCCGCCGGCCTCGCCGTTGACCGCCGAAACGGTCTTATCCAGATACGGATCGCGGTTCGGGATGTTGGCGAACGCCGCCGCGGCAAAGCCGCCTTCGTTCGTCAGCACCGCTTTTGCCTCCGTGTGCCACGGCATGCCTGCGGACTGCGAAGCCTCGGTTTCGATATAGCCCGCCGGAGTCGTCGTTTCCGCGAAAGCGTACTTGCCGCGCTCAACATACGACGTGATGACGTAGGTATACCGATACTCCCGCTCGTCCGTGTAATACGTTCTGTCCTTCGCAAGCGTATACGTCTTTTCGCCGATTTCAAGTGTCTGCGGCGCTTCCGTCCTGTCTGCGGCGGTCGGTTCGAGGTTCGCAAACGCATAGCTGTGCTTCTCGTCCATGCCGTCCGTCTCCGCCGCGCTGAACTTCGCGCCGACGACCAGCGCGCTCTTGTTTTCATAGTCGCGCTTGAGGATCACCAGTCTGCCCTTCGGCTCGTTATATGCGTTGAAGTGCAGTGTGCTGAACAGCTCGTTCGGATTGGCCATCAGCTCTTCGCCTGTGACGACGGTATAATAGCCCGCCGCGCCGTCAAGCTTGGAAACATCCTGCTCGGCGGCCATGCTGTGGTTCGCGTCCGTCTTTTTGAAATCGTAATAGGCCTTGTAGCCCCGGCTCACCGGGTTCAGGTACGGCTTGGTGGGATCGTCGCCGATCGCGCCCTCGTCCGGCTTCTCAAAGACGACATACGCCTCGCCCTCTTCGAGCCTCGGCAGATACGGGAACAGCACGTCGCCGTTTGCGTCGGAAGTCACCGTCTGATACAGATACGGCTGTCCGTCGCTAAGCAGAACCTCGTGCAGTTCGCCTTTCGCGTCTTTCTTCTTGATGTGAAGCACAGCGCCTTCGACAACCGGCGTATCATCGTCGCGGTTGCTTCTCACGCTGCCGAACACGCGAACCTGAATGGATACGCCGCGCGTATTCATCATCGAAACCGTGTCGGCCACGATGCCCGCCGCCAAATCAATCTTCGCGTCATACGCCAGCTGATAGCTGTAATCCGGCGCGGAAATCTCTTCGACCCAATAGGTGTACGGCGTGCCGTCCGTCATCGCGTCTTCCGGCGCATAAACTTCGTTCAGCTGCACCATGCCGTCCGCGCCGGATTTGAAGCGCGCCGCGTTTTCACGCGTGCCCGTCCAGTCGCCAAACGGCTTGCCGTTTTCACGCCCCGCATAATAGCGCTTATTGTTCTGCTTGTCCCGCGTATACAGCGAGAAGAAGCAGTTTTCCAGCGCAGTCGGCGTTTCGCTTTCGCTCAGCCGTCTGGTCTTCTCAATCTGACCCGCCATCAGCGTGCCGGCGTTGACAAAGTCAACCTTCATCTGATGCTGAACGTCCATCGCGTTGTAACGCGTGACGGTCACGTCCCGGCTGCTGGTGATCCGGTCGTTCGCGACGGTCGTGCCGTTGTAAACCGGCGTCTCCCGTTTTCCATTCAGATAGGCCGCGGACTTGGCGAACCAGTAGCCCGCGCTTTCGTCCGTGCTTTCCACAACAGTGTATGCGCCCGGATCGAGCCGCACGACGATGGACTGACTCCGTTTAGTCTCGGCGAAGCCGTCGAGCGTAATCGGCTGCTGCGCCACCTTCTGCCAGCTTTCGGTTCCATGGGCATCGACGACGCGCATTTCCAGCTCGGCCGCTTCCGTCGTCCCCTGCTTATAGACATAGAAGGCGACGCTTTTCGGGATGCTCTGCGTCTTAGAAGGCTCAAACGTCTTGGTGATTTCCAGATACGCGCGCGGCGTGTTGGTCACATTGATGGTGTGATCGATGATCTTCACGCTGTTGTTCGCGTCCTGACGGCCCGCGTCGCTCCGATTTTTGAGCGTTGCGGAAGCGAGGAGCTGAACTTCGCTCGTGTAGCTCTTGCTCTTCCCGCTCTTGTCCAGGTGCTTGTAATCCTCGTCGCAGATGACGCGGAACCACGTCGTAAACAGCTGCCCCGCGTTCACCTGTCCCTGCGGAATCGTCTCGACCAGCTTATACCAGCCGGAATACAGGCCGTCAAACGTGATTTCGCCCGTTTCGGCATCCGTTGTGCCCGTACGCGGCAGATACACATAGCCGATCTGCGGATAGTTCAATTTGCCCTCGAACTCGTTCTGCGATTTGAACGGGCAGAAATACAGGGCAAAATTCGCCGCAATCGGCTTCAAATCCGTCGTATCGCCGCTCCGATCGCTGACCTTGTGAAGGGTGACGCTCGTCGTCGCCGGGTTGTAAACCGTAATCGGTTCGTCAGCCTTAACGTCCGCGCCCGCGATCGTCAGCTTTCCGCCGTTGAGCAGCTTGAAATACCGGTTGACCACTGCGTTCGGGTTCCAGTTTGCAGCCACCGGCGTTTCATCCAGCGTCTCGGCAATCGCGTACTTGGCCTTCGGATAATTGCCCGCCTCGCTCGTGCGATAATCCCAGATCGGCAGGCTGAAAATGACCTCGCCCTTTTCGTTCGTGTTCTGTCGCGTGTTCGCCAGCGCGCTTCCGTTGCTGCTCAGAACCGCGCTCTTGCCATTGGAATAACCAATCTGAATCGGCGCGCCCTCGACCAGCTTTTCATCCGCGTCCCGCTTGATGACGGTCAGCGAATGGAAACGCGTATTCGTGGAGCAGACGGCAATCTGGCTCTTGTACTCGCGCGTGGTGAACGTCAGTCGGTTGGCCGACGTGCCGTTCACCTTCTCGCCGTCAAACACAAAACCGCTCTTGTCGGTCTGCACGCCTTCGATTACCGGCGCGGTCGTCTCTTCAATCGTGAACGTCGTCTCGCGCGGCAGCTGCACCGTCGTCTCATAATGGTTCGCGTTGTTCAGCGTGACACGGGTATACACCTTGCCTTTTGCATCCGTGATGGTGTAAACCGCATCCGTGCTTTCCTCTCCGCCGTAATAGCGCTCGCCGTCCACATACTTGGCGACCGTCAGATAGGTCATCTCGCCGAGGATGTTCTTGATGGCGTTGTCCTGTCCGTCTTTGTTCAGATAATCGTCTACAACCGTCACGTAATCCGCACCCTGCGCATTCTTGACAGCCTTCACATGCAGGGCATACCGCTCCTGCATATAAACCATGTTAATCGGGTAATCCTTCTCGCGGAGGATAAAATCGGCCTCGTAGAAGGGTTGTCCGTTTTCATCCTTGTCCAGCTTCACCGGGTTATCCGGATTGTCCGCGCCGCCGTTTTCCGTATAGAGCGTCTCCAGCGAAACGGTGATGCTCACGCCGTAGCCCGCGCTCATGCCGCTCTCGCAGCCTGTGACAAATTCTGTGCTGAACGCGCCTCTGCCCTTGACGGCCTCCAGCAGGCCGTTCGCGTTTTCGCGCGCAAGCAGGAGTTCAAAGGTCACGCCCGCCAGCGGCTTAAGCTCGCCGACCCGGTTGTTGTCCTTCGCTTCGGTGGACGGCCAGTATTCCTTATCCAGCTTCACTTGGAACAGACCCTTGAACTCGGTCTCCCCGCCGCTCAGCACATCGGCCTCGTTGTATGCGTCCACTTCCGTCACGGCATTGACCGCTCTCGCCGCAGCAGACCACACGCCGCCGTAGACCTTCTGATAGCCGCCTGCGTGGTTGATCTTCACCTCCCGGAACAGGAAGGTATATTTGCCGACGTCGTCGTCCAGCTCAAAAGCGTCCGTCATGAACGCGCCCGTGCCCATGCCGCTCGCGCCGGTTTCATAGGTGATTCCGTCAGTAATCAGTTTGCTCTTCTGCGGTTCGGCGGTGAAAATAGCTTCCAGCTCCGCTTCCCGGCCAGTATATGTGCCTTTTTCCACCGTCTTTCCCGCCTGCGGCGCTGTAAACGCGCTGTTGCGGTCCAGCAGGTCGCGCTGTTTTTCCGTCAGGTCGCTCGTGCGGATGGCGTAAACCTCAAACTGGCAGTAATCCAGCGGCTGCGTCTCGCCGACGACAACGCCTTCCGTCGCCGCGCCGTCTGCAAACCGAACCGTGTAGCCGCTCTTGTTCAGCTTCATCTGCACATAGTCCTTGTAATTGGTGATGCTGCTCTGACTGTCGTTCTGATTATCGGTCTCTTTGCCCGTCAATTCAACATAGTTGAAGTTCTTCAGCACATCCTGGTAATCGTGCGGCTCTCTGTTGTACGCCGCGTTTTCGCTGTGCGCATGATCCGGATCTTTGGATTCATAGGCGCAGTATCCGTCCGGAACTTCCGTTTCCACGAGCACATAGTGCTTGAGGCCGTGCAGATCGGAGATCGTCGCAGTCGGGTTCGTCATGTTGAACGACTCAACCTGTTCAAGTGTGCCGTCGTCCTTCACTTCGTAGAGCGTCATCGTCGCGCCCGTCAGCGGATACTCCGGCGCGTTGCCGCGCTCCAGCTCATATTCCTTCTGGTAGTTCAGGCTGACGTTGAGAGCGGCCTTCGGCTCATTTTCAAACGTCAGCGTCTGGCTGGCATTTTCGTCCAGCTTGAACTTCTGCACGTCTTCCGCCTTGAAATATCTCTGCGCCGCCTGCTCCTGCTTCACCGTGTACGTCAGCGCCGTGGTTTTGTCGTTCGGATCGCCGTAAATCGGCAGGCTGGACAGCTTAAACGCCTGTCTTGCGCCCTTTTCGCCCATGTAAACCAGCGTGTTCGTCGTTTCGTCGAGCACAAAGCCGGTTTTCAGCAGCGCCCGATAGGCATAGCTGTCCTCCGCGAGGTTCGACGCGCCCACCGAGACCGTGAACTTCGCCAGATCCGCCGCGTTCACATAATCGATGGCCGCGGGCTGCGTGCCCAGCTTTCCCTTCTTCTCGTCGCGCAGCTCAACCGTCAGGCTGCCGACGTTCGCCTTGTTGGGAACAGTCGGATTCTCCGCCTGATTCGTCTCGCTATACGTCAGCGGCCCAAAGACGCTGTCGTTGAGCATCATGTCGCCAGAAACCGCCGTTTCCCTGACATAGTACGTGCCGTAAGCCGGGATGGTGAACACGCCGACCGCCTGATCCGGCTTGCGCACCGTGACCGGCTCACCGACCTGCCGCTTGTTCTCGTCGTACAGGGTAAACGTCGCAAAGCTGCCGTTCGCCACCTCTTTCGGGAAATCTTTGGTCACCTTAAGCTGATACTTCCGCTGGTCAACCTGTCCGGCCTTCTGGCTGTCGTCGCCCGCCGCAACCGTCAGCGGAACGAGTTTCGTATTCAAATAGTAGTTCTCCGGTGCGACCAGCTCCTGCAAATAATAGGAAGTTCCTTCCTCCACCGGGAGCACCAGTTCGATTCTGCCGTCCTTGTCCGTCGTGAAGCGATACTCGTCCGCCACATCTCCGGGATGGGTCAAGCGCCCCGCTTCATCCACAATGGCCGCCGTCTTTTCCGTCAGCACGCCGTCCGTCAGCGTCCGCCCGACCAGATAGGTCGTGCCATCCGCTTTCCGGGTCAGCACGGCATAAACCGCGCCGGGCAGTGTCGCGTTGTCGCTGCCTTCTTTGGTGAAGGTCGTCTTGCCGACCTGACGCGTGTTGGTGACGGTGATCGTCTTGTCCATACCGTCGTCCAGCGTCACGCTCTCCTCGCTGTACGTCACCGCATAGCCTTCTGCCGCCGTTTCGTCGACGGTATAGGTCACCACATGGCCGTTTTCGTCCCAGCCGCGCAGCGAAAGGGTCTGGCTTGCCTCGTTCTGTTTGCCGTCGGTCGTCAGTTCAACCGTCCGGCTCGGCAGCGCGTCGCCCTTTTCGCATGTAGCCTGAACCGTGATCGTCCACGTTTGTTCTTTGTTCAGGCCGCTCACATCGACAAGCCGCTTCGTGATGGTTAGCTCCTGCTGCTTGATGAAGAAATAGTCGGCGTTCTGGATTCTCGCGTCGTCCGTAAAGGTGATCTCAATCTCCGCTTCGGGCTTCTCCTCCTCGCCTTTCTTCCTGCTCGCGTAAAACAGACCGTCCGTCTGTTCGTTGCTCTTCACCTTCACGCGGTAGGTGATGAGGTTCCCGTCCCCGTCGAATCTCGGCAGATAGACGGATTCCGCCTCATCCAGCGTCGTCTGCTTCACCGGCTCCGTCTCGCCGTCGCGCGTGATGGTCACCGTGTAATGGCTTTGATCCGCTTCCAGATTGTCGCCCCGCTCATACTTGCGCAGATAGGCTTTCAGGTTCAGCAGACCATCCGTCGAATAGTTCTTCACGGCGTTGTCGTCCGTCATCCGCGTCTGACTGCCCGCCTCGATGTCGACAATCCTGTCGTCCGCCTTGGCAAAACCGTCGGATACGCCCGTTTCTTCCATCGTATAGGTATCCGCGGGCAGATAAACCGTGGTCGGTTTTCCGTTTTCGACCTTCACCGTGTAGGTGCGGCCGTTCTGCCCGGTCAGCGTAAACTCCGCGGAAAGGCTGGGGTTTGTATTTTGCTTGCCGTCCGGCGCATAGAACTTCTTTTCGAGGATAAACTGGCCGTTCTGCGCGTTGTAATCCTCGAACTCGGCTTTCACCGCGTTTTCTTTCGTTCCGGCCTTCACCGTCACAAGCTGATACGGATAGGACGCCTCGCCGATTTTGATCGTCTTCTTGTCGCCCGGCTTGACGTTGGTATAGCCCGCTTCCATCCCCGTGCGCACCACATAGTAGTCGCCTTCGGGCAGTTCCCGGCTCGTCTTAAACGCGTCGATCCGGTCGGAAAGCTTCGCGTTCTCGCCAAGCACCAGCTCGTCCTTTTCGTTGGGCGTCACTTCGCTGGCCTTATAAATCGCAAAGACCGCGTCGCTGCCCGAATAGGCCGTTCTGTCCGCCGCATCTGCCGCCAGCTTCACATACTGTTCCGGCAGGATGTAGCCGCCCTGACGCACGAAATGATAATACAGCGTTTTGCTGCTGTCGGCCGTCTTTTTGTCGCTGTCGCCGTAAACCGTGTAGTTCAGCGTCGAATCCAGCGTGACGCCCAAGCCCTTAAAGGCAACGTCATCCAGCCGTTCGTCGTCGCAGTCCAGCTCAAAGTCCGCCCTGTCATAGATCAGGTTGACCGTGTAATTGTTGTACGCATAGACCGACGGATGAACGGTATTATCGCCGTCCAGCGCCGCCGTGTTGTGGATCGTGTTTCCTCCGTTTGCGGGCATTACGAGGCTGCGCGTGCCATCCTCGTTTTCCACAATATCGCAGGTGTAGGCGCTGTCTCCAAGTGTCACTGTGGCCTGCTTCGGATAGACCTTCGCGCCATTCTTTCCCGCAACCGGCTGAATCGTTTCCTGGAGCGTATAGCCGGAAAGATCGAGTACGCCCTTATCCACGTAGTCGCTGTCCTGGCGCAGAATCTCGCCCTGCGTTCCCAGCGCGCCCGTGCGCACCTGATAGGTGAAGGTTACCTCGTCGCCGTTTACCGTGTACGTCACGGCCTCGTTCTGCACATCCCACGTCTTTGCTTTTGCCGCATTCCGGAAGGCGTTCGTGTGGATCGTTGCCCGATAGTCAATCGGCGTACCGGCGTAAACTTTCTCTTCGCCGTTTTCGTCATAGTAGTGCATCTTCGGCGTGATCGACGCGGAGAGTGAAACCGTCGGCGTGATGAGATCGCCGTTGGCATGTTCACCGTTATCGATCATGCGGCCAAAGAACGTATAATTCAGCGTCACGGCGTTGCTGCCGTCCGCGGGAACGACGCTTTGGACGCTGTCAACGTTCAGCGTATTCGTCCAACCTCCGTTATCGGTCGCGGAAATCCGCAGATTGCCGGGCGCGCTGATTTGCAGCTTGATATCGTCGTAGGAATCGAACGGGCGATATCGAATGTACTCGTCGAACGTCATCGAATTCAGGTCAAACGCCCTGTATTCGGTCAGGTTCGTGGCGAGCTGGAAGGTCATGCTCAATGTAAAGGGGACGACCTCGCCCGTCTTCCACTGCGCCTCGTTCTGCGCCGGACGCAGGTTCGCGTAAATCAAGGTATCTTTTCCATTCTTTTCGACATCCAAAACGCGGTCGGCGAAAGACATGTGCGTTTCGTCCGTCGTCGTTTCAAACTCGGCTTCATAGGCTTCCTTCAAAGAGCCATACGTTTCGCCGCTTCTGAGGGTCTGCGCAACCGGCTTCTGCACCTGGCTGACCACTTCATCGGCAATCGCCGTCGTCGGGCAAGAGCTGACGAGCATCGCGGCCGTCATCACCCAAGCCATAACCCTTTTCAGATGGTTCATCCTTTCCATCCTGTCCTCCAAAAACATGTCGCTCAGTCTTCAACCGATACCACAAAGCGCCAGTAATATTGCGCGTTGATTTTGTCGAGCTTTACCGCATAGCGCACCTCGTTTGCGCCTTCAACGTCTTCAAAGTGTTCGCCGTCCTGACTGTACTGCCAGCGGATCGACCACTTCGCATCCGTCGGCTGGACGTTGACCACGGCAGTCATTTCCAGCGTGTCGCCATAAGCCAGGCCGTCGCTTCCGTTGCTGATCAGTTCCGTCTCAATCTGCACCGGCTGCCGGACGACCTTCGCATCCCAATGCGCCTGCAATTTGATTCTGCCGTCGCCGCTGTTGCGCAGATCCAGCTCGTTGCCGTCGCCGTCCAGCGCCGCAAGAGTGAGCATCGTTTCCGCATCGCCGTTTCGGCTCAGCGTCAGCGTCAGCCGACGGCCGCCGCAAAGCACCTCGCCGCCCTGCGCCACGCCGTCGTAGACCCACAGAACGATTTCGCCGTTTTCCCAACTGAGGGAAGCGCCGTCCATCCAGAAATCATCCGCCTGCCACGCGTCCGTGTCGCCGCCGATGGCTACCGCAAACGGCTCCAGCCGCACGCCGTCCGCATTGTTCACGCCGATCACCAGCCGCGCCGAATCGCCGTTTCCGTCCAGTCTGAGCTGCGCCCAGTCGATTGTTTCGATTTGCTCCTCCGGCTCAGGCGTGGACGTGGGTTCAGGCGTCACTGTCGGCTCAACCGTTGCCGTAGGTTCGGGCGTCGCCGTATCTTCCGGCTCCTCCGTCGCTTCCGGTTCTTCCGTTGCTTCCGGTTCTTCCGTCGCTTCCGGTTCTTCCGTCGCTTCCGGTTCTTCCACAACTTCCGGTTCTTCCGTGGCTTCCGGCTCTTCTTCAGCCTCTTCCGTCTCAATCGGCGTTTCCGTCTCGCTGTAAACTTCAGATTCCGCTTCAGCTTCGGTGTATTCGGGCTTTCCGCCTTCTTCATACAAAACGATTCCTTCGCTCTGCTGCTCATCCTCCGCGTTCACGCGCATCGGAGACGCTGCGCCCAGCAACACCAGACACAGCATCCATGCAAAAATTCTTCTTTTATTTTTCATATCGACATGCCCCTTTCGCCGATCTTTTTTTCATCTTTCCATTGAAAGCCGCATATACTTCCCATAGGGGGAGATATATACCGTTTTCTTCTCTATTTTATTCTACCACTCTTCCTTGTTTTTTTTCAACTTACCAATGCACAAAGGAAACGTTTTAGATCTAGTAAAAATGATAATTTTTCCTTTTATCCCATCTCATATATAACGCAGCCGATTCTATACAATTCCCAGAGGAATACTTTCAATTTTTCTCTTGACAAGCCGCTCAATATCCTGTATAATGACCTTGTTGTTAGAGATAACTAACACCTCCCTGAACAAAATGGCGGATGAGGTTTGACGCGCCTCTCCGCAGCCTAGCAGGCTTGACGCACCTGTCAGGTATGCGCCCCGCTTGAGCGCAACCCAATCGAGCGAGGATCACTCCTCCCCCTATTTTCTCCCTGTTTCTTAACAGAAAGACCCTGTCGGGCATTGGACGCCGCCCGGCAGGGTTTTTCGCATGTTTACGGCTGAACCGTGATCTTCTGTCCGTCCGAATAGAGTGTCATCACGCCGTTTTCCTTCGCGGCGTAAACCGTCGCCCCGGCCTTTTGCAGCCGAATGCGCACGCTGTTGGCGGGGTTTTTCCCCGTGACAAGCGCAACGCCCGGCTTGGCTGCCTCCACCCATTCGGTGCAGGTCGCTGCTTCACTGCCTCCGCGCGAGACAATCAGCGCATCGCACTTGACCGCCGCGCCGGAGGCGACGATCTCCTTTTCGCCGCTCGCGGTGATGCAGCCTGTCACCACGGCGCTCGTCTCCCCGTAGTCGATGCGCAGCGTCAGCCCGTCGTCGCGGCTGTCCGTATGCTGCGTCCGCGCCGGGCCGATGAATGTCACGCGCGCCCGCCCGAGGGTAAAGGCCATGTTCTGCGTCGCGGAGACGATCTGCGTCCCCCGCTTTTCCGCCGCGTCGATCATCTGCGCGTAGGCCTTGCCCTTCGTCTGCGTCGGCGGCACAAAGAGATAATCCGGCCGCGTCAGCCCCAGCGCCATTTTCATCGCGCCGAGCTGTTCATCCTCCGAGCCCATCGCAACCGCCGCGCTCAGGTGGTTCACGCCGCAAAGCAGAAGCTGGCCGCAGAGCGCCGCGCCCGTTCCGCTGCCCGCGCCGACGAGCATGGTGTATCCGTCCGCGCAGACAAAAACCGCCTCGCCGTCGCCCGCGCGCAGCGTCTTGATCGTCAGCCCGTTGGGGTTCACGCCGTATGCCCACTTGGGCAGCTTCTCCGTCAGCTTCGAAACGTCCGGCAGCTCGATTTTGCTCAGATCAAAGTCGCCGAGCTTGATTTCCGGCAGATTGTCAAATCGGAGCGTCGGCGCGCCCGTCTGCGGGTCGCTCTTCACAAAGCCCAGCACATGCGCGCCGACAAACAGCAGCGCCGCCACGCCGAGCACGAGCAGCAGATTCGTCAGGCAGCCAACCAGACAGCCCTTTTTTCTCTTGCGCACATGAGACCGCCCCTCGCGCGCCATCAGGCCATCGCCTCCAGCGCGGAGACGAGTTTCCGGCAATCCTCCGCCGTCGTCGCCCAGCTTGTCACAAAGCGGACGGCCACGTGCCCGTCATCCAGCGTTGCCCAGCGCTCATAAGCGAAATCCAGCGTCAGCGCGGCGTTCTGCTTCTCCGTCAGCACGGCGAAAATCTGGTTGGTCGTCGTCCGCTGGAAGAAGGGAATCCCCGCGCGCTCCATGCCCGCGCGGATGAGATCGGCCATCTCGTTGGCGTGTCTGGCCCATGCGAAATAATCGTCATGCTCCAGCGCCGCCAAAAACATCACGCCGCCGAGCCGCCCCTTGGCGATCATACCGCCGTTGTGCTTGATCATAAAGCGGAAATCCTTTTGCAGCGCCGGGTTGACGATCACCATCGCCTCGCCGAAGAGCAGGCCGTTCTTCGTGCCGCCGATGTAGAAGCAATCCGCCAGCGCCGCCAGATCCCGGAGCGTCATGTCACATTCCGCGCTGGTCAGCCCGCTCCCCAGCCGCGCGCCGTCCACAAAGAGGATCAGCCCGTGCGCGTCGCAGACCCTGCGCAGCGCCTTCAGCTCGTCCAGATGGTAGACGGTGCCGATTTCCGTCGGCTGGCTGATGTAGAGCAGCCGCGGCGCGACCATGTGCTCGTCCGTGTGCAGCGCGCAAACAGCCTCCACGCCCTCCGGCGTCACCTTGCCGTCCTTCGCCGCGCAGGGGAGCACCTTGTGCCCCGTCGCCTCCACCGCGCCGGTTTCGTGCACGTTGATGTGCCCCGTCGGCGCGCAGATTGCCGCCTCGTAGGGGCGCAGGAACGCCGCAATCGCGATGCTGTTGGCCGATGTGCCGCCGACCATGATGTGCACCGCCGCCCCCGGCTGGCCGCATTTCTCGCGAATCACGTCCGCCGCGCGCAGGCTGTAATCATCCAGCCCGTAGCCGCAGGTGTGCTCCATGTTGGTTTCAAGGAGCCGCCGCATCACAATCGGATGCGCGCCCTCGCCGTAGTCATTCATAAAAAACGTCTTCACAATTCTTCCTCCCGTTTGATGGTGCCGACGATCATCGTCTCGTCAACGGTGATCTCCGTCACGCCGCTCAGGTCAAGGCTCTCCGCGTCGATGTTGGCGAGCATCGGAGTCATTTTCGCCAGATGCAGCGCCAGCGCCCCGCTGACCGGCATCGTATAGGTGATCGTCCTCTGTTCCAGCACGTTCAGATGCGCGTGCGCGTAATCCGAAACGGGCGCGCCGTCGTAGGCCGCCAGCCGTCCGCCCGCCGCCTCGCGGAGCTGGCGCAGATAGCCCGGCCTCGGCGCGAGCTTGATGAGCACGCCGTCCTTTTTGAGGATACGCCCGAACTGCGCGTAGTTCGCCGGCGTAAACACGTCGAGCACCGCGTCGCAGCAGCCGTCCGCCAACGGTATGTTGGCCAAATCGCCGACGAAATACGTCGAGCGCCTGTCGCCCTTCGCTGCCAGCAGAACGGCCTCCTTCGAGAGATCAAACCCGATTCGGATCATGTCCCGTTCCGGGCAGACGCTCCGCAGATAGTATCCCTCGCCGCATCCCGCGTCCGCCACGACAGGGCGCTCGGCACGCACATATTTTTCCAGCGCCTCGCCGACGGCGGCGGCAACCGGCGCAAAAACGCCCGCCTCAAACGCCCTCGCGCGGCTCTCAAAAAGCTCCTTTTTGTAGAAGGACGGCTTGGCGTTCGGCGCGAAATTGACGTGCCCCTGCTTGGCGATGTCGTAGCAATGGCGCTTGCCGCAGAGCAGGCTTTTGCCCTCCTGATGAAAACTGCCCGAACAGATCGGGCAGCGAAGAAGCGCGACCGCTTCGTTTTGCATGGTTGTAACGCCTCACTCTTAGAAATAATCCGAGAAATACGGCTGCTCGATGGGGATGATATCCTCCAAAATGCGCACGGCGGTGTCGTTGGCCTGCAGCCGCTCGACGCGCTTGAGGTAGGTCGGCCGCTTGTAGCCGTAGAACATGGCCGTCAGCGTCTGAATGTCGCAGCGGACGGTTTCGCCGCGCGTGCCGCCGCGCTCCAGAATGGTGTTGCCCGCCGCGTCCCAGCGCAGGGAGAAATCGCCGCAGTTGCATTCCATGATCGGGTCGTCGATGATGAAATGCAGGTCGTCGTGGATGGAGATGATATCAAACGGATACTGCCGGATAAACTCCTCGAAATCGACGATGCGCGCCATGATATACGGCTCGATTTCCTCCTGAATTTCGCTGTCCTCCAGCAGGAACGCCATCGGCTCGTTGGTGTAGTTGTTGCCGACCACCTTTTCGATCATCGAAAAGTGCGCGGAGATATAGTTCCACAGGCCGTGGCGCGCCTCCTGATTGACGTACACCAGCTCCTTGATGCGGAACACATCGTTGGCAATGTAGTAGACGAGGTAGCCGGTCGGCTTCTCGTTCGCGTCGTAATACACGGCGACGAGCACGTCGTCGGCCTCCCACCGCCAGTATTCCTCCCACTCCAGCTCGTTGCGCTTGAGCGCGCCGTGGCGCATCGCGGAGAATGCGTCGTGCACCCGGTGCACATCCTCGCTGTCGATGTCCACGCGCTCGACCATACCGCCGACCTTGCGGTGCTTGGGCAGCTGCGTATCCTTGATGGTGTAGGTCATCTTATCCGAAACGATTTCCCAGCCCTTTTTGCGATAATACGGAATCAGGTACGGGAAGAGCATCGACACGCACTGGTGGTTTTCGCGCATGTTATCAAGCGCTTTTTTCATCAGGTGCGCCATCAGCCCGTGCCCCATGTATTCCGGATAGGTCGCCACGCCGGTCACGCCGCCCATGTTGTACATCGTGCCGAACAGATTGACCTGCATCGGGTAGACGCTGATCTGCGAAGCCAGCTTTTCCCCGTCAAACCAACCGAACGACTCCGTCTTTTTGAGCACGGGTTTTTTGCTGCGCTCCATTTCCTTCTGGTTCCAGCCCAGCGAGGCCAGCTCGCTGTCCGTCACCTGAAACGCATAACGGAGCAGCGCGTTATACTGCGCGGTATCGTCCACCGTCAGCCTGCGCATCTGCAATCGGTCTTCCAGCTTTTCCTGCTTCATGGTATCCTTCCTGTTCGTCGCGTCGTTTCAAAGTCTGTCAAAATCGTATATAGTATAGCATAAAACCCGCCTTGATTTCAAGGCGGGTTCTTTTCGCAGACTGCCCATACAAGCAAAGCCCTGCAAAAATCGTCCGTGAACTCCTTCCGTCACAACTTCGTTGTGCCACCTCCCTCTAAGAGGGAGGCTTTTTATTCCTCGTCGTCGAGGTTCGGCAGATCGTCCATGCCGTCGTCCGTCGGCCTCTCGTCGTCATCCGCCGCGCTCTGCACGACGGGCGCATCCTTGCCCATCAGCTCGGCGCGAACGAGCTTGTCGATTTCCGCGGCGATTTCCGCGTTCTCCTTGAGGAACTTGCGGGTGTTCTCGCGGCCCTGACCGATGCGCTGGTCGCCGTAGGAGAACCACGCGCCGGATTTGTGGATGATATCCAGCGCAACCGCGCTGTCCAGCAGGCTGCCTTCCTTGCTGATGCCCTCGCCGTAGAGAATATCGAACTCCGCGGTTCTGAAAGGCGGCGCGACCTTGTTCTTGACGATCTTCGCCTTCGTGCGGTTGCCGACGACGGTTGTGCCGTCCTTGAGCTGCTCGCCGCGGCGGATGTCGATGCGCACGGACGCATAGAACTTGAGCGCGCGGCCGCCCGGCGTCGTCTCTGGATTGCCGTACATCACGCCGACCTTCTCGCGAAGCTGGTTGATGAAGATGCAGGTCGAGTTCGTCTTGTTGATGATGCCGGTCAGCTTGCGCAGCGCCTGGCTCATCAGGCGCGCCTGCAGGCCGACGAAGGAATCGCCCATCTCGCCGTCGATTTCGGCCTTCGGCACGAGCGCCGCCACCGAGTCGATGACCACGACGTCAATCGCGCCGGAGCGAACCAACGCCTCGCAGATTTCCAGCGCCTGCTCGCCGGTGTCCGGCTGGGAGACGTACAGCTGATCGACGTCCACGCCCAGCTTGCGCGCATAAACGGGATCGAGCGCGTGCTCCGCGTCGATGAACGCGGCCACGCCGCCCATCTTCTGCGCCTCCGCGACGATGTGCAGCGCGACGGTCGTCTTGCCGGAGGATTCCGGGCCGTAGATCTCCACCACGCGGCCGCGCGGCACGCCGCCCACGCCCAGCGCCATATCCAAATCCAGACAGCCCGTCGGAATCACCTGAATATCGCGCACGGCGCGCTCGCCCATGCGGATGACCGCGCCCTTGCCGAATTGCTTTTCAATGCCGGCCAGCGCGATATCCAGCGCGCGCTTTTTTTCGGTGCCGTCGTCGTTCGCCGGAATCGCCGTGACCGTCTTTGCGGATTTTTTGCCCTTATCGCTTGCCATATTTCCCCTCCTGTTTTTACCCTCTTATCGCCGCGCGGCGCACCATGTCCAGCGCCTTGAGCGTCGCCAGCCTGCGCACCCGCGCGCGGCCGCCGCCGAGCTGCAGCCGCTCAACCGTCACGCCGTGCCTGTCCGCGCAGGCGACATATACCAGCCCGACGGGCTTTTCCTTCGTCCCGCCGCCCGGCCCTGCGATGCCGGTCGTCGCCACGGCGATGTCCGCGCCGCTTCTTTCTCGCAGGCCGCTCGCCATTTCAAACGCCGTCTGCTCGCTGACCGCGCCGAACGCCGCCAGCGTCTCCGGCTTCACGCCGCAGTATTTCACCTTCGCCTCGTTGGCGTAGGTCACATGCGCTTCATACAGACATTCGGAAATACCGGGATAATCCACCAGGCTCGCCGCGACCATGCCGCCCGTGCAGCTCTCCGCCGTCGAAACAGTCAGCCGCCGCGCCACCAGCGCGCGCCCCGCCGTCTCCTGCATGGAGCCCTCGCTCGTCTCGGTCACGTCGTAAACACAGTCGCCCAGCACGCCGCAGATCGCGTCTACCACGGGCTCGACCTGCCGCAGCGCCTCGGCCTCGTCCCTGCCGCGCGCCGTCACGCGGAGCTGACACTCGCCCAGCGCGCAATACGGCGCGACCGTCACACCCTCGCCGTTTTCAATCCACCTCGCGCACGTCTGCGCCACCTGCGATTCGCCCATGCCGTAAATGCGGATGAACCGCGAGGCGATGCAGCCGCCGGTCTTTTTCGCCAGCCTGCCGTAAACCTGCCGGCCGAACATATCCGCCATCTCGTGCGGCGGGCCGGGGAGCTGGACGACGATCTTGCCGTCCTTTTCGATCATGCAGCCGGGCGCGGTTCCGCATGCGTTGGGCAGAATCGTGCAGCCCTTGGCGAACATGGCCTGCTTGCGGTTGTTCATCGGGCAGACGCGCCCGATTTTTTCGAAATACCGGCCGATTGCGTCCCAGCTTTCGGGGTCAAATTCCATCGGAAGCCCCAGCAGCTCGGCGGCGATTTCCTTGCTCAGGTCGTCCTGCGTCGGCCCGAGGCCGCCCGTCGTGATGACCAAATCGCTTCTGGAAAGCGCCAGCGCCAGCGCCTCGCGCATCCGCTGCGGGTTGTCGCCCACCACCTGATGGTGGTACACCGCGATGCCGAGGCTCTGCAATTCGCGCGAGAGCATCTGCGCGTCGCTGTCCGCAATCTGCCCCATCAGCAGCTCCGTGCCGATGGCCACAATTTCTGCAATCATTTTGCTCCACCCAGAACCGAACGGTTCTGCCAAACGTATTCACACATCGAGTACAGCGTCATCACCGACGCGGCAATCGTCAGCAACGCGGGCAGAAGCCCCTCGCCCGTGATCGTCAGCACGACCACCAGCAGCATTTGCAGCACGGTCTTGATCTTGCCGCTCATGCCCGCCGCAATGACGTGTCCCTGCTCCACGGCGCACAGCCGCAGGCCGGAGACGACAAATTCCCGCGCGATGAAGATGATGCAGGCCGTCACGTTCAGCCGCCCGATGGCCGTCAGCATGATAAACGCCGTGTGCGTCAGCAGCTTGTCGGCAATCGGATCCATGAACTTGCCGAAATTCGTAATCAGGTTGCGCGAGCGCGCGATGCGCCCGTCGAGCATATCCGTCAGCGAAGCGGCGACAAACACCAGCAGCGGCCAAATCTGCATCGACTTGTCGTTGTCAAAGAACCACAACAGCACCAAATACAGCGGCACCAGCGCCACGCGCAGCAGCGTCAGCTTGTTGGGCAGGTTCATCGCGCGAATCGCCCGCCCCGTCTGTTTCAGCGTCTCCACAAACTTTTTCATACGCGCTCACCCATCAGGTCATACGCCTTCGCGGCCGTGATCTTCACGTTCACAAACGAACCGATCTCGCACGGCTCCTCCGAGCCAAAGAAGATGCTGCCGTCCGTCTCCGGCGCTTCGTATTCGCTGCGGCCGACATAGCGGCTGCCACGCTTTTTTTCCACCAGAACGCGGCAGGTCGTGCCCACGCGCGCCTTGTTCTGCGCCAGCGAAACGCCGTGCTGGAGTGTCATCAGCCGGTCATAGCGCTCCTGCTTCACCTCTTCGGGAATCTGGTCGGGCATTTCCGCCGCGCGCGTGCCGTCCTCCGGGCAGAACATGAACGCGCCCATGCGGTCGAACTTGATTTCCTTCACGAAATCCATCAGCTCGTCAAAATCTTCCTCCGTTTCGCCGGGGAAGCCGACCATCAGCGTCGTGCGCAGCATCATGCCGCGCTCCTTGAACATGCGGCAGACCTCGCGGATGTGCGCGCTGGTGTCCGTGCGGTTCATATCATTCAGGATATGCTGGCTGATGTGCTGCATCGGCAGATCGAGGTAATCGCAGACGTTCGGCAGGCGCTTCATCGTATCCAGCAGGCGCTCATCCACGCGCTCGGGATAGCAGTACAGCGCGCGCAGCCATTCCACGCCGGGAATCGCGGCGATTTCCTCGATCAACTGCGGCAGCTGGCTCTCGCCGCCGTCGTCCGTGCCGTAGCGCGTCGTGTCCTGCGCGATGAGCGTAAATTCCTTGACGCCCTGCGCCGCCAGCTTCCTGACCTCGGCCAGGATATCCGCCTTCGGGCGGCTGCGGTAGCCGCCGCGGATCATCGGGATCGCGCAATACGAGCACCAGTTGTCGCATCCCTCGCCGATGCGGATGTAGGCGCTGTATTTCGGCGTGGTCAGCACGCGGCCAAATTCGTGGAACTTTCCGTCGTCGTCGGTGTAAACGGGGCGGCCGCCCTTTGCGGCCTCCTGAATGGCCTGATCGAGCTTTTGATAGTCGTTCACGCCCATAATCACGTCCACCTCGGGCATCTCCTCGCGGATGGCCTCCGGGTAGCGCTGCGCGAAGCAGCCCGTCGCCACCAGCAGGCGGCAGCAGCCCGTCTGCTTGTAGCCCGCCATTTCAAACAGCGTGGAGATGGCTTCTTCCTTCGCGGACTGGATGAAGCCGCAGGTGTTGACGATGATGACCTCCGCCCGCGACGGGTCGGAAACGATCTGATAGCCGTGCTCCTTGAGCACCGCGAGCATCTGCTCGGAATCGACGCGATTTTTGCTGCATCCCAGAGAGATCAGCCCAACTGTTGTTGCCAAAATGATTGCTCCTTTAACTGCCGCTCGGGCAAACTGCGTTTATAGTCATACAGGATTATTTTATCATGCTCCGGCGGCAAATACAAGCCTCACACGCGCAAAGCGCGCAATTCCCAAAGGATAAAAGAGAGCTGTCAAGCTTAAACCGAACATTTCAAAAAACAGATATCTAAGCATTTTGGGATATGGGGTTTTGCCCCATCGCCCCACCAAAGGGCTTTCCGCTCGCCCTTTGGAATCCTTCGGGCACAAATACTTAGTTTTATTCTTGAAATGCCGGTATCGTTAGCCTGACAGCTTCCTGAATATCCGGGTTTAATATTCGATTTTCTTCTGGATGTAGGCCACCAGCTCGTCCACGTGCACGTGATCCTGCTCCATGGTGTCGCGGTCGCGCACGGTGACAACGCCAGTCTCCAGCGTGTCGAAATCGACGGTGATGCACATCGGCGTGCCGATCTCGTCCTGACGGCGATAGCGCTTGCCGATGGAGCCGGTCTCGTCGTAATCCACCATGAAATGCTTGCTCAGCATGTCATGGATTTCGCCGGCCTTCTCGCCGCACTTGTTCTTTTGCAGCGGCAGCACGGCGCACTTGTACGGCGCGAGCGCCGGATGGAAGTGCATGACGACGCGGGTGTCGCCGCCCTCCAGCGCCTGCTCCTCGTAGGCCTCGCAAAGGAAGGCCAGCGCCGCGCGATCCGCGCCGAGGGACGGCTCGATGACATACGGAATGATCTTCTCGCCCGTGGTCGGGTTGAGGTATTCCATGCTCTTGCCGGATGTCGTCTGGTGCGCCTTCAGGTCGAAATCCGTGCGGTCGGCCACGCCCCAGAGCTCGCCCCAGCCGAACGGGAAGAGGTATTCAAAGTCCGTCGTCGCCTTGGAGTAATGCGCCAGCTCCTCCGGCTTGTGGTCGCGCAGGCGCAGGTGCTCGTCCTTGATGCCCAGACCCTTAAGCCACTCGTGGCAGTAGGTGCGCCAGTAGCTGAACCACTCCAGATCCGTGCCCGGCATGCAGAAGAACTCCAGCTCCATCTGCTCGAACTCGCGGATGCGGAAGATGAAGTTGCCCGGCGTGATCTCGTTGCGGAAGCTCTTGCCGACCTGGCAGACGCCGAACGGCAGCTTGCGGCGGGTCGTGCGGGCGACGTTCGGGAAGTTGACGAAGATGCCCTGCGCGGTCTCCGGGCGCAGATAGATCTCGTTGCTCGCGTCCTCGGTCACACCCTGATGGGTCTTGAACATCATGTTGAACTTGCGGATGCCGGTGAAATCGTGCTTGCCGCAGGTCGGGCAGGGAATCTGCTTCTCCTCGATGAAGCTTTCGAGCTGCTCGTTCGTCCAGCCGTCCGCCTCGATCTCCTGACCGTTGGCCTTCGCCCAGTCCTCGATCAGCTTATCCGCGCGGAAGCGCGCCTTGCAGGCCTTGCAATCCATCAGCGGGTCGTTGAAGTTGCCGACGTGGCCGCTCGCCACCCAAACCTGACGGTTCATCAGAATCGCGCAGTCGATGCCGACGTTGTACTTGTTCTCCTGCACGAACTTCTTCCACCACGCGCGCTTGACGTTGTTCTTGAACTCAACGCCCAGCGGGCCGTAATCCCACGAGTTGGCCAGACCGCCGTAGATTTCGGAGCCGGGGAACACGAAGCCGCGGCCCTTGCACAGGGCAACGAGCTTATCCATCGTGTCGTTTTGCACCTTTGCCATGGAAAAACCCTTCTTTCTCTCGTCTTTCGGAGCCAAATAAAAAACCGCGAAGACGCCGCCCCGAATCCGCGTCGCCGCTTGGATTCAAGGGACGAAAGACATTCTTCCGCGGTTCCACCCTTGTTGACATGTGTAAAAAGCATGCCCACTTTTGATTGTTCGTTTTGTGCGCGCCGCTCCGGGCTGCCAACCCCTTCAACGCGATTCGCACCGTTATGATACTAAAAAAAGCGTGATTTGTCAAGCCTGATTATAGCTCGTCGTCCCGCCTCGGGTCGTGATGCGGCCTTCGTCCGCTGACGCGCATCATGTGCGAGAGCCGTTCGCCGTCCCACAGCTCCACGCCGGTCGATTCGGCCAGCTCCCGCGCGGAAGCCGTGAACATCGTCGGGCAGACGACCGCCGGAACGTCGCAGCCGTAGTATTCTGCGCCCGCGTAGGCCTCCTGCACGGCGGCGTTGCCCACCGCCCCCGCATAATTCTTGCACTGGATGGCGTAGGTTTTGCCGCCGCGCACGGCGAGGATGTCCACGCCCTGATCGCCGCACTCCACCGTCACCTCGACGTGCCGAAAGCCGTTGTCCCGGAGCACCTGCGCCATGTATTCCTCAAATTCAAAGCCCGTCAGCCGCAGGCAGCGCTGCGCGCGGTTGCGCCTGCCCGTCATCAGCCGCCAGAGCCTGCCCAGCGGCCACGCGAGCAGCAAAAGCAGGCGCTTGACCAGCCAGAGCAGCCCGCGCAGCAGCCCCGCCATCAGCCAGCCGATTCCGCGCAGAACCGCCACAACCGCCGCCGCAAAGCCTTCCAAAACGCGATCCAGCAGCGTCAGCAGGCCGTCGAGCAGCGCTACGGCGGGGTTTCGCTTTTTATATTTCGTTTTTTGGTTTCTCGATTGTTTCGCCATGTGCGTTATGCTTTTTCAATACACGCGACCGCGTGGCTGGAAATGCCCAGCCCCTCGCCCTCAAAGCCCAGCTTCTCGGTCGTCGTCGCCTTGATGTTCACGCAGTCCGCGTCCACCTTGAGGTGGCGCGCCACGTTTTGGCGCATCTGCTCGATATAATCCTTGAGCTTCGGGCGCTGGCAGATGATCGTCACATCCACATTGCCGACGGCATAGCCCTTCTCCTCCAGCAGCGCCACAACATGATCGAGCAGCTTGCCGGAATCCGCGCCCTTGTACGCCGGGTCGGTATCCGGAAAGTGGCGGCCGATGTCGCCCAGCGCCGCCGCGCCGAGCAGCGCGTCCATCAGCGCGTGCAGCGCCACGTCCGCGTCGCTGTGCCCCAAAAGCCCCAGCGTATAGGGAATCTCCACCCCGCAGAGAATCAGCTTGCGATCCTCCGTCAGCCGATGCACGTCGTAACCATGACCGATCCGCACCATGGGCTTCTCCTCCTTTTGGCCTTCCCGCCTCAAAATCACCTGCCGCGCCAGCAGCATATCCTCCGGCGTGGTCAGCTTGATGTTTTCCACATCGCCTTCCGTCAGGCGAACCTTAACGCCCATGCGCTCCGCCAGCGCCGCGTCGTCCGTCGCGCGTTCGCCGAGCGCATATGCCGCGTGCGCCCTGCGGATCAGCTCCGCCTCGAACGTCTGCGGCGTCTGAACGGCGCGCAGCGCGTCGCGCGGCGGGGTATCGACCACAACGCCGCCTTCGTTCACGCGCTTCACCGTGTCCTTGAGCGGCACCGCCGCCACGCCGCTGCCGTATTTTTTCGCGCTTTCCAGCGTCCGCGCGATGACCTCCACCGTCACCAGCGGGCGCGCGCCGTCGTGAATCGCGACATATCGGGCTTCGGGGTTCGTCGCCGCCAGCCCGCGGCATACGCTCTCCTGCCTGTCCGCACCGCCGAGGACGACCTGCGCGTGCAGCCCCGCATCGGCGAGAATCCGCTTCATTTCGCAGAGATCGCAGGCGCCCGTGACGACGACGATCCCGCCGTCAAACCAGCCCGTCCGCTCGAACGCGCGAACCGTCCGCGCGATGACCGGCTCACCGCAGAGCGGCGCGAGCACCTTGTTTCGCTCCAGCCCCATGCGCGTGCCGCGTCCGGCCGCGACAATCACCGCCGCATTCATCACATTTCCTCCCCTTCGAGCATCTCGTACATGGCCGAGGCCTCGTTCTTGCGCACTGTCTCCGCGACGGAGAGCACGCGAAGCCGCGCCAGCTTTTCACCGAAGCGGATTTCAATCACGTCGCCCTCCTTCACCTCCGCAGAGGGCTTGGCAACCTTGCCGTTGATGCTCACGCGGCCGCCTTCGCCGGCCTCCTTGGCCACCGTGCGCCGCTTGATGATCCTCGAAACCTTCAGGTATTTATCCAGTCTCATGGTGATAACCTCCTCGAATTGCGCGCCCTCAGGGCTTTACAGTTCATCCAAAACGTCGGCATATCGCGCGTCAATCGCGTGCCGCATCCGCTCAAACGCGGGAATATACCGGTCAATCACGCGCTGCGCCAGCCGCCTGACTTCCTCGCCGTCGTAAATATGCGTGCTCGTGTTGCGATCCCGAAGCATGTCCAGCCAAACCGTCTCATCCATGAAATCATAAACCGTATACGCCGCTTTGATGATTTCCCTCGGAGAGCCCGTCGCCGCTTCGGCGCGCCCTTCATAGGTCAAAAGCTCCTTGAGCAGCTTCCTCCCTAGATCGAATTGCAGGCAGAATTTATCCTTAATCCCGCTGATGACAAATTCATTGTCCAATTTCTGCTCATCGGCGCGTTTCAGCACATCCAGATTCGATACATAATTGTCGTATTTCTTCATACAGCACCACGCCATCCTTCATCATTTCTGCGCGAATCCCCTCGCCGCCTCCTTCACGCTCCGCCCCGGCCGCGCCGCCAGCACGGGCAGCGCGCAGACAAACGGATAGATATACCGTCCGGCCATGACCGGCCCGAGCAGGAACGTGCCCCAGAGCAGCACCGGCAGCAGCGCCGTGCCGAACCGCCGCCACCGCCCCCAATACATCTCCCGCAGAGCGAAAAACAGCATCGTCCAGACGATCACGCCCATGTTGAACAGCCAGCCGACGACGGGAATCTGCATTGCGCCCTTCGCGCCGAAGCGCCACGAAAGCGACGCCAGCGCCCGCGGGAACAGGCTTCGGCTTTCCGGCGGATCAAAATCGCACCAGCCTGCATCGTATGCGTCGGACATGCCCATCTGCACATAATACCCCGAAACGCGGTATTCGCGGTATGGGTAAAAGAACGGATAGGTCAGCGCCATGGTCGCGTCCAGATATGTCCCCGCGCACTTTTTCCCGACGGAAAGCCATACGCCGACATATTTCTTCACGTCCGCGCGGAACGCCTGCGTGTCGAATTCAAATTTCACCGGGTCGGAAATCGTCGGGTCGTAGCATGCCCACGCCTCGCAGGGCATCAGCTCGTCGATGGCTTCCTTTTCCGCGTCGGTCAGCCGCTCCTCGTCATACAGCCGCGCGCGGGCAAGCTGCTGAATCGGCCAGGAGAGCATTTCGCTCATGTCGCCGCTCTCCGCGCGGGTCGCGCGTTTCAGCGCCGCGTTTCCGCAAAGGCCAACGGCCAGCGCCAGCAGCATGGCCAGCGCCGCGCTTTTCTCCGCTTTGCGCAGGCCGATCGTCAGGATCGCCAACCACACCAGCGCGGCATACGCCATGTTGTTGCGCAGCATCACCGCCAGCGCGCCGCAGGCCGCGATTTTCAGCGCCAGCCCGCGCGACGGCTTTTCCTGGATCTCGTTCAGAAGCGCCAGCGTCAGCGCAAAAAAGCCGCCGAACAGCACGTCCTTCGTCGCGTTCACCGCCATCACCATGTTCAGCGGATAGAGCGCGAAAAAGACCGCCGCGCGCTTCGCCGCCCGCGCGCCGGACTGCCGCGCAATCGAGCCGCAGGTTAGCGCAAAGCATCCCGCCAGCAGCGCCATTTGCAGCGCGGTATACAGCGCCGCGCCGAGGTTGATATCGCCCAGCGCGCGACCAAGCTGCAGCAGCCCGCCCAGCGCCAGCGTATGCAGCAGCGGATGATGTGTCGAATACGCGCCCGTGACCACCTGCCGCAGTTGATACGGCACATCGTAGGCGAACGAACCGGGGAACGCGACGCAGAACATCGGCACATAGCAGGCCAGTATGAACGCGAACGCCCGCCCCGCGCGGAATGTTTTTTCCCGCCTCAGCGCGCGCGTATAGCCGCGCTCCAGCAGCACGGCGAGCAGCGCCGCAATCGGCCAGACGAGCAGCGCCGCGACCAGCAGCGCGCCCCCCGCCCAGATGCCCCCGCCGTGCTCGGCCTGCCAGCCAAAGGCGGAAAAAAGCGCGTACATCGCGCCGCCAATCAGGCAGACGGCCAGCTTTCGACCGTGCAGTTTCTTGAGCATGCCGCGCCTCCTTCCCTCTTTCTCCCTGTAAGTGTATCACAACGGCCGCAAAAGGGCAACTGCGGGCTTTTGCGCGGCGCAATCCGCGCCCTTTCGCGCAATTTTGGAGCGGAGATTTTCGCTGAATTTCGTTTTTCATCATATTTCTGCCACATTCCGGCGTTATAATGCTTCTCGTAAAGGTTGATTCCCATCCTCCTTTACGGGTCTTCGCGCTCTTTCTCCCCCCTCCACATCACGGCGAAGGCTCAAGTATCTTCCTTTTTTCTTCCCCTTCCTCATTTATTTCCCTTCCACAATGAAAAGCGCCGGTCTCCGCTCTCCACGGAAATCGGCGCTTTTCGATTTTTGATTTTTCGTTTTTCTTATTCCTTTCGAACCGCTCAACGCGCGCTTTGCTTTTCAAACGGGAACCTCAGCCCGTTCTGGCGGCGGATTTCATCCATGATCCGCATCACGGCGACGGTCTGTTCGCCCGTCATGCGCTCGCTCTGCCCTTTTCCCGCCCCGGCGCAGGCCTGCGCCTCGCGGATCTCATACTCAAACCCGTTGATTTCAAAGGGCTGCTCGATTTCCACCGGCGGCTGTCCGTCAATATGCAGCACGACGCGCGTGGGATTTTTGAACTCCGGAATGTCGATATGCCCCTTCGTGCCATACACCGCGCCGAAGACCGGCATATTCGCGCCGATCACCGTCGTCAGCTGCGCCACCGCTTTGCCCCTCCGCAGGGCAATCGCGTCGAGCGCATCCGTGCCGACGTCGTTCATCACCAGATGGCTGTGCACGTCGTCAAACGCATAGCCCATCATCATGCAGGCGAAACCGATAGCGTATACGCCGATATCCAACAGCGTCCCTCCGGCCAGCGCCGGATCGAACTTGCGCGCTTCCCGCGCGGTGGTGTAGCCATACTGCGCCGTCACCGCGCGGATCTCGCCGATCCGCCCGCTTTGGAGGATGTCCTCGATCTGCCGGTACAGCGGAATGAACTTCGTCCAAAACGCTTCCATCACAAAGACGTTCTTTTTCTTCGCCAGCGCGAAAATTTCCTTCGCCTGCTCCGCGTCGGTGGTAAAGCTCTTTTCGCAGAGGACATGCTTGCCCGCGCCGATGAGCAGCTTCATATCCTCGTAGTGACGGCTGTGCGGCGTGGCGACGTAGACGATGTCCACATTCGGGTCGTTTGCCAGCGCTTCATAGCTGTCGTGCGCCGTCGGGATGGCGAACGCCTCGGCAAACGCCTTGGCGCTCCCGGCACTGCGGGACGCGACCGCCTGCACCTGCACATCCGGCATCTGTTTTGCGGTCTGCGCAAAGTTTTTGGCGATTGTCCCCGTGGAAAGAATTCCCCATTTCATCGTGCAAGCCTCCCTCGTGTTTCCTCAGTGAAACGGACTGCGGTTGCGGCGGATGCGCGCCTCGCCGATGCTCTCCTTCCACAGCGGCGGATAGAACAGCATCAGCATCGGGAAGACCTCAAGCCGCCCGAGCAGCATATCCATCGTCATCACCACTTTGGAAAAATCGCTGAACGCGGCAAAGTTGCTCGTCGGTCCCGCCACGCCCAAGCCGGGGCCGACGTTGTTGAACGTCGCCGCAACCGCGGAGAACGTCGTCACCAGGTCGAACCCATCCAGCGCCACCAGCAGCACCGAAATCGTGAACAGGCCGATCGCCGCGGTGAAATAGGCGCTGATCGCGCGCATCGTTTCCCCGTCCACGTCCTTATCCTCAAACTTGACCTTGCGCACCACGCGCGGATGCAGAAACGCGCCCAGATACGCCAGCACGGATTTGAACCCGATCACGATTCGGGAGACCTTAAAGCCGCCGCCCGTGCTGCCCGCGCAGGCGCCCACGAACATCAGCACCACGAGAATCCCATGCGAAAAGCCCGGCCAGAGGTTGAAATCCGTCGTGGCGAAGCCCGTCGTCGTGATGATGGAGGCCACCTGAAAGAACGACTGGCGCAGGTTGCCCTCCAGCGTCATGGCGACATCGTAGGCGTTGGCGCAGATCATCAGCGCCGCCGCGACGATAATCCCCAGATACCAGTGCATCTCCTCGCAGTGCAGCGCGTCCTTCGGCCGCCTCATATACAGCAGGAAATAGACGTTGAAATTCACGCCGAAGGCAATCATAAATATGGTGATCGCCCATTGCAGAAACGGCGAGAAGCCCGCAATCGAGTCGCCGTAAATGCCGAAGCCGCCCGTGCCCGCCGTGCCGAAGGAGGTGCAGAGCGCCTCGTAAAACGTCATGCCGCCCAGCAGCATCACCAGCACCTGCAAAACCGTCAGCGCGACGTAGAGCACATAGAGAATCCGCGCCGTGAACCGCACCTTCGGCACCAGCTTGCCGACCGACGGGCCGGGGCTTTCCGCCTTCATCAGCTGCATGTTGCTGCCGCCGACCAGCGGCAGAACCGCCAGCAGAAACACCAGAATGCCCATGCCGCCGATCCAGTGGGAGAAACAGCGCCACATGTTGGTGCAGTGGCTCAGCTCCTCCACGTTGAGCACAACGCTTGCGCCGGTCGTCGTAAAGCCGGAGACCATTTCAAACATCGCGTCGATGAAGGAGGGGATCTCCCCCGTGAGCATGAACGGCACGCAGCCGAACGCACTCATCAAAATCCAGCCCAGCGCGGTGCAGACAAAACCCTCCTTGGCGTAAAAGCTCGGGTTGTTCGGCTTTTTATACGTCATCAGCGCGCCGACGGCCGCGCAGACCGCCATCACCAGCGCATAGGCGATGCCTTCCTCCTCACGATAAAACACGGCGGTCACCACGGGCAGAAGCATCAGCAGCGCCTCGATGTTGAGAATCCAGCCGAGAATAAAGCGTATGCTTTTTGTATTCATCTTCTCTTTCCTTCCGCCCCTCAGCGCAGAATGTCGCTGATATCGCCGAAGCCGGAGTGGGTCGTCACGATGATGACGGTGTCGTCCGGCTCGATGGTATCCTGGCCGCGCGGGAAGATGATTTTGCCGCCGCGGTTGATGCAGGCGATCAGCAGGCTGTCCTTGAGCTTGAGGTTCATAATCGGCACGCCGATGACCGGCGCATCCGCGCCGATGCGGAACTCAATCGCCTCCACCCGGTTGTCGAAGATGTGGTAAAGCGTCTCGACGTTGCTGCCGATGGAATTCTGTCGCGCGCGCACATAGGCGATGATCGCCTCAGACGTGATGTATTTGGGGTAGATGACGCTGCCCAGCTCCAGCCCGTCGATCACGTCGTTGAACGTGATGCGGTTGATTTTGGTGATCGTCTTCAGCCCCGGCACGCGCTTGGCGAAGAGCGTCAGCAGGATGTTCTCCTCGTCCAGACCCGTCAGCGGCACAAACGCCTCCGCCGAGTCGATGCCCTCCTCCTTGAGCAGCTCCTCGTCGCCGCCGTCGCCGCAGATGACCAGCGCCTCGGGCAGGAGCGTGCTCAGCACGTCGCAGCGCTCCTTGTTCGATTCGATGATCTTGACCTCCATCTTCTGCTCGATCAACTGCTTGGCCAAATAATAGGAAGATTTGCCGCCGCCGATAATCATGCAGCTCTTCACCGAGTTCTGATACATCCCGATGCTTTCAAAGATGTGATGCGCCTCGCGGGAGGAGGCGAGAATCGTGATGTCGTTGCCCTCGTGCAGCATCGTCGAGCCGTCGGGGATGACGACATGCCCCTCGTTTTCCACCGCGCAGACCAGATAGCCGAAATGGAAGATGTCGTCGAGCTGCATCACGCGGCGGCCGTGCAGGATGCTCCCCTTGGGGATCTTGAAGCGCACCAGTTCCGCGTGTCCCTTCGCAAACGCGCTGACCGTCAGCGCCTGCGGGCGGGAGAGCAGGCGCGCGATTTCCTGCGCGGCCTCCAGCTCCGGGTTGATAATCATTGAAAGGCCGAGCTGCTGGCGCAGATACGACAGCTCCTCGCTGTAATCCGGGTTGCGCACGCGCGCAATCGCCGCCAACTCGCCGCCCGCCTTTTTGGCAATCGTGCAGCAGAGCAGATTCAGCTCATCCGAACCGGTGACGGCAATCACCAGATCGGCCTCCTCAAGCCCTGCTTCCTTCAGCACGCTGAGGCTCGCGCCGTTGCCCTGAATCCCCATCACGTCGAACACATCCGTCGTGTCGCGCACCACGCGCTCGTTTGTATCCACAATGGTGATATCGTGCCCTTCGCGCACAAGCTGCTCGGTCAGCGTATGGCCGACCTTGCCGCAGCCCACAATAATGATGCGCAGGCTCTGCACCTTTTTCTTCGCAGATTTGATCTGCATGGCTTTCTTCCTCCACCGTCGTCCCTCGTCTTTCGGCGAGATGACACTATGTTTTCGAGTTTATTATATCGTCTGTATCCTGTGCTGTCAATGCGCGGAGCTTTTCTTATCGGTTTCTTGGCCGTCGGTCAGCCGGATTGGCTTGACGCGCCCGCCGGTTCTGCCTATAATAAGACGAAATGCCCGGTTCGCGCAGAATATAAATTTCGCTTCGGATAGGATTTTTCCGAAAAACGTCGAACTCAACAGGCGAAGGCGCGCGGGGCTGCTCCCCCGCCCGCGCCGCTCGCTTCAGCGACATGATTGGGAGGTTTTTTCCATGAAGAAAAACAACAATGATTTTCCGCTTCGCAGCGCGGCCAAGGAAATTAAAATGAGCTTCACGCTGACTGCCGTCGTCGATCTGGTGCTGGGCTGCATCATGCTCTTTGCGCCTGCCCACGTGACCCAGCTTCTGTGTATGCTCGTCGGCGCGGGCATCACGATTTACGGCCTGTTTAACGTTCTTTCCTTCATCTTTTCGCGCGGCACGGTCGCCTATTCCTTCGAACTGCTCATCGGCATCTGCGCCACGGCGTTCGGCGTGTTCTCGCTGGTCAATCCGAATTTCCTCTCGAAATTCCTGTTCATCGTCCTCGGCCTGCTGATTATGGTCAGCAGCATCTGCGGCGTCAAGCGCGCGTTCACCCTCAAGAACTACGGCTTTGAGCGCTGGTTTTTGATGCTGATTTCCGCCGTCGTGACGCTCGTGCTGGCAATCACCATCGTCATCTATCCGGCGCTCTACGGCGATATGCTGATGATGGCCATCGGCATCGTGATGATCGTCGAGGCCGTCAGCGACCTGCTGGGCATCCATCGCCTCTCCAAATTCGTAAAGGATAACGTGACCATCACCTACGGCGAGTAATCTTTCCGCATGTTTTGCCGCTTTCAGCCCTTTTCGCCTGAAAGCTGCCCAGCTTGTTGACATAAGCAAACTTGGCTTGAATAGCAAAATCAAGAAATTCATCTATTCTTTCATTTGCAGAAAGGGCTATTCTCCCCCCTTCGGGGGGAGAATAGCTTTTTGTCTACAGTCTGAAGGCGGCGCATGATGAACGCCGCCTTGACATTATTGCGTATCGGATGTGCCGAAAATCTTTTGGATTTGCGTGGAGGACATGGTATGAACGGGGCGCTTGCTATGCTTGTCTGTCGCAGGCTGATTTTCGGAATTCTCCAACGCGCGAATAAACGCCTTGCACTGTTTTTCATCGCGAAGGGAGATGTTTTTCAAAAAACTTTTGGTAGCCATTGTCCTCACCTCCTGAAAAGCGGTTGAGCTACGATTTCATTGTACAACAGAAAAAGCCGTTCTGCAACTGTTTCTTCGAAGATGAGAAGGGGAAAAAACAGGGAGAGCTTACAGCGCCCTCAGCGCGACGCCCTTTGCTTCCAGCGCGGCGCGAATCCTTCGGACGAAGAGCAGCGCCTTTTCGCCGTCGCCATGGACGCAGATGGAATCCGCGCGGAGGGGGATATCCGTGCCATCGACGGCGGTGACGACGCCTTCGGTGACCATGCGCACGACGCGCTCGATGGCCAGCGTTTCATCGGTAATCATCGCGCCGGGCTGGGTGCGGGGGACGAGCGTGCCGTCGGACTGATAGCCGCGGTCGGCAAAGACCTCGCTGGCGGCGCGCAGACCGGCCTTTTCGGCGGCAAGCAGCATTTCGCTTCCGCTGAGCGCCAGAAGGATGAGGCGGTCATCCACCTCGCAGATGCCCTCGACGACGGCGCGCGCCAGCTTTTCATCCTTCGCCGCCATGTTGTAGAGCGCGCCGTGCGGCTTGACGTGGCGAAGCGGCACACCGGCGGCGCGGCAGAAGGCGGTCAGCGCGCCGAGCTGATACTGGATATAGGCCTTCGCCTCGGCCGGAGAGACGTTCATGCTGCGGCGGCCAAAGCCCATCAAATCGGGGAAGCCGGGGTGCGCGCCGACATGCACGCCCGCCTCGCGGCAGCGCGCGACGGTCTTCGCCATCACGAGCGGATCGCCCGCGTGATAGCCGCAGGCGACGTTTGCGGAGGTAATCAGCGGGATCACAGCCTCGTCCATCCCGATGGTATACGCGCCGAAGCTCTCGCCAAGGTCGCAGTTTAAATCGACAGAAATCATGGGGATTCCTCCTTACAGCTTCAAGACGGCGTTTTTGATGTCCGTGATGAACATGTGTCCCGGCGCGTGGGTGATGACGAACGGCGGTTTGGAGTGCATGACGACGGCCTGCGGGGTTACGCCGCAGGGCCAAAAGACCGGCACCTCGCCCTCGCGGATGGTCACCGCGTCGCCGTAATCCGGGTGCGCGAGATCGCGAATACCGATGGCCTCCGGAAAACCGATTTGAACCGGCATGCCGTGGACGCGCGGCATCTGCGCCGTGATGGCGACGGCGGCGGGCACGAGCGCATGCGGAATCGGGCGCATGCTGACGACCATGTTGCCGGAGAACACGCCTGCGGGCGCGCAGGGGATGTTCGTGTTATACATCGGCACATTCACGCCCTCCTCGATCTGGCGGACGGGAATGCCCGCTTCGAGCAGCGCGCTCTCAAACGAAAAGCTGCACCCGATCAGGAAGCTGACGAGCTGACGGCTCGGATCGTCAAAAAAACGCGATACGTCGGTATACTCGCCCGTCATCACGCCGTCTTCGTAGACGCGGTATTTCGGAATATCGCGCGCAATGTCGCTGCCCTCGCCGAAGACGGGGAAGGTGCGGCTGCCCGCGTCCGCCACCTCGAGCAGCGGGCAGGATTTCGGGTTGCGCTGGCAGAACAGCAGAAAATCCCACGCCAGTTCCTTGGGGAGAACGACGAGGTTGCCCTGCGCGTAGCCGTCGCACATGCCCGTGGTCGGCGCGGTGATCTGCCCCGCCCGGATGAGGGCGCGCACGTCCTTCGGGCGGGCGGATGCGTAATCAGTCATGGTCGATCGCCTCCTTGAGATACGTCCATTTTTCTTTTTCCTTCCGGCAGGCCTCCGCGCCCTCTTCCACGCTCACGACGCGGAAGCCGACGAGCTGGCCGGGGCGAACCTGCGCCAGCGCCGGGATGTCGCAGGGGATCACCGTCGCGATTTTGGCATAGCCGCCGGTGCTCTGGTGGTCGGCAAGCATCACAATCGGCTGGCCGTTTGCGGAAACCTGAACCGAACCCTCGACAATGCCGTCCGAGAGGATGTCCACGCCCGCCTTGGCCTCAATCGGCGCGCCGCTGAGCTTGGCGGCCATGCGGTTGGAATCCTGCGTGACGGTGTAGAGCGCGGATTTGAAATCAAAAAGACCCTTTTCGGTAAAGGCGTCGTCCTGCGGACCGAGCACGACGCGAAGCAGCGGGAATTTCTGCGCGCCGATGAAGCCGTGCGGGCTCAGCGTGGCCAGCGCCCAATCTTCCAGCACGACGGCTTCCAGACGCTTTTTCAGCGGCTTATACCGCTCCTGCGGCAGTTCAAACGCGCGCAGAACGGGCAGAACGTCGCCCGCCTTGAGCGCGCGGCCGCTCAGCCCGCCGATATGGCATTTGAGATCGGTCGAGCGGCTGCCGAGGACGGGGCGGATGTCAAACCCGCCGAACACGGCCAGATAGCCGCGCAGCCCGGAAGAGAGCATGCCGATTTCCAGCGTGTCGCCAGGGGCGAGCAGCAGCGGCTCGAACATGGGAACGCGCTTCCCGTTGACGGTCGGCAAAACCGTGCCGCCGGTCAGTGCGACGAGCGTATAATCCGCCGCGCGGACGGTCGGCCCGCAAAGCGTATACTCAAGCCCCGCGACATGCGGACAGCCGCCGTTGCCGCAGAGCAGATTTGCCAGCGCCAACGCATATTTATCGCATGCGCCGCACTCGGGATAGCCCTCCGCCTGATGGCCGTGGCGGCCAAAGTCCTGAACGGTGGTCAGCGGCCCGGGCGAAACGATGTTAAGCGCCATGGCGTTTCGCCTCCTCGCGTTTCTGGATGCGTTCAAACTCGCCTTCGTCGATGGGGACGAAGCGGATGCAGTCGCCCGCCGCATAGGGCAGCGGCTCGCCGGGGGCGAAGAGCGTCAGCGGGGTTCGGCCGATGAGCTGCCAGCCGCCGGGGGATTCCATCGGATAAACGCCGGTCTGCTTGCCGCCGATGCCCACGCTGCCCGCCGGGATGCGCGTGCGCGGGGTGGAAAGGCGCGGGGTATGCAGCCGCTCGTCCAGCCCGCCCAGATACGGAAAGCCCGGCAGAAAGCCGAGCATATAGATGCGATAGGGCTGGCCGCTGTGCAGGGCGACGACCTCCCGCTCGGTCATGCCCGCGTGCAGGGCGACGAAGGGCAGATCCTCGCCGTAAGCCCCGCCGTAGCAGACGGGGATTTCGACGATTTTACCCTCTGTTACGGTCGAGGCGGAAATCTGCCGCTCCAGCGCGCGCAGCGTGCCGCAGAGCGCGTCGTAATCGGTCAGAAACGGATCGTATTTGACGAGCAGCGAGGCGTAGGCGGGGACGGTTTCCTCCAGACCGCAGATGTGCGCGTGCTCAACCGCTTCCCTGAGCGCGGCAACCTGAGCGCCGGTTTCCGAACGGATGGCGTTGCCGAGCACGGCCAGAACGCCGCCGACGCCGACGGGGCGCAGTTCCATCATATCACATCCTTACTCAAAAAAGTGCTTGGCCAAAACCGGCCCGAACCAGCGGTCGGAATTGTGCGAATAGCGGAGCGCGTAATCGGTGCACTGACGCATCAGGCTGAGGATGGAGACGTTCATCTTCAGGTTGAAGCCATCGATGCCGGGCAGCAGCGAGCCGGTCATATCGATCATGCCGCTGCGGGCGGCGGTGCGCATGACCTCGGCCTCCATCTCCTCGGTGTGCAGAATGTCGATGTTGCGCAGCAGGTACGCCAGCGCGGCCATCAGGCCGTAGCAGCCCCAGTCGGAGCAGGTCGCGGTGATGATGCTGTCCGCCGTGGACGCGGCCAGAATACCGCCCTTGCAGCCGCAGCTGCACTCGCCGTGCGCGGTGAAGGGCACGAAGGAGCGGATGTGATCGGCGATTTTGCCCATGCCGATTTCGTTGCCGAGGTCGCCGATGGCCACGCTCGGCACGCCCAGCGCGTGCAGCTTCTCCCAGAGCACGACGCTCTTGGCTTCCAGCGCGGAGACGTCCAGCCCGCCTGCGTTGTGGTAAACGCCGACGTCGTTTGCCCCCGGCGCTTCGATGGAGATGACGGCGGCGGGCATGCCCTGCGCGAGCAGCGCGTCGGCCTCGTCCCCGGCGCGGCTGACGTCCTTGGTGAAGCGCTGAACGCCCATGCTCATGGGCAGCTCGAGCACGTCGGCGATATCTTCATAGATGTGCAGCCCGACGATGGCGGCACAGTTCTTGACGGCCTGCACGCTGTCTTCCGGGCAGACGATGATCGGCTTTGCACCGAAGGCCAGCACGAGCGCGCGGGCGAGCAGCATGGAGGAAACCATGCCGTCCATCTCCGGCACCTTATGCGGCAGGAGCACAAAGCCCGTCAGGATATAGACCGGATCGTCGGGCTTAACCGCGTCTACAAGCGTCTGCGCGGCGTGCATGGTCAGCGGTTCGCCCGTCGCCTTGCGGCTCCCGGCGTAGAGGATGCGGCAGACGCCGTAGCCCCGCGGATCAAGATTCATCAGGGCGTCGAGGTTTTCCCCCACATTTCGTTTTTCCAGTTCATCGCGGTTCATGCGGCGCCTCCTTGTTGCGTTATGCAAAGATGAACACATTATACATGCATGAAATGGAAAAATCAAGAAGGTAAGCGCTCAAAATTGAATTTTACAAAAGCGAATCTGCCAAAAATAAGGAAAAAGACAGAAGGAGCTGTCAGGCTAAAAAAACGCGCCGCCCGGAAATAAGGCGGCGCGCGATTGGATAGAATGAAGCGGGGGTGAAAATATGCTGCTTGCTTTTGTCCTCTGTCTGGGGTTTGCCGCAATCGTCCTTCTGGCCGTCTCGCTGTGCCGCATCTCCGCGCATGCGGAAGAGATGGAGCGCCGCTGCCGGGAGGAGAAGGATCAGTCGAGCTGATATTCGCCGTCGGCCGAGGTGATGATGTTCGTCTTGTAGAACTGGCGGAGCACGCGGATCATGTAATCCACATCGGCGCAGCCCGCCGTCTCATAGCTGGCGTGCATCGCAAGCTGAGCCAGGCCGATATCCACGGTGTTCATGGATACGTGCGCGTTGGAGAGGTTGCCGAGCGTCGAGCCGCCGGGGATATCCGAGCGGTTGGCGAAGTGCTGAACCGGCACGCCCGCCTTGGCGCAGATTTCCGAGAAAATCGCGTCGGAAACCGCGTCGGTGGTGTATTTCTGGTTGGCGTTGTGCTTGATGACCACGCCGCCGTTCATAACCGTGCGGTTCAGGTCGTCGTATTTCTCCGGGTGGTTGGGGTGGACGGCGTGCGCGTTATCCGCCGAAACCATGAAGCTGGCGGCCAGCGCCGCGCGAATCTGCGCATCCGACAGGCCGAGGGCGCAGAGCGCGCGCGTCAGCACGTCGCCCAGCAGCGTGGAATCCGCGCCTTGCTTGGAGAGACTGCCGACCTCCTCGTTGTCAAACACCGCGCAGACGTTCACATGGCCGGCCGCCGGGGCGGCAATGAACGCGGCGAGGGAGGTATACGCGCACTCCAGATCGTCGATGCGCGGGCAGGAGAGGAATTCCTCGTTCGCGCCCCAGACGCTCGCGGGGGTGCGGTTGTAGAGGAACAGGTCGCAGGCCACGACATCTTCTTCCTTTGCGCCGGCCTTCGCGGCGATTTCGGCGGCCAGCGCGCCCTTCGCGTCCTTGCCGCCGAAGAGCGGGAGCATGTCCGTCTGCGGGTTGTAGCTGTAGCCGCTGTTGATGTCGCGGTTGAAGTGGATCGGCATGTTCGGAATCAGCGCCGCGTCGCGGTCAAGGTCGATCAGCCGGGTGACCAGCCTGCCGTCCTCCCGCACGAGCGCGCGCCCGGCGATGGAGAGCGGACGGTCAAACCACGTGGACATAATCATCCCGCCGTAGGGCTCCACATCCAGCCGGATGTACGCGCCCGCCGCCTCGCCCTCGGCATGCGCCTTGAGCTTGAAGGTCGGGGAATCGCCGTGGCTGGCGACGATCTGGCAGTGGGTGAAGCCGTTTTCCGGCACGGCGAAGGCGACGAGCGCCGAGCGGTTGCGCGTGACATAATAGCGCCCGCCGGGGAGAATCTCCCAAGCCTCGTGCTCGCTCAAACGGGTGAAGCCCGCCGCATCCAGCATGTCGCAGGCCTGCTGCGTCGCCTGAAACACCGTCGGGGAATGGGCGACGTAATCAAGAAAGGAAGCGACTTCCTGCTTCATGGCTATCACTCCTCGGACAGGCGCGCGACCATCGCGGCCATCGCGTCTACACTGTTGAAGTTCTCCGGGATGATCTCGGTCGCCGGGATGGAGATGTCGAACTCGTCGTTCAGCGCGCCGATGAGCTGGATGATATCCAGCGAGGAGAGGATGCCGTCGTCGATCAGGGTTTCGCAGGTGTCAAAGTCAACGTCCTCGCCGATGTCTTCGAGGATTTCAAGAATGGTGTCACGCATAATTGTATTCTCCTTTTTATTGAATTCCTTTAGTCGTTTCGCGCCGACTCCTTCAGTCGCTTCGCGCTGACTCCTTCAGTCGCTTCGCGCTGACTCCTTCAGTCGCTTCGCGCCAGCTCCCTCAAGGAGGGAGCTCTTGGTTGCTGTCAACAATTTATACCTCCCTCTTCGAGGGACGTTTGAAATCGTTACCGCCTGTGGCGGGAATCCGACGATGAAAAACGCCGAAGGTTGGCTGCCGAAGGCAGACGGAAGGAGTTTTACTCATGGTTCAGCGTCCAGCTATGCACGACGTCGCGCGCCAGCCGGTCGCCGGTTTCGCCGCGCAGAATAATGCGCGGCATGTCGCGGCTCAGGAAGAGCGCCGGCCCCTCCGTCACCGAATACGCGCCGATGTTCATAAACGCCAGCACGTCGCCCTGCTCGAGGGGATGCAGCTCCGCCTTGCGGACGAGCACATCCGCCGTCGTGCACAGGCTGCCGCACAGCGCCCACGGCTGCATATCGCCCTCGCGCGCGGGCGATTGCTCGATGATCGGCACGCGCATGCCCATGTTGCCGCCGAGATAGTTGACGTGGTGAATACCGCCGTCCACAATGGCGTAGGCCGTGCCGCCGTTCACCTTGGTATCGACCACGCGGGTCAGGTACGCGCCGCATTCGGAGGCGAAGAAGCGCCCCATTTCAATCGTCAGTTCGCAATGCGCGGCCAGCGCGGCCAGATCGGGCGCCAATTCGCGAATCGGCGCGAGCGTGTCGCTGTGATCCTCGTGGCTGAAATACGGGAAATACAGGCCGGGGCCGTATTCCACGCGGACGGTTTCCATGCCGTATTCCGCTTTCAGCCGGTCGGCCAGCGCGCAGAGCATGGCAAGCTCCTTGCGCTGCCCATCCAGCTTCTTGCGCTGGGTGCCGGAAAAATAGTGAACACCCTCGATGCGAATACCGGGGGTGGCGGCGCGATGGTCGAGCGCGGCGAAGAAATCCCGCTCGTCCATGCCGAACTGAGAACCCGCCGTCAGCCGCAGCAGCACGGGGTAAACCCTGCCGCGCGAGCGCGCGGCCTCGTCGATCAGGCGAACGTGCAGCGGGGATTCGCAGGTGAAGCGCGTCACGCCCAAATCCATGGCGCGCTCCACGTCCGCCCTCGTCTTGTTCACGCCGGAAAAGAGCACCATGTCGGGGGAAACGCCCTGCTGACGGCAGATTTCCAGCTCGCCGGGGCTGCATACCTCGAGTGTGCCGACCAGACGGCGCATCGCCGGAATGAGAAACGGGTTCGCCTTGATGGAATAGCAGAGGCGGATATCTTCGGGCACGATGGCGCGCACGGCTTTCATGCGGCGCGCGAGCTGCACCTCGTCAAAGACGAAGCACGGCGTGCCGAAGCGCTCTGCGACGGAAAAGAGGTTATCCATGTCGAGCCTCCTTTTTGGCGGCCTTTGCGGCGGCGTACCGCTCCAGCAGCGCGGCGCGGTCGATCTTGCCGTTTTTGTTGAGCGGCATCGCGTCCACCTGCATGAAGAGATTGGGGATCATGTAGCCCGGCAGAATCTCGCGCAGCGCGCCGGTGATGGCGGCCTTGTCCGCCTCGCCGGTGTAGAAGGCGAGAATCTTGCCCTTGTCCGCCAGATAGGCGCACAGCGCGCGCTCCACGCCGGGCACGGCGGTCATCTGCACCTCGATTTCGCTCAGCTCGATGCGGTGCCCCATGTGCTTGATCTGGAAATCCTTTCGGGAGACATAGACCATTTCGCCGCGCTCGTTGACCCGCACGAGGTCGCCGGTGCGATAGATCGGCTCGATGTAGGCATGGTTGAGCGGGTTTTGGGTGAAGCTGGCGGCGGTGCGCTCCGCGTCTTTATAGTAGCCCAGCGCGACGGAGGTGCCGCTGACGCAGAGCTCGCCGATTTCGCCGGGCTTGACGGCCTCGCCGCCGTCCGGCGTGAGCAGCAGGATGCGCTCGTTTTTGAACGGCACGCCGATGGGGAGCGATTCGTTTTCGGCAAACTCGCGATCCACGACGTAATAGGTGCAGTTGCAGGTGATCTCCGTCGGGCCGTAGAGGTTGACATATTGCACGTCCGGCAGGTATTTTTGCAGCTTGTGCAGGTGCTTGATCGGCATGACCTCGCCCGAAAAGAGGATCGCGCGCAGCGTCGTCGGGGTTTTATAGGCCAGCGCGTTCATCGTCGTCAGGAAGCAGAGCGCGCTGACCGCCCAGACCATCAGCGTTACGCCGCGGTCGCAGAGAAAATCCATCAGCTTCGTCGGGTTGGTGAAATACGCCGTCGGCACAATCTCCACCCGCGCGCCGGTAAACAGGCCGCTGTAAATATCCTTGACGGATACGTCGAAGTCAAACGGCGCCTGATTGGCCAGCACGTCCTTTTCCGTGATGGCGAACGTCTCCGCAAAGCAGGGGATGAATTCGCACACGTTGCGGTGGCAGACGACCACGCCCTTCGGCGTGCCGGTCGAGCCGCTGGTGAAATTGACGTAGAGCGGGTCCGCGTCGATCATCTGCGCGCGGACGGCGGCCAGCGCGGGCGCGTCGGGCGGCGTTTCTTCCAGCTCCTCGATGAGCAGGATGCGCGCGGGCGGCTCGATGCCCTCAAGCTGAGCCAGATGCGCCCTGTCGGTGACGACGATGGGCGTATCCAGCGTTTCGAGCATCGCGCGGACGCGCGGCGCGGGGTGGCGCAGGTTGAGCTGGGCATATGCGCACCCGGCATAGACCGCGCCCATGAAGCCCACGACGGTCTCCACGCCCTTGTCCATATAAAAGCCGACGACGCTGCGCGGCGGCACGAGCGGAATCAGCGCGGCGGCGACGCTTTGCGCGCGGCGGACGAGCGCGGAAAAGCTCACTTCGGTCTGCTCGTCGGCAAAGGCGATTTTTTCCGGCAGACGCGCGGCGGTCTGCTCCAGAGCATCTAAAATCAGGTTGTTCATGGTTGTATTCCTCAAATGCGGCATGGCGTTTTGGAAAGCGGTTGGCTGCCAAAGGCAGATGAAAGGGAAAAAAGAGGCTGTCAGGCTAATAACACCGATATTTCAAGAATAAAACTAGGTATTTGCGCCCGAAGGTTTCCAAAGGGCGACCGGAAAGCCCTTTGGTGGGGCGA